>Ga0207664_10000153_pt1 | contig 55668 bp, 52 predicted proteins | sample LARL83metaG_FD_184349 | JGI IMG/M metagenome (GOLD analysis project Ga0207664, IMG submission 184349) | Corn, switchgrass and miscanthus rhizosphere microbial communities from Kellogg Biological Station, Michigan, USA - LAR L8-3 metaG... | ecosystem: Host-associated > Plants > Roots >...
CGGCTAGTTTGTCCTAGCTTTTACCGTGGCTTTTGCCTTGGCAGGCCATCGTGCGCCCAGCCCGGTGGTCACTGACGGCAACCGTGACGGCAACGTGGGCAGCCAATGCCAGCCTTGCGCAGCCACGGACAGCCAGACCCTGCAGCGTGATCGGGCCGAGCTGAGCATCCGCTCCACCTGAAAAGCGGAAGGTCGCGGATCGAGACCGACCCCAGGCGACGGCCGGTCTCGACCCTCGGTCCTGGCCCCCGGCTAAGCCGAGAGCCTCTGGTCAGCTCAGGCCCTACTGATGCGACCGCTGCTCGGATTCAGCCGCGCGCGCCTTCGCTCGGGCCTTCTCCGCCTCGGCCTCCTTGGCAGCTACGTCACGCTGCGCAGCGGCCTTGTCCTGCTGGGCTGCGCCTTCTTGCTTCAGTGCCTCGTCCCCGGTTACCGCACCGGCCGCTTCTTTGACCCGGCCCCTGACGTCTTCGGCGACGCCTTCTACGCCGGACTCAGGTCCAGACTGATTCGCCACAATCGTCTCCCCTTGCTTCGCCGTGCACTGGTGCTCTCACCCCGCTTTCGGGCACTGTCCGCTACCCGGCGATCCAGGGCGCAAACGCAGTGTGACGTACTCTGCCAAGGCGGCAGACAGCAGCCATCGGGGTTGTACACGCCCAGGCTCCACCACGTCAACACCACCCAGAATGCTCCGCCGATCACTCGCGGGTGCGATGATCAGGCGCGGGAGGCCAGGCGGGTACGTAGCCGCCAGAGGGCGCGACCGGTGAACAGCAGGCGGGCCATCCGCGCGACTAGGCTCAGCCACGGCTGTCCGGCGACCGGGGGCACGGCCTCGATCCAGGCGTGCCGCCGCCACAGTCGCCGGGCCAGCCATACCAGGGCACCGACGGCGGCCACGCCTACGGCGAGAATCGCGAGGAGTGCGGCCACCACGGCGGCGAGCAGCCCGCCGTGCACCAGGAGAGCGGTGACCAGCAGGGCGAGGACCAGGAGGCTTCCAGCGGTCAGCACGCCGAGCGCCAGCATGATCCGACGGCCCGTCCGGGCTAGGGCGGCACGCCTGTCCGCGAAGTTGAACGGGTAACCGCCTGGGTAGCTGCCCCACGGCGCCCCCGAGGGGATCACCTGGCCCACGTGCGGCAGGCCATCGGTCACCGCGTTCAGCTCCCGGGCGGTCTGCGCCCGATAGGCCTCGTCCAGCCGGTCCTGAAACTGATCCAGGGAAAGCCGACCCGCCGCATAGTGCTCGCGCAGCTGCGCGGTTGCCGCGTCCCGGCCCGCGTCCGTCACTGCCGTGCCGCCGTATCTCGCCACCAGAAACTCCTCGCCCGCTCCCGGGACGTCCCCTGGAGCTGCCCGCCAACACGATATGTCGCGTACTGGCCGTCGGCAAATGGCGCCCTGACCTCGCGGGATATGCGCGGGATGACAAGCGACAGCCCGGTCCGACCGAGGAGATGACCTGACACCGCGCAATTAGCGTGCAACTAATCACGGTCAGGAGCGGTCTCTCTCGGTCACTCGCGGGCAGCTTCCCCAGCTGCTCAGGCCGGTAAGGAGCCCGAACCGTGCAGCTTCCCAAGCTGACAATGCCCGGTTCCAGTCCTGCTCGCTCACCCATGGCCTCGGCTGAGTCCTCCGCGTCAAGGCCGAGCCGCTGCGCGGTCACTATGCGAGCCTTGACGCGTCGGCCGCGGCCAAGAGGAGGCAGCTACGAGGAGGACGGGGGAGGAGCAGGCAGCGAATGAGCAACTCCGGCGTGCGACCCACGTGCGACAGCGGACGGCAAACCACGGTCACAGACGGGACATCACGGTCAGTCAAAAGGCCCAGAGACCAAGTGCGCTACCGCACATCTTCCCAGCTCAGAACCTGGATAAGCTGGTGGTCAGGGGCAGGATCGAACTGCCGACCTTCCGCTTTTCAGGCGGACGCTCATACCGACTGAGCTACCTGACCTCGGCGGGACCGGCTGTCGCCGACGACGGATCTTCAGCGGCCGAGGATCCGCCACTTGTCCCGGCGGTCCTGACGGGATTTGAACCCGCGACCTCCACCTTGACAGGGTGGCGAGCACTCCGAGCTGCTCTACAGGACCTCTGTCACCGACGGGCCGGCGACCGTGCCCCCAACGGGATTCGAACCCGTGCCGCCGCCTTGAAAGGGCGGTGTCCTAGGCCACTAGACGATGGGGGCTTCGGCGGTTTAGCCGCTGTCACCCCTGGCGCCCGCCGTCGGGAACCGTCTCAGCATAGGGGAGGAATACTGTCCACGGCAAAGCGCGACCCATAGCTCTCCGGCTAGCGGACAGACGGTAGCGCACCGTGACGCCTTCAGCCAAGAGGATCATTCGCTGGGCCCTTGCGCAGCGTTGAGTAATCCGACACGGTAGGCAGCATGCACAGATCGTCACGTGACACCGTACGATTACCTAGAGTAACGTCGAGCCACGTGACCGCATCCCGACAGTGAGAGGGAGATCCCCGGGGAGCCCATCGATGAGCCACAACGCCAGGATCACGCCGCGTCAACGATGCCGCGGCCTCCAGGGGTTCGTTTAGGGCGCCAGGTGCCGCGAGAACAAGAGCCCAGGGGAAACTCGCACGAAGCAGCACGGCGCGCCTGGGGCGGGAACGAACGCCCGCCGGGCCGGGGAAGGCCGACGCAGCCGCAGGAGCCTGCCATCAGCAGGCCAGCGCGAGGTTCTAGTCAATACCGCATAGCCGAACCGGGCGTCCCAGCCCGCGGCAAGCCCGTCCAGACCACCTCGCCGCCGGGCACCCCGCGACCCGGTGCGCCAACCCGGCCGGCAGCGGCCGAGAACGCTGCACGCTCGCAGCCAGCCCAGGACGCTGCCCGGCGGCAACCGTCCAGTCAGGCCAGGGCGGGCGTCCGCCCGTCCACCGAGCCGTCCGTCCGCCCGTCCACCGAGCCGTCCGGCCGCCCGTCCACCGGACCGCCCAGCCAGCTGAACGGCCGACGGCGCTGGCACCCGCGGGACCGGCAGGCGTCCTACCACGAAGTTTTTGCCATCGGCGAGTTCCGGGCGCTCTGGCTCGCCCAGATACTGTCGTACGTCGGTGATCAGTTTGCCCAGGTCGCGATCGCGATCTTGGTCTTCGAGCGGACCGGATCCGCATTTCTCACCGCGCTGGCGTACGCCCTGACCTACCTGCCGCCGATCGTCGGCGGCCCTCTGCTGTCCGGCCTGGCCGACCTGTTCCCGCGCCGGCGCATCATGATCGGCTGCGACCTGATCCGGGCGGGCCTGGTTGCCGGGATGGCGATTCCGGGGACCCCGTTCGCCGTGCTGTGCGTCCTGCTCTCGTGCACCGTGCTGCTCGGTCCGCCGTTCTCGTCGGCGCGGTCGGCCATGCTGCCCGACGTGCTGCCGGGAGACAAGTTCGTCCTCGGATCGGCGATCGGAAACATGACCTACCAGGCGAGCCAGATCCTCGGCTTCGTGGCCGGCGCCGCCTTCGTGGCGGCGCTCAACCCGAACCGCACGCTCGCCCTCGACGCCCTGTCCTTCCTGCTTTCCGCGCAGATCGTCGCCGCCTGGGTCAAGCGCCGTTCCGCGCCGCACCGTGCGCACCCGCAGCGCCCCTCGCTGTGGGAGGTCACCCGCGACGGCGCGGTGCTCGTCTTCCGCAACCCGCTGCTCCGGTCGCTGGTGCTGTTCGGCTGGCTGGCCGGCTTCTACGTCCTCCCCGAGGGCCTGGCCGTGCCCTACGCCCACGTGCTGCACGGCAGCACGTTCGACGTCGGCCTGCTGATGGCGGCCATGCCGGTGGGCACCGTGATCGGCGCCTTCGCCCTCAGCCGGATGGTCGCCCCGGCGACCCGGCTGCGGGTCATGGGGTGGATGGCCATGCTGTCCTGTGCCCCGCTCATCGTCAGCGCGGCGCACCCGCCGCTGAGCGCGGTGCTCGCGGCATGGATGATTTCCGGCATCGGCGGCGCCTTCCAGATCACCGCGGCGGCCGCGTTCGTGCAGAGCCTGCCCGGCTCAGGCCGGGCGCGGGCCTTCGGCCTGGCCCAGTCTGGGCTGTTCGCCGCCCAGGGCCTCGGCATCCTGATCGGCGGCGCGGCCGCGCAGGCCATCGGGCCGCAGCTGGTCGTGGCCTTGTCCGGGATACTCGGCCTCACGTCAGCCACGCTGCTGGCCCTGGGATGGACAGGCCGGCGCGCCGAGATGATAGCCGGGCTGCGGGCCCGTTCGGAGGAATCCTCGTAACGGGCCATCGGGCTATCCGCCCCGGTTCTTGTGCACGAAGCCTTCCACGATCGAGGACTTCTCGCCCTCTTCCGGCACCACCGCCCAGGCGATCACGTACAGCAGCACGCCCGCGCCGCCGAAGATCGTCAGGGCCGCGAACACCAGCCGCACGATCGTGACATCGATACCGAGGTAGTCGGCGAGGCCGGTGCACACACCGGCTACGATCTGGCCTTCGGGCTTGCGGTAGAGCCGCCTGGTCCCGTTGCTTGTGTTCATGGTCCGATCATGCCCCTCCTGACCGCGTGGTCACCTCCCGGGGCCAATCCGTGCATACCCTGAGCGCAGGCACGCCGGCCACAGAGAGGAACACCGATGCCGCCGAACGAGGGCGCGGACTTGCTCCGCATCGAAGATCAGCTGACCGAGGAGGAGCGCCTGGTCCGCGACACGGTACGCGACTTCGCCGCGGAACGCGCTGCACCGCACATCGCGGACTGGTTCGAGGCGGGCACGCTGCCCCGCGAGCTCGGGCCCGAGTTGGGCAAGCTCGGCATGCTCGGCATGCACCTGACCGGGTACGGCTGCGCGGGCATGGGGCCGGTGGCCTACGGTGTCGCCTGCCGCGAGCTCGAGGCCTGCGACTCCGGCCTGCGCAGCCTGGTATCCGTGCAGGGCTCGCTGGCCATGTACCCGATCTGGCGGTACGGCTCGGAGGAGCAGAAGCAGGAATGGCTGCCGCGGATGGCCGCGGGCGACGCGATCGGATGCTTCGGGCTCACCGAGCCCGACCAGGGCAGTGACCCCGGCAACATGAAAACCAGGGCCATACCGAACGGCTCCGGCTGGACCCTCTCCGGCACCAAGATGTGGATCACCAATGGGTCCGTGGCGGACATCGCCGTGGTCTGGGCGACCACCGAGGATGGGATCCGGGGCTTCCTCGTGCCTCGCGGCGCGCGCGGCTTCACCGCCAGCAACATCCACAAGAAGCTGTCGCTGCGCGCCTCGGTCACCTCCGAGCTGCACTTCGACGAGGTCAAGCTGCCCGGGGACGCCGTGCTGCCCGGCGTGACCGGGCTGAAGGGCCCGCTGTCATGCCTGACCGAGGCCCGGTTCGGCATCGTCTGGGGAGTCACCGGCGCGGCCCGGACCTGCTTCCAGTCCGCCGCCGAGTACTCCCGGACCCGCGAGCAGTTCGGCCAGCCGATCGGGAGCTTCCAGCTCACCCAGTCCAAGCTGGCCTGGATGCTGGCCGACCTGTCCCGGGCTCAGCTGCTCGCGCTGCACCTGGGCCGGCTCAAGGAGGCGGGCTCCATCACGCCAACGCAGGTCAGCCTGGGCAAGATGGCCAACGTCCGGGCGGCCATCGAGATCGCCCGGCAGGCGCGGACCATCCTCGGCGCGAACGGCGTCACGCTGGAGTACCCGGTGATCAGGCACGCCGCCAACCTGGAGTCCGTGCTCACCTACGAGGGCACCGAGGAGATCCACGCGCTCTCGCTCGGCCAGGCCATCACCGGCCTGTCCGCATACCGCTGACCCGGGCCGGCGCTCAGCCCGCAAAGGGGTACGCTTCCTGCGCGGAGGTGTCGCCGCACGCCGGCGTTCTCCGGGGCGTTAGCTCAATGGCAGAGCAGCGGGCTTTTAACCCGTGGGTTCAGGGTTCGACCCCCTGGCGCCCCACTTGGAAATCTTCACGCTTCACCAGTGCCGGCGTTCACACCTGACACACTGACATTCCGCAGACTGCGCGGGCGGGTCGCCGGTGGCCCGCGATGTGATAGTCGTGTTTCCGCGGGTCTTGGCCGCGGCCTGGGGGGTTGGCGATGGCCTGCTGATCGCGGCAGGCGGGTGGTCCTGCGGCGGATCGAGGATCTCGGGCCGTCCAGGGCGCTCGGCAACGGTTCCGCGGGTGAAGGCTCGCGGCGGCGCGGACCTCCGCTGATACGCTTCCTCAATGCGCGTCCGCGCGGGACTGGCCGCCGCCGCGCTGCTAACGGCGGGGCTCACAATTTCGGCGATCGTATTCGCCTTTCACGGCTTTGGCCACAGCGAACGACCGCCAGCATGTATCACCGACCGTCAGGAGCTCCAGCCGACGGCGACTGCGTCGCGCAAAGCGGAGACGGCCATCATCAGCCGACGGCAGCCACCATACCTCTCGCACATCGTGCTGATCGTGATGGAGAACCGCGAGTGCGGCCAGGTCATCGGCAGCCCTGACGCTCCGTACCTGACCGCGCTGGCCCATCACTATGCCCAGCCGCTTGCCTTCTACGCCACCACGCATCCGTCACTTCCCAACTATCTCGCGCTTACCTCAGGCTCTACGTTTGGCTTCACCGATTCATGCTCAGGCTGCTCGGTGCGAGCCCACAACCTGGTGGACGAACTCGAAACGGCCGGCATCTCCTGGAAGGCATACATGGAGGGGGCGCCCCGCCCATGCTTCTCCGGCCGACGCGCCGGACTGTACCGTCGCCGTCACGATCCGTTCATGTTCTATGACGATATCGCTCATAACCCGGCGCGCTGCGCCCAGGTTGTGCCGCTGAGCCAGCTCACGACCGACGAGGCCCGCCATGCACTGCCGCGGTTCGCCTGGATCAGCCCCAACCTCTGCCACGACATGCACGACTGCTCCGCCCGGGCGGGCGACATCTTTTTGTCAAAGTGGGTCCCGCCGCTGCTGCGTGCGGTGGGCCAGCGCGGGGTAGTGATCATTACCTGGGACGAGGGCCTGACCAACCGGGGCTGCTGCTCGAAGGCCAGTGGCGGAAACATCCCGACGATCATGGCCGGGCCGTCCGTTCGCCTTGGTCTGCGCTCGACGCTGCGCTACGACGCATACTCGATCCTGCTCACCATCGAGGACAGCTGGGGTCTGCCGCGCCTCGGCGGCGCGGCTTGCCGCTGCACGCCGCCGCTGACCGCGCTATTTCGCGAGTCGCTCACCCGCCCGTCTTAGGTCCGGGGCTGCGCAACTGCGGTCCGCGGCGCAAGATCTCTTATCCCCACTCGAATCGTCCGCGCCGCGTCGCGCACGTATTCCTCCGTCAAGACGGGCCCTCCGATCAGTCAAAGCAAGCCCTCTGATACACCAAGGCAGGCCCACCGTTCGGTATTCACTGCGTCAAATGACTGACCGCGGCGTACGTCGTTGATCGTAGGTCTGCCCATTCATGTGTTGATGGCTGCCGGCCCGGCGTCGCCCACACCATGGCCAGATGACGGGGGACCAGCGGCCAGATCAACGGGCATTGCCATCTTCGGTGCGGACTCTGGAAGCGTCTGATGGCACTGCGCGCTCCCTGGTGCCGGTTAACGGCGCCGCACCTTCCTTCGTGCGACCGCTGCAGGACAGCCCCGGGATCTCCGCCTGGGGGCGGGCCCGCATCTCGGTGGTCATCCCGGCGTACAACGAGGCCGACAACCTGCGGTGGCTGCTGCCGCAGCTAGCCAACGAATACGAAGTAATCGTCGTTGACGGCGAATCGACCGACGGAACCAGCGACGTCGTCCGGGAACTATGCCCGCGCGCGACGCTCATCCGCCAGCGTCCGCAGGGTAAGGGCGCGGCCCTGCGCGCAGGATTCGCCGCCGCCATGGGCGACGTCGTCGTCATGATCGACGCCGACGGAAGCATGGACCCGCTGGAGATGGATACGTTCGTCGCACTGATCGCCAGGGGATTCGACGTCGTGAAAGGATCCCGCCACTCGTGCGGGGGCGGGTCGGAGGACCTGACCTTCATCCGGCGGCTAGGCAACCGGCTTTTCGTCCTGCTGGCCAATCTGCTCTACGGGAGCAGCTGGAGCGATCTGTGCTATGGCTACATCGCCATGCGCCGGTCGGCCATTGACCGGTTGCGCCTTCACTCCGACGGATTCGAGATCGAGACCGAGATCTGCGTGCACGCGGTCACCGCGGACCTGGCCGTGGCGGAGGTGCCGAGCTATGAGCTCAACCGCCGCTCGGGGGTGTCCAAGCTGCACCCTCTCCGGGACGGATGGCGAGTGCTGAGGGTGCTGCTTCGCAACCGGCTGCGCCAGCGCGCTGAGGTCGCCCGGTGGCGCGTGGTCAGTCAGATTCCGGTTGACCAGGCCGAACTCGAGCCCGCAGATGGGTGATCAGCATGCCGTTGAGGTCGCGGCCGATGATCTCTCGGTCGTCGTCTGCACGTACGACCAGAAACGCCGTCCGCTGCTGGAGCGCGCGCTTGAGGCGCTGAAGCACCAGGAGCAGCCGCCTGCGGCGGTGGTCGTGGTGGTCGACCACAATCCGGGGCTTCTCCGCGCGCTGCGGGCCGACTACCCGCACTATGCTGTCGTGTCCAACGAGATGAAACGCGGATTGTCGGGGGCGCGCAACTGCGGCCTCGCGGCGGCGGCGACGTCGGTCGTCGCTTTCCTTGACGACGACGCGGTTCCGCAGCCGGACTGGGTCGCGCGCCTCGCACGGGCTTACGCGGCCGCCGGCGCCCAGTACGTCCTCGGGGTGGGCGGGAAGATCGTCCCTGACTGGGCCGAGGGAAGGCCTTCGTGGTTCCCGCCCGAGTTCGACTGGGTCGTGGGGTGCACCTACAAAGGCGCCAGGACCGACCCTGGGCTGGTGCGCAACATGCTCGGCGCGAACATGTCGTTCCGGACCGCGGAACTGCGCCGGATCGGCGGATTCCGCGACGGTATCGGCCGGATCGGCGCGGTGCCGCTCGGTTGCGAGGAGACCGAGACGTGCATACGCATGGCACGCGAGTTCCCGAGCGGCCAGATCCGCTTCGAGCCTGCTGCCCGGGTGCATCACTATGTGCCCGCCCAACGGGCCACTCCGCATTACCTGCTGCGCCGGTGCTGGGCGGAAGGTCTTTCAAAGGCGCACGTGGCCACGCTTGCCGGGCGCTCATCCGCGCTCGCAGACGAGCGGGGGTACGTGACGCGGACACTGCCGAGAGGGATCGCTCAGGCGTTCGGCGAAGCTGTCTGGAGGATGCGCGCGGCGTCGCTTGCCCGCGCGGCCGTTATGATCACCGGGCTCGCGGTGACTATTGCAGGGTTCGGTGCTGGCCGATTTCGCCTGCGCAGCAAGCGTGGTGAGCCAGCATTTCAGTCACGAAATCATTAGACGTATCCGCGGTTCCGCCGCTTCCAGGAGGATCAAGTCGGCGCATCAGCTCTGCGCAAGGGGACCGACGACGGATGACCTGCCAACAAGAAGGCGAAGCGCAATCGGTTGCGCGGGGGGGGGAGTTTGATTGGAAGGCTACTGACGGCAAGATGTCCGCAGCACCCCACCTTGGTGAGAATTCCACGACAATGCCAGCCCAGCGCGATCCCTCAGACACTCTGCGCGGGTGTCAGCGGATCTTGATTCTGGGCCGGACCGGCTCGGGCAAGACCACTCTGGCCCGAGAACTGGCAGCCGCTATTGGTGTCCCCCACGTGGAACTTGACGCGCTATACTTTGGTCCAAACTTTGGCCCTGTCCCCTTGCCCGTATTGCGTGATCGTACGAGCGTCGCGATCACCGGAGATCGCTGGGTAACCGACGGCAACAAGAGCGCGGTGCGCGACCTGGTCTGGCCCCGGGCGGATACCGTGATCTGGCTTGACTATCCCTTGATTGTGTCATTGTGGAGGCTCGGGAAGCGGGCTCTGTGGCGCACCTCGGTCCTCAGGGCGCAGGCGGCGGTGAATGACGAGGAGGCGGGATTTCGCAGACAGTTCCTCTCGGCCGCGAAGGGGGTGCTTACGGCGCTCCGATCACACAAGGGCCAGCGTCGTGAATATCCCAAAATGTTCGCCGAACAGGGGAACCTGCATCTTGCGGTGTTGCACCTTCGATCCCCGCGTGCTGCCCGCCGGTGGCTAACTCACGTAACTAAACGATAAAGCCCCCGCTTACGCTCCGTCCGAGCGTCCGTCGGCGCGGCCTACGCCGTGGAGGTCGTGCCGCGTTCCCTGGAGCCTGCGCCGCGACCCGATGATCATGAAGCGGCGCGGCAGTCTCCTCTTCCCTTTTCCTTCAACGCCGCCGTCAAAGGTCGTACTAGATCTGCGCAGAATGCGGGACGTGGGAGCGCCGGACCGCTCCTACGGTGATCGTGGGGGAGTGAGTTTCGGTGATTACAGGAGCACGCGCGTCGAGGCGGAACGGCGGCTACGCCGGATCGCCTCTCTGGCGCACCTTCGTGACGGCGGTTGTGTTCGTGGCTGCCCTCGTCGCGGGGGCTGGCACGGCGAGCGCGGACGTCATGTTCAGCGATGGCTTCGAGTCGGGCGATTTTTCGGCTTGGACGCTCGTGAAGACGGGCGGCGACGGCAGTGCCGTCGTCCAGTCGAGCATCGTCAAGACCGGCAGCTACGCCGCCAGGCTGTCGGAGAGTTCGACATCCGGGTCGAAGGCGTACGTGCGGAAGACGTTCACGACGGCGCAGCAGGATCTGACCGCGAGCGGCGACTTTCAGGTGCAGCAGCAGGGGGCGAGCGGGGGCAACGTGCCGTTCTTCCGCTTTCTCACCAGCGGCGGGACGAGGATCATCAGCCTCTACCGCCAGAACGTCAACGGCAAGATCCAGGTCAACTACGGGAGTGCGAACTTCGCGACGAGCGCCACGCTTGCGCTCAACACCTGGGCCAACTTGCAGTTGCACGTGGTCACCGCCGGGGCGACGAGCACGGTCGAGGTGCTGAAGGACGGCACGTTGATCTATCGGACGACAGGCGCGGGCCTGGGCACGGCGGGCGTGTCGACCGTGCAGATCGGAAACGATACGGCTGCGCAGGCGTCCACGGTCGTGGCCGACACGATCAACGTGCAGAACGGAGGGTCGCTATCGCCGCCCTCGAACACGGCGCTGCCGGCGATCGCGGGGGAGCCCGAGCAGGGGCAGGTTCTGTCGGCCAGTACAGGCAGCTGGAGCGGGACGCAGCCGATCGGTTACGCCTACCAGTGGCAGCGCTGCGACCCGAGCGGGGCGAACTGCACACCTGTCGGCTCGGCCAGCTCGACGTACACGCTGGCGCCCGCGGACGTCGGGAGCACGATCGTCGTCGCCGTCACCGCCAGCAACTCGGCCGGGTCGGCGACGACCTCGTCCGTCCCGACCACGGTCGTCGCGGCGAGCCCGCCGGTGAACACCGGCGCGCCGCCGGCGATCTCGGGGTCGGCACGGCAGGGGCAGACCCTGACGGCGAGCACCGGCGGCTGGAGCGGGGCGCAACCGATCCGTTACGCCTACCAGTGGCAGCGCTGCGATACGAGCGGGGCGAACTGCACGCCTGTCGGCTCGGCCGGCTCCACCTACACGCTGGCGCCCGCGGACGTGGGGAGCACGATCGTCGTCGCCGTCACCGCCAGCAACTCGATCGGCTCGGGAACGACCATGTCGGCCGCGACCGCGGTCGTGCAGGCCAGCTCGAACACACTCTTCAGCGACGGTTTCGAGAGCGGCGACTTCTCGGCCTGGACGCCTCCGAAGACGGGCGGCGACGGGAGCGCCGTCGTCCAGTCGAGCATCGTCAAGAGCGGCAGCTACGCCGCCCAGCTGTCGGAGAGTTCGGCGTCCGGGTCGAAGGCGTACGTGCGGGAGACGCTCGCCAGCCCTCAGGTCGACCTGACTGCGACCGGCGACTTTCAGGTGGTGCAGGAGGGGGCGAGCGGGGGCAACGTGCCGTTCTTCCGCTTTTTCACCGGCGGCGGGACGAGGATCATCACCCTCTACCGGCAGAACGTCAACGGCAAGGTCCAGGTCGGCTTCGGTGGGGGGAACTTCGTGTCGAGCGGCACGCTCGCGCTCAACACCTGGGCCAACGTGCAGCTTCACGTGATCATCGCCGGCACGGCGAGCACGGTCGAGGTGCGCCTGAACGGAACCCTCGTCTACTCGACGACGAGCGCCAACCTCGGCACGACCGCGACCGCGAGCCTGCAGCTCGGCAACGAGACGACTGCCCAGAAGTTCACGCTCGCCGCCGACAACATCACGGCCCAGACAAGCAACTCGGGCCCGCCGGTGAACACCGCGCCGCCGGCGATCTTGGGGTCGGCGCAGCAGGGGCAGACTCTGACCGCGAGCCCCGGGAGCTGGAGTGGGGCGCAGCCGATCGGTTACGCCTACCAGTGGCAGCGCTGCGATACGAGCGGGGCGAACTGCGCGAACGTCGGCTCGGCCGACACCAGCTACACGCTGACGATCGCGGACGTCGGGAGCACGATCGTCGTCGCCGTCACCGCCAGCAACTCGGCCGGCTCGGCCACGGCCCCCTCGGCCGCCACGATGGCCGTGTGGACCAGCTCGATGGTCGCGCTCTGGCACATGGACGAGGCATCGGGGACCACGATGCGCGACTCAGCCGGCCAGAACAACGGCACGCTGACGAACTCGGTCACGCTCGGGCTGCCCAGCTTCTCCGGCAACGCGTACGGCTTCGACGGCTCCTCGAGCTACGCCTCCGCGCCGTCGGCGGACAGCATGAACCCCAGCAGCGCGAACTTCAGCTTCACGATCGCCCTTCGGACGACGGGCACCCCGCCGCCGTCGCCGGAGGATTGGGACCTGATCCGCAAGGGCGATATCACGACCCCGGGCGGGGAGTACAAGATGGAGTTCCAGAGCACCGGGCAAGCCTCGTGCGGGTTCAAAGGATCACGCTACGCCGAGCTCGTCGCCGGGCCCGACAACTTGAACGACGGCCACTGGCACACGATCACCTGCGTGAAGACGGCCTCCGACATCGAGCTCATCGTCGACGGCCAAACCTTTACCACCGCCGCCACCGTCGGCTCGATCTCCAACACCGCGCCCGTCGTCATCGGTTCACACCCCGGCGCTGATTGGTACCAGGGCTCACTCGATGAAGCGACCATCTCTACCGGCTCCTGATGGCACGCACCGATCGCAGCCGGAGGGCCGCCGTGGCGAGAGGGGTACGCGCCACGAACACTGCCGAGGGCGGTGGCCCAGTCGCTCGGCGAATCTTTGCGCCGGGGGGCCACTCGGCCGGGCCGCCGCTAGCCTCACCGGACTCACGATGACAACGGAAGGGTTCATGGCGGGCCTACGGCCTGCCACGACGGGCCGTAGGCAGGCCGCGGCCTATGAGTTACGCGAGCGACCCGGCCAAACGATCTTCGGTCGGCTCTCGGGGGAATGACGATGACTAGACGGTCGGCTTCCTGGCGAACATCGCGGCCTAAGCTCCGGGCCGCGGCCATCATCGCGGCCATCTGCGCCCCGGTAATCGCGGTGGGCGCCACGGTGGCAGCTTCATCCGGCGCCACTTCGGCGCGGCCCGCCTCATCGGGGGCGGCCGCCGCCGTCTCGTGCACGGTCCGGGATCTCCCAACGCTCGGCGGCCGGTACGGCAGCGTCCTGGCCGCCGCGCCGAATGGCGTCATCGCCGGCCTCGCCGACGATGCGGCGGGGGTCGCCCAGCCTGCGCTGTGGCGGGCCGGGATCCCTCAGCGAATCCGTACCGGGATGGCGGGCAGCGTGCCCAGCGCCGTCAACATCCACGGGCTCGTCGTGGGCAACAGCGCGCGGGGGGAGAATCCGATCGGCTGGGCATGGTCACGGAGCCGGACCATACTGCTCCGTGGCGCAAGCAGGTACACCGCCCTTCCCGCCGCGGTCAGCAAGAGCGGCATGATCGTCGGCGCGCTCGAGACGGCGGAGGGAACGCAGTCAGAGGGCGACGGGACGCCGGGGCAGTCGGAAGCCGAGCAGGCGGCGGTGTGGCGGTCACCGACCGCCCCGCCGCAGAAGCTCGCTCCGCTGCCGGGTAATGACGGCGCCCACGCGTTCGCGGTCGCCGACGACGGACGGATCGGCGGTGTCTCGGCGGGCAACCGGTTCCGCCCTGTGTTGTGGGACAGCGCCGGGAAACCGCACGCGCTGCCGGGTCTTGGCGGCGGGTACGGCGCCGTCCGCGCGTTCGGCCCGGGGGGCGTGGCGGTCGGTGACGCCGTGGCCAGGGACGGAACAGACCATCCCGTGAGATGGGCCGCGAATGGGCGGATCACCGATCTCGGCTTGCCGAGAGGAAGCCGCACCGCCCAGGCCGACGGCGTGCTGCCCGGCGGCGTTGTCGTGGGCACGGCCCAGATGCCGGCCCCCGGGGGCGGGACGATCGCCCAGGCCGTGCGCTGGAACGCCGTCGGCCACCCGCAGTTGCTCAGCCCGCCGGGGGGTGTCCGGCAGGCTATGGTGACCGGCACCACATTCGCGCACACGGTGACGGGTTACCAGACGGATGCCAAGGGCGGCCGGCACCCGGTGACGTGGGGGTGCGGGCGATGAAACGCGTCATGATCGTGCTGGCCGTGATCGCGCTCGCCTGCTCGGCGGCGCTCACGGCGACGCTATGGCCGCATGGCCGCGCCAAGGCAGCGACCACGTTCTCGTTCGCGCTGGCTGGCGATCTCGGTGCCAACAGTCACACCTCCTCGGTGCTCAGCGCTGTAGCCTCCAGCGGCTCCCAGATGTTCTTCCCGATGGGGGACCTCAGCTACAGCCAGGTCACCCCCGAGTCGGCGTGGTGCAATTTCGTGCACAACCCGCTCAGCTCGCTCGGCCCGAACTATCCCGTCGAGCTTGTCACCGGCAACCATGAGGACAACGACGGCCCAGATGGATTCATCGGGAACTTCGCGTCGTGCCTGCCCGACAAGATCGGTGGCGTGCAGGGTACTTATCCGAACGAGTACTACTTCGACTATCCGCCCGGCAATCCGCTCGTGCGCTTCGTCATGATCTCGCCGGGCCTGGACCTGAACTCGAACGGGACCAACTGGTCGTACAAGCAGGGCACGTCCCATTACAACTGGACGGCGAGCACGATCGACAGCGCCCGCGCGGCGGGGATTCCCTGGGTTGTCGTGGGCATGCACGAGTACTGCATCTCGCTGGTGAACCATTCCTGTTTCGTTAGCGACGACCTGATGAACCTGCTCATCTCCAAGAAGGTCGACCTCTATCTCCAGGCCCACGACCACGCGTACTCGCGGACCAAGCAGCTCGCACTCGGACCCGGCTGTTCCGCCATCTCGAGCACGAATTTCAACCCCGCGTGCGTCGCGGACGCCAACCCCGCGTCCAGCTACACGGCCGGGAACGGCACCGTGATCGCGACCGTGGGCAGCGGCGGGCTTTCAATCAACTCACAGGATCCGACGCTGCCCTGGGCGCCCTACTTCCAGAACTACATGGGGTCCAACAACAACGCCACCTACGGGTTCCTCAAGGTCAGCGTCTCGGATAGCCAGATGTCCGCGCAGTTCGTCCGCGGCACGGGCGGTAGTTTCACCGACTCGTTCTCGCTGACCAAGTCCCAGACGTCACCGTCGCCGTCACCATCGTCGTCGTCGCCGTCCCCGTCGCCATCGACGACATCCCCGTCGCCGAGCCCGTCGACATCGGGAGCGCAGGCGTCCGTCCGCAGCAGCGCTACCTATGCCAGCACCGCGAGCGAGTCCTCGTCCACCGTGCCGATGCCCACCGGGTGGCAGCCCGGTGACGTCGTCTACGTCGGCTACGAGCTGACCGCCAGCACCGGCTCACTGAGCGTTCCCCAGGGCTGGGGTAATGCAGTACCGCAATTCCGGTCGGCCAGCTCCACCAGCTCGCTGAGCGGCGTACTGCGCCGCATCATGCAGCCAGGCGACCCGAACACCCTGAACATCAGCCATAGCTCCGGCCGGTTCGCGGCGATCTCGGCCGCTGTCCAGTCCGCTGACCACACCACGCCGGAAGACGTCGCATCCACCACCGATGCCAACTCCGGCGTCGCCTTCCCCAACGTGGAGATCCCGTCCATCACCCCGGCACAGCAGGATGCGCTGCTGCTCGATTTCGCGGCCGTCCGCAACGGCACCAACGGGTCCACGACGACCTTCACCCCGCCGGCCGGGATGACGGAGGCGGCGGAGGTTTCCACTGCCGTCGCCGGGACGTCCAACGCTGCCATCGAGATGAGCTATGCGGCGCTATCCTCCAACGCCGCGACCGGGATCAACGCCGCCACCATGCGCACGTCGGCGGGCACGTCCGCGAACCCGATGGGCTCGGCCATCGCGGTCCGCTCGGCGGGCTAGCACCGTGCTGTCCATCCGCCGGGCTAGCACCGTGCTGTCCATCCGCCGGGCCAGGTTGCCATCGTGGCCCGGCGGATCTTCTCCTTGCCGTGCCCGGCAGGCCGCTGACCGCTACCAACCCCTGGGGGCACACGAGGCCTCGCGACGCCGCACCCGGCCAGATGGACTACCGCGATTTGCGTAGTCCCTCTCGTAAATACGGGCGTACAAGGTGCCTGCCCCGGTCACCGATAGTGGCCCAATGACGACCAACCGGGCCCCGGACGCCGGATGGCTATCTTTCGACCTGCACGGGCGGGCTCGCATGGGGGTAGCCAGGAATGCGCCGACCGCCGCGCAGCTGTGCACGATGTTCGCCGATTTCCTGACGGACGACCACGACGGGCCGTTCGATCTGGCCGTGACCGGCGACATGCAGCCGGTCCACGGGGTTGCCTACGCCGACGATGAGTTCTCCTATACGCCAGACGCGATCTACCTGCGCACGCCCCCGCTGCAGATCATTCGCGACGGTCCGGGTATGCGGCTGAACGGTCCCGGCGAGCTGCTCACCACGGTGCTGCCGTTGCTTGACCGTGTGCTGGTCGAGCGGGACGTCGCCATGATCCACGCCGCGACCGTCAGCATCGACGGCCACGGCGTCGCGCTGCCCGCCGCCGGCGGCGTCGGCAAGACCAGCACGATCGCGAAGCTGATGCAGCGCCGTGGTGTCGGTTTCATGGGTGATGACTGGGCTTTCGTCACGGCCGAGGGGGAACTGCTCGGGTTCGCCAAGCCGATGTTCATCAAGCCCCACCACCGTGAGATGTACCCGCATCTCTTCCACCGGGTCCGCAAACCCCTGGTACCGAAGAGGCTGTCGCGGCCAATCGGCCGGCTGACCACAGTGGTGCACCCGGCCGTGGTGCGATACCCGCGGCTGGCCGCATTCATCCGGCGCTGGTCGCCGGAACACATGACGATCATGCCGCAGGAGGCGCTCCGGGGTTCCCCGATCGTGCGGTCGGCCCCGCTGTCGGCGGCCGTCTACGTCGAGCGGTCCGACGGCGCACGGGCGCGGCTGACCGAACTCGACCGCGCCGCGATGGCCGCCCGGATGCTCGGCAACTTTCACATCGAGATGACCACACATTCACGGGAGGTGCTGAACCTCCTCGGCGCGACCGGGCAGGTACCGCTCCAGGACATCTTCGCGGACAAGGCCACCATCCTCGGCAAGGCGCTCCAGAGCGTGCCCACGTTCCTGCTCCAGGTACCGATCGGCTACGACGCGGACCACGCCTCCGATGTCATCGTCGACCAACTAGGAGCGGTGGTGGCTCCGCTCGGCGTGTCGCTCGAGACCAGCCCATGAGCCTCGTTGACCACCATACTGAGCTGGCGGACACGACGGTTGTCATACCGGTTCGCAATGCCGAGCGGTTGCTCCCGGCGTGCATAGAGTCGGCCCTGCGGGAGCAGCCGCGGGCGGTCATCGTCGTCGACGGGGAGTCAAGCGACCGCACGGTCGAGATCGCCCGCGAATACGGCGCCCTGGTCGTGTCGGACGAAGGACGCGGCCTCCCGGTGGCACGCAAGCTCGGAGCCGAGGTAGCGGACACCCCCTACGTCGTCCTCATCGACGCCGACGTCGTGCTGCGCGACGGTGCCTTGCGGAGGCTGCGTCAGGAGTTCGAGGAGGGGGACTATACGGCTCTGCAGGCTGGCCTGATCAGCACGGGCGGCCCGGGTTACTGGGGCCGTGCGCTCGCCCAGCATCACAGGTGGAGCCGCAGCAAGAACTGGTTCGGCCTGGTGGCCACCATGTTCGAGCGGGACACGCTGCTTCGCATCGGCTTCGACAACCGGTTCATCTCGGGCGAGGACATCGAGTTGCGCTGGCGGCTGCTACGGGCGGGCGCACGCGTCGGCGTCTCGAAGCGCACCTTTGTCACTCACCGGTTCGCGGAGGATTCCTTTGCGTTCGCGCGCGAGCAGTTCGAGATGGACGGCCGGGGCCTCGGCAAGATGGTGCGCAAGCACCGCTGGCGGGGCGCGCGCCTGCTGGCGCTGCCTGCCGCCGCCGCCGCCCGGGGCATCGCGCTCAGCCTGGTCCGCCTCCGCCCGCAGTGGGTGCCTTACTACATGTGCTTCGCTTTCTTCAACTACCTGGCGATGACCGCCGAGCTGGTGAGTCCCCACCGTAAGCGGCCACCACCCTCCAGGCATCGAGCCTCACAGCTCCCGCACGCACGCGGCTCCGTCCCGCGGATGGCAGAGCAGCTGGTGCGCCGTATCCTGGGACGCGGGACGATGACCGGCGGCGCGATCGGCCTGATCATCGGACGCATATCCGCCCTGGGTCTCGGCTTCCTGTTCTGGCTGATCGCCGCCCACGTGGCCCAGCCGGCGCAGGTCGGCTTCACGGCCGCCGTCATCTCCGCGATGATGCTGTGCACCCAGTTCGCCCAGCTCGGCACGGGACAGGCCTTCATCAGGCTGTACCCCCGGCACCTGAATAAGCCGGCCCCCCTGCTGGACAGCGTGCTCTCCATGGCCGGGATCGGGGCCATCGTGATCAGCGTGGCTTTCCTCTTGTTCGCCCGCAGCATGTTCGGCCAGCTCGACCATGTGGCGCACGATCCGGTCTGGGCGGCCGCGTTTCTCGTCCTGGCGGTGTGCGGCACCGCGCAGGTGGTCTTCGACCAGATCTCTATGGGCATTGAACATGGCGGCCAGGCCATCACTCGCAACGTCGCCTGCGGCCTGCTCACGCTTGCTCCGCTGGTGGTGCTGCCCGCCTTTGGTGTCGAGGTGTCCAAGCTGGGCCTGTTCCTGGCCTGGGTGCTGGGCGGCGCCGGCACGGTCACGTTCGGCCTCTGGCAGCTCCGCAGGACGTGCCGAGGCTATCTGTACCGGCCACGGCTGGTGCGCAGCTTCATTCCGGCGATGGCAACGACCGGCCTGGCCAATCACACGCTCACGCTGGCCGAGCGCGTGCCCGGGCTGGTGTTGCCGATCGTGGTGGCGGAGCTGCTCTCGCCCCAGCAGAACGCCTACTGGTACGTGATCTGGATGAGCGCCTGGGTGGTGTTCATCACACCGCTCTCGGTGGGCATCGCGCTGTTCGCCGAGGGATCACACCGGCCGAGCACCATGTCCACCGCCACGACCCAGGCCCTGCGGGTCTCCCTGGTCCTGGGGGGCGGAGGCGCTGTCCTGCTGGGCCTGCTGGCGGGTCCCGTCCTCGATCTGCTCGGCCACGACTACGCACATGCTGGTGCCACGCCGCTGCGCATTCTGCTGCTCGGCGTGATCCCCATGACCTTCACCAGCGCCTACTACGCCGGGTGCCGGGCGCGAGGGCGGCTGGGTGAGGCCAACGCCACCGGGATAATCGGCGGCCTCGCGGCGATCTTCATCACCGCCACGGCAGGCGTCAGGTATGGCCTGGCCGGCATGGCGCTGGCCTGGGTTGCCGTCCAGACGGTCATCGCCTGCTGGGCGGGACTTCGACTCCGGATGGCGCGGTGGTAAGGGCACCCGCGGAAGCCGAGGAGCCGCCCGACTTCCCTGAGCTGACTGCCTTCCAGGAGGCGGCCGGGCCGGCTGTCCCGGCCAGGGAGCGCGCGACGCCCGCCTCGCCTTGGTTCCCTGACGATCCGGACGACGACACGCAGCAGTTCCCGGCCATCTCCGCGGGCGCGGGTGACGACACCAACGGTGACGACACGCTACAGTTTCCGGCCATCTCCGCGGCTGCAGGTAACGGCGCAGATAGTCCGCTACGGGGCGTGACCAGCACGCCGCCCGGACCGGACGCGCGGCCCCGCGCCACCACCACGTCAGCGCATCCCGAGCCGTCCGCCGCTGCACCGGCACCTGAGGCGGCGGTACCGCGCCCGCTGGCGCCCGTCGCAATGCCCAGCGCGCGAGCATCCGAACTGGCCCCACCCTCGGCAGCGCCGAGGTCGCGCCGCCCGGCGTTCCTTGATCAGCTGCGTTTTCTGGTGCTGCCGCTCGCGGCGATCGCCTTGTACGCCACGTCGCTGCCGTACATCCACCCCCGCGCCATGAATGACTTCGGCATCGTCTCGGTGATGCCATGGCAGACATGGCTGGCGTTCGGCCTCCTCACGGCCGGTTTCATAGCATGCTGGCGGCGGGCCGATCAGGCCACCTGGCTGCTCGTCGTGCATGTGCTGCTGCTGATATTCATGCTGTATGGACTGCCCGGCCTGGTCATTCACGAGCCGAGCGGGCCCATCGTGTACCGGCACACGGGCATCACCGAGACCCTGATCCGCACCAGGACCGTCGACACCAAGATCGATGCGTACTTCAGCTGGCCCGGGTTCTTCATGGGGTTGGCCACGCTGGTCAAGCTCGGAGGCGCACCAAGCGCGCTGACCTTCGGCACGTGGGCGACCGTTGGCTTCAATCTTCTGTTCCTGCCGCCGCTGCTGGTCGTGGCCCGGGCGCTGACGCGCGATCCGCGGCTCGTGTGGGGCAGCATCTGGATCTTTTACGCAGCCAACTGGATCGACCAGGACTACCTCGCGCCGCAGTCCTTCGCCTATCTCTGTTACCTGACGATGCTGGGACTGCTGCTCACCTACCTTCGGCCGCGTGAGGCCGACCCCGGCAGTGGCAGGCGACTGACCGGCAGGCTGCGTTCCCTGCTGCGGGTGCGGGCCAGTGATGTTCCGATTCCCGCCACCTCACGCTGGACAGCCGCGGCGGTGGTGGCGCTGGTCGTGCTGCTCTACACCGCGACCGTGGCCAGCCACCAGCTCACGCCGTTCGCGATCCTCATCGGCGTGGTGGCACTGGTCGCCATCGGGGAGTGCACCGCACGCGGGCTGCCCCTGCTGATGATCGTGATACTCGCACTGTGGGACATCTTCGTCGCGCACGGTTACCTTTCCGGACACCTCAGCCAGGTGGTCAGCGGCGTGGGAGACCTCACGAAGGCCACCTCAGCCAACATCACCCAGCGCATAGGCGGCAGCACGCAGCACTTGGTCGTCGTCCGGGAGCGGCTGCTGCTCAGCGGCGGCCTGTGGCTGCTCGCGCTGCTCGGCATGATCCGCCGCTTCCGGGCCGGCTTTGCCGACCATGCGGCCGCCATTCTGTTCTTCGGGCCGCTCCTGCTGTTCGGCCTGCAGGCGTACGGCGGCGAGATGATCTTGCGTATCTATTTCTTCATGCTGCCGTTTACGGCGTTCTTCGCCATCGCCGCTCTCCTGCCGGGACGCGTGCCAGGCATCGCGGCGCTTGCCCGCTTGCCCGCCGCGCTGCGGGAAGGCGCCGTGATCACGGCTTTCAGCCTCACCATAGGGATCGTGCTGGCCGCCTGCCTGCTCGCAAGGTACGGGAACGAGCGCGCGGATTACTTCGCTCCCGGCGAGATGGCCGCGATGAATGCCCTTTACGCCCAGGCCCGGCCGGGCTCCAAGTTCGCGGTTGAGCAGTCGTACCTTCCGTGGAAGTACGAACAGTACGACGAACACAAGTACCTGTCGGTCGAGTCGATGCTCAGCCAGGCGAACCCGCCAACGCCCGCTCAGGCAGTCCGCCGTCTCTCGCTGGACTTGCGTCCGGCCCCCGGGCACCCAGCCGGATTCGTGATCTTCACCCGATCACAGCGGGTGTACGCCGAGATGTTCGGTGGCGTCCTCTCACCGGGTTACATCGGCAGCCTCGAGCGCCTGCTCGAGAAGTCACCGGACTTCGCGCTCCTTTACGCGAATTCCGACGCACGAATATACGAACGATTGCCGGGGTTGAGTCATGCACGCTAGATGGTTGCGACCCGGAATAGTCCTTTTCTCCGTGGCCGCTCTGGTGCTGGTGATCGCCGCAGGCATCGGTAGTCCCTGGCGGACCATCCTTGCCCTCTGGTTCGTGCTCATATGCCCCGGTGCAAGCGTGGTCGGGATACTCGGTCTCGGCGACAGGTTCGTCGAACTGAGCCTGATCGCGCCGGTGAGCCTGGTAGTCGTGACGCTCACTTCTGTCGCTCTGTTCTACGGCGGGGTATGGTCCGCAGGCGCAGAATTCGGCCTGCTGCTCGGACTATGCCTGGCCGGGCTCGTCTGGTCTGCTCTCCGCGAACGATATGACGGGAGGCAACAGGCATGAACTACCTGCTGGCCAGCGCCCCGTTGAAGCTCCGCGAAATCCCGGCCGTCGATTTCGTGCCGATGGCGGCGCTCGTGATACTGCTGGTAGAGCGAGAGATACTCCGGATCAGATCCGGAACGCCGAGGTCGGTCGCCCATCACGTGATAAACCTCGCGATCGTCCCCCTCATGGCCCTGTTCCTGCTCTTCGTCGGCCTCCGTGCCCTGACCATGATCGGGTGAGCGTCGTGGCCGTATCAGCAGCGCATGCACGACCGCGCCGGGCGATCCGGGCCAGCGTCGGCCTGTGGGCGCTGAGCCTGGCCGCAGCCCTGGCCGGTGCCGAGCTGGTGTACCACCTCGTCGGCCTCTTCTGGGGTGCTGCCTGTTTCGCGGCCCTCTTCCTCGCGATCGTCCACTGTGCGGTGCACGTAGGCTCGCGCGGGGGCGGCGACCTTGCGCCGGCAGCGCTCATCGCGGCGGCCAGCCTGGTTCCGCTGGAACGACTGCTCGTGCTCGGCGTCCCTGCACTATCGTTCCTGAGGCTGTACCCGAACGCGCTCTGGGTGCTTCCCCTGGGCCTGGCCGGAGCGTATGCCTACCGGGCCGACTGGCTCCCGGGGGCGCGCCCGCGCCTGCTGCGCCCGCCCCGCCCGGGATGGGAGCCGCTTGCCGTCCAGGTTGCCGTGGTGGTGGCGGGGGCAGGGCTCGGCGTGTTTGCCGCCCACATCGTCCCCTATTCGGGCCCGCACGTGCTGGTCCACCAGGACACAGCCAAGTGGGCCGGAGCGGTGTTGTTCGCGCTGGCCGGCGGAGTTGAGGAACTGGCCTTCCGCGGCGTCCTCCAGCCGATCACGGTCAATGCGATCGGCCCCATGGGGATCGCCGTCTCCTTCCTCGCCTCCGCGTATGTGTCCGTGGCGTGGATGGGCTTGATTGCAGCTGCGCCGGTGATTGTCCTGTCCGCCATCACCAGCGTGGTCGTCTACCGAACGCGCTGCCTGGCCGGGGCCGTGGGGGGTCATGTTCTGCTGAATCTGCTTCTCTTGATGCTCCGGTGAGCGAATTTACGCTCGTCGTCATCAGCGACCTCCACCTCGGTGCCGGCCTTGCGGCCGGCTCGTGGGGCCCGGGATTCACCGACGATTTCGCCGACGATCAGGCCCTTTGTGACTTCCTCCGCTGGCTCAGTACGCGCCGGGAATGCCGGCTGGTGTTTCTCGGCGACACCTTCGATTTCCTCCGCGTTCCCGTATCTGGTGCGCGTACCGGCTTGTTCGCCCGCAGCGACGCCGAGGCAGTCGCCCAGCTTGACCGAATCGCCGCATCCCACCGCACCGTGGTCAGCGCCCTGTCGGCGGTAATCGCCGCCGGACTGCAGGTTGACTTCGTAGCCGGAAATCACGACGCTGAGCTCATCCGCCCAGCGGTACGCGAACGGCTCTGCGAGCTGCTCAACGGGCAGGTCAGGTTTCACCCCTGGATTCTGTACCTGCCCGGGTTGCTCTACGCCGAGCACGGCCATCATCATCACGACATCAACACGTTTGCCCGCCCGCTGCACCCGTACGCGAGGAACGCCGGACGACTCGAGCGTCCTCCCGCGGCATTGCTCGGCGACCTGCGGCGCCTCCCCTCGAGCCCGGGCTGCTTCTGGCGCGATGTGCTGACCGGGCTCTGCGGCCGCCGCTCGGGCAGGAAACGTGCTGAGTACCTCGCCGGACTGGCTCCTGCGCAGGCGGACGTGACCGGACTCCCGGCAGCCGTCCTGGCTGAATTGCACCACCTAGCCAGCTTCTCGCTGTTCGGAGTCGGGCGGCGGCTGGTCGCGGCCCGGCGGCGGCATGGCGATCGCCGAGGCTACCTGCCCGTCGCGGCTGGCGCCGTACACGGCCTGCTGGCTCAGAGCCAACTTGCCGTTCCGTTCTATGCATTCGGCCATACACACGCCGCGATGCGATTGCCGCTCGGGACGAATGCGTGGTATCTCAACAGCGGGACCTGGTCGACGGGGACCCGGGGCAGCGCTTCGGCCCGCCGGACATGGATCGAGATCACGGCAGGCGCAGATCCCGCCCCTGTCGCGCGCTTGTTTCACTGGACCGGCTCCGCAGAGCCGCTTGCCGACCGGCCGGCCGCCGGCGGCGGAGTGCCCGTCTAGGACCAGGACGCGGCTCTGGGACGCGCTTCACGAGGCTGTGCTTGGCGAGCCAGGGCGACGGCCTCCAGGGTGGTGTGAACTCCCAGCTTCGCCATCAGGTTTTGCAGGTGGCTGCGGACCGTGTTAGCGGACAGGTGCATGCGCTCAGCGACCTCACGTCGGCCGATGCCCTCGACCAGAAATGAGAGCACCTCTCGCTCCCGGGGGGTGAGGGATCCGAGCGGATGCTCCACAGACGCCTGCCGCTCGTCGCGCTCGTAAATGAGCAGCCTGAGGATGGGACCCACCACTGTGCCCGGAAACCATGTCTCGCCGCGCACCACGCCCCGGACTGCGCCCAGTAGTTGCTCAATCGACTCCTCCTTTGGCACCCACCCGGCGATGCCGGTGCGAATAGCTTCCACCATCCGCGCAGGCTCCGGCACCGCGCCCAGCATGATCACTTGAAGGGACGGCTGGCTGGTGGACCGGAGGCAAGCCAGCTCGGAGGTCAGGTGGAGGCCGTCAGTCAATCCGCTGTCCAGCAGCAGGATGTCGACCTGACGACCGACGAGCAACCTGCGCGCCGCGACTGCTGACTCGGCAGTGGCGACGAGGGACAGGCCGGGCTCAGCTGCGAGCCGGGAGGCAAGGGCATCTGCGAAAGTGCGCTGGCCGTCGACCACAACCACGCTGATCTGGGTCATGTCGACAGCGTGACCTTCTCGCGGGGACACCGGCACCTCAGGATGGGGGTGGATTTCTACGATTTATGTAGGAGCACGCATCATGTACAACCCTCGTCCACCAGTTGCTCCTGGACTGCGATGGCCGACGCCTCGAGCCTCGAGTGGGCGCCGAGCTTGGTGAGCACGTTCTGCGCATACGTTCGGACCGTGCTGGGCGCGATCTGCATCGACCGCGCCATCTGCTTGGTGCTTTCGCCGGCAACGATTCGACGGAGGACCTCGAATTCTCGGGCGGTCAGATAGTCCCACGGTTCCTTGCGCGGCTGCGAAGTCAGGTGTCGTACGACGTTCTGAACCAAGTCGGCCTGGAATACGAGCCCGCCAGTAGCCACCTGCCCGAGCGCGATATCGATCTTGTCGACGGTCTGATCCTTGCGGATGATCCCGACCACGCCAAGATCAATTGCCTTGGATGCGACCAGCGGATCTGCTACGCCCGACAGGATGAGCACCTGCGTGTTGCCGTGACTGGCCCGGATAGCTCGCGCCGTCTCCAGCCCGTCCTCTGATCTCGGTAGGTAGAGGTCCAGCAGGCACACGTCCGGGCGGTCCTTGGCCACCGCCTCCAGGCATTCCTCCGGCGTCGTCGTGGCCACGACTTCGTGGCCGCGTACCTGGAGAGCGGCCACCAGCGACTCGGCCAGAATTCTTTGATCATCGCAGACTATGAGGCGCATCGTTACACCTCACATTCAGCGGCGGGTGCGACCTTCATCAAGCGTTGCTCTAGCATCCGGGCGAGGCGCGACGGACAGGCAGAGAGGGGCAGCCATAGGCTGACCCGCAGGCCGCCGCGTGGGCCGCAGCCACATTCGAGCCTTCCACCGTAGCGGACCATGTTTCGGGTTGCTGAGCGGAGCCCAAGTCCGAGTCCCCCCTCGATCCCGCCGAAGCCGGGGCCGCTGTCGTCCACCACTACCAGGGCCCAGTCATCCTGGCTTCGGATTCCGATCGTCACGCTCCCGGTCGGACCCGCAGCCCGCACCGCGTTGCTCAGGACGTTGGCCATGGTGCGGCGAATGACCATCGGATGGATGGATGCGTGCACCGGCTCGGCCGGCCACACCACGTTTACCTCTACCGGGCTGCTCACGCACTCAGCGGCCACGGTCTCGCTGACGACCCTGGCCAGGTCAGCCCGAACGCCCGGCTCGTCGGGCCCAGCGGCTAGCCAGCCGTGGATCATATCCGCAAGCCACTCGGCCTGCTGGACGATCTGTTCAAGGCGGACACGTGCGGTCCCGGGTAGACCCGGCTCCGTCAGCGCCGCGCCTGCCAGTGCGAGCACGCCGGCGACCGGCTGCCGCATGTCATGACACGCTTCCAGTAGTCCCTGGGCGGCGTCCGCCGCACTCTTGGATTCAGACCCTGACACTATCGTTGCCGGTCCCCCAGCACCGGTTCCCCGCTCGCCTCCCGCAGCGTCAGGCCCTCCATTCGCGCCGGTTCGATCGAGCCTCATGGACTGCCCCCTTGCCCCCGGTCCTTACAAGTACGCCAGGCCACCGGACGTTACGAACTGGTGAACTGCTGGCAAACATTTGACCTCTACATTACCTAGACGCGTGGGACCTACCTTCGGTTCACAGGCGCATGCCGGACATTTGACAAGTGTCTCGCGCCGAAAATTCTGAGGATTGCTCAGCGACGGTAGCCTGCGGTTATGCCGCATCGGGGTCGTCCTGCCGTGCCGATCGTGCTGTCTGAGGATGAGCGGGCCAAGCTGATACGCCGGGCGGGGGGGCCGGGGCGGTGGCGGTCTGACCGGGCGCGGATCATCTTGGCGTGTGCGGAGGGGATGTCGAATCCCGAGGCGGCGCGGGCGCTGGTGATGGCGGTTAGGTCGGTATCGAAGTGGCGGCGCCAGTTCGCGGCGCAGCGGCTGGCCGGGCTAGAGGACGCTGCGCCCGTCGGCCGACCGAAAGCGGAATTGGTCCTGACAGATGCTGAGCGGGCTCAGCTGGCGCGGTGGGCCCGGCGGGCGAAGGCCCCCCAGTTCCTGGCGCTGCGGGCGAAGATCGTGTTGCGCTGCGCGGAGGGCGGGACGAATAAGCAGGCCGCCGCTGATCTGGCAGTGGCTGAGTCGACGGTGGACCGGTGGCGGGCCCGGTTCATCGCCCGGCGGCTGGAGGGCTTGCATGATGAGCCGCGGCCGGGCCGGCCGCCATCGATACTGCCGGATCAGGTCGAGGACGTGATCATGGCCACGCTGGAGTCCGCACCGGGCAAGGACGCGCACTGGTCACGTTCCTCGATGGCCGCGCGGACCGGGCTGTCGAAGTCGTCCATCGGGCGGATCTGGAAGAAGTTCGGCCTCAAGCCCCATCTGCAGGACTCCTTCAAGCCATCCACCACAACGCCCCCGAGCGCGCCGTAGTGCTCTGCGTCGATGAGAAGAGCCAGATCCAGGCGCTGGACCGGTCCCGGCCGGTGCTGCCGATGATGCCGGGCATGCCCGGACAGTGCGTACATGACTATCTACGGCACGGCATCACCAACTTGTTCGCCGCGGGCAGCGTCACCCCGCTCTACTGGGCCACGAGCGATCAAGGTTAGCCAAGTCAGCTCATGCAATTTGCGTAGTCCCTCCCGTACATACGGGCGTACTAGGCGCGGGCCCCGGCCACCATAGTGGCCTGATGACGCCGAACACGCTCAGGACGTGGAAGGGCGTTTGCTGTTCTGGCCCGACTACACTGCCGATTTTCGCACGTGATGGCCTGTCCGCAGCGTCATGTGGGATCGATATTGTGCGCCACGGCATTGCCTGCGGAGGCGGCTCGCCATTCGCTGGGACTTAACGCATTGGTACTTGACGAGGCACCCGCCACGTTCGCGCACCGCCCGGCCCGGAGAGCCGCTCACCACTCGCAGGCAGGACCATGAACATCACGGTAATAGGTACTGGATATCTCGGGGCTGTACATGCTGCCTGTATGGCTCAGATTGGCCACGCTGTGCTCGGCGTGGACGCCGACACGGAGAAGAGAGACCTTTTGGCGCAAGGCGGTGTCCCCTTCTTCGAGCCAGGGCTAGGGGAAATGCTGAACCGCACGGTTCAATCCCGGGCCCTGCGCTTCTCGGCCTCGCTCGCCGAGGCGGCCGAGTTCGGGGAGGTCCACTTCATCTGCGTGGGCACACCTCAGCTGCCCGGATCTTTCGCCGCGGATACCAGCAGTGTCGAAGCTGTGATCAAGGACCTGGCGCCGCTGTTGAGGCGGGATTGCCTCGTCGTCGGCAAGTCCACCGTCCCCGTCGGAACGGCCGCCAGGATGGCCGCTATGCTCGCCGGGCTCGCCCCGGCCGGGAGTGGCGCGGAACTCGCCTGGAATCCGGAGTTCCTGCGCGAGGGCTACGCCGTGCGGGACACTCTTCAGCCGGATCGGGTGGTCGCGGGAGTGACGTCGGCTCGGTCCGATGCGATCCTCCGATCGGTTTACGCACCGATTCTTGCCGCTGGCACTCCCTTTATTGCCACCGACTTGCAAACCGCGGAGCTGGTGAAGGTGGCGGCCAATGCCTTTCTGGCTACGAAGATTTCGTTCATCAACGCGATGGCCGACGTCTGCGCGGCGGCTGACGCCGACATCGTCACGCTCACCCGGGCCCTTGGCCATGACAGCCGGATCGGTCATCGGGGGATGGCTGCCGGTCTGGGTTTCGGCGGCGGCTGCCTGCCGAAGGACCTGCGTGCCCTGCTGGCACGCGGAGGCGAGCTGGGTGTTGGCGAATCCCTGCGGATCCTCCGGGAGGTCGAGCGGATCAATGCCAGCCGCCGGGTGCGGACGGTCGAGATCGCCACGAACCTCGCGGGAGGATCGTGGACCGACCAGAACGTGGCCATACTGGGGGCCTCGTTCAAGCCGGAGACCGACGACGTGCGTGAGTCGCCGGCGCTTGCGGTCGCCGTGGAGATCGCGGCGGCCGGGGCCTGCGTGCGCGTCCATGACCCGCGAGCGGCCGACAACGCCCGGGCGCTGCACCCTGAACTCGAGTACGCACCTGACGTTGAGAAGGCGTGTGCAGACGCCGATATTGTCCTGCACCTGACCGAGTGGCCGCAGTACCGGGAGATCGACCCTGTGGCACTGCGCGGCTTCGTCAGGCAGCCCGTCCTCCTCGATGCGCGCAACGTCCTGGCGCTCAGCCGGTGGCAGGCAGCGGGATGGACGGTCCGCGGCCTTGGCGTGCGGAACCGGGGAACACCCGCGGCTGGCCCCGCACCTGCCGGCCGGGCGGCAGGCGATCAGGAGGGGACGTGCGGGTCGCGGTGACCGGCGGCGCCGGTTTCATCGGCTCGCACCTGTGCGATGCCCTCACCACCAGGGGCGACGCCGTCGTCTGCGTTGACAATCTGTCCACCGGCAGCGCGGAAAACGTCAGGCATCTGCTGCACCGGCCCGGGTTCGAACTGATCCGGGCCGACGTGACTACGGGGATCAGCATCCCGGGTCCGGTCGATGTGGTGGCCCACCTGGCCAGCCCGGCATCGCCACCGGCCTACCTCAGCCGCCCGCTGGAAACCCTCGCGGCTGGCAGTAGCGGTACCGAGAACGCGCTTCGACTGGCGCAGCAGCAGGGAGCACGCTTCGTCCTCGCCTCGACCAGTGAGGTCTACGGAGACCCGGCAGTGCATCCTCAGCCCGAGGAGTACTGGGGCAACGTGAACCCGATCGGCCCTCGCAGTGTCTACGACGAGGCGAAGCGTTTTGCCGAGGCACTGACGTTCGCTCACGGCCGCACGGTTGGCCTCGACGTGGGCATCGTCCGGATATTCAATACCTACGGACCCCGGGTTTCCGCGTCAGATGGGCGGGTGGTGAGCAACTTCATCACCCGCGCGCTGGCTGGCGAACCGCTGGTCGTCTACGGCGATGGCAGCCAGACGCGCAGTTTCTGCTACGTGGATGACCTCGTCCGCGGCCTGGTAGCAATGATCGACTCCGCCGTACCCGGACCCGTGAACCTGGGCAATCCGGAGGAGTTCACGATGGCTGGCTTCGCAGAGCTGGTTCTGGAGATCACTGGATCGTCATCGCCAATTGTCCGCGGGCCGCTCCCAGCCGACGATCCGTCGCGCAGACGCCCGCTCATCGGCCGGGCCAGGGAAATGCTCGGCTGGGCACCCGAGGTCGGCGTGGCCGAAGGCGTGCGCAAGACCGTGGACTGGTTCAGGTCCCGGCGGGCGCCCGTGGCGGGCTAGTCTCCATGCTCGGCCTGCGGCGCGGTACCCAGGCGCTCGGCGTACGGTGGCGCGGAAAAACGTTGCCCCGGCTCGCCGGGGTTACCTACGACATCCCGCACGTCGGCGACGTCGCGCTTACGTTCGATGACGGGCCGGACAGCCGGTACACCCCCGAGTTGCTCGACATCCTGGGCAGAGCGGGAACGGCCGCCACGTTTTTCCTTGTCGGCCGGCGAGCCGCAAAGCAAGCCTCGCTCGTACGGCGGATGTTGCAAGAAGGCCACGCGCTGGGTTCACATACCTGGAGTCACCCAGACCCACGGATCGCTAATACGAAAGTGCTGCTCCGTGAGTACAGGGACGGGCGGCACGCCATCGAGGACATTATCGGCAAGCAGGTGCCCCTCTTCCGTCCACCGATGGGTTACGTCGGCTTCAGGAGCGTGATCGCTATGCGTTTGGCGCAGGTAAGGCCGTGGCTGTGGAACTGCGATCCGGGAGACTGGCAGCCGGGCGCACGCCGGGACGTGATCGCCCGGGCTGTCGGCGCAGTCACCCCGGGCACCGTCATCCTGTTGCACGACGGGATCGAGCTGCCACTGACGTCCGAGGCTCTTGACCGGAGTGAGACCCTCGCGGCTGTTCGCCAGATCATCAAGTCTGCGGACTCTCGCGGGCTGAGATTTGCCACCTTGCCGGCGAGCGGCGTGTACGAAGATAGTAGAGGACTCCGGCCACACAACCCGTGATCTCAGCTGGCAGGCACCGCCCGCGGGGGTCGGACGGATGAGTAGCCGCCAACATGCCTTGCACCAGGTAATGCTTCGGCAGGTCGATCATCAACCGCCAGAGATTCCCCTTGTCTCCTGTCGCAGCATGCTGCACGAGCAGACTGGTGACATGCCCACGCATGTACTGATGCAGCTGTGACTGGAGTTCCGCCATGTTCCGGCGGTGCCGGTGCCACACCACCGCCGACGGTTCGTAGACGCACCCTCCGCCGGAGGCGAGGATCCGGTACCACATTTCCGAGTCCTCGCTGCACCCGGCGGCGCCCGCACCGAGTCGCTCGTCGAAGCCACCCAGCCGGGCTAGCGCGCTACGGCGCAAGCCCATGGACGCCCCGGCGCCGATGGTCCAGACAGGAACGCCATGCTGCCGGTGAGACAAATACCAGCCATATCCATAGTCGCAGCGCCGGAAGCCGCGCCCGAAGCCGCCCAGCCGTTCAAACACGACTTGCGCGGGGGTTTCGAGCTCAGCCGGCAGCACCAGTCCCGTGACCGCCTCGACGCGGTCGTCGGCGAAGGGAGCGACCAGGCGCTCCAGCCAGGTGGGTGCAACCAGCGCGTCGTCGTCGGTGAAAACGATCAGTTCTCCGGTGCTCCTGGCGATGCCAGCATTGCGCGCTCGGCTCAGCCCGGGCTCGGGCGCCAGCACGCGGCGGACGCCGGGCCGACCGGCCACCACGTCACGGGCCGCGGGCGTGCTCGGGGAGTTGTCAACGACTATGACCTCCTCGGGCGTGCAGCTGCTATCCGCGATTGCGTCCAGACAGCGCGCCAGATCCTTCGGCCGGTCCCTGGTGCATACCACCACGGATACGGAGGCGCCTGGGGTCACCGTCACGCTTGCTGGCGCGGATCGCCGGCCAGCCCTGCTCAGCTCGGATGCGTCGGGAAGCTCACTCCCCCGGAGCACAAGCCTGCCGAGCGGCACGGCCTCATCGCTCCAGAAGATCGCGAGCACGCTGCGCTCGTTGCCCAGGCGCCCCTTCTCAAGCGGGTGGTGTGGGGTGACGTTGACGATCCGGCAGGGCGCCAGCAATGTGTTCCTCTTCATCGGGCCGGACCGGCGCGGTGCGGCGCAAGATTGCGCACGCGGCGTATTGCATCCCCGGCTCCACAAGCGTCGGCGCGCGACATCACCGCGTATCGAAACGGGTGCAGGTAGGGCCACATGCCGGTACGCCAGGCTGCCCAGATCTCCGGGTCTCGGACACGTTCTTGGTGCAGGTATTGCTCGACCCAGGTCAAGAAGCGATGGTGGGCCTGACTCGCCCGCCGCGGATGGTAATCGCCACATCGCTGGGCTGCGACGCTCGCGGACCCGTCGTGCTGCCGGTAGCGATCCAGCCACCGGTCCGCGACGAGCACGCGGGCGCGCAGGTAGACCTTGGTGAAGAACGCGCGGTCTTCGAACATGGAAGGAAATACTTCCTCAAACCCGTCCAGCCGCAGCGCCGTGGTCCGGCGCATGAGCACACTGCACGTGGCAGGCGCATGAAATTCATTGCGCAGCATGCCTGCGAGCAGCGATGGCGGCTCCTTCATGCCGGGCGGTACGTCCAGGGCACGTACCGTGTCTGTGCCACCCGACCAGGACCGCCAATACAGCGTGGGCCCGCACACGACGTCGGCCTCGGGATGCCGCCTGGCCAGCGCTAGCTGCACTTCAAGCTTTTCCGGCAACCAGGTGTCGTCGCAGTCAAGCAGGGCGACGTACTCGGCGCTGGCCTGGCGCAAGCCTGCATTACGGGCGGCGCTCATGCCAACGCTGCGGCCGGCGGCGCTCGGCAGCGAGCGAACTCGGGCGCCTTCGGCCTTCGCGTACTCCCGCGCGATGTCGCGGCTTCCGTCTCGCGAGCCGTCATCGACGATGAGCAACTCCCAGTCAGGGACCGTCTGGGCCAGCACGCTCTGGATTGCCTCGGCCAGGTATGCCTGACCGTCACGGCAAATCATGACGACCGATACCTTAGGCATGAGCCGAACCTGCCGGGATACCGTCCGACTTCACGGCGCGCACGGCAATGACAACTGGATACGCGGGGTCATTGACTTCAAGCTCTTCGGGGGAAAGCTCTGAGGCAGCCAGCCCTTCGAGGAAAGATACAGCGGCGAGCACGTTCCCATAGCTTTCTACTGTCACCGCCCCTGGGTCGAATATCTCGCAGAAGAGCTTGCTTGCGCTCAGCGTTGTGAAGGACCAGCACCAATAGGCCGCCCACTCGTCGTCACTGCGCTGGCTGATACCGGGAAAGGTGGCGAGAAGCACACCACCCGGACGGAGAATGCGGTGCAGGGTTCGAATCGCGGCGCGGACCTCATAGATGAGATGCAGGGTCTGGGTAAGGATGACGCAATCGAAGGCGCTGCTTGGCAGTCGGGCGCCGTCACTGAGATCGGCGACGAAGGTGGCCCCCTCGGCCCCGGAGAACAGGTGGAGCACTTGCGGGCAGTTGACCCGATGTCCCCCAAACCGTCGCGTGTAGCTGTCGTCTCCGGCCTCCAGCACCGAGCCCCGAACATCGAGGGACCGCCTGCCGAGCCATCTCTCGATGTAGTAGCGGTCTATGGGCAGGCCCCGGTCGTACCCGAACTGCCGGCTGACCGGCACGACGCGACGAAAGCTGCCGAAGTCGAGCTTGCCCGCGGGAGGCCGGTACGACTCGCCCATGATGCGGCTGCCGAGTAGGCGGTGGACCCAGCCCGGCAAGACTAGGGCGACCAACCGGGGCCATTTCCGCGTCGGCATCAACGCGTCCTGCCCGTTGCTGCTCTCATGGTCTTGACCAGGCCCGTGACCAGCCCGGCACCATGGACGGCCACATCCCGGATGGGAACCATGCTCGTTACCCACGGTCGGCGATACGGCCTGAAAGCGCGGGCAAGAGCTGCCCAGAAAGCCTTGTCTTCGACACCCAGATCCGTCGCGTAGCGCTCAAGCCAGGAAAGGTACGCCAGTCGCGCCGGATTGGGCCGCTCTGGGTGATACCTGCCCTCCCGTACGGCAAGCGCCGAGGTCGACCCCGGGTGCTGGCGGTAGAGATCGTGGCAGCCATCATCGACGTACACCGGGGATGCGAAGCAGAGTTTCGCGATCAGCACCTGGTCCTCGAACAGGTGATCAACGGAAGGCTCGAACGCGCCCAGCCGGCGGACGACATCGAGCCGCGCCAGCAGACCGCACGTGCAGGGTACGATGCCGCCATCCCGCAGGAACGCCGTGAGCACGGTGGGCGGTTCGTGCACGGTCCGGGACGCTAGCCCAACCGGCGCCACAACGTCGGGAAGTGCCCTGTCGGCCCACGAGTGCCAGTAGCGGGTGGGGCCATAGACGAGCGCGGCGCCGGGATGAGCCTGCGCTATCGCCACCTGCCGCGCCAGTTTGCCCGGAAGGTACACATCGTCGGCGTCGAGGAGGGCCAGAAAGCGGCCTCGGGCGTGTTCGATGCCGCGGTTGCGGGAGGCCACCTTGCCCCTGCTTGCTCCGTTCTCATGGCGCAGCACCCGGATCCTCGCGGGCTCCCGCCGCGCGTAGTCCTGTGCGATGGCGAGAGAGAGGTCCGTGCTGCCGTCATCGACAATGATCATTTCCCAGTTCGGGTAGGTCTGAGCGAGGACGCTCTCCACCGCTTCGCTCAAGAATGCCCCTGCGTCGAGGCAGGGGGTCACGATCGACACCTGCGGGCTTGACGTCGGCTCTGGCTTCTTCATTGGCTGCACGCATCCGATCGCGATGGCAGGCCGTCGACGACGCCCCGGAGGCGCGCCGACTGTTGGTGCAGCCACGGGTGACGCAATGCGAAGATCTCTTGTCTCACGGCCGCGCCGATACCGGGGTCGGCGCTCGGCCGCGTCTGAAGGTACCGGGCTGCCCAGCGCAAGAACGGCAGCCGGCCAGCAGCATACGACACGCTCTCCTCCCAGACAGCGCTGCAGCTGTCGGCATGCTGCCGGTACCTCGCCCAGCATTTCCCCGAGACATACGCCCGCGTATCGATGAGGACCTTGGTGAAGAAGGCTTGGTCTTCATACATTCCGTGAAACCCGGCCTCGAATCCTCCGGCGCGGAATACGACGTCTCGGCGCAGCATCGAGCCGGACGAGGTCGGAGTCTGGTGCCGGTTGCGAAGCAGTTGGATCGCGAGGGCGGGCGGAGGCACGAGCGTATCCGGCTCAACTCCGAGTGGCTCGAACGAGTCACGAGTAGCGTCGCCATCCTCCCAGCTGCGCCAGATTTGAATCCGTCCGTATACGAGCCCGGCGCCCGTCTCGTCGAGGAGGCGGACCTGGTCGCCAAGTTTGCCCGGCAACCATACGTCATCTGCGTCGAGAAAAGCGATGTACTCACCCCCCGCGTGGGCAAGCCCCAGGTTGCGTGAGGCGCTCATACCGTGATTCCCGCCGTCACTGTGCGTAAGGTAGTGTATCCGGCCAGGATTGCCCACCGCGCGGTCTTTCGCGATCATTGCGCTGGCGTCTGTGGAGCCGTCGTCAACCAGAAGCAGTTCCCAAGCGTCATATGTTTGTGCGATTACGCTGCCGAGAGCCTCCGGGAGGAAGCGCTCCTCGTCACGGAAGATAACGATGACTGTCACTTGCGGTGATACCAAGACCTCACTCCGTCCCGGGATGCCGCTCTGCTGCCTGCTCACCACGACAAGCACGCAGACCTTCACACTCGCGGACCCGTCACCTGCGCGATATCGATCCCCCTGATGCAGTTAATGATCTCACATCTGGCAGATACCACGGGATGGGTAGAGAACGGCCCTGCTTCCAGGACCGGACTCCGGCCGCTGCTGGAGGTGATCCACCACCGGGACCTAGTCCGCTTTCTCGCGCTTCGCGACCTGAAAGTGCGCTACAAGCAGGCCGCCTTCGGGGTGGCATGGGCCCTGCTTCAGCCACTGCTTGGTGTCGCCGTCTTTACCATTGTTTTCAACCGCATCGCCGGCGTGGCAACACCGGGAGTTCCCTATGTTGTCTTTGCTTACGTCGGCCTGGCTGGGTGGGTGTACCTATCGGCAAGCGTGAACGAATGCGCGGAGAGCCTGGTTCGCTATTCCGCCCTCGTAACGAAGGTCTACTTTCCCCGGGCGATCGCTCCGCTGGCCTCCGTCCTACCGGGCCTTGCCGATCTCGCTGTCGCCAGCGTTGCCCTCGCTGTCCTGATGGCGGTCACCCGCACCACGCCGGGGCTGGCGCTGCTGGCGCTGCCCCTGGCCGTGTTGTCCCTGGTCATCGCCGCGCTCGCAGTCGGAATCTGGCTGTCGGCTCTCAACGTCCAGTTCCGCGATGTGCGGCTCGTGCTCGCTTTCTCTCTCCAACTGTGGCTATTTGTCAGCCCGGTGCTGTATCCGCCGAGTCTTGTGCACAGCGGCTGGCGGTTCGCTTATGCGCTCAACCCCTCCGTTGGCCCGCTGGCGCTGCTCCGCTGGAGTCTCATCGGCATGCCTCTGGACGTCACGCTGGCTGCAGAGTCTTCGCTGGTGGCCTTGGTCCTGTTGGTGAGCGGCCTGCGCTACTTCCAGGCCACCGAGCGCCGTTTCGCGGACGTGATTTAAGTGCAGGACACCGTCATCGAGATGGCCGCGGTCAGCAAGTGTTATCTCCTCGGTGCCGACCACCCGGGAGCCTCGCTCCGCGAGACCCTCGCCTCCGGGCTGGGCAGGCTCCGGCCCGGAGCGCCCAGACGTCGGCGCGACGAGTTGTGGGCGCTCCAGGATGTCGACCTGCAGGTTACCGGCGGAACGTCGCTTGGCATCGTCGGCCGGAACGGCGCAGGAAAAAGCACCATCCTCAAGGTGCTATCGCGGATCACTGAGCCAACGTCGGGCGTCAGCCGCACGCGTGGCCGGGTAGCCTCGCTCCTTGAAATCGGTACGGGGTTCCATCCCGAGTTGTCAGGGCGGGAGAACATATACCTCAATGGAACAATCCTGGGCATGCGCCGTCGTGATATCGACCGCCGACTTGATGAAATAGTCCAATTCTCTGGGGTAAGCCGGTTCATAGACACGCCCATCAAGCGATACTCCTCAGGAATGTATTTGCGGCTGGCCTTCGCAGTCGCCGCCCACCTGGAACCCGATATCCTGCTGGTCGATGAGGTCCTCGCCGTTGGCGATGCAGAGTTCCAGCGCAAGTGCCTTGACACTATGGCCTCGGTCGAGAGTTCCGGCCGGACCGTCGTCTTCGTGAGCCATGACCTTGGCGCGATCGCGTCGCTGTGCGAGACGTCCGTATGGCTGGACGGCGGCCGGATCCGGCGACGGGGTCAGACCAGTGATGTCATCGCCGACTATCTTGCTTCCGCCGCGGTTTCCGACGGTGCCCGCACCTTCACCGAACGCCCAGGGGCCCCGGTTAGTTTGCTCGGCATCGCTGTGCGGGACCACCGTGGGGTGGCGACGACGCTGCTCTCTCGTGGCCAGTCCTTCTCGATCTCGCTGCGGATGCGGCTCGGCGTTGAGCTGCCCGGCATGGACTGCGCGATTTACGTTGCCACGAGGGGCGGCGTCCGCGTCTTCGACGAGATGTGGTCGGACCAGGTCGCCCGGCGGCCGACGGGCCCGGGCGAATACGAGGTGACCGCCGTCGTCCCCCCATGCCTGAACGTGGGCGACTACTTGGTGGGTGTCTGGCTCGGGACTAGCTACGAAACCTTCTTCGACGATCCAGCCGTCGCGACGCTGCGGCTGGAGGGCAGTACTTGCAACCGGCCGGCGCGGCTCGTGGAACTGCCACTCAAGTGGACGCACGAGCAGGCCGGGCCAGACGCCAATGGCTCAGGCAACATTCAGGGGGGGTCATGGGCGAAGTCAGCCCGCAACCCGACGTCACCGTCGTAATACCGACGTACAACCGATGCCGACTGCTGCGACGCACGTTGTTCTCAGTGCTCGCGCAGACTGGAGTGCGCTTCGAGGTGATCGTCGTGGATGACGGCTCCTCCGACGCGACATCAGAGTTCTTGCTCTCGCTCGCGGACCCCGCTGTGGTTGTGCTCCGCCACGAGGCGCCGTGCGGGGTGTCCGCCGCTCGTAACGCCGGGTTGAGCATCGCACGAGGCCGGTGGGTCGCCTTCACCGACGATGATGACCTGTGGGCGCCGGACAAACTCCGGGCTCAACTGGACGCGGCTCAGCGTATGCCCACTGCGGGCTGGGTGGCAGTGGGTGAGGTAGTCGTCGATCCTACTCTCCGTATCATCGGCGGCCGGCGCCCGCCGCGCGCAGCCGGGCTGCGGAATGTGCTGCTTTACAACGTCGTGCCCGCGGGCGGGTCCGGAACGATGGTCCGCACGGACTTGCTGCGCCAGGTAGGCGGCTTCAGCACCGACCTGATGGTCCTCGCTGACTGGGACCTGTGGATTCGGCTGTTTCTGGCCGCTCCCGCGGCCTTCGTGGAGCGACCGCTCGTCGCCTACCTCATGCACCCGGCGAGCATGTCGCACGATACGAGGCGGATCGAACGCGAGCTGGCGTTGATCATCTCGCGCTATACATCGGCCCGCACGGCTCACGGGGCTACCTTCCTTCACACCATATGGTTGCAATGGGTGGCGCGGATGCAGCTGCAGGCTCACCAGCGCTCCGCAGCGGCGCACACCATCCTTGAGATGTGCCCTCACTGGCGGGAGTGGCCAACCTTCGCAGTGGCTGCGGTAAGCAGCCTGCCCAGGCGGCGAGGGCTCCGCCGGTGGCGCCGGGAAGGGGAACGCTGGCTGACCCCGATCCGCAATCTGGAATCCGCGGATTCAGCATCGGCTGCGTTCGACAGCCAGCCGGTCTCACGGCGGAGCGTTTAGGCCGCCGAGCGCCGACTTCCAGCAGGCGGATCAGAACTTCGCGAGAGGATTCCCGCTGCGACGCATTGACGCCGCCCGGCGGCGATGACCAGCCACGACCACCATGATGACCGTAGGCTCTATGCCCATGCGCGTGCTCGTAACCGGCGGCGCCGGGTTCATCGGTTCCCACCTCACAGACGCCTTACTCGCCCGCGGTGATCAGGTCACCGTCCTCGACAATCTATCCGCGGGGCGCGCCGCCCGACTTGACCCGCAGGCCCCGCTGTACCAGGTCAGCGTCACCGACCAGGGCGCGGTCACCGCCCTCATCGAGCAAACCCGGCCGAAGGTGATCTTTCACCTCGCCGCGCAGGTCGATGTCCGCGCCTCGGTCGCGGACCCGGCAGCCGACGCCAAGGTCAACATCACCGGTACTATCCACGTGCTGGAATCCGCCCGCACCGCCGGGACACGGCTGGTGTTCGCGAGTACTGGCGGGGCCCTGTACGGTATGGACGCCCCGGTCCCCTCACCCGAGGACCTGCTGCCAGAGCCCGAAGCGCCCTATGGCACCGCGAAATACTGCGCCGAGCAGTACATCGGCCTGTATAACCGGTTGCACGGGGCACGGCACGCAGTGCTACGCCTAGGGAACGTGTACGGGCCGCGACAAGACCCGGCCGGTGAGGCCGGTGTGGTGTCGATCTTCTGCGGCCGGGTCATGAGTGGCCAGCGGCCCGTAATTTACGGAGACGGTAGCCAAACTCGCGATTACGTGTACGTCGGCAATGTCGTGGACGCCTTCCTCGCCGCCGCCGACTCCGGTGAGCCGGGCACATGGAACATCGGCACTGGGTCCGAAACAAGCGTGCTGGATCTGGTTCGCCTCGTCGGCCAGGCCGCGGGGCAACAGTTGCATCCCCGGTTCGCTCCGCCCCGGCCCGGTGAACTGCAGCGCAGTGGACTCGACACCACCCGCGCCCGCCGCGACCTCGGCTGGGAAAGCACCACACCTCTCCACAAGGGCGTCGCCACCGTCTACCGCTGGGTCCAGGCAGGAGAACCCTACCGAGCTGAGCGCTGATACCCACGCGGCCTCCCGCTGCGATGAGCTCAACGGCGGAGACCCCGTGCACGCGCACCCAGCATCTCGTTGAGCACATTCAGCCCGTTCGCTCCCGCTCCGGCAGGGGCTCATGGCCGGCCAGCCTCATAGGTGGAAGGAAACCCGGCGCCCGGTTCACGGTAAGCCGGTTCACAGTAAACTGGGTCAAACTTGCTGCTGCACTTGTCATGTCGGCGTCTACTTGCTGCATCAGCTGCGTGGAAGGTGACCGACCGATGGCCCGCCAAGAAGGCGAAGCGCAATCAACTACACCGGGCGAGATCGATGGAAAGAGTAGTGGCGGCAAGACGCCCGCGGCACCCCGTGTTGATGAAAAACCCACGACGATGCCAACCCAGCGCGATCCCTCTCGCACGCTGCGCGGGTGTCAGCGGATCTTGATTCTAGGCAGGACCGGTTCGGGCAAGACCACTCTAGCCCGAGAACTAGCAGCCGCTATTGATGTGCCCCACGTGGAGCTCGACGCGCTGTACTTCGGTTCAAACTTCAGCACTGCCCCCTTGCCCGTGCTGCGGGAACGTACAAGCGCCGCGATCGCCGGAAACCGCTGGGTAACCGACGGCAACAAAAGTGCGGTGCGCGACCTGGTCTGGCCCCGGGCGGACATGGTGATCTGGCTCGACTACCCCCTGGTTGTGTCCTTGTGGAGACTCGGGAAGCGGGCTATGTGGCGTACCTCCGTCCTCAAAGCGCAGGCGACAGAGAAGGGCACGAAGGCGGGACTCCCCAGACAGTTCCTCTTGGCCGCCAAGGGGGTACTTACAGCGCTCCGATCACACAAGGGGCAGCGTCGCGAATACCCCCGGATGTTCGACAAGCAGGAGAATCAGCACCTCGCAGTGGTGCGTCTTCGATCCCCGCGTGATACCCGCCGCTGGCTGGCTCACTTGCCTAGGGGCTGAGGCACCGCTTCCCGCCCGCGCGGTCAGGGTCCGTGCTGGCCCGGTGGCCTGATTGCCGCGAACCGCTCGGCGGCCAGGTCCAGCTGGCCCATGATGCGCGCCTTCGCCTCATCGCTCAGCGGAGTGTCAGGCCGGGCGATCATCTCGCGCAGCACGGGTACCAGCGGCGCGTACTTGCCCGCCAGCCGGTCCAGCGCGGGCCCGGTGGTGTGGATCAGCCCGACGCCGTTGTCGGTGAAGTCAGAAACCTTGATCACCCGCGCCCACGGGCAGTTCTCCAGGCTGGTGGCCACGTGCTCTCGGTACTGCTCGTGCTGGTCCTGGCCCGGCCGCCACACCGGGTTGGTGACTGCCGCGACCAGTTCGGCCACCCGGAGCCCGAACTCAGCCGCCACCGCAGCCAGCGCCGCCTGCTGGGCGCCATCGCTTACCTGCTGGCCGTCTCCCGCCTGCTGGCCGCCGTCGGCGGCCGACGCGGCCTGCTGGCGCCGGCCCGCCGCCAGTTCTGCCGGATGGTCCTCCACCGCGTCGTGCAGCAGCGCCGCGCACACCACGTCGGGGTCGCGGACGCCGTAGTGGCTGAGAATCCGGATAGCCACCCGCAGCAGGTGGTTGACGTACGGCTCACGCTGCCTGCGGTCGGCGGCGTGCAGCCGGCCGGCCACCGCCAGCGCCCGCTCCAGCCTGCGCCGGTCAGCCGGGCCGAACACGCCGATCTCCTGGGTGAAGCGCTCGCGCAGCCCGTCCTCACCGTAGGTTGTGGTGATCGCGTGCAGCGGCATTGTGGCCAGCAGCCGCCGGGCAGCGGTGTCCATGACCCAGGACTAGCACACCGGCACGCGGCGGCGCGCCGGTTGCCCGGTTGAGCTTCCGTGTGGTCGTTCCTATGTCGAAACTGTTCGGTGTCGGGCAAGCGCGCATCTGCGCCGGGAGAGGAGGCGCCAGGTGGCTGACAAGGGCACGCCGACGCCGTTGCTGGTGACGCTCATGGCGCTGACCACGGTCAGCGGCCTGGTGGACGCCGTTTGTTATCTCGGTCTCGGCCGCGTGTTCACGGCCAACATGACCGGCAACGTGGTGGTGCTCGGGTTCGCGGTGGCGGGCGCCCGGGGTTTCTCGGTCACCGCCACGCTAACCTCGCTCGCGTTCTTCCTGATCGGCGCCTTCTGTGCCGGGCGGGCCGCACTCTGGCTGCTCAGGGGCGACGCCGTTCGCAATCGGCTGCTGCTGGTGGCCATGGGGACCGAGGCCTGCTTCGTGGCGACCGCCGCCCTGATTGCCGCCTTGGCCGTCACGGTCGCCACCGGCTGGGCCCGCTACGTCGTCATCGCGCTGCTGGCTTTCGCGATGGGCGTGCGCAACGCGACCGTACGCCGGCTGGCCGTACCCGACGTGACCACGACGGTGCTGACCATGACGCTGACCGGGCTGGCCGCCGATGCGGCCATCGCAGGCGGGGAGCAGGCGACCGCGGCCTACCGCAGGGCGGCCACGGTGGCGGCCATGCTGATCGGCGCGATCGTCGGAGCCGCCTTGTACCTGCACCAGCGAGCGGCGCTCCCGCTGCTGATCGCGGCGCTGATCGTCACCGTGGCCGGGGTGGCCCTGCGGCTGAGCTCGTCGGATGATGCGACGATGGTGCGATGAGCGACACCGGGCAGATCACCGACAACACCGATGCCTCCCGCCTCGAGCTCAGGGCCGAGGGTCATCTGGCGGAGCTGTGGTATCGCAAGCGCGGGAACCGGTTCGTGATCGTCCACACCGACGTGCCGCCCGAGCTTGAGGGCCGGGGCCTCGGCGGCGCACTGGTCCGGGCCGCTATCGATCGCGCGGTGAGCGAAGACCTGACGGTGGTACCCCTGTGCCCGTTCGCTCGCCTCTGGCTGGAGCGGCATCCCGACGTGGCGGCGAGTGCCACGATTGACTGGCGGCAGGCCGGCAGCGGCGGGGTCCCGCCAGGCCCGCCCGGATAGCCGGGCCGTCGCGCAGGGCCCGGCCTGTTCTGCCCGCCTTACCCGGTGGTCATACAGACCGGTGGCCTTCAACACCGTGCTGCAGTTTCCGCCCGGACAGCGGTTCACCTGGGTGCTCGAGATCGACGGGCGCAGCGACGACGCGTGGCGGGTGCCCTTCGCGACCCGGGAGGCGCCCTCGGCCCGGGCAGACCGGATTCGCGCTCCGGCTGCGGGCCGGGGACCGCGGCGGCGATGATCGTTGCCTGGGACCGTGCCGGCCCGCCATGATGCCATCCAGGCCAGCGGTTGACCCGCGGCGGGGAAGCCCGGGAGGTAACCGGTGGCACACGGCCGGGCTCGCGGCCATCCCGACGGAGGGAGTGCGACGTGCTCAAGGGATTCAGGAACTTCGTCATGCGCGGCAACATCGTCGAGGCTGCCGTCGCCTTCGTCGTAGCGCTGGCGTTCAGCGCCCTGATTGCTCAGTTCATCAACTACATCATCAATCCCCTGCTAGCCGCGACGGTCTCGGGCCGCAAGATCGGGCTGGGCTGGCTGATACGGGCGGGTAATCCCAGAACCTTCGTGAACATCGGAGGGCTCATCGGCGCGCTCATCTACTTCCTCATCTTCATGCTGGTCATCTACCTCGCCATCGTCATGCCCTACAAGGCGATCCAGAAGCGGCGCGGCGCCGACGTCTACGGCGATCCGCCGCCCGTCAAGACCTGCCCGTACTGCCTGTCGGACGACCTGCCCGTCGCCGCGAGCAAGTGCAAGTACTGCGGCACTGACCAGCCCAGCACCACTGCCGCGTGACCGGGCCGAGCCCCAGGACCGGACTCATGGCCCGCCCCTCGCCTTCGCGTCGGCGTAGCAGCTGACCACGGCGGTCGTCACCGGAAACCGCACCGGAGTCGACCCGAACACCAGCCGGCCCGCCTCCCGCGCCGCGGACCCTATCGCCGCGACCACCGGCTCGGCCAGCTCCTCCCGGCAGTGCACGATCACCTCGTCGTGCTGGAAGAAGACCAGGTGCGCGCGCCCGGGACCGCTCGGCCCGGTAGGCGCACCGAGCGCCGTCAGCCGCGGCCGCAGGCACGCGATCAGCACCAGCGCCCAGTCGGCGGCGCTGGCCTGCACGACGAAGTTCCTGGTGAACCGGCCCCGGGCGCGCACCGAACGCGCGGCGCCCGGCTCGGTGGCGCTGGCGGTAGCCAGGCGCCAGGCGGCCGAAGGCGGCGGGCATGTCCGGCCCAGAACCGACCGCACCACCCGGCCCTCCTCCCCAGCCCGGGCGGCCGCTTCGACGTAACCGGCGGCGTCGGGGAAGCGCCGCCTGAGCACGGCGAGCAGCTGGCCCGCTTCGCCGCCTGCCCCGCCGTACATCGCGGACAGCAATGCCACCTTGGCCTTGCCCCGGTCCCCCCCGAACGCCCCGGCCAGTTCCGAGTACAGATCACCGGCCGCGGCCGCCTGAGCGAAGGCGCGGTCCCCGGCCAGTGCCGCCAGCACCCGTGGCTCCAGTTGCGCCGCGTCGCCGACGACCAGTGTCCAGCCGGGATCGGCCACCACGGCCCGGCGCAGCACCCGCGGGATCTGCAGCGCGCCGCCGCCGTTCGTAGCCCAGCGGCCTGATACCACCCCGCCGACCACGTACTCCGGGTGGAACCGGCCCGCGGTCACCCAGGAGTCCAGCCACGCCCAGCCGTGCGCGGCATGCAGCCGGGCCAGCTCCTTGTACTGCAACAGCAGGGGCGCCGCCGGGTGATCGATGCCGCGGAGCACCTCGGAGCGGGTGGAGGACACCGACACCCCGTCGGCGGCGAAGGCGCGCACGAGCTGGGACGGCGAGTCCGGGTTGACCGGCCGGCCGCCGAATGCGGCCGTGATCTGCTCGGCCAGCCCGGCCAGCCGACTCGGCCGTTCGCCGCGGGCCGGACGCGGGCCGAGCAATCCGGCCAGCAGCTCATCGTGCACCTCCGGCCGCCACGGCAGGCCGTCGAAGCTCATCTCGGCGGCGGCCAGCGCGCCGGCCGACTCGGCCGCGGCGAGCAGCCGCAGCCGCGCCGGGGCGTCGCCGGTGGCCATCCGGACCAGCTGATCCGCATAGACGGCCGCCAGCGCGTCCAGCACAATGTCGCCCTCGGGCCACTCGGTCTCGGCCGGCTGGAACAGGGCCTGCTGCGCAACCCGCAGCGCGGCGGCCTGCGGCGCGCCCGACGCCGCGGCCGCCTGCCGTGGCACCCGCTCGCCGCGCAGCCGCGCCCAGGCGGCGGCTAGTGTCGCCGTCTCCCCGTGCCGACCGTCGCGGCCAAGCAGCAGCGCCTCCACCAGCGCAATGTCGTGGCAGCGCGCCACCCGCACCCCGGCGCTCAGCAGATCCGGGTAGCACCAGGCGGCCGACGGCCACACCCATCGCACCCGGCCGCTTCGCTCCCGGTCCGCAACAGCCGAGGAAAGATCCTGATACCGAACGGCAGATGCCAGCCGAGCGCCGTCGGCGGCCAGATCGCACAGCACCGCAGACCCGTCGGGTTGCGGGGCTAGGGCGACGGGGACCGGGGCAGGCGTAGCGGACCCGTCCGGTGCCGGTGCGGCGGAGATGGGCACAGGAACATTGGAACCCATACCTAAGTCTGGGCCCGGCCCGGGGCCTGGCCGGGCCGGGCCCAGACGCTTACCAGGGTTCAGCCACCAGCCAAGCCGCCGGAGTACGAAGCGGCCGAACCGCCGCGAGAAGGAGGAACGAGGCGCTGACCGCCCGGGCCGGGCAGATCACCCGGGCCGAGCCGCAGCTGCGACAGATCCCCGATCCTGGTTGCGGTCACCGTGCCTCCGCTGGCAGTGGCCGCCACCCACGCCTGGTCACCGACTTTCACCGAGCCGATGCCGTCTCGCCGGGCAGCCACGATGGTCGAACTGGTCACCGTGTAGGTCCTGGTGAAGCCGTCATTGCTCTTTAGCGTAATGGACGACCGGCTGACCGTGGTGACTCCGCCGTTCTGAATCTCGACGGTTAGTGTTCCCCCGCCCAACTTCGGCAGGACAAGTGTGCCGTGTAGGACACCGGGCCAGCCGGGCCTGCGGCACAGCACGCCGGATCGGCTCGGGATTACCACGCGCACGCAACCGGGGCGGGCCGACAGTGGGGCGGGCGCCGACGTAGCCGCGCTGAGCGATCCCGGCAGGCCCGCCGAGAGCAGCGGGAACCTCGACGGTCCGGAAGTCGCGGCCAGCGCGAGGCCGGCGCCCGCGGTCACGAGGGCCACCGCCGTCCCGGTCAGCAGCAGCGGGCGGCCGCGCCAGCGCGGACGGGACCGGCCATCAGGCACATCGCCCGGCATCGCACGCGGCCTCCTTCCCGCCGCGCGTCCGCGGCGGCAACTAGGTTCAGGCTGTCACCGGGACCTGAGTCCGGGCTGAGCCGCCGCTGAGAGCCCGTCCAGAAACTCCTGTCCGTTGCCAGTGGCCGCGCGCTGCAGGACCGGATTTCCCGGCCGGCTCTGGGGATCGGCCCTGCCGCAGCCCGGGACGCGTTGCCAGGCTGGCGGTCAGGCGCCCGGCGGCACGGCGACGGCCACATCGTCCGGCCTGGCCGACGACGACCGCCGCCAGGCTGGCGTCACTCCATCCGCTGCTGGGGGATACCCGAGAGCAGCGCGCGAACCTCCGTCTCCCGGTACCGACGGTGCCCCCCGAGAGTACGTATCGAGGTCAGCTTGCCGGCCTTCGCCCAGCGGGTGACGGTCTTCGGGTCCACTCGGAACATCGTCGCGACCTCTGCCGGGGTCAGCAGCGACTCGGCCTCCGTCGTGCGTGCAGACATGTATACGGCTCTCCTCCTGGACCGGTACCTGCGATCCTGTGCTCGTTCGCTCGTGCGCCTGGCGCCCCTTCCGGAGCTGTCGGGATGTCCCATATGGCCGACTGACCCCATATTGCCATCACGACCGGTGACAAGTCGACCACCAGGAGCAAAGATTCCGTCGCGACTTGCCCTGTTGTGCGGCTCATGTCCGTTTCGCAGAATGTGGTGGGGTGACATGGTCATCTTGGGGCACGGTGACGCTGCGGACGGGCATACGCTGGATTCCCCACCGGGTCAACGAGGACCCGGGCCGGACCGGAAGAGTCACCACAGTGACGCAAGTGTTCGCTTCATCACACCACGACAGCGGATCATCGGATCATTCCGGACACGAACAGGTCGTCTTCTGCCAGGACGCCCCGACCGGGCTACGGGCCATCATCGCGATCCACTCCACAACGCTGGGTCCCGCCCTCGGCGGCACCCGCTTCTACCCCTACCAGAGCGAAGCGCAGGCCCTGGCCGACGCGCTCAACCTGTCCCGGGCGATGACCTACAAGAGCGCCCTGGCCGGGCTCGATCTCGGCGGCGGGAAGGCCGTGATCATCGGTGATCCGGCCGTCCTCAAGACCGAGGCGCTGCTGCGGGCGTACGGCCGGTTCCTCCAGTCTCTCGGCGGGCGCTACATCACAGCGTGTGACGTCGGTACGTATTGCGCGGACATGGACGTGATCGCGCGCGAGTGCCGTTTCGTGACCGGCCGCACCGATGCCGCAGGCGGCGCGGGCGATTCCTCGGTGCTGACCGCGCTCGGCGTATTCCATGGCATGCGGGCGGCCGCCGAGCATGCCTGGGGGAGCGCCAGCCTGGAGGGCAGACGGATCGGGGTCGAGGGCGTCGGCAAGGTGGGTGCCCGCCTCGTGGATCACCTGGTCGAGGCAGGCGCGGAGGTGGTCGTCTGCGACGTCGATCCGCGGGCCGTCGAGCGGGTCCGGACCAGGCATCCAGCCGTGCAGCCTGCTGAGGATCACCGGGCGCTGATCGCCCGCCAGCTTGATGTGCTCGCCCCCTGCGCTCTGGGCGGCACCCTGGACGAGGACACCGTCGGCGCCCTGACCGCGTCGGTCGTCTGCGGAGCCGCGAACAACCAACTCGCGCACCCGGGCATCGAGAAGATGCTGGCCGACCGGGGCATCGTGTATGCACCGGACTACCTGGTCAACTCGGGCGGGCTGATCCAGGTGGCGGACGAGCTCGAAGGCTTCAATTTCGATCGGGCCAAGGGCCGGGCAGAACGGATTTTCGATACCACCCGCAAGATTTTCACGCTGGCGGACGAAGAAGGCGTTCCTCCCGTGGTCGCGGCGGACAGGCTGGCCGAACGGAGGATGGCCGATGTGGGCCGGCTACGAGGGATCTGGCTGCCCCACACCCGGTCAGCGTGAGCACGGAGTTCATAAACCAGGTACCTTTATACGCGTACGAAGGCTGGCACGCGCTGTCCTCCGGTCGTGGAGTGGGCGACGGGTCGGTTTGTTGTGCGCGTAAAGCCGGTAGCAGCGTTAGCAGGGAGCAGTGGCCTGACCGGGCCAGAAGGACGTTCGAGGGGGTCGAGCCAATGGGGCGCGGCCGAGCCAAGGCCAAGCAGGTGAAGGTTGCCCGCCAGCTGAAGTACAACAGCGGCGGAATGGACCTTGACCGGTTGCAGGCTGAGCTGGGTAGCAGCACGGACCAGCAGGATGAGAACCACGAGGACGGCTATGCGGATCCTGGCGACCAGTACGCCGATTACGCCGACTACGCCGACGAAGAAGACGAGGACCAGGACGCCAGCGCCTGACCGGTAGTCCTCGGGTCGGCCCGGGTAGCCGTCGTTTGATCAGTCATTGCCCCGGTCGGGCGGATGCAGTGCCAGTCACCTGACTGGTCACGGGCATGGCCCAGGGCGTCGACGACCGGCGCTCTCGGCCAAGATCGACTCCCAGCCGGGATCCAGGACTCTCGGCCGAGATCGGCGTTTTCAGCCGGGCTTCAGCGCTCACAGCCGAGATCGCCCCAGCCGGGATCCCGCGCTCACAGCCGAGATCGGCGCTTTCAGTCGGGGTCCGGAGCTCTCAGCCGTGATCCGGCCTTTCAGCCGGAATGAGACCCGGTCAGCCGCACGCTGCCGCGCGGCTGCGAACCCCGGGTAACCTCCCCCGCGAGCCAGGCGGGGACGCCGCGCGCGGTGAGCAGCCCGACCGCCTGGTCCGCGGCTTCCGCCGCCACCACGGCGACCATGCCCACGCCCATGTTGAAGACCCGCTCCATCTCGTCCCGGGTTACCCCGCCGGACGCGGCCAGTACGCCGAACACCGGGGGCGGGCGCCAGTTGCCGCGGTCGATCACCGCCGCCGCGCCCGGTGGCAGTACCCGGGCCAGGTTGGCCGCCAGGCCGCCCCCCGTGATGTGCGCGTAGGCGTGGACGTCGCACTGGCGAGCCAGCCACAGGCAGTCCCGCGCGTAGATGCGGGCCGGGACGAGCAGCTCCTCACCGATTGGCCGGGCCAGCCCGGGCAGTTCGGTGTCGAGGGCGAGCCCGGCCCGGTCCAGAATCATCCGGACCAGCGAGAACCCGTTGCTGTGCAATCCGGAGGAGGCCATCGCGATCACCGCGTCGCCAGGTCTCACCCGGTCCGGACCGAGCAGCTCGTCGGCTTCGACCACCCCGGTGGCCGCCCCCGCCAGGTCGAAGTCATCCGGCCCGAGATGACCGGGGTGCTCGGCGGTCTCGCCGCCGAGCAGCGCGCAGCCGGCCTGGGCGCAGCCGGCCGCGACGCCGGAGACGATCGCGGCGACCCGCTCCGGGATCACCGATCCGCAGACCACGTAGTCGGTGAGGAACAGCGGCTCTGCTCCGCACGCCACCACATCGTCAGCCACCATCGCGACCAGGTCGATGCCGACCGTGTCGTACCGGCCGAGGCGGCTGGCGATCACCACCTTGGTACCCACGCCATCGGTCGATGCGGCCAGCACCGGCCGCCGGTAGGCGGCCAGGCGCCGCGCGTCGAACAGGCCTGCGAATCCGCCGATCCCCCCGATCACCTCGGGCCGCGAGGTCCGGGCGACGTGCTCGCGGATCAGCTCGACCGCCCGGTCCCCCGCGCCGGTGTCGACGCCCGCCGCCGCGTAGCCGAGCCCGCCGTTCGGGTCCGGCTGCGTCATGACCGGATGTCCTCGAGCACGTGCTTGCCTCGTTCGGCCTCGGCGACCGGGATCGGGTAGCGGCCGTCGAAGCAGGCATGACAGAGCCGACCGGCCGGTACGGTGGTGGCCGCGATCAGGCCCTCCAGCGAGACGTAGCCGAGCGAGTCGGCCCCGATGGTCGCCATGATCTCGGCTACCGACTCGCGACCCGCGATGAGCTCGTCGCGGCGTGCGAAGTCAATGCCGTAGAAGCAGGGCCAGGCCACCGGAGGACTGGAGATCCGCACGTGCACCTCCGCGGCCCCGGCCTCGCGCAGCATGGCCACGATGGCCCGCTGGGTGGTCCCGCGAACGATCGAGTCGTCCACGACGACCACCCGCTTGCCCGCGATCGCGTCCCGCAGCGGGTTGAGCTTGAGCTTGATACCGCGCTCGCGGATGGTCTGGCTCGGCTGGATGAACGTGCGGCCGACGTAGGAGTTCTTGACCAGCCCCTGGCCGTAGGGGATGCCGCTCGCCTCCGCGTAACCGATCGCGGCCGGGGTGCCCGACTCGGGCACCGGGATCACCAGGTCGGCGCGGGCCGGGTGCTCGGCCGCCAGCCTGCGGCCCACCTCCACCCGGGTGGCGTGCACGCCCCGGCCCGCGATCGTCGTGTCCGGCCGGGCCAGGTACACGTACTCGAACAGGCAGCCCTTGGGCTGGGGAGAGGCGAACGAGCGGGTTCGCACGCCCCGCTCGTCGATGCTGATAAGCTCGCCAGGCTCCACCTCGCGGGTGAATTCCGCCCCGACGATGTCCAGTGCCGCGGTCTCGCTCGCCACCACCCACCCGCGGGCCAGCCGGCCCAGCACCAGCGGTCGGAACCCCTGCGGGTCACGCGCCGCGTACAGGGTCTTCTCGTCCATGAAGACCAGCGAGAACGCGCCCCGGGCCAGGCGCAGCGTGACGAAGGCCGCCTCTTCTACGCCGCCGGGCCCGGCACCGCCGGGCGGGCTGGCGAACAGCGCGGTGAGCACGTCGGTGTCCGAGGTCGCGGCCGGTGCCGCCCGCGGCGGGCCGCCGGCCGGACCGCCCGCGCCGTGCTCGCGGGCCGCCGCGAGCCGCGCCCCGAGTTCCAGCGTGTTGATCAGGTTGCCGTTGTGGCCGAGGGCCACGCCGCCGGTCGCGGTGGCGCGGAATGTCGGCTGGGCGTTGTCCCAGACCGAGGAGCCGGTGGTGGAGTAGCGGCAGTGCCCCACCGCGATGTACCCGCGCAGGGTGTTGAGCGCCGCCTCGTCGAATACCTGGGCCACCAGGCCCATGTCCTTGTAGACGACGATCCGCTCGCCGTCGCTGACCGCGATGCCGGCCGACTCCTGGCCTCTGTGCTGCAGCGCGTAGAGGCCGTAGTAGGCGAGCTTGCCGACATCCTCCCCGGGGCACCACGCGCCGAACACACCGCAGGCATCGCGCGGGGGGTGGTCAGAGGAGTCCAGGTCATCCGTCAGCCGACCGTCGGACTTGACCACGCTGGCCAGTGTAGTGGCGCCGGCCCGGTGACCGGCACCACCCAGCCGCCGGCCCGCCGGTCGCCCGCGTCAGCTCACGGCAGGCGGCGCCACCGGCACCGTCCGTCCGTGGGCCAGCCGGGTCAGCGCACGGCAGGCGGCGGCACCACGGGCAGGAACGCGGATAGGTCCGCCCGCACGCCGCTGGCCGCGACCTGACCGCTACCTGATGCCTCGGCCCAGGTCAGTAGGCCAGTGGCCAGCCTAATCCAGGTGACGGGGTCGGTCTCGACCACGTTCGGCGGGGTGCCACGCGTGTGCCGTGGCCCTTCGCCGCACTGCACCGCCGCGTAGGGCGGGACCCTGACCTCGATGGCGCGGCCCGGAGCCCGCGCGGCCAGGAGATCCAGCAGGTACCTGACGGCGGTCCGCAGTTCCGCCCTCGGCGGCGGCTGCCCGGCATCCAGCGCAGCCAGCACCGCGGCGACGGACCGTTCGCCGCCGCCGGCGGGATCGCCGGCCCGGCGATCAGCAGTGCTCATCGGCTGGGCCACCCCGTGCTCTCCCCCCGCGAGGAGAGTCAATGGCACATCGCTGTGGATAGAAGCACAGCAACCGTACAACGATCACCGCTGGCCCCCTCTCGTAGCGTGGTCGATGGCACATTGCCGCCCCTGGGGTGTCGGTAACGGTACATCGATCTTCGCGGGCCTGGGCGCCCGGGCCGGGCCGAGGCGCCCGGACCGGGCCGGATGCGCGGGGCCGGGCCGAGGCGGGCCTGCGGTGGTTGGGGCGAGGTCGGCGGTCAGCCGAACAGTGCGGGCAGCGGGCCGGCGTGCGCTGCCGCGAGCTCGTCCAGCGGGATCTCGAAGCACCCGTCCACGGCCAGGCTGGCCCCGCCCACCCGGCCCAGCGGCTCGGCCGGCACGCCGTGTTCGGCGGCCAGCGCGGCGAACGCCGCCTCCGCGCCCGGCTGCACCGCGACCACCGCGCGGGCCGCCGACTCGCTGAACAAGCAGGTGAACGGGTCACCGGGCAGCGCGACCTGACAGCCGAGGCCGCCGCGCAGGCATGATTCGGTCAGCGCGACCGCCAGCCCGCCATCGGACACGTCGTGGGCCGCGGCCAGCAGCCCGCCGGCGGCCGCGGCGATCAGCACAGCGGCCAGCGCGCGCTCGGCCTCCAGGTCCACCCGCGGCGGCCGGCCGCCCAGGTGCCCGTGTGCCGCCCGCGCCCAGGCCGACCCGCCGAGTTCCAGCCCGGTCCGGCCGAGCAGCACGATGCGAGCCCCGTCGGTCCCGAACCCGACCGACAACCGCCGCCGCACGTCCTGGTGCACGCCGAGCACCCCGACCACGGGGGTCGGGTGGATGGCGGCCCCGCCGGTCTGGTTGTAGAAGCTCACGTTGCCTCCGGTCACCGGCACTCCCAGCGCCGCGCACCCGTCGGCCAGCCCCGCCGTGGCCTGCTCGAACTGCCACATGACCGCGGGATCCTCGGGCGAGCCGAAGTTCAGGCAGTTGGTCACGGCGAGCGGGACGGCCCCCGTCGCGGCCACGTTGCGGTACGCCTCGGCCAGTGCGAGCTGGGTGCCGGCGTAGGGGTTGAGCAGGCAGTACCGCCCGTTGCCGTCGGTGGCCAGCGCCACGCCCAGCCCGGACTGCTCGTCGATCCGCAACAACCCGGCGTCCTCGGGCATGGCCAGCACGGTGTTGCCCCGGACGTAGCAGTCGTACTGCTCGGTGGCCCAGGTCTTGTCGGCCAGGTCCGGCCAGGCGACCAGGTCGAGCAGGGCCGCCCGCAGCCCCGGCCCGTCGGCAGGCCGGGCCAGCCGGTCAGGGTCGGCCGCGGCCAGCGCGTCCTGACCGGCGGGCCGGGCCGACGGGCGGTGGCAGACCGGGCCGTCGTCGGCCGCGCTGCCCGGCGGCATCTCGACGATCAGCTCGCCGTGCCAGGTCATCCGCAGCCGGCCGGTATCGGTGACCTCGCCGATCGCGGTCGCCTGCACCCCCCATTTCGCGCAGACGGCCTGGAAGCCGGCCAGGTGGCCCGGCTCCACCACGGCCATCATGCGCTCCTGCGACTCGCTGGCCAGGATCGCGGCGGGCCCGAGTGAGGCGTCGCGGACCGGCACGGCGTCCAGCCTGACATTCATCCCGCCGGTCCCGGCGGCGGCCAGCTCGGTGGTCGCGCAGGATATGCCGGCCGCGCCCAGGTCCTGGATCGCGGTCACCAGCCCGCCCGCGTACAGCTCCAGGCAGCACTCGACCAGCAGCTTCTCCATGAACGGGTCGCCGACCTGTACGCTCGGCCGCTTCGCGGACTCTCCGTCTGCGCCGTTTTGATTCCCGAACGACGCGCTGGCCAGCACCGACGCGCCGCCGATGCCGTCCGGCCCGGTCCTGGCCCCGAACAGGACGACCTGGTTGCCTGGCCCGGTGGCGGCGGCGTCCTTCAGGTCGCCGTGGCGCATCACGCCCACGCACAGCGCGTTCACCAGCGGGTTCCCGGCGTAGCAGGGATCGAAGGCCAGCTCGCCGCCGATGTTGGGCAGGCCGAGGCAGTTGCCGTAGAACGAGATGCCACCCACCACGCCGGGCAGCACCCGGCGGGTGTCAGCGGCGTCCGCCGGGCCGAACCGCAGCGCATCCATCACCGCGACCGGGCGGGCGCCCATCGCGAGGATGTCCCGGACGATGCCGCCGATCCCGGTGGCCGCCCCCTGGTGCGGCTCCACGTAGGAGGGGTGATTGTGCGACTCGATCTTGAAGGTGACCGCGTAGCCCTGGCCGATGTCCACCACGCCCGCCTGCTGGCCGATGCCGGCCAGTAGCGCCGCTGACTTGGGCGCCTTCTCGGCGAATTGCCGCAGGTGCACCTTGGACGACTTGTACGAGCAGTGCTCGCTCCACATTCCGGCGTAGATGGCGAGCTCGGCGTCGGTGGGACGGCGGTCGAGGACCCTCCGGATCTGGTTGTATTCGGCCGCGGTCAGGCCGAGCTCGGCGTAGGGCTGGGGCCGCTGCGGGGTGGCGGCCGCCGCGGCCACGGTGTCCTGGCCGGGTCCGCCGTTCACGTTCCCGCCAGCACCGACAGGACCGACTCAAAGAAGCCGAGGCCGTCCCCGCTGGGCCCGGTGAGCTCGTCCACCGCGTGCTCCGGGTGCGGCATCAGGCCCACGACGCTGCCCGACTCGTTGCAGACGCCGGCGACGCCGGCCGCGGAGCCGTTCGGGATGATCCCGGCGTAACGCGCGATCACCTGCCCGGCCTTCTCGATCTCGGCCAGCGTGGCGGGGCCGGCCACGTAGGCGCCCTCGCCGCTCTTGAGCGGCACGACGATCTCTTGCCCGGTGGCGTAGCCGCGGGTCCACGGCGTGCGGGTGTTCTCGATGCGCAGCCGGACGTCGCGCCGGACGAAGCGCAGCCCCGCGTTGCGGGTGAGCGCGCCGGGCAGCAGGTGGGCCTCGCAGAGAATCTGGAACCCGTTGCAGATGCCGAGTACCGGCAGGCCCGCCCGGGCCGCGGGCATCAGCGCGGACATCACCGGGGCGAACCGCGCGATCGCGCCGCAGCGCAGGTAGTCGCCGTAGGAGAAACCGCCCGGCAGGATCATGGCGTCCACGCCCAGCAGGTCGCGCTGACCGTGCCAGATCGGCACCGGCTCGCCGCCGGCCCGGGTCACGGCGCGCGCCGCGTCGATGTCATCGAGCGACCCGGGGAACGTGATCACCCCGACCCTGGCCCGCATGAGCAGGAGGCTACCGGGTCAGCATGGGTCCCATGCGCCTGGGGACACGCCCTAACCCGCCTTGCGTAACGCTGCCGTGTCCCGCGTGCCGTTCGGGCTGTTCTGCCCGCCGGCGTGCCGGCCGTTGACAGCGGGCGCCCAGGTGATCTGCTTGCGCATCGACACCACCGTACCGCGAGCCGCGGTGCCGCGCAGGGTCAGGTCGTCCACGCAGGCGCGCATGATGGTCAGGCCCCGCCCGGACTCGGAGATCTGGGACAGGTCCTGCTCCGGCTCGGGCGCGTCCGGCTCAGCCCGGGCCGCCGAGCGCCACGGCCGCAGCCGCAGGCCGCCGCGGAACGACTGGACGTTCAGCCGGCGGACCGG
>Ga0207664_10000155_pt1 | contig 55093 bp, 47 predicted proteins | sample LARL83metaG_FD_184349 | JGI IMG/M metagenome (GOLD analysis project Ga0207664, IMG submission 184349) | Corn, switchgrass and miscanthus rhizosphere microbial communities from Kellogg Biological Station, Michigan, USA - LAR L8-3 metaG... | ecosystem: Host-associated > Plants > Roots >...
CGCTGGCGATTCTTTCCGGCACCCCTCATCGACGACCCGCGGCCCGCTGCGCCAGGGCCTGTACGACCGCCGGTTCGAGCACGACGCGTGCGGTGTCGGCTTCGTGGCCGACCTGCCCGGGCGGCGCAGCCACGACATCGTGGCCAAGGCCCTGACGATCCTGCGCAACCTCGACCACCGGGGGGCCAAGGGCAGCGACCCGGACACCGGTGACGGCGCGGGCATCCTGACCCAGATTCCCGACCGCCTCTACCGGGGGGCCTGCGGCTTCGCGCTGCCGGAGCCGGGCGGCTACGCGGCCGGCATCGCGTTCCTGGCCCCCGGTCATGAGGGTGCCGCGGCGGCCGGGGCGGTGCAGCAGATCGCCGCCCAGGAAGGGCTGCGCGTGCTCGGCTGGCGGGACGTCCCGCACGACCCCGCGGCCTGCGGCCGGGGAGCGCGGGCGCTGCTGCCCGGGCTGCGCCAGCTGTTCGTCGCCGGCCGCGCAGGCGAGCAGGGGATCGACCTCGACCGGCGCGCGTTCTGCCTGCGCAAGCGCGCCGAACATGAGGCCGGGCTGTACTTCGCCAGCCTGTCGTCCCGCACGATCGTGTACAAGGGGATGTTGACCGCTCCCCAGCTGGGCGCCTTCTACCCGGATCTGTCGGATCCGCGGTACACCAGCGCCCTGGCCATGGTGCACTCACGGTTCTCCACGAACACGTTCCCGTCCTGGCCGCTCGCCCACCCCTACCGGTTCGTGGCGCACAACGGCGAGATCAACACGATCAGGGGCAACCGCAACTGGATGCGTGCCCGCGAGTCCATGCTGGCCAGCGCGCTGATCCCGCCCGCCGCGGACGGCCGCGGGCTGGACCGCCTGTTCCCCGTCCTGGGCGAGCAGGAGAGCGACTCGGCCAGCTTCGACGCCTGCCTCGAGCTGCTGCACCTGGGCGGGCGGTCGCTGCCCGAGGCCGTGCTCATGATGATCCCGGAACCGTGGGAGAACCACGCCGCGATGGACCCGCAGCTGCGGGCGTTCTACCAGTTCCACGCCTCGATGATGGAGCCCTGGGACGGGCCGGCCTGCGTCGCGTTCACCGACGGCACCGTAATCGGCGCCGTGCTCGACCGCAACGGGCTGCGCCCAGGCCGGTACTGGGTGACCGACGACGGCCTGGTCGTCCTGGCCAGCGAGGTCGGCGTGCTGGATATCGACCCGGGGTCCGTGGTGCGGAAAGGCCGGCTGCAGCCCGGGCGGATCTTCCTGGCCGATACCGGGCAGGGCCGGATCATCGAGGACGCCGAGGTCAAGACCGCGCTGGCCGCGCGACACCCGTACGCCGACTGGCTGCACGCGGGGCTGCTGCACCTGGAGGACCTGGCCGCCGGGCCGCCGGCGCCCGGCCCGGACCGGCCTGACCTGGTCACCCAGCAGCGGATGTTCGGCTACACCGAGGAGGAGCTGCGGGTCCTGCTGGCCCCGATGGCGCGCACCGGCGCCGAGCCGATCGGCTCGATGGGCACCGACACCCCGGTGGCGGCGCTGTCGGCCCGGCCCCGGCTGATCTTCGACTACTTCACCCAGCTCTTCGCCCAGGTGACCAACCCGCCGCTGGACGCGATCCGGGAAGAGCTCGTGACCTCGCTGGCCTCGGCCACCGGCCCCGAGCAGAACCTGCTTGCGCCGGGACCGGCGTCGTGCCGCCAGATCATGCTGCCCTACCCGGTGATCAGCGACGACGAGCTTTCCAAGATCATCCATATCAACGCCGCAGGCGACCTGCCCGGCTTTGCCGCCTACGTGGTGGACGGCCGGTACCGGGTCGGCGAGGGCGGCCGCGGGCTGCGGCGCCGGCTGGACGAGCTGTGCGCCAACGTATCGGCCGCGATCGCCCGTGGCGCGCGGCTCATCGTGCTGTCCGACCGGGCGGACCGGCTGAGCACCGGCCAGCAACAAGCCGCGCCGGCCGAGCCGGATCCGGACCAGCCGCACGCCTGGGCCCCGATACCGTCGCTGCTGCTCACCGGGGCCATCCACCACCACCTGATCAGGCAGCGCAACCGGGCCCGGGTCGGCCTCATTACCGACGCCGGCGACGCGCGCGAGTGCCATCATGTCGCGCTGCTGCTCGGCTACGGCGCGGCCGCGGTCAGCCCCTACCTGGCCATCGGCTCGGCCCGCGCCCTGGCCCGCCGCGGCGAACTGGACGGGATCAGCGAGCACCAGGCGGCCGGCAACCTGATCAAGGCGCTCGGCAAGGGCGTGCTGAAGATCATGTCCAAGATGGGAGTGTCCACCGTCGCCTCCTACACCGGGGCCCAGATCTTCGAGGCCATCGGGCTCGGCGAGGAGGTGATCGGGACCTGCTTCGCGGGCACCACGTCCCGGCTCGGCGGGATCGGCTTCGACGTGCTGGCCGCCGAGACGGCGCACCGCCACCAGCGGGCGTTCCCGCCGCGCGGCAGCGGCCCGGCGCACCGGCGGCTGGAGACCGGCGGCGAGTACCAGTGGCGGCGCGAGGGCGAGCCGCACCTGTTCAACCCGGAGACGGTGTTCAGGCTGCAGCATGCCACCCGCACCCGCCGGTACGAGATCTTCAAGGAGTACACCCGGCTGGTGGACGACCAGTCGGCCGCGCTGATGACGCTGCGCGGGCTGCTGCGCATCCGCGGCGTCGATCCGGCGCAGCCGTTCGGGCCGAAAATTCGCGAGCCGGTCCCGATCGACGAAGTGGAGCCGGCGTCGGCCATCGTGCGCCGGTTCGCCACCGGCGCGATGTCCTACGGCTCGATCTCCGCCGAGGCGCACGAGACGCTGGCCGTCGCGATGAACCGGCTCGGCGGCAAGTCGAACACCGGCGAGGGCGGCGAGGACCCGGACCGGTTCCGGCCGGACGCGGGCGGCGACCTGCGCCGTTCGGCCGTCAAGCAGGTGGCCAGCGGCCGGTTCGGCGTGACCAGCGAGTACCTGGTCAACGCCGATGACCTGCAGATCAAGATGGCGCAGGGCGCCAAGCCGGGCGAGGGCGGCCAGCTGCCCGGGCACAAGGTGTACCCCTGGATCGCCGAGACCAGGTACGCCACGCCCGGCGTGGGCCTGATCTCGCCGCCGCCGCACCACGACATTTACTCGATCGAGGACCTGGCCCAGCTCATCCACGACCTGAAGAACGCCAACCCGGCGGCCCGGGTGCACGTCAAGCTGGTCGCCGAGGTCGGGGTGGGCACCGTGGCCGCCGGGGTGTCCAAGGCGCACGCCGACGTGGTGCTGATCTCCGGGCACGACGGCGGCACCGGCGCGTCCCCGCTGACCAGCATCAAGCACGCCGGCGCCCCGTGGGAGCTCGGCCTGGCCGAGACCCAGCAGACGCTGCTGCTCAACGGGCTGCGGGACCGGATCGTGGTCCAGGTGGACGGCCAGCTGAAGACCGGCCGCGACGTGGTGATCGCGGCGCTGCTGGGGGCCGAGGAGTTCGGCTTCGCCAGCGCGCCGCTGGTCGTGGCCGGCTGCGTGATGATGCGGGTCTGCCACCTGGACACCTGCCCGGTGGGGGTGGCCACCCAGAACCCGGAGCTGCGCAAGCGGTTCACCGGCAGGCCGGAGTTCGTCGTCAATTTCTTCGAGTTCATCGCCGAGGAGGTCCGCGAGTACCTGGCGCGCCTTGGGTTCCGGACGCTGGCCGAGGCGGTCGGGCACGCCGAGCTGCTGGACACCGCGGCGGCGGTCGGGCACTGGAAGGCGAGCGGGCTCGACCTCGCCCCGGTGCTGCACGTGCCCGGGCTGCCCGCGGGCTCGGCCCGGCGCCGCACCCGGCACCAGGATCACGGCCTCGAGCTGGCCCTGGACAACACGCTCATCCAGCTCGCCGAGGGGGCCCTGGCCGACGGGACCCCGGTCCGGCTGCAGCTTCCGGTGCGCAACGTCAACCGGACGGTCGGCACCATGCTCGGCTACGAGGTGACCAGGCGCTGGGGCGGGGCGGGGCTGCCGGACAACACCATCGACGTGTCGCTGGCCGGGTCGGCCGGGCAGTCGTTCGGCGCCTTCCTGCCCCGCGGCATCACGCTGCGGCTGTCCGGCGACGCCAACGACTACCTGGGCAAGGGCCTGTCCGGAGGGCGGATCATCGCGGTACCGGACCCGGCCGCCGCCTTCGCCGCGCAGGACCAGATCATCGCCGGGAACGTGATCGGCTACGGCGCGACCGGCGGGGAGATCTTCCTGCGCGGCGTGGTCGGCGAGCGGTTCTGCGTCCGCAACTCGGGCGCGACCGCGGTGGCCGAGGGCACCGGCGACCACGGTTGCGAGTACATGACCGGGGGCCGGGTGGCCGTGCTCGGGCCGGCCGGGCGCAACTTCGCAGCCGGCATGTCCGGCGGCGTCGCCTACCTGCTCGACCCCGATCCCGCGCTGGTCAACACCGAGCTCGCCGACCTGGAACCGCTGGGACCCGACGACGCCGACTTCCTGCGCGGCCTGGTCGCGCGGCACCTGGCCGAGACCGGATCCGCGGTCGCCGCCGGGCTGCTGGCCGACTGGGACGCCGCGGCAGGCCGGTTCGGCCGGGTCATGCCGAAGGACTACAAGCGGGTTCTCGCCGCGGCCAGCCGGGCCGAGCAGGAGGGCCGCGACGTGAACCAGGCCGTGATGGCCGCGGCGCACGGCTGAACGGGGGGAGCGAGGCCATGGCAGACCCGAAGGGATTCCTCTCCACCCCCCGCGAGACCCCGCCGCGGCGGCCGGTCGACGTGCGGATCACGGACTGGCGGGAGGTGTACGCCGAGTTCGGCCGGGACCGGCTGGAACGGCAGGCGGGGCGGTGCATGGACTGCGGCATCCCGTTCTGCCACCAGGGCTGCCCGCTCGGCAACCTGATACCGGAATGGAATGACCTGGTCTGGCGGCAGGACTGGCAGGAGGCGGCGCAGCGGCTGCACGCGACCAACAACTTCCCCGAGTTCACCGGCAGGCTCTGTCCGGCGCCGTGTGAGTCCGCGTGCGTGCTCGGCATCGCAGCGCCGAATACCACGGCGGACCCGGTCACGATCAAGCAGGTCGAGGTGGAGATCATCGACCGGGCCTGGGCCGAGGGCTGGGTCCGGCCGCAGCGGCCGGACGTGGCCGCGCGCGCCGCGGGCAGCCGGGTCGCGGTGATCGGCTCCGGGCCGGCCGGCCTGGCCGCGGCCCAGCAGCTCACCCGGGCCGGCCACGTGGTGACCGTGTTCGAGCGGGCGGACCGCCCGGGCGGCCTGCTCCGCTACGGCATCCCGGAATTCAAGCTGGAGAAGCGGCACCTGGACCGGCGGCTGGCCCAGATGCTGGCGGAGGGAACCGAGTTCCGCTGCGGCGTGCGGGCCGGAGTCGACGTGACCGCCGCCGAGCTGCGCTCGCGCTTCGCCGCGATCGTGCTGGCCGGCGGGGCCACCGTCCCGCGCGACCTGCCGGTGCCCGGCCGCGAGCTGGCCGGGATCCGACAGGCCATGGAGTACCTGCCGCTGGCCAACCGCGCGGTGGCGGCGGCCGCCGTGGCCGCGGCCGGCGGGGGGTCCCGCGAGCCTGCCGAGCCGGCCATCAGCGCGCGGGGCAAGCACGTGGTGATCATCGGCGGCGGTGACACCGGAGCCGACTGCCTTGGCACCGCGCACCGGCAGGGCGCGGCCTCGGTCACCCAGCTGGAGATTCTGCCGCGTCCGCCGCAGGCGCGGCCCGACCGCCAGCCGTGGCCCACGTATCCCATGACCTACCGGGTGTCCAGCGCCCACGAGGAGGGCGGCGAGCGCGTCTACGCCGTGTCCACCCGGGAGTTCCGCGGTGACGAGGCCGGCCGGGTCCGCGCGCTGCGGCTGGTCGAGGTGGAATCCGCCGAGGGCCGGTTCGAGCCGCGGCCGGGGACCGAGCGGGAACTGCCGTGCCAGCTGGTGCTGCTCGCCCTCGGCTTCACCGGGGCCGAGCGCGGGCCGCTGCTCGACGGCCTGGGCGTGGACCTCGACGCGCGCGGGAACGTCGCCCGGGACGGGTCGTACGCGACCTCGGTTCCCGGCGTGTTCGCGGCCGGGGACATGGGCCGTGGCCAGTCGCTGATCGTGTGGGCGATCGCCGAGGGCCGCAGCGCGGCGGCCGCGGTGGACCGCTACCTGGCCGGGGACAGCGTGCTGCCGGCGGCGATCGCGCCGACCGCTCGCCCGCTCGCCTGAGCCGCGGCCCGGCCGGGCCGGCCGCCCCGGTCAGCGGGGTGGCCGGCTGCCTGGCGCGGCGCCGGGCAGATCTGCGCGCGCTGCCCGGGCGGGAATCTCGCCCGGCACCGGCGCACTTCTACGATTTGTATCGCGATGCCCAACCCGCGCCGATCGGAGGAACCGCCGTGTCCGCGAAGTTCGGTGCTGCGGCCCGCACGGACCGGAGCCAGCCGTGAGCGACTACGGGCACGAACTGGGCTTCGGCGCCTTCGTGACGCCGTCCAGCGCGCGGCCCGAGGCTGTCGTCGAGCTGGCCCGGCTGGCCGACCGGGCCGGGCTCGACCTGGTCACCTTCCAGGATCACCCGTACCAGCCGGCCTTCCTGGACACCTGGACGCTGATGTCCTACGTCGCGGCCCGGACCACGCGGGTGCGGCTGGCCGGCAACGTGCTCAGCCTGCCGCTGCGCAACCCGGCCGTTCTGGCCCGCAGCGTGGCCAGCCTGGACCTGCTCAGCGGCGGCCGGGTCGAGCTGGGCATCGGCGCCGGCGCGTTCTGGGCCGGGATCGAGGCCATGGGCGGGCGGCGGCTCGCACCCGGGCAGGCCGTCGACGCGCTGGCCGAGGCGATCCAGATCGTCCGCCAGCTCTGGGACACCACCGACTCGGAGCCCGTCCGGGTGCCGGGTACGCACCACCGGGCCGTGGGCGCCAGGCGCGGCCCGGCCCCGGCGCACCCGGTCGGCATCTGGGTCGGTGCCTACAAGCCCAGGATGCTGCGGCTGATCGGCCGCCTGGCCGACGGATGGCTGCCGACGCTGGACTACCTGCAGCCCGGCGATCTGGCCGCGGGCAATGCCCGCATCGACGAGGCGGCATCGGCCGCGGGCAGGCACCCCGGCGACATCCGCCGGCTGCTCAACATCGGGGGGCGATTCGCTCCCGGCGGGACCGGCCTGCTGGACGGGCCCCCCGAGATGTGGGCTGAGCAGCTGGCGGGCCTCGCCCTGACCGAGGGGATCAGCACGTTCATCCTGGCCTCAGACGACGCGGACGACATCCGTGCGTACGCTGCCGAGGTGGCTCCCGCCGTTCGCGAGCTCGTAGCGGCCGCCCGGGCGGCCGGGACCGGCCCGGCCGCCGGCCGGGCGGACAGCCCCGCACCGGAGCTGGCGTATAGTCCCGCACCGGAGTCGGCGGACAGCCCCGTCCAGGAGTCGGCGGACAGCCCCGTCCAGGAGTCGGCGGCAGCACCGGACGCAGACAAACTCGGGGTCGAGCCCACCCCCGACGACGGAACCCGGCTGAGCAGCACGCGGCTGTGGGACGAGGCAACCCGCCCGACCCGGCCCGCGGCGCCGGCCGGGCAGGGCTACACGCCGGTGGGCCGCGCGGCCAGCGGGCAGCTGGTCCAAGTGCACGACATGCTGCGCCGCGAGCTGGCCGCCATCCGCGACCTCATCACCCAGGTACAGAAGGGCGCCATCGACGCCGGGCAGGCCCGGTCCGAGCTGAGCCAGATGACGATGCGGCAGAACAACTGGACCCTGGGCGCTTACTGCGAGAGCTACTGCCGCGTCGTCACGCAGCACCACTCCATCGAGGACGCGGCGGTCTTCCCTTACCTGCGGACCGCCGAACCGGGGCTCGGCCCGGTGCTTGACCGCCTGAGCGAAGAACACGGCCGCATCCACCAGGTGATCGAGTCGGTGGACCGCGCTCTGGTCCGCTACATCACCCACCCCGACGACCTCACCGAGCTTCAAGACCTCACCGACCTGCTCACCGACACCCTGCTCTCCCACCTCGCCTACGAGGAGCGCGAGCTCATCGAGCCCCTCGCCCGCTATGGCTTCTACGACCAGCAGATCTGGTGACCTGGCTGGCCGGAGGCAGCAGCCGCCAGGCTATTGTCGGGCGAGGTGAGGTGACATGAACGAGGTGTTCAGTGGCGTCGGCGTGGCGCTGGTGACCGTGTTCGACGCCCGCGGCGAAGTCGACCTGGCCGCTACGTCGGGGCTGGCCAGCGACCTGGTCGCCCGCGGGCTGAACGCGGTGATCGTGTCCGGGACCACGGGCGAGGCGGGCACGCTGACCCCCGGGGAACGGGTCGCGCTGGTCGAGGCGGTGCGCGCCGCGCTGCCACCCGGCGTCCCCGTCATCGCGGGCACCGGCGCGCCCACCGAGCAGACCGCCGCCGAATTGACCAAGGACGCGGTGAACGCGGGCGCCAGCGCGGTGCTCGCGTGGCCCCCACCGGGCCGCACCGAGCACACCCGCTACTACGAGATCGTGAGCGAGGCCGCGGGCGGCTGTCCGGTGCTCGCCTACCACATCCCGCCGGTGTCCTCGCCCGGCGTCCCGGTGCAGGCCTTGGCCACCTTGCCGGTCGCCGGGGTCAAGGACTCCTCCGGCAGCGCCGACCGCCTGCTGGACGAGCTGGCGCACTACCCCGGCGCGACGTACGTCGGCTCGTCGGCCCTGCTGGCCCTGGCCGGGCCGATGGGTGCGGCGGGCGCGATCCTCGCCCTGGCGAACATCGAACCCGAGCGGTGCTGCCGCGCCTTCGCCGGCGACGTGATAGCCCAGCGTGAGCTGGCGGACGGGCACCTGGAGCTGCGCCGGGGCGGCCCGCCCGCGCTGAAGCGGCTGCTGGCCGCGGAGCGTGGCACGTCGCCGGTGGCCAGGGTCTCCTAGTCGTGAGGACATAACGGCACGCGCCGCTCGCGGCTCATAACCGGGTGACCGGCGGCCGGGTCAGCGGGCGGGATAGTGTGAAGAACCGGCCGCGTTCTCCCGTCTCCTCGCTGGAGGGTCGATGACAGAGCAGACTCCCGACTTGCCCGACGAGCCCGACCAGCCCGACGAGCAGTTCCGTCGTGACCGCCGTGAGCACGGCGGCGCCCCGGACCGTATCGACGACGACCGGCTGGCCCGGCTGACCGAGGAGGAACGGGTCGAAGCCGGAGTCGATGACTACGACCCGGACGAGGTACCCCCCGCGACCGACGCCCCGCCCACCCCGGACCTCACCCAGTCAGAGGACTTCCAGGAGGAACGGGCGGAGATCAACCGGGAGGAGTACGAGGGCGAGCTGCGCCCCATCACCGAGCAGCATCCCTTCCCGCCCACCCGGTACGACCGGACCTGATCGGCCTGCCGCGGGCGGACGACCGCCCTCTCGGCACTAGCCCGCCAGCCGGCGGGGCGGGACCGGGATGCGGTCCAGGTCCTGGGCCAGCACAACCTGGCCGCCGAACGCGCTCGCGGCCTCGTCGGCCAGCCGCTGGCTGTCCCCGGACTGGTAGCGCTGGGAGAAGTGCGTGAGTACCAGCAGCCGGGCGCCGGACTCGGCGGCGATCCGGCCGGCCTGCGCGGCGGTCAGGTGCCCGTACTCGCGCGCCAGCCCGGCCTCGGTGCCGGCGAACGTGGACTCGCACACGAGCATGTCGGCCCGCTCGGCGAGCGCGAACGCGGCCTCGCACAGCCGGGTGTCCATGATGAACGCGAACCGCTGGCCGGCCCTCGGCTCGCTGACCTCCTCCAGCGTCACCACCCGCCCGCCGGCCGCGACCAGGCGCCCCTCCCGCTGCAGCCGCCCGACCTCGGGCCCGGTGATCTGCCAGGCCGCAAGCAGGTCCGGCCGCATCCGGCGCCCGTCCGGCTCGGCCAGCCGGTAGCCGATGGTGGGCGCACTGTGCGAGAGCCTGCGTGCTTCCAGCAGGAATGCCGGCTCCTCGGCCACCGTGCCCTCGCCGGTAACCGGCTGCTCCCGCAAGTTCAGCACATCGCGGAACAGGGCCGCGTGCCGCAGCCGCCAGAAGATCTCCTGGCCTTCGGCCGGGTAGCACGCCTCCACGACGTGCGGGACCTGGTCCAGGGACATGCGCTGCAGCACGCCCGGCAGGCCCAGGCAGTGATCCCCGTGGAAATGCGTGATGCAGATGCGGTTGACCTGGGTGGCGGTGACCCCGGCGAACAGCATCTGCCGCTGGGTTCCCTCACCCGGATCGAACAGCATGCCTTCGGCGTCCCAGCGCAGCATGTAGCCGTTGTGGTTACGGGTGCGGGTGGGCGCCTGACTGGCCGTACCGAGGACCACCAGCTCGCGGTCGGACACGACACCCGGCCCGGCTCAGGCCAGCGGGCGCAGCGCGTCGGCCAGGTCGCCGAGCATGTCCGGCTTGGCCCGGATCGGCAGGTTCATGATCACGAGGTCGGCGCCCGCCGCGCCGAACGCGGCCACCTGGTCTGCCGCCGCCTGCATCCCCTGGCCCGGATCCACGCGGACATTGGTGGAGCAGGTGATCTGCGCGGGATCCCGGCCGACCTCAGCGCAGCGGGTGAGCAGGATCTCCTTGAGCTCGCGGAACTCGGCGGGATTGACCAGGATCACGTTCCACTGCTGCGCCCAGCGCGCCACGGCGCGCAGCGTCCGGTTGGGCCCCCGGCCCCCGATCGTGATCGGCGGGTGCGGCCGCTGCACGGGCTTGGGCTCGCACCGGGCGTCGGTGAGCCTGACGTAGTGGCCGTGCAGCGTCGTAACGGGCTGGCTGAGCAGGCCGACGATGGCTTCCACGCCCTCGTCGAAGCGATCGAACCGCTCCCGCATCGGCGGCAGCTCGATGCCGTAGGCGTCACACTCCTGCTGGTTCCACCCGGCCCCCAGGCCGAGTTCGAGCCGCCCGGCGGAGATGATGTCCACCGTCGCCGCCATGTTCGCGAGCACCGCGGGGTGCCGGTAGATCATCCCGGTCACCTGGCAGCCGATCCGGATCCGGGACGTGGCCTGCGCGAGCGCGGCCAGCATGGTCCAGCCTTCGAGGTTCGGCCCGGTCAGATCGCCGGACAGCGGGTAGAAGTGATCCCAGTTCCACGCCGACTCGAACAGGTCGATCTCATCGGCCGCCACCCAGACATCCCGCATCTCCGCCCACGTCTGGTGCTCCGGCCTGGTCTTAATTCCGATGCGCATCTGATCCTCTTCCCGCTGCCTGCCCGGTCGCCTCGCGGCCGCAGCGCACATCATCTCAACGCAGGGCCGGGGGCCGCCGCCGGGGGCGGTGGTGCGGAACCGGGCAGGGGGAAGGCCAGCGGACCCGGCGCCCGCAGAGCGCTACCTTGTGGGGTCATGGCCGGCTCGCTGACCCTCGACGAGGTGCTGCGGCTGCGGCTGCGGTCGCAGCAGCTGGCCGGGCCGCAGGCGGCCGAGGTGGCCGAGGTGGTGCGGCGGATGGGGGCCATGCAGGCGCAGAGCACCCGGGACGCCAGGCTGGCCGTGCGGCCCCGCGGGCAGCACATCGACGCGGCGGCGGTCACCGAGGCCTGCAACGTGACGAGGTCGGTCGTGCGCACCTGGGCCATGCGCGGCACGCTGCAGATGCTGGCCCGGCAGGACGCCGGCTGGATCGTCGACCTGCTGCGGCCCCCGCCGGACGCGGTGACCGCCCGGCACCGCCAGCTCGGCCTGGACGCCGGCCTGTTCGCCCGGGCGCTGCCCGCGATCGCGGAGATCCTGTCCGGGCACAGCCCGCTCACCCGGGCCGAGCTCGTGGCCGAGCTGGCCGCCGGGGGAGTGGCCTTGGACCCGAAGACTCAGGCCCCCGCGCACCTGATCGGGTACGCCGCGCGGCAGGGCGTGATCTGCCGCGGGCCCGACCGCAGCGACGACGAGCCCACCTACGTGCTACTCACCGAGTGGGCCGGCGAGCACGCCCCGGTCGGGCCCGACGAGGCGCTGGCCGAACTGGCCCGGCGCTACGTCGGCGCGCACGGCCCGGCCACGCCCGCCGACTTCGCCTACTGGTCGGGCCTGCCGCCGGGCCGGGCCCGACGGGGCTTCGAGCTCGTCGCGGGCGAACTGGAGGAGGTCGATGCGGCGGGCGAGCCGGCCTGGATGATTCGCGGGGCCGACCTGCTCGGCGCCGGCGACGCGGCGCCGTGCGTGCGGCTCCTGCCGCACTTCGACGAGTACCTGCTCGGCTACCGCAGCCGCGACCTGGTCCTGCCGCCGCGCTTCGCCCGCCGGATCCAGGCGGGCGGCGGATGGGTGCGGGCCGCAGTCCTGGTGGACGGACGGGTCGCGGGCACCTGGCGGCAACAGCGCCAGCGCGACCAGATCGTGGTCACCGTCGAGCCGTTCGAGGCCATCGACCCGGCGGCCCTCCCCGGACTCGAAGCCGAGGCCGCCGACCTGGGCCGCTTCCAGGACACTTCAGCTATCTTGCACATCACCCACGGCTGATAGCCGTACCACCGGGTAGATTGATAGTAAGTCAGCTCCTCCCGTAAAGTGCTCGGGGAGGAGTTATGCCCCGGTAGACCAACCAGGTAGAGTCCGCGGTCTCAAACACCGTGCAGTGTGGGTTCGAATCCCACCCGGGGTACCCAGGTCCTTCCCTAAAGAACTGTCGGCAGCGAGCGACACAATGGTCGCATGTACCCGCGCGCTACCGTTGATCTCGCGCTCCTGCTCTCCGCCCTAGGCGTCCTTGACCGGGAGAATGCTCAGATCTGCAACGTGTCAATCCGGGCCATCCGGCATTGGCGGGCCGGGGAGCGGCGCGGTGGGGCTGGAACAGGCGGACGTGAGGCGCCGAGGTGCCCGCGATGCGATGATTGCCGCCTCGATGAGACCGCTTATTCCTACCTACTCGGCCTCTACCTCGGCGACGGTCACATCGTTCGTACGGCGAGGTCCTATCTCCTGACTGTTGCATGCTCCGACCGTTGGCCCGGCTTGCTGCGCGAGGCGCAACTGGCGACCCGGCGCGTGATGCCCACCTCGAGCGTGTTTCTTAGGTCGCGACGCGGGGTCGCCTGCACGTACGTATCGAGCGTGTCCAAGCACTGGCCGTGCCTGTTCCCGCAGCATGGGCCGGGCAGGAAACACGAACGTGAAATCAAGCTTGAACCATGGCAGCAGGAAATTATGACGGCATGCCCGGGCGATTTTGCCCGGGGCCTGTTCCACTCTGATGGATATCGAGGTGGTAATACGGTCCGTAGGCCAGTGATCGGTGGTGAGCGCTTGTATGAGTATCCGCGCTATCTTTTCGACAACCACTCCATCGACATCTTGCGCCTATGCGGGGAAGTTCTGGACTTGCTGGGTGTGGCGTGGCGGTTCTCTAAGCCCACCACGATCTCCGTCGCCCGGCGCGAGGCAGTCGCCCGGCTTGACGAATTCGTCGGCGCAAAGTACTGAGGCCCCGTCGCCGCCTTGAGCCCAATCTGCCTGATCACGGTAGGCTCCTGGGGTGGCTAAGACCCCGTTCCGCGTCGTGATCGCTGAAGACGAGGCGCTGATCCGGCTCGACCTCAAGGAGATGCTCGAGGAAGAGGACTACGAGGTCGTCGGCGAGGCTGGCGACGGCGAGACGGCGGTCAAGCTGGCGGTCAGCCAGCGTCCGGACCTGGTCATCCTGGACGTCAAGATGCCGGTTCTCGACGGCCTGTCCGCCGCGGAGCAGATCGCCGAGCAGCGGATCGCGCCCGTGGTCATCTTGACCGCGTTCTCCCAGCGCGACCTGGTCGAGCGGGCCCGGGACGCCGGCGCCATGGCCTATCTGGTCAAGCCGTTCACCAAGGCTGATCTCGTCCCGGCCATCGAGATGGCCGCCAGCCGGTTCCAGGAGGCCCGCGCCCTCGAGGACGAGGTGACCACGCTGCGTGATCGGCTGGAGGTGCGCAAGCTTCTCGACCGCGCCAAAGGACTACTGCAGGACCAGCATGGGCTCACCGAGCCGGAGGCGTTCCGCTGGATCCAGAAGACGTCGATGGACCGCAGGATCAGCATGCGCGAGGTCGCGCAGGCGGTGCTGGACCAGGCCAAGACGGCAAGCAGGGACGATGCCGCCGGCCAGGCCGCCGACCCGTCGGCCGGCTAACCCGCCTGGCCAGTACGAGGACAGGTCCACGTTCTCGGCTTGTAGTGAGCCCAGGGGGGCCTTTGGTGCCATGTCGGCCTGCCCCGGTCGCACGTTCTCTACTCAGCCACCCCCGGGCTCTTCAGATCAACCGTAGCCATCTACCGCCATCCGCTCCACAGGTACGGGGATAACCGTCCGGTATGTGGCAAAGATCTGCTGTATCCGGCTATGACCCCGGGACGGTGTCACGGAACAGGCACGTCAGCCGGGAGGTGCAGATCCGGCGCCCATCCTCGCTGGTGATGACGACCTCGTAGGTGGCCAGCGTCCGGCCACCGTGCACCCGGGTGGCCACGCCGGTCACCGTCCCCTCGCGGGCGCCGCTGTGGTGCGTCGCGCCGATCTCGATGCCGATCGTGGCCCGGTCCGGGCCCGCGTGCAGGGCGGCGCCGAGGGACCCGAGCGTCTCGGCGAGGACGCAGGACGCGCCGCCGTGCAGCAGGCCGTAAGGCTGGGTGTTGCCGGCCACCGGCATCGTGCCGACCACGCGCTCCGCCGAAGCCTCGAGAACCTCGATGCCCATCCGCTGGGGCAGCGTGTCGCGTCCTGGCAGGCGGAACGCATCGATGATCTGACGTTCGAAGTCCTGGTCCACCCGATCCTCCAGCTCGTGCGGCGCGCGTCCGGTAACGGCAGCTTAGGCGGGCGCCCCGCGGAGCCGGGCCGCCACTAGGATTTGGCTGTGGCGACCAAGGACACGCGGCAGGCAGCACCAGGGGCGGCGGGCAGGGATCCGGGCCAGCGCCCGGGCCGGGGCCAGCGGGATCTGCTGCTGCTGCTCGACGGGCACTCCCTGGCCTACCGCGCCTTCTTCGCGCTGCCGATAGAGAACTTCTCCACCACCACCGGCCAGCCGACCAACGCGGTCTACGGCTTTACCGCCATGCTCATCAACGTGCTGCGGGACGAGCGGCCCACGCACGTGGCCGTGGCCTTCGACCGCGGCGAGCCGACGTTCCGGCACGAGCAGTTCGTGGAGTACAAGGCGAACCGCCGGGAGACGCCGGCTGACTTCCGCAGCCAGCTCAGCCTGATCTTCGAGGTGCTCGACGTGCTGGGCATCCAGCGGCTGTCCAAGGCCGGCTACGAGGCCGACGACCTCATCGCCACGCTGGCTACCGAGGCGGCGGGCCAGGACATGGACGTGCTCATCGTCAGCGGCGATCGTGACGTGCTCCAGCTCGTGTCCGGCGATGTGACGGTGCTGATGACCCGGCGCGGGATCAGCGAGATGACCCGGTTCACGCCCGAGGCCGTTCGGGAGAAATATGGCCTGACCCCGGAGCAGTACCCCGATTTCGCGGCCATCCGCGGCGACCCCAGCGACAACCTGCCGAACATCCCCGGCGTCGGCGAGAAGACGGCGACCAGGTGGATCGCGGAGTTCGGCTCGCTCGACGCGCTGGTGGACCGGGTCGACGAGGTCAAGGGCAAGGCCGGCGATGCGTTGCGCGAGCACCTGGGCAACGTGCTGCGCAACCGGCAGCTCACCGAGCTGGCCAAGGACGTGCCGCTCGAGGTCGGGCCGCACGACCTGCTGCCCGTGCCGTGGGACAGGGACGCCATCCACCAGCTGTTCGACACGCTGCAGTTCCGGGTGCTGCGTGAGCGGCTGGTCGAGACGCTGCCCAACGGGATCGGCGCGGCCTCGGCCCAGGACGCGGGTCAGGCCAGCCAGCCCCAGGAGGGCTTCGAGATAACCGTGGCCACACCCGGGCCCGACGAGCTGGCCGGCTGGCTGGAGGAGCACGCGGCCGTCCCCCGGCGGTCCGGGCTGGCCATGTCCGGCACCTGGGGCCGGGGCACCGGCACGCTGACCGGTCTGGCCATCGCGGCGCCGGACGGCGAGTGCGCGTTCATCGACCCCGAAGAACTGCCCGCCGCCGACGAGCGTGCCCTGGCAGGCTGGCTGGCCGACCCGGCCGTGCCCAAGGCGGTCCACGACGCCAAGGGGCCGATGCACGCGCTGGAGGCGCGCGGTCTGGAGCTGGCCGGGTTGACCAGCGACACCGCGCTGGCTGCCTACCTGGCCCTGCCCGGCCAGCGGGCGTTCGACATGGGTGACCTGGTGCTGCGGTACCTGGGCCGGGAGCTGAGGGACGACGCCCCCACCGGCCAGCTCACCCTGGAGGGCATCGGCGAGGACGGCGAGGAGGATCCCGACGCGGCGGCCCGGGCCGCCCTGGCGCTGCGCGCCCGCGCCACCGCCGACCTGGCGGACGCGCTCGACCGGGACCTGGAGCAGCGCGGCGCCACCAAGCTGCTGCACGAGGTAGAGCTGCCCCTGGTCGCCGTGCTGGCCCGGATGGAGCGGATCGGGATCGCCGCCGACACCGACCACTTCGCGGCGATGTCGGCCAGCCTGGGCGGCGAGGTGAAGGCCACCGAGCAGGCTGCCTACGCGGTGGTCGGCCGCGAGTTCAACCTCGGCTCGCCCAAGCAGCTGCAGGAAGTGCTGTTCAACGAGCTCGGCCTGCCCAAGACCAAGCGCATCAAGACCGGGTACACCACCGATTCGGAGGCGCTCACCACGCTGCTGGCCCAGACCGAGCACCCGGTGCTGGTGCACCTGCTGCGGCACCGGGACGTGGCCAGGCTCAAGAGCATCGTGGACTCGCTGATCCCGATGGCAGGCGAGGACGGCCGGATCCACACCACCTACAACCAGACGATCGCCGCCACCGGCCGGCTCTCCTCGGTGGACCCGAACCTGCAGAACATCCCGATCCGCACCGAGGAAGGCCGCAGGATCCGGGAGGGCTTCATCGTCGGCGCCGGGTACGAGTGCCTGCTGACCGCCGACTACGGCCAGATCGAGCTGCGCATCATGGCGCACCTGTCCGGTGACCAGGCGCTGGCCGCCGCGTTCGGTTCCGGGCACGACTTTCACGCCACGACCGCGTCACGGGTGTTCGGCGTGCCGCCCGGCGAGGTGACCGTCGAGCAGCGCAGCAAGATCAAGGCGATGAACTACGGGCTGGCCTACGGCCTGTCCGCGTTCGGCCTCTCCCAGCAGCTGAGGATAACCACTGACGAAGCGCGCGGCCTGATGGACGAGTACTTCAGGGAGTTCGGCGGGGTGCGGGACTACCTGCATGAGGTGGTCGACCAGGCGCGGATGGACGGCTACACGCAGACGATCCTGGATCGGCGCCGCTACCTTCCGGATCTGTCCTCCGACAACCGGCAGCGCCGGGAGATGGCCGAGCGGATGGCGCTGAACGCGCCGATCCAGGGGTCGGCCGCCGACATCATCAAGATCGCCATGCTCGCGGTGGACGCCGCGCTGCGGGCACGCGGGCTAGGTTCCCGGATGCTGCTCCAGGTGCACGATGAGCTGATCTTCGAAGTGGCCACGGGCGAGCTCGACGCGCTCAAGGGCCTGGTCGCCACGGCCATGTGCGGGGCGTTCGAGATGACGATCCCGCTCGAGGTCTCGTTCGGCACCGGCCGCAGCTGGGCCGAGGCCGGCCACTAGGCCGTTTCCGGTGCGCGGGCCCAGTCGTGTCCTAGCTGCAACCTCCCTGCAACCTTGGCTCCAATTGACCCTCCGGGTTTGCTCTCATATGCTGATCGCTGCGCTGTGTCCTCGTGCGTCCGCCGCGGACTGAAGATCCTTTCGGCGGTTACCGGGCAGGTCCCGGCCGGAATTTCCGGTCGCGGCACGTCCAAAACCCTGGCTCCGCAAGGTCCTTTGGCCTCGTTGTGGCGGATGCGCGGGTCGGAGCGCAAACCACTCAATCCTGTCCGCATTCGGAGCCGGCCCACACAATGACGAGCAGCACAGAGGCAACCTCGACCCCCAAGGTAGCGGTCAACGACATCGGGTCCGAGGAAGCCTTCCTCGCCGCGATCGACGAGACCATCAAGTACTTCAACGACGGCGACATTGTCGAAGGGACCGTCGTCAAGGTCGATCGGGACGAGGTCTTGCTCGATATCGGGTACAAGACCGAAGGCGTGATCCCCTCCCGCGAGCTATCGATCAAGCACGACGTCGATCCCAATGAGGTTGTCAAGACCGGGGAGCACGTCGAGGCCCTCGTCCTGCAAAAGGAGGACAAGGAGGGTCGGCTGATCCTGTCCAAGAAGCGCGCCCAGTACGAGCGCGCCTGGGGCACGATCGAGAAGATCAAGGAGGAGGACGGCGTCGTCACCGGCACGGTGATCGAGGTGGTCAAGGGCGGCCTGATCCTCGACATCGGCCTGCGCGGCTTCCTGCCCGCCTCGCTGGTGGAGATGCGCCGGGTGCGCGACCTGCAGCCTTACGTTGGCCGGGAGATCGAAGCCAAGATCATCGAGCTGGACAAGAACCGCAACAACGTGGTGCTGTCCCGCCGGGCCTGGCTGGAGCAGACACAGTCCGAGGTGCGGCACAACTTCCTCAACACGCTGCAGAAGGGCCAGATCCGCAAGGGCGTGGTCTCCTCCATCGTCAACTTCGGCGCGTTCGTCGATCTCGGCGGCGTGGACGGGCTGGTGCACGTATCCGAGCTGTCCTGGAAGCACATCGACCACCCGGGTGAGGTCGTCGAGGTCGGCCAGGAGGTCACCGTCGAGGTGCTGGACGTGGACATGGACCGCGAGCGCGTCTCGCTGTCGCTGAAGTCCACCCAGGAAGACCCCTGGCAGCAGTTCGCCCGCACCCACCAGATCGGCCAGGTCGTCCCGGGCCGGGTCACCAAGCTGGTCCCGTTCGGGGCGTTCGTCCGGGTCGAGGAGGGCATCGAGGGCTTGGTGCACATCTCCGAGCTGGCCGACCGGCACGTGGAGATCCCCGAGCAGGTCGTCCAGGTGGGCGACGAGATCTTCGTCAAGATCATCGACATCGATCTGGACCGGCGGCGGATCAGCCTGTCGCTCAAGCAGGCCAACGAGGGCACGATCGGCGAGGCCGTCGGCGACGAGTTCGACCCGACCCTGTACGGCATGCCTGCCACCTATGACGAGCACGGCGAGTACGTCTACCCCGAGGGCTTCGACGCCGAGACGGGCGAGTGGCTCGAGGGGTACGACAAGCAGCGCGAGGAGTGGGAGCGCCAGTACGCGCAGGCCCGGTCCCGGTTCGAGGCGCACCGCCGCCAGGTGGAGGAGGCGCGCAAGGGCGACGACGACGCCGGCGGCGACGGCGGCGACGGCGGTGACGGCGGCGGAAGCCCGGCGGCCGCGCCGCAGGACTCCGAAGACGACGCCGGCGCGACCGGCGCGCTGGCCTCCGACGAGGCACTGGCGGCGCTGCGCGACAAGCTGTCCGGCGGGCAGGACTGACCAGCACCGCCCGGCGTGCTCAAGGTCGGGCTCACCGGCGGGATCGCCGCCGGCAAGAGCGAGGTGTCACGGCGCCTCGCTGAGCGGGGTGCGGTGATCATCGACGCCGACGCGGTCGCCCGCGAGGTCGTCGCCCCCGGCACGCGCGGGCTGGCCGAGATCACCGCCGCGTTCGGCCCCGGGGTGCTCGACGCCGGGGCCGCCGCACTGGACCGCGGCAGGCTCGGCGAGATCGTGTTCGCCGATTCCGGGCTGCTCGGCAAGCTCAACGCGATCGTCCATCCTCTGGTGGCCGAACGGATGCTGGAGATCGAGCGCGCCGCCCCGCCGGACGCCATCGTGGTTCATGACGTGCCGCTGCTGGCCGAGAACCGGCTGGCCGGCCAGTACGACGTGGTAGTCGTCGTCGACGTGCCTACGGAGGTCCAGCTCGATCGGCTGACCCGGCAGCGCGGCATGCCGGAAGACCAGGCGCGGGAGCGGATGGACGCCCAGGCCAGCCGGGCCGAGCGGCTGGCGATCGCCGACATCGTGGTGGACAACTCCGGCCCGCTGGCTCAGCTCGACCGCCGGGTCGACGGCCTGTGGGAAGAACTTCGCCGTCGCGAGCGCTGACTGTTGGTGGCCGCTTTGTCGTACCGGCCGCCTAGAGTGAGCGAGTGAGAGTGCAAGAGAACGTCGTGCCAGCCCGGGGGGTGCCGTCATGCGCCCGGTGACCGACCTGCAGCGCAAGGTCGCGCCGTTCCAGGTGGTCACGGACATGGTCCCGGCGGGCGATCAGCCGCAGGCCATCGCCGACATGGAACGGCGGATCCGGGCCGGGGAGAAGGACACCGTGCTGCTCGGTGCCACCGGCACCGGCAAGACCGCGACGATCGCCTGGCTGGCGGAGAAGCTGCAGCGGCCGACCCTGGTCATGCTGCCGAACAAGACGCTCGCCGCCCAGTTCGCCAACGAGCTGCGCGAGATGCTGCCGCACAACGCGGTCGAGTACTTCGTCTCCTACTACGACTACTACCAGCCGGAAGCGTACATCCCGCAGACCGACACCTACATCGAGAAGGACTCCTCGATCAACGACGAGGTGGAGCGGCTGCGGCACTCGGCGACGAACTCGCTGCTCACCCGGCGGGACACGATCGTGGTCGCGTCCGTCTCCTGCATCTACGGCCTCGGCACGCCGCAGGAGTACGTGGACCGGATGGTCACGCTCAAGGTGGGCGAGATGATCGAGCGGGACGCGCTGCTGCGCAAGCTGGTCGGCATGCAGTACGTGCGCAACGACGTCGCGTTCACCCGCGGCACGTTCCGGGTACGCGGCGACACGATCGAGGTCATCCCGGTCTACGAGGAGCTCGCCGTCCGGATCGAGATGTTCGGCGACGAGATCGAGCGGCTGATGACGCTGCACCCGCTGACCGGCGAGGTGATGACCGAGGACGAGGAGGTCCACCTGTTCCCGGCCTCGCACTATGTCGCGGGTCCGGAGCGGATGGAGCGCGCGATCGCCGGGATCGAGATCGAGCTGGCCCAGCGGCTGGCCGAGCTGGAGCGGCAGGGCAAGCTGCTCGAGGCGCAGCGGCTGCGCATGCGCACCACCTACGACATCGAGATGCTGCGCCAGATCGGCAGCTGCGCGGGGATCGAGAACTACTCGCGGCACATTGACGGCCGCGAGGCCGGCAGCCCGCCCAACACGCTGCTGGACTACTTCCCCGAGGACTTCCTGCTCGTGATCGACGAGTCGCACAACACGGTGCCGCAGATCGGGGCCATGTACGAGGGCGACGTGTCCCGCAAGCGGGCGCTGGTCGAGCACGGCTTCCGGCTGCCGAGCGCGATCGACAACCGCCCGCTGACCTGGGACGAGTTCGGCGAGCGCATCGGCCAGACCGTCTACCTGTCGGCCACGCCGGGCCCGTACGAGCTGAAGCAGGTCCGCGGCGACGTGGTCGAGCAGGTGATCAGGCCGACCGGGCTGGTCGATCCCCAGGTCATCGTCAAGCCGACCAAGGGCCAGATCGACGACCTGGTCGACGAGATCAGGCAGCGGGCCGAGCGGAGCGAACGGGTACTTGTCACCACGCTGACCAAGAAGATGGCCGAGGACCTCACCGACTACCTGCTCGAACTCGGCGTCCGGGCCCGTTACCTGCACAGCGAGGTGGACACGCTGCGCCGGGTGGAACTGCTGCGTGAGCTGCGGATCGGCCAGTACGACGTGCTGGTCGGGATCAACTTGCTCCGGGAAGGGCTGGACCTGCCCGAGGTTTCGCTGGTGTCGATCCTGGACGCGGACAAGGAGGGCTTCCTGCGCTCGGGGACCTCGCTGATCCAGACCATCGGCCGGGCGGCGCGAAACGTCTCCGGCCAGGTGCACATGTACGCCGACGTGGTGACCCCGTCGATGCAGCGGGCGATCGACGAGACCAACCGGCGCCGCGAGAAGCAGGTCGCCTACAACACCGCCCGCGGGATCGACCCGATGCCGCTGCGCAAGCGGATTGCCGACATCCTGGACCAGCTGATGCGGGAGGATGCGGACACCGAGCAGCTGCTCGGCGGCGGCGGGCGGCAGCAGAGCCGGGGCAAGAGCCCGGTCCCCGGGCTGTCGTCCCGGGCGCGCGGGCGCACCGCGGGTGGCCGCGCGGAGGCCGGCCAGGGCGGCCGGGGCGACGCTGGCGTGGAGCAGAGCGAGGCCCGCCGGGAGGTGCTGGATCTCATCAGCCAGCTCACCGAGCAGATGCACACCGCCGCTGCGGAGCTGCAGTTCGAGATCGCCGCCCGGCTGCGGGACGAGATCCGCGAGCTCAAGCACGAGCTGCGCGGCATGCAGGCGGCCGGCGTCTGAGCACGGCGCCGGGGGGCTAGTCGCCGGTCACCCCGTCGATCTGCTCCCGGAGGATGTCGGCGTGACCGTTGTGCCGCGCGTACTCCTCGAACAGGTGCATGTAGACCCAGCGCAGGTCGATGGTCTCGTCGCGGTGCCGGAACGTATCGTCCAGTGATCGGCCTTCGGCGGCCTGCCGGGCCAGTTTGCACTCCCGGGTGAACGTAGCGAAGTCGGCCTCGGCCCCGCTGGCCTCGGCGAAGTCGAAGTCGCCGTCGAGCGCTTCGTCGGAGCAGTACAGGTAACCGAGCCCGGCCTGGCCGGCGAACCGGAGCCTGAACCACGCACGTTCCACCTCAGCCATGTGCCGGACCAGCCCGAGCAATGACAGCGACGACGGAGCAACGGCCCGCCGGGCCAGCTGCTCGCCCGTCAGGCCCTGGCATTTGAACAGCAGCGTCTCGCGGTAATAGTCCAGCCAGGCCTCCAGCGAGGCGCGCTCGCCGGCGACCGTCGGCGGCTCGGTGCGCATTACCTTGGGTGCGGTCCACGTCATCACGCCATCGTCGTGTAGCCGCCGGACGGCGGCAACACGTTTTGCCCGCTGCCCGCGCGGGTTCCGGCCCGCCCGTCCTGACGGTGGCCGATGGCAGACTGGTCGCGGCGTTCGGGATCTGCCTCCTGCAGAAAGGGTCGGAATGTCTTGGGTGGTATTCGACTTCGGCGGCGTCATCGGCACGCACCAGCCTGAGGACGACGTGGCCGCCATGGCGGCGGCCGCCGGGGTGACCACGGCCGAGTTCGGCCGTGCCTACTGGCCGCCCCGCTTCGCCTACGACATCGCAGAACTGTCCGCCGGGACCTTCTGGCAGGACGTCGCCGGCCGACTCGGCCGGTCCTTCACCCGCTCGCAGATCGCAGAGCTCGTCAGGCTGGACGTCGCCAGCTGGTCGCACCTGTGCGAGGGCACCGTCCGCCTGATTCACGACCTGAGGTCGGCCGGCCAGCGGCTGGCCGTGCTGTCCAACCAGCCTCGCGAGCAGGCCGAGGTGGTGGCCGAGATGCCGGTGGCCCGGCACTTCGACCACCTGCTGTTCAGCTGTGACTTCAAGGCGGGCAAGCCGGACCCCGGCTGCTTCAGCCAGGCGCTCGCCCGGCTCGGCGCGCCCGCCGAGGAAGTGATCTTGATCGATGACCGCGAGGACAACGTCAGGGCCGCCCTCGCGATGGGCATGCGCGCCATCCGGTTCACCAGCCCTGACCAGGCCCGGACCGCGCTCGCCGGAATCGTCGGGTCGGATGGCCTGCGACCCGGCTGAGCCGATGACGGCCCACCGGGCCGGCCCCGGGCTGACGCTGGGCAAGAGTCCGGCCGGGCAAAAACTGAGCGTAAGGTCGGAAACGTGCTGGCGAGTCTGATCGCGGTGGTGGTCGCCCCCCTGTTCTACGGGGTGGCGGCCGTCATGCAGGCCATGGCCGTCCGGGCCGCGAGCCGGCCCGCGGGCCCGCAGGGCACGGGGGCGTTCTCCGGGGTCGATCCCGGCCTGGTCGTCCGCATGTTCCGGCAGTGGCGGTTCGTGGCCAGCCTGGGCCTGGACATCCTGGGGTTCATCGCACAGCTCATCGCGCTGCACCGCCTCCCGCTGTTCGCCGTTCAGGCGATCATCGCCTCCAACCTGGCCGTCACCGCCGTGTGCGCCTCCTGGCTGATGGGCGTGGCGCTGGGCTGGCGGGAGTGGGTGGCCGTCGGCGGGGTCATCGTGGGGGTCGGGTTGCTCGGCGCCTCGGCTGGGGGAGAGGGCGCAGCCGAGGTCGGGAACACGTTCAAGCTGGCGCTCATCGTGGCGGTGGCCGGCATCGGCATGATCGGCCTGGCCGCCGCCCGGCTCCCGGGGCCGGCCCGGACGCCGCTGCTCGGGGCGACGGCCGGCCTGGGCTACGGGGTGCTGGCGGTCGCCGCGCGGGTGCTGACCGGCTACTCGCCCGCGGTCCTGGTGCGCGATCCCGCTGCTTACGCGCTCGCCGCGGCCGGGATCGTGTCCTTCCTGTTCTACGCGACGGCACTGGAGGGCGGGAGCGTGACGGTGGCTGTCGCGGCCGTCGTCCTGGTGGAGACGGTGCCACCCGCGGCCGTGGGTGTCCTGCTGCTCGGTGACAAGACCAGGCACGGGCTGGCCGGCGTGGCCATCGCCGGGTTCATCGTGGCGGTGATCAGCGCGGTGATGCTCGCCCGGTTCGGCCAGTCCGAGCACGAGGGCCTGACCAGAGCGGAATCCAGGCCCGCGCAGTCCCCGGGCAGCGACCCGCACCCCGCGACCAGGTGATGACCCCGCATCCCTTGGACCCGGAGCAGCGCCGCTGACCCTGGGTTACTGTCCGGCGCGGAACACGGGGTAGCTTTCGCCCTCGGCGGGGTGCACGAAGCGGGCGGTCACCCGTAGCCCGGGCCGAAGCCGGGCGGTTCCCATTGCGCCGGTGCCCTCCAGCCGCGTCCGCAGCCACGGTCCCTCGTCGAGTTCCACCAGCGCCAGCACGCTGGGCGCTCCAGGAGCCCCGCAGGCACCAGGATCCTCGATATCCCCGGAAGTCCCGACGTCCCCGGAAGTCCCGACGTCGCCAGAAGCCTCGGCGTCACCGGGAGACCCGGCGGCACCAGGGGTCGCGGAGCGGCCGGGCGGGTTCGCGGGGTCGGGCTTCCCGGCCGGCAGCACCGCCCAGCTGATCAGTCGGCCGTGCCCGGCGGCCGGCTCCCACCGCGGATCGGCCGCGCCGCACTCGGGGCAGCCCGTGGCCCCCGGGTCAAGCCAGCGATCGCAGCGGGCGCAGCGCTTGATCAGCAGGACATCGCGCGCCGCCGCCGCGAAGAACGGGGCTGAGCGGTCGTCTGCCCGGATGACGCCGATGTTCATCGCCCGCCTCCGCTCACCCGGCATCCGTCCCGGTTCGAAGGCGGCCCAGGACCGGCGGCAGCTCGCCGGCGTGCACCACCCCCAGCTGCTGGGTCGCCCTGGTCAGGGCCACATAGAGGTCGCTGTGCCCGCGCGGCGACTCGGCCAGGATCTGGCCCGGCTCCGCCACGATCACCGTGTCGAACTCCAGCCCCTTGGCCTGCCGGACGGTGAGCACCACGACCGTGTTCTCGAGCTCGGCGTCCGCGCCGACGGACACCCCCGGCACGGCGTCCCGGACCGGGTCGCCCAGCTCGTCCAGCCGGGCTGCGGGGACGATCACCGCCACCCTGCCGTCACCCACCGCCGCCGCCTCGCGCGCGGCGACCTCGGCCAGCCGCCGGGCCAGTTGCCCGGCCGCGACCTGCAGGTGCCACGGCTCGACTCCGGATTCCCGCACCGATCGCGGCAGGTCAGACAACGCGGCCGGGCCGATCGCCGTCGCCACGTCGGCAGCCACGGCCATGATCTCGGCGGGCGTCCGGTAGTTGACGGTCAGCCGCTCCAGCCGCCACCGCTGCTGCAGGTACGGTTCGAGGACCTCCGCCCAGGACGACGTGCCGGCCGGGTCGCCGGTCTGCGCCACGTCACCGACCAGGGTCATGGACCGGGTGGGGCAGCGCCGCATCAGCATCCGCCAAGCCATCGGCGACAGTTCCTGTGCCTCGTCCACGATGACGTGCCCGAACGCCCACGTCCGGTCGGCCGCGGCCCGCTCCGCCGTGGTCAGGTACTCGTCATCGACATGCCGCTCGGCCAGCCGCCGCGCATCGATCAGGTCGGAGGCCAGCAGGACCTCGGGAGCCTGCAGGTCGCGCGAGAGAATGTCGACCACGCCTTCGGCGTACTCGACCCTTTCCCTGCGCTCCCGCTCGGCCCGGGCCCGCTGCGCCCGGTTGTCTTCGCCCAGCAGCTCCGCCGCCTCGTCCAGCAGCGGAATGTCGGCCACCGCCCAGCCGCCGTCGCGATCGCGCAGCAGCAGGGCGCGGTCGGCCTCGGTAAACCGCGAGGCAGCCCGGCGCAGCCGCGCCGGGGAGGAGAAGAGGTCGCTCAGCAGCCGCTGCGGGGTCAGGTTCGGCCACAGCCGGCCGATCACGGCCCGGACCTCCGGGTCGGAGCGCAATTCGCGCGCGATCTCGTCCACCCGGACCTCGTCGAGCACGTTGTGCTCCGGCGGGCCCTGTTCGCCGAGGATCTCCGCGACCATCGCGTCGGTCTGCCGCAGGCTATCGCGCAGCCGGCCGGCCACCTGCCGGGCCAGGGCGTTGATGATCTCGCGCACGAAGGTGGGCCGGGCTTGATTGTGCGGCCTGCGCGATCGCCTGGCCCTCTCCCGGGCCCGGACGCACACCTCGCGGTCCAGGCGCAGCACCTCACCCTGATACCGGATTTCGATCGCCTCGCGCGGTACCTGCTGGCGGTCCCTGACCGCGGCCGCCACCACTCGCGCCATGGCCAGCCGGCCCTTGACGACCGATACGCCGGCCGCCTCCTCCCGCTGCGGGGTGACCCCGGGATACAGCTCGCTGAGGGTGGACAGCACCACCCCGGTCTCACCGAGAGCGGGCAGCACCTGCCCGATATAGCGCAGAAATGTCGCGTTCGGGCCGACGATGAGCACGCCCCGCTTCTCCAGCTGCCGCCGGTGCGTGTACAGCAGGTAGGCGGCCCGGTGCAGCGCCACCGCGGTCTTTCCGGTGCCCGGGCCGCCCTGCACCACGAGCACGCCCTGCTGCGGCGCGCGGATGATCTTGTCCTGCTCGGCCTGGATGGTTTCCACGATGTCGGCCATCCGGCCGGTGCGGCTGGCGCTCAGCGCCGCGAGCAGCGCCGCCTCGCCGGTGAGCCCCTGATGCTGGGTACCCTGCGGGGCGGTGAGATCGAGTACCTCGTCGTCGAGGCTGACGACCTGCCGGCCGCGGGTCTTGATATGCCTGCGGCGCGCGACGCCCTCCGGGGAAGCCGCGGTCGCCAGATAAAAGGGCCGCGAGGCCGGCGCCCGCCAGTCAAGCAGCAACGGCTCGTAGTCCCCGGAGTCGTCGCGAATACCCATCCGCCCGATATAGCGGCGCTCGTCGTCTGCGAAGTCGAGGCGGCCGAAGCACAGCCCGTTTTCCGCCGCGTCCAGCTGAGCTATCCGGGTGCTGAACATGACGGCCGACACATCGCGTTCGGTGCGGGCCGCGGGCGTGCCGCCGGTTTCCCGCAGCGTCCAGGCCAGCCGGCTCGAGGCGCGCTCACGCAGGTCATCGAGGCGGCCGTACAGCATGGTCACGTACTTCTGCTCGAGATCCAGTTCCTCGGCGTGAGCGGGGGAATCCTGTGCGCCGGCCGTGCCCGCGGGCGACCCGGCCGCCGGTCCGGGCTTTTGCACCCGACGTGGCGGCAATGCGCCCTTTGTCTTTGACAAGAAATCACTTCCAGGTTATAATTTCCGTCGAGCCTCCATAATTGGAGGTTTTCTCATTTCGCGACCGATAAACATTACCAAAGGCTCCGCGCTCCGCGGCTAGCCGGCGCTGACGTGATCCAGGACGGCGCGCAGGACCTCGGCCGCCGCGGCCCGGAACTGCGCATCGGCGACCAGCCCGTCCGCGCCGACCGCCGCCCTGGCCACGGTGATCCGGCGGCAGGCCGCCTGGACGGGCACGCCGCCCACGTAGCCGAGCACGCTGGCCAGCGACTGCTGGGCGCCATCGCCCCGGCCGTCGGCCGCGACGTTGATCCAGGCCGCCGGCTTGCGGTAGATCTCGCCGCCGCCGACCGTCCAGTCGAGCAGGTTCTTGAAGCTGCCCGGCAGCCCGCCGGCGTACTCGGGGGTGCAGAACACGATGGCGTCCGCCGCCGAGATCTGCTGTCGCATCCTGGCCACGGCGGGCGGCAACCGGTCGTGGTCATCGTCGGGATTGAACGCGGGCAGGTCTGCCATCTCGTCGTACAGCACGGCGGTCACCGGGGGCGCCGCCAGGGCGCGCAGGGTGCGGAGCGCGGCCGTATTCGTCGAGCCGGCGCGCGTACTGCCCGAGACGAGCAGGATCCGGGTCGGCCCGCCGGCCGGGACGACGCCGGGGTCTTGCGCACCGGCCGGGGAGGCTGCGTTCACGGTCATCCCTTCGTCCCGCCGTGCCGCTGCGGCCGGGGATCATCTCGGGTGCGGACTTAGGATCAACGTCGCGTGATGCGCGAGGATTCCGCCGTTCCCGCTGACCAGGATCACGTCGCGGGCCGGCGCCTGGCGGGCGCCGCCGTCCCCCCGGGCCTGGATGACCGCCTCGGAGAGCGGCGTGAAGCCCCACATGTAGTAGGACGAGAGCTGGCCCCCTCCGGTGTTCACCGGCAGTGATCCGCCGGGCGCGAGGGCTCCGGAGGCGGCGAACGGGCCGCCCTCGCCTTTCGCGCAGAACCCGTAGTCCTCCAGCGTGACGACGACCGTATAGGTGTAGCAGTCGTAGATCTGGGCCATGGTCACCTCGCCGGCGCCGATGCCCGCCATGCCCATCGCGGCCCGGCCGGCCGTGACGGCCCCCGTGCGCAGGCCGAACTCGCTGCCCCGCTCCGGCTGATGGCCCGGGTGCCCCTGCCCCCAGCCCCAGACGTGCACCGGCGGCCTGCGCAGCCCGGCCGCCCGGTCCGCGCTGGTCAGCACGACCGCGATGCTCCCGTTGGAAACCAGGCAGCAGTCCAGCAGGTGCAACGGCTCGACGATCCACCGCGAGTCCTGGTGCTCGGCGATGGTGAGCGGGTCGCGGAGCTGGGCCCGCGGATTGCCGGCCGCCCACGCGCGCTGCGCGACCGCGACCGCGCCGAACTGCTCGCTCGTGGTGCCGTAGCAGGCCATGTGCCGGCGCGCGGCCAGGGCGTACTCGGCCGTGACGGTGCGGTAGCCGAATCCCGCCGACAGGCCAGCCAGCCCCTGCCACTGCGGCCGGGCGGCGACGGGCCCGCTCCCAGCCCGCAGGCCGAACGTCGCGCCGGCCGGCGTCCCGGCCGACAGGGGCGTGTCGGCGAACACGCAGGCCACCGCGCTGGCCGAGCCGCTGATGATGGCGAGCGCGGCGAGCTGGACCGCGGCCCCGGCGGAGGCGCCGTAGGCGTTGATCACGCTGAGCAGGCGCAGGTCCCGCAGCCCCAGGATCTGAGCCAGGCCGACATCGAGGACGCTGCCGGCGATCCCCGGGCAGATCAGCAGCCCATCCAGGTCGCCCGGCTCCAGTCCCGCGTCGGCGACCGCGAGCCGCACCGCCTCGGCCGCCAGCCGCCGCGGGGTGCGGCCGTAAACCTTACCCAGCTCGGTCAGCCCCAGCCCCGCGATCGCCGCCGTCGCCATGGGCTTCACCGTACCGAACGGGGTTCTGCCCGGACCGGGATGAACTCAGCGTCACCGCGGCGCGCACAGCCGGTACGCGCCGCCCGAGCCGGTGTGGGATGGAGTGGTGAGGGCCGCGCTCCTGTTATCCTGAGGGTCCGTGGAGCGGAGGCAGAGACCGCATCGCACCGACCACGGGAGACCATCTTGACCGCATCTGCGCGTGCGTCTCGGGAGATCGAAACCAGGCACCTGTTCGTCACCGGGGGAGTCGCGTCCAGCCTCGGCAAGGGGCTCACCGCGTCCAGCCTCGGCCGGCTGCTGAAGCTGCGCGGACTGCGGGTCACCATGCAGAAGCTCGATCCGTACCTCAACGTCGATCCGGGCACCATGAACCCGTTCCAGCACGGCGAGGTGTTCGTGACCGATGACGGCACCGAGACCGACCTCGATGTCGGGCACTACGAGCGCTTCCTCGACACCGAGCTGAAGGGCTCGGCGAACGTCACCACCGGGCAGATCTACTCCACCGTGATCGCCAAGGAGCGCCACGGCGAGTACCTGGGGGACACCGTCCAGGTCATCCCGCACATCACCAACGAGATCAAGTCCCGGATCCTCGAGATGGCCGGCCCCGAGGTCGATGTCGTGATCACCGAGGTAGGCGGGACGGTGGGCGACATCGAGTCGCAGCCGTTCCTCGAGGCGATCCGCCAGATCCGGCACGAGATCGGCCGCGACCGCTGCTTCTTCCTGCACGTGTCGCTGCTTCCGTTCATCAAGCCGTCCGGCGAGGTGAAGACCAAGCCGACGCAGCACTCGGTGGTCGCGCTGCGCAGCATCGGCATCCAGCCCGACGCGATCGTCTGCCGGTCCGAGCATCCCATCACCGGCGGGCTCAAGAGCAAGATCAGCCTGCTGTGCGACGTGGACGAGGAAGCTGTGGTGTCGGCCGCGGACGCGGTCTCGATCTACGACATACCGCGGGTGCTGCACGCCGAGGGTCTCGACGCCTACGTGGTGCGGCGGCTGGCCCTGCCGTTCCACGACGTGGACTGGACCGACTGGGACGAGCTACTGCGCCGGGTACACCGGCCCGCCCGCAGCGTCACGATCGCCCTGGTCGGCAAGTACGTGGACCTGCAGGATGCCTACCTCTCGCCGCGCGAGGCCCTGCTGGCCGGCGGGTTCGCGAACGATGCCAAGGTCACCATCCGCTGGGTGCCCAGCGACGACTGCCAGACCCCCGAGGGCGCCGCCCGCCAGCTCGACGGGGTGGACGGCGTGCTCATTCCCGGCGGCTTCGGGGTGCGCGGGATCGAGGGCAAGATCGGCGCCGTGCGGCACGCGCGCACCCACGGCATCCCGCTGCTCGGTCTCTGCCTGGGGCTGCAGTGCGCGGCCATCGAGGTGGCCCGGGATCTGGCCGGCCTGGACGGCGCCAACAGCACCGAGTTCGACCCGGACACCCCGTACCCGGTGATCGCCACCATGGCCGACCAGGAGGACGTGGTGGCGGGCGAGCGTGACATGGGCGGCACCATGCGGCTCGGCCTCTTCCCGGCCACGCTCGCCGAGGGGAGCCTGGTGCGCGAGCTCTACGGCAAGGACACGGTCGAGGAGCGGCACCGGCACCGCTACGAGGTCAACAACGCCTACCGCGACGTGCTCGAGCAGGCCGGGCTGGCCTGCTCGGGATTGTCGCCGGACGGCCGCCTGGTCGAGTTCGTCGAGCTGCCCCGCAGCATGCACCCGTTCTTCGTGGCCACCCAGGCGCACCCGGAGTTCCTGTCCCGTCCGACCAGGCCGCACCCGCTGTTCTCGGGTCTGGTCCGCGCCGCGCTCGAGCGGTCACGGGCCGGCCGCAACGCGACCGCGCCGGCCGGCCAGCGCGCGGTCGCCAGCGCGTGACCGGCTCGCGTCACGCCGGCCACCAGGCGGGTGCGGGCCCGGCCCCGGACCCGGCCCCGGTAGGCCCGCAGGGCGAGCCGGACCCGGCGGGCCCGGCGCTGGCGGACGCCGACGAGCGATGGCAGGTGCTGGACTCCGATCTGCGTACCCGCAGTCATGTGGTGGCGCTCCGCACGGACCTGGTACTCATGCCGGACGGCACATCCGCCGAACGGGACGTGGTCGTCCACCCAGGCGCGGTCGGCATCGTGGCCCTCGATGATGACGACCGGGTGCTGATGATCCGCCAGTACCGGCACCCGGTGGCCCGGATGCTCTGGGAGATCCCGGCCGGCCTGCGCGACGTCGAAGGCGAGCCGATCAGCGTGACCGCCGAGCGCGAGTTGCTCGAGGAGACCGGCTACCGGGCCCGCGACTGGCGCGTGCTCGTCGACTACTTCTCCTCGCCGGGGATGACCAACGAGCGGCTACGGGTGTACCTGGCGCGCGGCCTGTCCGAGATCGGCCACGCCGAACGGGGATTCGTGCCCGAGCACGAGGAAGCGCACCTCCTGCTGGCCTGGGTGCCGCTGGACCGGGCCGTCGAGCTGTTCCTGGCCGGTGACCTTCACAACGGGGTGGCCGCAGTGGGTATCTTGTCCGCGTATGCCGCCAGGCGGGACGGGTTCGCGGGGCTGCGCCCCGTGGACGCGCCTGAGCGCTAGCGCGGCAGCCGGGAGGCTCGTCGGGACAATTCGACCGGCAACGGGGCCGGTGGCCAGGCGACCAGGAAGGCTGGCAGCCATGAAGGTGGGCGTTCCAAGCGAAGTCAAGAACCACGAGGACCGGGTGGCTCTCACCCCCTCGGGCGTGCACGAGCTGGTGCGGGCCGGGCACCAGGTGTTCGTCGAGACGCAGGCGGGGGTCGGGTCGGCGATCGTGGATGAGGACTTCGTCGCGGCCGGGGCCACGATCCTCGGTACCGCCGACGAAGTGTGGGACACCGCCGACCTGGTCCTGAAGGTCAAGGAGCCGATCGCGGAGGAGTACCACCGGATGCGCAAGGGGCAGGTGCTCTTCACCTACCTCCACCTGGCCGCGTCCCGGCCCTGCACCGACGCGCTGCTCGAGTCCGGGATCACGTCGATCGCGTACGAGACGGTCCAGCTCCCCGACGGGTCGCTGCCGCTGCTCGCGCCGATGTCCGAGGTCGCCGGCCGGATGGCGCCGCAGGTCGGGGCGCATCACCTGCAGAGCGACGGCGGCGGCCGCGGCGTGCTCATGGGCGGCGTGTCCGGGGTATACGCGGCGAAGGTGGTCGTGCTCGGGGCCGGCGTGTCGGGGATGAGCGCGGCGGCCATCGCCCTCGGCATGCAGGCTGAGGTGCTGCTGGTGGACAAGAACATCGCGCGGCTGCGATCCGCGGACGCGATCTACCAGGGGCACCTGCAGACGGTGGCGTCCAACGCGTACGAGATCGAGCGGGCCGTCATCGACGCCGACCTGGTCATCGGGGCGGTGCTCGTGCCCGGCGCCAAGGCGCCCATGCTGGTCTCCAACCAGCTCGTGGCCAAGATGAAGCCGGGCTCGGTGCTGGTGGACATCGCCATCGACCAGGGCGGCTGCTTCGAGGACTCGCATCCCACCACGCATGCCGACCCCACCTACCGGGTGCATAATTCGCTGTTCTACTGCGTGGCGAACATGCCAGGCGCGGTGCCGCACACCTCCACCTACGCGCTGACCAACGTGACCCTGCCGTACATCCTGGAGATCGCGAACCTCGGCTGGCGGGACGCGCTGCGGGCCGATCCGGCGCTGGCCCTGGGCCTGAACACGCAGGAGGGGATCCTCACCTGCCCGCCGGTCGGCGAGTCGCTCGGTTTGCCCTCGGTCAGCCCGAGCGAGGTGCTCAACTGATCACGGTCGCGGACGCGATCGGCGGGTACCTCGATCACCTGGCGGTCGAGCGCGGGCTCGCCGCCAGCACGCTCGAGTCCTACCGCCGGGATCTGCTGCGCTACCGGGACGCGCTGGCCGGCCGGGGGAAAACCGCGATGGGCGAGCTCACCGGCGCGGACATCGCGGCCTTCCTGGCCGGGCTGCGGGAAGGGGACGAGCAGCACGGCCCGCTGGCCGCCAGCTCCGCCGGGCGGGCCGTGATCGCGGTGCGCGGGCTGCACGCCTTCGCCGCCGCCCAGGGGCTGACCACCGCCGACCCGGCCCGGCTGGTGCGCCCGCCGGCGCCGCCCCGGCGGCTGCCCAAGGCGATCACCGTGGACGAGGTGGAGCGGCTGCTGGCCGCGGCCGGGCCGATGCCCGGCCCCGGCGGCCCGCCCGGGGCCGGCGGCGCGGCCAGCGCGGTTCAGCTCAGGGACCGGGCCCTGCTGGAATTCCTGTACGGGACGGGCGCGCGGATCTCGGAGGCCGTCGGTCTCGACATCGACGAGCTCGACCTGGCCGGCGAGGGGGTGGTCCGGCTGTCCGGCAAGGGCGGTAAGCAGCGCATCGTCCCTGTCGGCAGCTACGCGAGCCAGGCACTGGACGCCTACCTCGTCCGGGCCCGGCCGGCCCTGGCCGCGGCCGCCGCCCGGTCAGCCGCGCCCCCGGCCCGCGTCCCGGCCGCGGTCTTCCTCAACGCCCGCGGCGGCCGGCTGACCAGGCAGGGGGCGTGGCTGGTCCTGCACGCGGCCGCTGACCGGGCCGGGCTGGCCTCGCTGTCGCCGCACACCCTGCGGCATTCCTTCGCCACCCACCTGCTGGATGGCGGCGCCGACATCAGGGTGGTGCAGGAGCTGCTCGGCCACGCCTCGGTGACCACCACCCAGATCTACACGCTGGTCACGGTGGAGAAGCTCCGCGAGGTGTATGCCGCCGCCCACCCCCGCGCCCTCGGCTGACGGCACTTCGGGCGGGCCCCGGCTACGCTCGCCGCGCCGCCCGGGCAAGATCAAGTTTGCGCATTCCAGGCTATATCGGAGCTATACGGTGAGTCGGCTTGCTGCGCCCTGGTGCAGGCCCTAGAGTCCGGGTCAGCGGAGGGAAATGAGAATCCGCTCGGGAGGTTCCGCAGTTGGTAGCAACATCCCGCACGACGAGGCGCAACGTTCCACGGGACGACCGGCTTGATGCCGCAGGCCGCCGGATTCCCCTCTTCCCCGAACCCGAGCCCCTGCTTTCGCATGGCCCAGCTCGGGTGTGCGCCGTCTGCAATCAGAAGGGCGGGGTCGGCAAGACCACGACCACGATCAACCTGGGCGCCGCCCTCGCCGACTGCGGCCGGCGGGTGCTGCTGGTCGACTTCGACCCGCAGGGAGCGCTGTCGGTCGGTCTCGGCATCCAGCCGCACGAGCTGGACACCTCGGTCTACAACCTGCTCATGGAGCGCGGCGTCACCATCAACGACGTGCTGCTCAAGACCAACGTCAACGGCATGGACCTGCTGCCGAGCAACATCGACCTGTCCGGCGCCGAGGTGCAGCTGGTGCACGAGGTCGGCCGGGAGTTCGTGCTCGGCGGCGTGCTCGAGCCAGTGCTGGACGAGTACGACGTCGTGCTCATCGACTGCCAACCCTCGCTCGGCCTGCTCACCGTCAACGCGCTCGCCTGCGCCGACGGAGTCTTGGTCCCGCTCGAGTGCGAGTACTTCGCGATGCGCGGGGTCGCTTTGCTGATGGAAACGATCGACAAGGTGTCGCGCCGGCTGAACCCCAAGCTGGAAATGGACGGCCTGCTCGCCACCATGTTCGACTCGCGCACGCTGCACACCCGCGAGGTGCTGTCCAGCGTGGTGCAAGGGTTCGGCGACAAGGTGTTCCACACGGTGATTAACCGCACCGTTCGGTTTCCTGACGCCACGGTGGCCGGGGAGCCAATAAGTCGTTTTGACTCCTCCTCGGCGGGGGCGGGCTCGTATCGTGAGCTTGCCAAGGAGGTGCTGGTGCGGTGGCGGCAGACGGAGCCCGGGGGTCCAGGTCACGGCGGGTGAGGTTGCCCGGAATCTCCGAACTGCTGCGTCCGGGTCGGGCTGGACCGGTGATCGATGGCGATCGCCAGGCCAGCGGGCGTGAGAGCCATTCCCAGAAGATCACGGTGTACCTGTCCGCCGAGGAACTGCTCGACCTGGAGCGCGGCCGGCTGATCCTGCGCGGCTACGGGATATCGGCCGACCGGGGCCGCGTGGTCCGGGAGGCACTGGCTGTCCTGCTCGTCGACCTGGAGGCCCGGGGGAAGGGCAGCGTGCTGGCCCGGCGGCTCGACGGCGGAACGCGAACGGACATCGGTGACGGAGAATTCGGCGAGCGGTGACGAGGCCACCGCGGACAGCGGTGGCGCCCCGGGCTTCCAGGTTCACCTCGACGTGTTCGAGGGCCCGTTCGATTTGCTGCTCGCCTTGATCTCCAAGCACAAGCTGGACATCACCGAGGTCGCGCTGTCTCAGGTCACCGACGAGTTCATCGGCTACATCCGGGCCCTGGCCGACGGCTGGGACCTGGACCAGGCGAGCTATTTCCTCGTCGTCGCCGCTACCCTGCTCGACCTCAAGGCGGCCCGGCTGCTGCCCGCCGGCGAGATCGACGACGAGGAGGACCTGGCCCTGCTCGAGGCCAGGGACCTGCTGTTCGCCCGGCTGCTCCAGTACCGCGCGTACAAGGAGGTCGCCGCCATATTCGCGGGCCGGATGGCCTCGGCCGCGCGGCGGTTCCCGCGGCGCGTGCCGGTCGAGCCGCGGTTCGCGGCGCTGCTGCCCGAGGTGCTGCTCGGCCTCGGCCCGGCCGAGTTCGCCAGGATCGCGGCGGTCACGCTCGCGCCCAAGCCGGCGCCGGTGGTCTCCACCGAGCACATCCACGCACCCCAGACCACGGTCCGCGAGCAGGAGGCGATAATCAGCGGTAAGCTCCGGCGGCTCGGCCGGGCTACCTTCCGCGGCCTCACCGCGGACTGCGCGGGGACGTTCGAGGTCGTGGCCAGGTTCCTGGCTCTGCTTGATCTCTACCGTGAGGGCGCGGTGTCCTTCGAGCAGCTGGCCGCGCTCGGCGAGCTGTACATCACCTGGACCGGGACATCCGCGAAGGAAGGTGAGGAATAGGTGATACCGAACGGCTCCGGCCCGCCCGCCCGCGATGAGGACGACGCGCCCGGCGGGGCGGGCCAGGAGCTGCCCGGACTGCGCGCCTGCATCGAGGCCATCCTGCTCGTGGTGGACGAGCCCGTTCCGGATCTGCTGCTGGCCCAGGTACTCGAACGCCCCAGGGACGAGGTGGCGGCCGAACTGCGCACGCTGGCTGGCGCCTACACCGCCGAAGGCCGCGGCTTCGACCTGCGCGAGGTGGCCGGGGGGTGGCGCCTGTACACCCGCGAGGAGTGCGCCCCGGTGGTCGAGCGGTTCTTCACCGACGGCCAGGAGGTCCGGCTGACCCAGGCCGCGCTCGAAGCGCTGGCCGTGGTGGCCTATCGGCAGCCGGTGAGCCGGGGACGGGTGTCGGCCGTGCGCGGGGTCAACTGCGACGCCGTGATGCGCACGCTCACGCTGCGCGGTCTGGTCGAAGAGCAGTCCACCGACCCGGAGACCGGTGCGATCCTGTACCGGACCACCGACTACTTCCTCGAGCGTCTCGGCCTGGCCAGCCTGGCCGACCTGCCCGAGCTGGCACCGTTCCTGCCCGACGACGTCGAAGACGAGCAGGATGCCGATGACGGGCCCTGACCTCCCCCCGGACCCAGGGGAACCGGAGCGGGATACGCTGCTCGACGCCGATGGCCCCGAGGGCGTCCGGCTGCAGAAGGTCCTCGCGGCCGCGGGCGTGGGCAGCCGACGGCACTGCGAGGAGCTGATCGGCGAGGGCCGGGTCGAAGTGGACGGGCAGGTGGTGCGCAGGTTCGGGGCCCGGGTCGATCCCGACCGCCAGGTCATCCGGGTGGACGGCCGCCGCATCCCGGCCCGGCCGGGGCTGGTCTACCTGGCGCTGAACAAGCCGGCCGGGGTGCTCAGTGCGATGTCGGATGACCGCGGCCGCCCCACCATCGCCGACCTGCTGCCCAGCGCGAACCGTGGCCCGGGCGCCGCGGAGCGGCTGTTCCACGTGGGCAGGCTGGACTACGACACCGAAGGGCTCATCCTGCTCACCAACGACGGGGAGCTCGCGCACCGGCTCGCCCATCCCCGGTACGGCGTGCTCAAGACCTACCTGGCCGACGTGGCCGGCCCGGTGCCGTCCGGGCTCGGCAGGCAGCTGGCCACCGGGATCCAGCTCGAGGACGGCGTCGCCTCCGCGGACCGGTTCCGGCTCGTGGACCGGTCGGGCTCGCGGGCCCTGGTGGAGATCACTCTGCACGAGGGGCGCAAGCACATCGTGCGGCGGATGCTGGCCGAGGCGGGACACCCGGTCAGCCGCCTGGTGCGAACCCAGCTCGGCCCCGTCAGGCTGGGCTCGCTCGCGCCCGGGACGACCCGCGAGCTGACCACGGCCGAGATCGGCGAGCTGTACTCGGCCGTGGGCATGTAAGCCGGGTCGGTAGCCTGAGAGGTCACGATCCCGCCGGCTGCGGCGGGCAGCCTGCAACGGGGCGAAGGAGACAATCCGTGCCGGTCAGGGCGATCCGGGGTGCCGTCCAGGTGGACACGAACGAGCGCGAGCCCATCATCGAGGCCACCGCGGAACTGGTGGCCGAGGTGATGGCGCGTAACGATCTGGTCACCGACGACGTGATCAGCGTCATCTTCACCGCCACCCCCGACCTGACCGCCGAGTTTCCCGCGCTGGCCGCGCGCAAGACCGGATTCCATGACGTCCCGCTGCTGTGCGCGAACGAGATCGACGTGCCGACGGCCATGCCGCGGGTGGTCCGGCTGCTCATGCACGTCGAGACCGAGCGGCCGCGTTCCGCGCTGCGGCACGTGTACCTGCGCGGGGCTGCTGCCCTCCGGCTGGACATCGCCCAGTGACCATTCACTCCGAGGCGCCCGCCGGCTCGGGCACGCTCTTGCCCGCCGGGGTGGTGATCATCGGCACCGGCCTGATCGGGACCTCGGTCGGGCTGGCCCTGCGCGAGCGCGGCGTCCGCGTCTGGCTGGCCGACGGCGACCCCCGCGCGGCCGGCCTGGCGGCCAGCCTGGGCGCCGGGGACCTGCTCCCAGCGGGCCCCCCGGCCGCCGCGCCGGATTCGGCTGGCGTCCTGGATCCTGCGCCGGGTTCGGCTGGCGTCCTGGATCCTGCGCCGGGTTCGGCTGGCGTCCCGGACCCTGCCCTCCGTTCGGGTGACGTTCCGGGCTCCGCGCCGGTCGCCTCCGGGGTCTCGGCTGCTGCGCCGGGCTCGGCTGGCGTCCCGGCCTTCGCTCCGCCGCCGGGGGGCCCCGCCGACCTCGCCGTGCTCGCCGTCCCGCCGGATGCGGTCGCCCCCGTGCTCGCCGCGGCGCAGGCCGCCGGGCTGGCCGCCTGCTACACCGACGTGGCCAGCGTGAAGGCCCGCCCGCTCGCCGCGGCCCGCGCCCTGGGCTGTGACCTGGCCCGGTACGTCCCCGGGCACCCGCTGGCCGGCCGGGAGCGCAGCGGGCCGGCGGCCGCCCGCGCCGATCTGTTCCACGGCCGCCCGTGGGCGCTCTGCCCGGCCGCCGAGACCACCCCGCGCGCGGTCGCGTGCGTGACTTCCCTGGTCACCGCCTGCGGGGCCGAGCCGGTCACGGCGGCGGCCGACGAGCATGATCGCTGGGTGGCGCTGGTCTCGCACGCGCCGCACGTGGTCGCCTCGGCGATGGCGGCCCGGCTGGCCAGCGCCACGGACGGTGCGCTGGCCCTGGCCGGCCAGGGCCTGCGGGACGTGACCAGGATCGCGGCCGGCGACACCGCCCTGTGGACCCAGATCCTGCTGGCCAACGCGGCCGGGGTGAGCGAGGTGCTCGCGCTCGTCGCGGACGACCTGCGCCAGGCCGCCGCGGCCCTGGCCGACGCCGAAGCGGCCGCGGGAGACCCCGCTGCGCCAGGCGCGGCGCCGTCGGCCGGCGGGGCGGAGCCCGGCCAGCCCGGCCGCGCCGACGAGAAGGCCGGCCCGCGGCTGGCCGCACTGCTCGACGCCGGCGGGGCGGGGGTGGCGCGGATCCCGGGCAAGCACGCCGGCCCGGCCACCCGCTACGCGATCGTCCAGGTCGTCATCCCGGACCAGCCGGGCGAGCTGGCCCGGCTCTTCCAGGCGGCGGGTGAGGTCGGCGTCAACATCGAGGACTTCGGCATCGAGCACTCGCCCGGTCTGCCCTCCGGCGTGGCCGAGCTGGCGGTCAAGCCGGCCGCCGCCGGCCCCCTCGCCGCCGCCCTGTCCGCGCGCGGCTGGCCCGCCTACGCCGCGCCCGCGCCCGGCGGGCCATGACTTTGCACACGTTCGGACCATGAGAACCGCTACAAACCGGACAGATCTTGGTCAGAACGCGTGCAAAGTGAAGATGATCATGAATCGCCGCGATTCCGGCGGGCTGGTCGGCGGCGGGCCGGTAGCATCACTGCGTGGCTGAATGCCTTGTCGTCGCGGTCGACGGGCCGTCCGGGTCGGGCAAATCGAGCGCCGCGCGCCGGACGGCCCAGGCGCTCGGGCTGCGCTATCTGGATACCGGCGCCATGTACCGGGCGCTGACCTGGTGGCTGCTGGCCGGGCAAATCGACATCGACGACCCCGCGGCGGTGGCGGCCCGCGCGGCGGGCCCGGTGATCGAGGTGAGCACCGACCCGGACGCGCCCTCGGTGGCGGTGGACGGCGCGGACGTGACCGGCCCGATCCGCGGCCGGCCGGTGTCCAACGCGGTGAGCGCGGTGGCCTCGGTCCCCGAAGTGCGCAGGCACCTGATCGCCCGGCAGCGGGAGATCATCGCCAGAGCCTGCGCGGAGGCCGGCGGCATCGTGGCCGAGGGACGCGACATCGGCACGGTCGTGGCCCCGGACGCGGCGGTCAAGGTGTTCCTCACCGCGTCCGAGACGGCCCGCGCTCGCCGCCGCGCCGCCGACCTGGCCGCTGATCCCGCGGTGACTGTGGAGCTGACCCGGGCCGAGCAGGCCCGCCGGGACCGGCTGGACGCGCCGCAGAGCGAGCGGGCCGCCGACGCCGTGCCCATCGACTCCACCGCGCTCGACGTCGCTGGCGTGGTGGCCACGATCGTCGGTCTGGCGCAGGCCAGGCAGGCCGACGGCAGCCGCGGAGCGCGCCCGGCCCGGAGGACCTGATCATGCGGGACGCTCGCGGCGTGTCCTCGGCGCAGCCGCCGGACCAGGCGCCGGACGAGGCGCCAGACCTGGCCGAGTCCGGCCCGGTTCCCGTCGTGGCCGTGGTGGGCAGGCCGAACGTGGGCAAGTCCACGCTGGTCAACCGGATCCTCGGCCGCCGCCAGGCGGTCGTCGAGGACACCCCGGGAGTCACCCGCGACCGGGTCGCTTACGACGCCATCTGGTCCGGGCGCGCGTTCACCCTGGTGGACACCGGCGGCTGGGATCCCGCGGTAAAGGGCGCCCAGGCCCTCGCGGCCCGGGTCGCCGCGCAGGCCCGGCTGGCGGTGGAGGCGGCCGACGCGGTGCTGTTCGTGGTGGACGCCGTGGTCGGGGCGACGGACGCCGACGAGGCGGTCGCCGCCGTGCTGCGGCGCAGCGGGAAGCCGGTGGTGCTGGCGGCCAACAAGGTGGACGACGCGCCCGGCGAGCCCGCCGCGGCCTCGCTGTGGTCGCTGGGCCTGGGCGAGCCGTACCCGGTGAGCGCGCTGCACGGCCGGGGCAGCGGGGATCTGCTGGACGCGGTCCTCGGCGCGCTGCCGCAGGGCCCGCCGGAGACGTTCGGCCTGACCGAAGGACCCAGGCGGGTCGCCTTGCTCGGCCGCCCCAACGTGGGCAAGTCGAGCCTGCTCAACAAGCTGGCCGGCCAGCCGCGGGCGCTGGTCGACGACGTGCCCGGCACCACCCGCGACCCGGTGGACGAGCTGATCGAGCTGGGCGGGAAGACGTGGCGGTTCGTGGACACGGCCGGCATCAGGCGGCGGTTCCGGGAGAGCCAGGGCGCCGACTACTACGCGGCACTGCGTACCGCGGGCGCGCTGGACCGGGCCGAGGTCGCGGTGGTCCTGATCGACGCCAGCCAGCCGCTCACCGAGCAGGACCTGCGGATCGTCAGCATGGTGATCGAGGCCGGCCGTGGGCTGGTGCTGGCCTGCAACAAGTGGGATCTGGTGGACGAGGACCGGCGCCGGCTCCTGGACCGCGAACTCGACCGGCAGCTGCACACCGCGCGCTGGGCGCCGCGGGTGAACCTGTCCGCCGCAACCGGGCGGCACCTGGACCGGCTCGTCCCCGCCATCGAGCTGGCGCTGGCCGGCTGGCAGACCCGGGTGCCGACCGGCAGGCTGAACGCCTGGCTGAGCGGGCTGGTGGCGGCCACACCGCCGCCGGTGCGCGGCGGGAAGCAGCCGAAGATCATGTTTGCCACCCAGGCGGGCGCGGCGCCGCCGCACTTCGTGCTGTTCACCACCGGGTTCCTGGAGGCGTCCTACCGCCGGTTCGTCGAGCGGCGGCTGCGGGAGGAGTTCGGCTTCGAGGGCAGCCCGGTCCGGGTCTCGGTCCGGATGCGGGACCGCCGCGGCGGCCGCGCCCGTGGTCAGTAAGGAGCCTTCGGATCACTGGCCACCGGGACGGGTGACCCGGCCGAGGAACAGCAGCAGGCCCGTCGATGTGTCGGTGATCGCGAACAGGAACGGGTGATCCACGGTCATCGTGACCGGCAGCGCGTCCGATCGGACGGCCGCCACTGTCCGGATCACGACCGCGGTCGCGGCGGCCGCTTCGGTGCCGTGCTCGTCCACGTCGATGTACGCCTGGTGCACCACCGCGCCGATGGAGAGCGGCTCGGCCGTGGTGATGCCGGTGAAGTCCGCCCCGCCGGGCTGGAAAGCCCGCCTGACGCCCAGTTCCTGTAGCGCGGGGATCAGGCCGAATTCCCCCTCTTGCCGGAACCTGGGCAGCGCGAGCGTCACCCGGCGGCTCGTGCCCCGCCGGGTCAGGGCGCCGAGCCTGGCGGCGAGGTCGGCCGGCGGCGGGTCCGGCAGCCCGTCCGGTAGCATGATCGTCATGGCCAGCTCGCCGCCGCGGTAGGGCAGCAGCACCGACTGATACCCCTCCTCGCGCAGGTACCGGAGATTCTCGGTCAGCCGCATCATGCGCACGGTCACCGGGCTGCCGGTGCCCGGGCGTTCCGGGTAGAACGGCGCGTCGGCGGTGGCGGACTCGGGGAACGGGTGCGCCCAGGCTGCCTTCAGGTAGATCGCGTTCGCCAGCACCAGACGGGTCAGCGCGTCGATCGTGCCGGGCGGGAGCAGGTCAGTGATCTTGCCCTCGGTCTGCTTGCCGATCAGGTCATTGATCTCCCGCCGGACCGCGTCGGCGGCGCGGGTGAAGTCGGCGTCGCGGATGCTGACCGCGGCGGCCTCGCGCAGCGCCGCGGTGAACCTCGGCTGCACCGGCAGGCCCGACTGCAGCCACATCGTGTTCGGCGCGCGGAGGATGACATCATCGCCGGGCAGGCTGGCGAGCCCGCGCGACAGCAGCCGCAGCCCGTCGGCGGCCGCCTGCGGCCCGGGCAGGCCCATCGCGGCCGCGATCTCGGCCGCCGTCTGGCCACGCGCGCCGCACAGCGCCATGCGCAGCGCGGCGCCGATGCTGGCGGGCGAGAACACCAGGTTGCCGTCATCGGCGGCGAGCAGCCGGTACAGGGCCGCAACGAAGGCATCGTCCGGCTCGGGCACGTCCGACATGAAGCCTCCAGGATGGAAGGGTTTCGGCGCGATCAGGAGGGGATCCGGCGGCGGCCGGCGAAGCCGTAGTCGGCCTTGTGGTACCAGCCGAGCTGCGCTTCCCCCTCCAGCCAACACAGCAGCACCGGCTCGCCGTCGAGCACCGCGGGGAAGTCGATGAGCAGCGGGGCCAGGCCCTTGAGCTCGATTCCGCTGGCGGGAAACCAGCCGAGCAGCTCGCTCATGCGGGCCTCGAGCGCCTTCGCCTCGGCCAGCCCGCCCAGCGGGGAGGGCGAGCCGTCGCTCAGCGCCTGCCTGATCTCGACCAGATCCGCGCGGACCGCTATGAGATCTTCGGCGCGCGACCGCACCTCGGAGAGAAGCTGGCGAGCCTCATCGATCGTGAAAATGTGGTCCACCCCCGACAGCCTGCCCCACGCACGCGCTTCCCACCAGTTCAGGCACCCCTGGCCGCGGATCCGGCGGTCGCAGAGATCCCGGACGGCCGCCAGCACCGGATCGGCCACCGGCGGCGACCGGACCGCGGCGGCGTTCTGCCGGGCCCGCTCCGGGTGGCGGGCACCCTGGGGTCACCGTCGTCACGCCGGGGCCGCGAGGGCCGCGTTTCCGCGGAAACGTGCCCGCGGGTTAGCGCGAAGGATTAGGGCTGCTAGGGCAATCCAGATGTTCCGCCCTACCGGGGATGCATTACTCGAAAGCTGGGCCGGCTTCTGCGACCCGGCCGCCGGGCACCATCGGCGCGGGCCCGGGGGCGGCGGCAGCGCCGGCCGAGTGAGAGGATCGCGTAGCGGGCAGCCGAACGAGCGCGAGGAGTCCAGGCATGAAAGCCGCCGTATACGAGCGCAGCGGCCCGGCCGCCGAGGTGCTGCGCGTCACCGACGTACCGCAGCCCGAGCCCGGGGCCGGAGAGGTGCGGGTCCGGATCCAGGCTTCCGGGGTCAACCCGACGGACTGGAAGAGCCGCGCGGGCGCGACGCCGCGGCCCATCGACGAGTTCCAGGTCCCCAACCAGGACGGCGCGGGCGTCATCGACGCCGTAGGCGACGGAGTCGATCCCGGGCGGGTGGGCCAGCGCGTGTGGGTCTGGATGGCCGCCGCGGGGCGGCGCTGGGGAACGGCGGCCGAATGGACCGTGGTGCCCGCCGAGCGGGCGGTCCGGCTGCCCGACGGGATCTCGATGGAATTCGGCGCCAGCCTCGGGGTGCCCGCGATAACCGCGCACCGCTGCCTGTTCGCCGACGGGCCGGTGGACGGCAAGGCGGTGCTGGTCGCCGGGGGAGCCGGCGCGGTCGGCCACTTCGCGATCGAGCTGGCCAAATGGGCCGGGGCCCGGGTGGTGACCACGGTCAGCAACCCGGAGAAGGCCACGCTGGCCGCCGAGGCCGGCGCTGACCTGGTTGTGAACTACACCGAAGCCGGCGCGGCGGACCAGATCCGCGCGTTCGCCCCGCGGTTCGACCGGATCGTCGAGGTGGCGCTCGGCCCGAACCTCGAGCTCGATCTCTCGGTCTCGGGGCCTGAGACGGTCGTGGTCACCTACGCGGCCGACGGTCCGGATCCGGTGCTGCCGGTCCGCGCCTGCATGACGGCGAACGTGACGCTCCGGTTCATCCTGCTCTACTCCGTCCCCGAGCCCGCCCTGCGGCAGGCGGCCGTCGACATCACCGATGCGCTGGAGGAGGGCGCGCTCACCGGCCTGCCGGTGCATCACTTCCGGCTGGACGACTGCGCCGCGGCGCACGAGGCGGTCGAGGGCCGCGCGGTCGGCAAGGTGATCATCGACCTGGCCGAAGAGGAGCCCGGTTGACCGACCGCGAGGGCTCGTTCGTGCTGCGCCCGATCGGCTGGGTCGAGTCCCCGCTGACCGACCGGCGCCTGGCCCCCTGTCAGGGAGATGAAGGCGCGCCCGAGGCGTGCCTCGTGTTCGGACAGGAGGTCAGCGAAGGCCTGCGCGACCTGCGGGCCGGCGACGAGGTGATCGTGCTGACCTGGCTGGACCGAGCGCACCGGGACGTGCTGGCCGTTCGTCCCCGCGGCGATCCGGCCCGCCCGCTGACCGGCGTGTTCAGTACGCGATCGCCGGACCGGCCGAACCCGGTGGGCCTGCACCGGGTAGAGATCGTCTCGGTCGATGGCACGCGCCTCGGGGTACGCCATCTGGAGGCCCTGGACGGCACGCCGATCGTGGACGTCAAGCCGGTGCTCGACTCGCAGGCCGAACGCTGACCGCTAGACACTGATCTGTTCGAGTTCGGCCAGGGCCACATCCAGGCTGCCGACGTCTCCCTGCTGCACCATCCGGGTGAACACCGGATCACCAGTCGCGGCGAGACGGCGGACCGTCGCCGCGTGGGTGCGCACCCGGCCGCGCACCACGTCGAGGAAGCCGGCCGCGTCCCCGGTCCAGCCGTACTCGTCCAGGAACCGCCGCAATCGCTGCGGCCTGCGGCCGAACTCGGTGAAGCCCTCACGCGTGACCACGTGCCTGGCATGCAGCGGCACCCAGCTGAACGCGGCGAAGGAGATGTCCTGCGCCACGGTCACCGGGCCGGCCATGTCCCAGTCGAAGAATCCGGCCAGCCGGCCGTCCCGCCACACCGCGTTGTAAGGGGCCGTGTCGTTGTGCCCGATGATCAGGCCGGGGCGCCACTGCCCGCCCATCCGCCACACCGCTCCGGCCGGCGGGACGAAGTCCGCTACCGCGTCGTGGTAACGGCGCAGCCACCGTGCCACCTGGGTTAGCGTGGCGTCGGCGTGCACCCATTCCGGCCAGGGCAGGCTGCTGCCCACCGTCTGGCCCTCCAGGAACGTCAGCATCTCGCGGCCCTGGCGGTCGGTGCCCAGCGGCCGGGGGCTCCCGGCGAATTTCTGGTCCGCCAGGTGCGCCAGCAAGGCATGCACCGCGGGCGTCCACGGCCCCGCGGCCCGGCGAACTGTGTCCCCCACGCGCACCGCGCCGCCCGCGCGGCCGCCGTCCAGGCGCACCTCAGGTGAGGGCGGCATCGAATCGGGCGCGCAGGTCGCCCAGCCGTTCGAGCGGCTCGTTGGCGAACACGAGGCGCAGGTACCGGCGCCCGCTGGGGCCCCATCCGGTCATCGGTGTCGCGGCGACCTGGGATCGGGCGAACAGGCGCTGCGACGCGTCCTCGGGGGACAGGCCCATGCTGAGCGTGTTGATGAGGAGCGACCATCCGCCGTCCGGCCGGACGCACGGGTAGCCGGCCAGCTGTTCCAGGATGTGCTCGCAGCGCCGCTGCCAGACGCGCGTGGCGGCCGCGACGTCCTCGTCGGCGGCCGGGTCGCTCAGCGCCGCGGCCACGGCCTGCTGGGCGATGCCGACCTGGCACACCACGTTGGTGAGCCCGACCAGGCCGATGTCGGCCATGATGGACCGCGGTCCGACCACCCAGCCCACCCGCCAGCCGATCATGCGCAGTTCCTTGGACGCCGAGCCGACCGTGATCGTGCGGGCCGCGAGATCCGGGTGAGCGCCCGGGTGCGAGACCGGCTGCCCGTCGAACCGGATCCGCTCCATCGCGGCGTCGTAGATGATCCAGGCTCCGTGCCGCCGGACCGGGCCCGCGATGGCCTCGAAGTGCTCGCCGCCGAGGACCGCCCCGGTGGGCATGGCCGGGCTCATCAGCAGCACCGCGGCCGTCCGCGGTCCGATGGCCGCGGCGAGCTCACCGGGATCGGTGGCCCAGCCCCGCTCGCCGGGCGCGCACCGGACGTGACGGGGAACCCCGCCGGCCAGCCGGATCCGGTTGATCAGCCCGGCGTAGATCGGGTCGCAGATGACGACCTCCTGGCCGGGCTCCACGGTGGCCAGCAGCACGTTGAGCACGCCGTTCAGGCCGCCGGCGACGCTGACGCACTGGGATCCCGGGTCGTACCGGTGGCTCGTGATCGCGCCGACGTGCGCCGCGGCGGCCTCGCGCAGCACGCGATGGCCCTGGAAGGGCAGGTAGCTGTTGGCGTCGTCCCGGTCGATGGCGGCGCGGGTGACCTCCCTGGCGACGGCGGGCGGCGCGATGTCGGTGTCCAGGTTCTCCAGCCGCAGGAAACGGGGATCGCCGGCCGCGTCGGCGGCGTCGCCCACCTTGTCCACGCCGATCCCCGGAATGTGCCGTAACCGTGAGACGGGCATCATCAACACCTCCCGGGTGCTGCCTGCTGCGGTTGTCGGTACCCGGCTGGACAATGAGGTTAACCGCCGGACCGGATGAGTGAGCGCGAGCCGCGATGAGTTCGCCGCGGCCGGATCGTCACCTCAGCAGAGGCGTTTTTTGGTTCGCCCGTCCGGCCGGGCGGCCGGTAGGTTCGAAGACACGGACGTGGCAGGCGGGCAGCCTGCACAGGAGGGTGATGTGTCACAGATGAGCTCGGGTCCGGCGATCCTGGTGGAGGGCCTGGTCAAATCGTTCGGGGAGGTTCGCGCCCTGCGCGGTATCGACCTGTCGGTGCCGCGGGGCACGGTGCTCGGCGTGCTGGGCCCGAACGGAGCCGGCAAGACGACCGCGGTGCGCATCCTGACCACCTTGCTGCTGCCGGACGCGGGGCGGGCTCAGGTGGAGGGTTACGACGTCGTGCGCCAGGCGGCCGCGGTCCGCCGCTCGATCGGGCTGGCCGGGCAGTCGGCGGCCATCCAGGAGGAGCTCACCGGCCGGGAGAACCTCGAGATCATCGGGCGGCTGTACCACCTGAGCTGGCCGCGCGCTCGCAGCCGCGCCACCGAGCTGCTGGAGCACTTCGGACTGACCGATGCCGCTGACCGGCCGGCCAAGAACTTCTCCGGCGGCATGCAGCGCCGCCTGGACCTGGCCGCCAGCCTGGTCGGCGATCCCCGGGTGCTGTTCCTCGACGAGCCGACCACCGGGCTGGACCCGAGGTCGAGGCTCGCGATGTGGGACACGATCAGGTCGCTGGCCGCCCGCGGCACCACGCTGCTGCTCACCACGCAGTACCTGGACGAGGCCGACGAGCTGGCGGACGAGATCGTGGTGATCGACCACGGCCAGGTCATCGCCGCCGGCACGTCCGAGGAACTGAAGGGCCGGGTCGGCGGGGACGTGGTCGAGTTCACCGTGCCCGACCGGTCCCAGCTCGCCGACGCGGTCGCGGCGATCACGTCGGTCGGCGAGGGCGAGCCGCACGTCGACAAGGAGACCGGAGTGGTCAGCGAGGGTGTCGGGAGCCGAGGATCGGACGCGCTGATCGACGCGGTGCGCAGGCTGGACGGCGCCGGCGTCGAGATACGCGGCCTCGCGCTGCGGCGCCCGTCGCTCGACGACGTGTTCCTGGCGCTGACCGGGCATGCCGCGGAGGAAGAGGACCAGGCGAACGGGCGCCGCCGTGGCCGGCGGCGAGGCGGCCGCAAGGAATCCGCGGAGGCCAGGGACACGGCGGAGGCACGGTCATGACCGCGATCGCCGCGCCCGCCACCCTGCCGAGCGGCGAGCCGGGGCTGGGCACCCGGGCCCGGTGGGCGGTCACTGACACGCTGACCATCACCCGGCGCAACCTCCTGGTCTGGCTGCGCGTCCCCGCCTACATCGTGTTCACCGTGATCCAGCCGGTGATGTTCGTGCTGTTGTTCCGCTACGTGTTCGGGGGCGCGATCCCGGTGAACACCCCCGGCGGCTACGTCAACTTCCTGATGCCGGGGATCATCGCGCAGACCGCGGCGTTCGCCTGCTTCGGCACCGCGATCGCGCTGGCCCAGGAGCTGAAGAAGGGCGTGATCGACCGGCTGCGGTCGATGCCGATGGCGCGCTCGGCGGTGCTGGCCGGCCGTCTGGTGGCCGACTCGGCGCGGATGCTGATCACGATCCTGATCATCGTCGCCGTGGGCTACGCGGTCGGGTTCCGGTTCCTGAACGGCTTCGGGCCGGCCGTGGGCATGGTCGTGCTCGCTACCGTGTTCGGGATATCCATCTGCCTGATCGCCGCGTTCACCGGGCTGGCCATCGGGGACGAGGAGTCGGTGCAGGCCTTCGGGCTGATCTGGCTGTTCCCGCTCACGTTCGTCAGCTCGGCGTTCGTGCCGATCTCCAGCATGCCCGGCTGGCTGCAGGCCTTCGCCAATCACCAGCCCGTCACCCAGGTCGTCGACGCGATGCGCGCGCTGGCCCTCGGGCACCCGTACCAGCTCCAGCCCAGCCTGTGGCAGAGCCTCGCGTGGCTGGCCGGGATCTTCGTCGTGTTCACGCCGCTCGCGATCCGGGCCTACCGGCGGGCCGCCTGATCCGGCCCCCCGGGGGCGGGACGTAGCCGACAATGGGCTCGTGATCGAGGTCGAGCCCGAGCGGTTCGAGGACATGGTCGCCGCGGCGCTGGACGGTCTGCCGGCCGAGTTCGGTCGGCTCATGCGCAACGTCGCCGTCACGGTCGAGCACGGACCGGGTCCCCCGGGGCTGCTCGGGCTCTACCAGGGCATCCCGCTGACCAGCCGCACCACCCAGTACGCCGGGGTGCTGCCGGACCGGATCACCATCTACCGCCTGGCCATCTGCGCGATCTGCCGGACCGAGGACGAGGTGGCCGACCAGGTGCGCCGGACCGTCATCCACGAGGTAGCCCACCACTTCGGCATTGGTGACGCCCGGCTGCGCGAGCTCGGCTGGTGAATCCCGCCAGGTGCCTGAGCTAACGCGACCCGTGCTGGCGACCTGACAGACTGCAACGCATGAAGATTCTCATCTCGGCGGACATGGAGGGCGCCTCCGGGGTCACCTGGCCTGCCGACGTCGAGCCGGGCACCGAGCAGTGGCAGCGCTGCCGGCGCATGTTCACCTCGGACGTCAACGCGGCCATCGGCGGCCTGTTCGACGGCGGAGCCGAGGGGGTCCTGGTCAACGAGGCGCACGCGACCATGCGCAACCTGCTGCTCGAGGAACTCGACGAGCGCGCGGTCATGCTCACCGGCCGGCACAAGGACCTGAGCATGGTCGAGGGCATCCAGCAGCCCGACGTGTCCGGGGTGGCGTTCGTCGGGTACCACGCCGGGGCGGGCCGCGACGGCGTGCTGGCCCACACCTACCTGCCCAACTCGATCACCGGTGTGCGGGTGAACGGGGCGCCGGCCAGCGAGGGCAGGCTGAACGCGCTGGTCGCCGCCGAATACGGCGTGCCGGTCATCCTGGTCACCGGCGACGACGTCACCTGTGAAGACGCGGCGAGCTATGCTCCGCAGGCGCAGACCTCGGCGGTCAAGGACTGGGTGTCGCGTTACTCGGCGGTGTGCCGGCCCCCGCGCGTCACCGCTGCGGGCATCAGGGCGGCCGCCGCCAGCGCCGTCAAGCTGGCCGGCCGGCGCGAGCCGGCCAGCGAGCCCGGCGGCTACCGGGTGGAGGTGGACGTGGACGCCGCGCAGCTGGCCCAGGCGGCGGCGGTCGTGCCGACCGTGCAGCGGACCGGCGAGCGGTCGGTCGCCTACAGCAGCGGCACAGCCTGGGACATGATCCGCTGCTTCAAGGCGGTCACCACGCTGATCTCGGCGGCGATCGAGAACGCGTATGGCTGATCAGGCCGCGCAGGACGAGGCAGTTCGCCTGGCCGCCGAGCTGATCAGGATCGATACCACCAACCGGGGCGGAGGCGACGCGCGGGAGCGGCCCGCCGCCGAGTATGTGGCGGCCGAACTGGCCGAGGCCGGCCTCGACCCGGTACTGCTGGAACGGACCCCGGGCCGGGCGAACGTGGTGGCCAGGATCGAGGGCACCGACCCGGCCCAGCCCGCGCTGCTGCTGCACGGCCACCTGGACGTGGTGCCCGCCGAGCCGGCCGACTGGTCCGTGCACCCGTTCTCCGGCGAGGTGCGCGACGGCGTGCTGTGGGGGCGCGGCGCGGTGGACATGAAGAACGCTGTCGCGGTGCTGGTCGCGGTGGCGCGCGGCCTGGCCCGCACCGGGCGGCGCCCGGCCCGCGACGTCGTGCTCGCGTTCACCGCCGACGAGGAGGACTCGGCCGCCGACGGCGCGGCCTTCCTCGCCGGCCGGCACGCCGGGCTGTTCGACGGCTGCACCGCGGGCCTCGGCGAGTCCGGCGCGTTCACCTTCCACGCGGCGCCCAGCCTGCGGCTCTACCCCGTCGGAGCGGCCGAGCGCGGCACCGCCTGGCTGAAGCTGACCGCGCGCGGCACCGCCGGGCACGGCTCCCGGCCGAACTCCCGCAACGCGGTCACCGCCCTGGCCGGCGCGGTGACCAGGATCGGCGAGCACACCTGGCCCGCCCGGCTCATCCCCACCGTGCGTGCGGCCCTGGTGGCGATGGCGGACGCGCTCGGCCTCGACGCCGCCAGCGCCGAGCGCGACCCCGACGGGCTGCTGGCCCGGCTCGGGCCGGCCAGCGTGCTGGTTGCTCCGGTGCTGCGCAATAGCGCCAATCCGACGATGCTGCAGGCCGGGTACAAGGTCAACGTGATCCCCGGCGAGGCCGTTGGCTACGTCGACGGGCGGATGCTGCCGGGTTACGAGGCCGAGTTCGAGGCGGTCATGGACGAGCTGACCGGACCCGATGTCGGCTGGGAGTACACGCACCGGGAGGGTTCCGCTGGAGGCGCCGCTGGACGTCCCGCTGATGGCCGCGATGACGAGCGCGCTGCTGGCCGAAGATCCGCAGTCACGTATCGTGCCCTACTGCATGGCGAGCGGCACCGATGCCAAGCACTTCTCCCGCCTCGACATCGCGGGCTACGGATTCACCCCGCTCGCGCTGCCGCCCGGGTACGACTACCACGCGATGTTCCACGGCGTGGACGAGCGCATCCCGGTGACCGCGCTGCACTTCGGCGTGCGGGTGATGGACCGACTACTGACGACGGCGAGCTGATCCGATGACGCAGGTGGCGCCCTACGGCACGTGGGTATCCCCGATCACGGCGGCCGATGTCGCCAGCGAGGATGCCCGGCCGGGCTGGCTTGGATGGGTTTCCGGAGATCTCTGGTGGACCGAGTCGCGGCCGAACGAAGGGGGGCGGGTCACTCTCATGAGGCGCCGGGCCGCGCCCGCGGCCTCGCCCGTGGCCGAGGCGGTCGAGGAGATGCTGCCCGCGCCGTGGTACGTCCGCAGCCGGGTGATCGAGTACGGCGGTCATCCGTGGGCGGCTCGGCCGGCCGGGCGGCCGGGGCCGGTGGTGTTCGCCAACTGGGCCGATCAGCGGCTGTACCGGCTGGAACCGGAGGCGCCGGGCAGCGAGCCCCGGCCGGTCAGCCCGGTTCCCGAGATCAGCGCGGGCATGCGGTTCGCCGACCTGTTCATTCACCCCGAACTCGATGAGGTCTGGTGCGTGCGGGAGACCCGCACCGGGCCCGCGCCGACCGACGTCACCCGGGACATCGTCGCGGTTCCGCTGGACGGTTCGGCGGCCGAAGATCCCCGGCTGATCCGCGTGCTGGCCGCCAGCCACCACTTCCTGTGCTGCCCGCGGCTGTCCCCGGACGGCGAGCGGCTGTCCTGGATCGGCTGGGATCACCCGTCGATGCCGTGGGACGAGACGGTGCTGTGCGTGGCCGAGGTGACGGCCGGCCAGGCTGGCTCGGCGAAGGTGGTGGTGGGCGGCGGCCGCCAGGCGATCGTGCAGGCCGAGTGGGCGGGCCCGCGGACCCTGGTCTACGTGAACGACCCGGACGGCTGGTGGAACCTGTACCGGCTCGAGCTCCCGTCCGGTGAGCCGGAGGCCCCGCACCCGCAAGCACTGTGCCAGCGGGAGGAGGAGTTCGGCGGGGCGATGTGGCAGCTCGGCCAGCGGTGGCTGGCGCCGCTGGCGGACGGGACGATCGCGGCCGTACACGGCCGCGGCGCGAGCCAGTTGTCCATCCTCGGCGCGGACGGCGTGCTGCGGGCCGTCCACTCGCCCTACACCGAATGGGCGTCGTGCCTGACAGCGTCCGGCACCGAGGTCGCCTCGGTGGCGGCGAGCCCGCAGTGCCCCCATGAGGTCGTCCGGGTCGATGCGGTCAGCGGCGAGATCAGCGTGGTGCGTGCCGCCCCGGCCGGCGCGGCCGATCCGGCCTACCTGCCGCAGCCGCAGGCCCGCACAGTCCGGGCCGCCGACGGGCGCGACATACACGCCACCGTGTTCCCGCCGCGCAACCCGGCCTTTACCCGGCCGCCGGACCAGCCGCCCCCGTACGTCGTGTTCGTGCACGGCGGGCCGACCGGCCGCACGTCGATGGTCTACGACCTGGAGATCAGCTATTTCACCAGCCGCGGCATCGGCGTCACCCAGGTGAACTACGGCGGGTCCACCGGGTACGGCCGGGCCTACCGGGAACGGCTGGTACACAACTGGGGCCTGGTAGACACCGCCGACTGCGCAGAGGTCGCCAGGGCCCTGGCCGCCGAGGGCACCGCGGACGGCAGCCGCCTGGCCATCCGCGGCGGCAGCGCCGGCGGCTGGACCACGGCCTGCTCGCTCGTCACCGACGGCATCTACCAGGGCGGGGTCATCTACTACCCGATCCTCGACCTGGCGGGCTGGCGGACCGGTGAGACGCACGATTTCGAGTCCCAGTACCTGGAAAGCCTCGTCGGACCGTGGCCAGAGGCCAGCGCGGTGTACCACGACCGGTCTCCGGTCAACCGTGCCGACCACCTCAGCGCCCCGTTCCTGCTGCTACAAGGGTTGGAGGACGTGATCTGCCCGCCGCTGCAGGCCAACCGCTTCCTCGACCGGGTGGCCGGGCGCGGCATCCCGCACGCCTACCTGGCCTTCGAAGGGGAGCAGCACGGGTTCCGGCGGGCCGAGACGATCGTCGCGGCGCTCGAGGCGGAGCTGTCCTTCCTCGGCCAGGTGCTGGGCTTCGAGCCACCGGACGTGCCGCGCCTCCGGCTGGTCACATGAGCCTGGAACCGTCCGTGCCGCAGGCGTTGCGCCCTTCGCCCGGACCCGCGCAGGCCGCGCGGGCCGGGCGACCCAGAGCCGGGCCGCTGGAGCCCGGCCCGACGCGGACCAGCCCGGCGGGGTCCGGCCCGGCGCACCCCGGGCGGCTGCCGGCGGGGCGGACGCGGCCGGGTCGGCTGCGGGCCGGCAGCCGCGTGGCCGTGGTCGCGCCGAGCGGCTGCAACGACCCCGGCCTCGTCGCCGACGGCTGCCGCCTGCTGTCCGCCTGGGGGCTTGACGTCGAGGTCGCGCCGCACGCGCTCGCCAGCCATCCCGATCTCGGCTACCTGGCCGGAGGAGATGCCGACCGGGCCGCCGACCTGCAGCGGGCCTGGCTTGACCCGGAAATCGACGCAGTGCTGTGCGCCCGCGGCGGCTACGGTGCGCAGCGCATCGTGGACCGGCTCGACTGGGCCGCGATGGCCGCGGCACCGCCGAAGATCTTCGCCGGGTTCAGCGACATCACCGCGCTGCACGAGGCGTTCGCCCTGCGACTCGGCGTGCCGACCCTGCACGCGCCGAACGTCGGCGGCGACTCGTTCATTGCATTCCCCGATGCACAGCACGGCCTGCGGCGGGCACTGTTCGAGCCCGACTGCCCGGACACGCGCGTGCTGGCCTGGGACGGGGCGGACAGGGTGATCCCGGGCCGGGCCACCGGCCTGACGGCGGGCGGCAACCTCAGCCTGCTCGCGGCCGGCCTGGGCACGCCGGACGGCAGGCAGCCCGGGCCTTCCGGCCGCGGGTTCGCCGGCTGCATCCTGTTGCTCGAGGACGTCCGCGAGGAGGGCTACCGGCTGGACCGGATGCTCACCCAGCTGCTGCGCGCCGGGGCGCTGGACGGCGTCCGGGGAATCGCGCTGGGCAGCTGGACCGACTGCGGGCCGCCCGAGACCGTCCGCCGGGTGATGCAGGACCGGCTCGGCGGGCTGGGCGTCCCGGTGGCCTGGGGGCTTCCGTTCGGCCACACCGCCCCCCAGCCCACGATCCCGCTGGGCGTGCCCGCAGAGCTTGACGCGGGCCTGGGCACGCTGGCTTTTCTTGAGCACGCCGTGGCGTGACAGCGGGCTCGGGCTTGACGCGGGCCCGGGCGCCCTGGTTTTTCTC
>Ga0207664_10000157_pt1 | contig 54435 bp, 42 predicted proteins | sample LARL83metaG_FD_184349 | JGI IMG/M metagenome (GOLD analysis project Ga0207664, IMG submission 184349) | Corn, switchgrass and miscanthus rhizosphere microbial communities from Kellogg Biological Station, Michigan, USA - LAR L8-3 metaG... | ecosystem: Host-associated > Plants > Roots >...
AGGGTTTACTACCGAAAACCAATCGCACCAGTTCCGTATACCGCCTCTTCCAAAGCGACGACGTTGACATACTGCGTTTTATCCGGCAGGCGCGCTCGATTGGCCTGCGGCTCGACGAGATCAAAGGTGTCCTTGACCTCCAGCGTAGCGGTCAGAAGCCGTGCGAGACGGTTATCGCAATGCTGGACGCGCATATCGCCGAAATCGACCGTGCGCTAACGGACCTCACATGCCTTAAGGCTACTCTCACCAAAGCATGCGAACAGGCACGCGCCAGCCGCGAGCGGGGAGAGGGAGGGGTGATCTGCGAGATCATTGAAAGTCAGGTTGGATTTATCGTAATGGAAAGAGATCGCCTCTTCCATGAGGTGAGACGGGATCCATTCTGACCCGCTGAGGCTCAGGCGACAGCCGCGGCGGAGGCGACGTACTTGCGGCATTCCGCCACGCACTTACGGCATGCCTCCGCGCATAGCTGGCACCGTTCGGCATCCCAGCCGCCGCACATCGCGGCGCACTGCTCGCATATCTCGGCGCAGAGTTCGCAGATCCTTGGTGCGAACGCGGACCCGCGCGACATCAGCACGACGCACGAGCGGCAGAGCGCCGCGCAGTCCAGGCACAGGCGGCCGCAATCGACCCGCTCCGCCGAACCCGCACAGCACTGGTAGTTGCAGTTCTCGCAGGCCTGCGCGCAGTCGGCGCACGCCTCGGCACAGGCCTGCGTTCTCGCGTCCAGCAGCATTGACGGCATGCCATTCTCCTCACTTCCGTAAACCGAGCTAAGCGGGTTCCCCCGGGGCAAGGTCAAGGGAGGACGCGCTCCTGGTTACCCTGTTTGGCCGACGGCCCACCGGTAAGAAATATCCCGCGATGAGCATGGAAACCGTGGCCGACGTGATGGTGCGCTATCCGAAACTTTGCCGTGCGGACAGCACGGTCGGTGACATCCGCCAGCTCTTCGCCGACGACCACATCCATGCCGTCCTCGTGGTATCCGGTACCCGGCTGCTCACAGTCATTGACCGTACCGACCTCGGCCCGGATGCGGCCGACTCGGTGGCGGCGGCGAGCCTTGGCCGCTTGAGCGGCCGGGTGATCGCGCCGACGGCTTCGGCGGAAGCCGCACTGCGCCAGCTGACCGCGACCGGCCGTCGCCGGCTTGCCGTTGTCGGGCCGGATGGCTCGCTGCTCGGCCTGCTCTGCCTCAAGCACAGTGGCGCCGGCTTCTGCTCGGACGAAAGCGTCCGCCAGCGGCAGTACGAACGCCTGCGTCCGGCGGTCTCAGCCGAGACTGCGCAATGACCGGATCAGCCCCAGCACCCCTGCCCCCGGCAAACGTGTCAACTGCGTAATGAGCCACTAGAGCGTGTCAACGCGCGCGAGGTATGGTCACCGGGCCCGCATCGGCTGCGCAGAGACACGGTCTAGTGGGCTCAACTGCGTAATCGGCACGCTGGGAGCCGCCGGGAGCCGCGGGGAGCCGCTGGAGCCGCGGGGAGCCGGGGTGGGCGACTCGACGTTGCTCAGCAGCGGTTCCCGCCATAGGTTGACGGCCGCATCGAGTGCCTTCATGGCGTCCGCGGCGGCACAAACAGTGGCCGTCGGACCACGCTAGCCACGATCGCCACACCGACCGCACGCTGTCCAGGAAGTTCGGCCGACAGTTTGACCGGCAATTTCGACGGCCATGGCGTACCAGCAGAATCACCAGACGCCGGACAGCCGACATGAGTAATTGCTGCCTCGGCATGAGTATTGGCTGCCAGGAATTGAGCATTGGCTGCTCATGGGGAATAAGGCGCTGGCGGATCAGACTGGGCCCGAAGATCTCCGTACGGACCGTCCGTATCGGAAGGTCTGTTTCTCTTGGAGGAGTGGGATGGACAGGGTACTGACGCCGGGCGGGCGGGCGACGCCGCCTGGACGGGCGCGGCGCTGGCGCGGACTGATGTGTCTGTGGCTGGCTGTGGTGATGGGAGCGGCGCTGGTCGCCGGATTGCTGGGGCAGCCAGCGTATGCCGACAGCGGCAACAACATGGGATACAGCAGTACGGGCAACGAGCCCGGTGTCGGGGAGGCGGTCATGGAGGGCCGTCCCAGGGTGTACCTGGTGTTCGCCGGCAGCCAGTGGGGCACGCAGAGCATTGATCCCAACGGCGACCTGGCATTCGCCAATGACCCGGTCGGTGCCGCAAGGACACTTCAGGAGTTCTTCAAGGGCCTGGGCACCGACGACGAGCACTGGTCGGGCATCATGACCCAGTACTGCGACGGCCTTGCTCACAACGCGCAGATCTGTCCGACCTACGGCATCGTCCCGCTTATCGGCTATCCGGCCGGTGGCGCGCTTGCCGGCGTGTGGGCCGATGAAGGCGCGCCGGCCCCGGACGATGTCACCGGATACCGAACAGCGGACGAGGCTATTTCGGCATCCGAGCATTTCGGCAACACGACGGCCGAGTCGAATGCCCGCAGTGTCTACGTGGTGATCTGGCCGCACGGCATCTGGCCGCACCTGTTTAACAGCAGCACCTGTTCGATGCACCAATGGCAGGGCAACCCGGGCCTGGGCCTGTTCGGCAACGGGTCCGTGCCGGCCGCGCCGCCGGTGGCCTTCATCGACCTCCCGTACGTGTCGGACCACAGTAACTGCATGGGGAAGGGCGGGTCGACCGGCTTCACCATCCAAGCTGGACATGAGTACGCTGAAACGCTCACCGATCCGTTCGTCACGTTCAGCCCCTCACTCACGACTCCGTTCGGGGGAGGCTGGTGGGGCGGCGACTTCACCGAAGAGGATTCCTGGTTTGCCAGGGGACCCTGGAATGACGAGATCGGCGACAAGTGCCAGAGCGAGCCGGCCGTAAGCCTAACGCTGGCCACCGGCATCTTCGAGGTACCGGAGCTTTGGTCGAATTCCGCCAATGGCGGCGCCGGCGCATGCGTGTCCAGCGGTCCGATCTTCATGGGCGGGGGGATCACCAACGGCGGCTTCGAGACCGGCGGGCTGCCGTCGGTACCCGGATCCCTGTTCGGCTGGACCGCCACCGGCCAGGCCAGCGCATACGGGACCCCGCATTCGGGCACCTATGCCGCGCTCCTGGGCGCGGCGTCCTCCCACACCGGTGACTCGACACTGACGCAGCAGTTCACCGACGGCGGCGGGAACTACCTGTCCCTGTGGTACAACCAGCATTGCATCCCGGGTGAGTACGAATGGGCGAGCGCGAACCTGCATGACAACACGACGGACACTGACCTCCCCGTGCTGCCCCTCACGTGCACCAACGGTGCCGGCTACGTCCCGGCGTCGGTGCAGATCCCGTCCGCCGAGACGAACGACGACTTCACGCTGACCCTGGACAACCACGACTCCGGCAGTGCTGCCGACCCGGCGTACACCACGTTCGACGACGTGGCGCTGTTCGGTGAGAACGGACCCGACGACTACCCGGCCGTCACCGGGGTGCACCTGTTCGGCGGTGGTCTGACCTGGGACGCACCGACCCAGATACTTTACACGCCGCTAACGGGATACGTGATCTACAAAGACGGCAGCCCGATCGGCACCGCGCCGGCCGCCGCACACAGCTACGAGGACACGACATACGACGCGACCGCGGCCCACACCTACCAGATTCGCTACTACGACACCTACGCGCGGCTCTCAGATCCGGCGACGGTGATCCAGGCGCCGATGAACCTGCACCGGGCAGAACAAGGACAGGTGTGCTGGGACGCGGTGTTCGGGCACAGCGCGGATAGCGATGGCTACCACATCTTCGCCAATGGCGCCCAGGTTGACTCGGTCAGTCCCTATTACAATCCGTCGTTGCCGGTGTGCTGGGCGCCGTCTAGTCCGGTCTTCACATCGTGGCCCACCGGCTCCGTCCATATCATTAATGTCAGCGCGTACAGTTCGAGTGCCGGAAACGAGAGCGACTTGAGTGCGGACCTCGACTACGTGTACGTGCCCGCGCCGTCCAGCCTGACCGCCAAGCAGCTGTGCATAGCTCGCCTGGTCGGCAAGCCCTGCATCAAACAGCCGATAGCCGTATTGCAGTGGAACGCGGTCAGCAAAGCAACCGGATACAACATCTACCGAAACGGCAGCCTGCTCACCTCGGTCAGCGCGAACAGCACCTCCTATCAAGACACGACCGCAACCACAGGTGTGTGGTACAGCTACACCGTCACTGCCCAATTCAATCGCACTGAGGGCTTGGCCGCCGGACCAGCCCAAACCGTCATCAACTAACACCGGTAACCCAGCGCTGGAACATGCCGATGGCGCCAACGGGACGCTAGACCCCCCACCCGCTGGCGCCATCGGCACGCCGCACGGGAACCCGTAGGCGCCATCGGCACCACGCGACGCACCAGAGCCCCACGCCAGACGTCAGCGTCGTATCTGCGGGTGCGTGCGCCGCTCCATCAGGATGAGCGTGATGAACACCCAGGAGCCGTCACCTCGCGACGCCACGTTGGCGTGCGCCGCCCACGCGGCGGTCGCGGTAGCGCGAGGCTCCGAAGCCGCGGCGTGCCAGGCTTACGTGCGCCACCTGCCAAGTGGCCGGTCGAGGACAGGTTCGCCGAACGGCACCTGCGCCGGTCCCTCGCCCTGGGGTATGTCTTGACCGGTCAGTTGCGCGAGCATTGGGACAGTGTCCCTCTTGGGCCGTCGCACGTCTCCGCACGAGCGGCCGCGCGCGCTCGTCTTGCCGCTGCGGGCCATCCCCACGGGAACACGCTCGGCCGCTGGCTGGGCGACACGCTCGGGCCCGTCGTCCACCAGCAGTTCCGCGAGACGGCCCGGTCAGCGCGAGGAGCAGCGGGAGCAGCGCGGCTGCTCGCGGCACTGCCCGTACGCTCGGCGCACCGGACCTGGTGTTGCGCCACGTCGTGACCCGTGACCAGGCGATTGAACTGCTCAGGGTCTCTCGCCGTCGATCTGTGGACCCTTGACGTCCTCGGCAATCGTGCCCGCCAGGCACGGATGGACGGCGATACCGGCCGCGCGGCAGCCATGCTCACCGACGCGATCGCGCTATGGCGCGGCGATCCGCTGCCGGACCTGCACGGCATGCGAGACCCGGGCATCGAGGCCGAGGTCAGCCGGTTCCATCTGCTGGCGCTCAGCGAACTGCGCCTGGTGGCTGACGACGCGGCGGAATCCTTCGCCCTAGCCGAACGAGCGCTTTCGCTGGAACCTTTCGACGCCCACGCCACCGCCTCGTCCTCGCCGCCGCCCGCCGGGCTCCCGGTTAACTAGCTCGATCCGTTGTCACCGTTGTCGTTCGGACTATCCCAGCGCCACCGACAGAGACCCGGCGTCGTGACGGTAGCGTGGCTGGTGAACTTGATATCCCCGTCAATGGCCGCGAGCGTGACCCCGCCGGCCACAAGGATCGCAAGGGCAGCGACCAGCTCCCACTCTGAGCTGCGCGTCTCACTCGCAACACCATGCAGTCCGTTACTCGTCCGGATGAGGGCGTTCGGCTTCGTCGAGTTGTCGGGCGTCAAGTCCGCGGTGAAGGACTTGCCGCCGGCGCCTGGGTTCCGTCCCGGTCCGCCAGGAAAATGTAGCCAGCGGCCTGGTGGCTCGTCATTGCCTGTGTCATTTCTGCTTGATCTCGATGGTGCTGTGCGTATTCCCGAAGGAATCCGTCGTGGTCGTGTGAGTGGTCGGCTCGGACGATCCGGCCGCGGTCACGACGGATGGTGTCACCCCGAAGGACATCTCGATGTGGTCCGAATCAACGGGTTCCTTCTTGCCATCTACCTGGATAAAGCCGTGAAGCGGCATGACCAGTTCCTCCTTGTCCGAACGTACCGATTGCGCAAGCCATGAGCTGTCGCGCTCCGGCGCGCTTGGGGAGAGTTGGGGTCACCTGAGATTCCAAGGGGAGGAGTCCATTATGGCGCGCGGTCAGGGAGATCACGCTGTCGTCCTGGGCGCGAGCATGGCGGGCCTGCTAACCGCGCGGGTGCTGAGTGATTCGTTCCACCAGGTCACTGTTATCGAACGCGATGTACTATCCGCCGAGGCGAGTCAGCGCCGCGGCGTTCCGCAGGCGCGGCACTTGCACGCACTGCTCTCCCGGGGGGCGCAGGTGCTCGACGACCTGTTCCCGGGCTTCACCAAGCAGGTCACTGAGGCCGGCGCCCCGGTCGGTGATCTGCTCGGCAACATCCGGTGGTTCTTGTCGGGGCACCGCCTTGCCCAGGCCGACATGGGCCAGCCTGTCATGTTCCCCAGCCGACCGGTGCTCGAGGCGCACGTCCGGTCGCTGGTGAGCGGCCTCAGCAACGTTTCCTTCCTCGATGGGCACGACATCGTCTCGCCGACAGCTTCAGCGGACAAGCGGCGGGTGACCGGGGTCCGGGTCCGGTCCGCGGACGCTGCCGAGAGTGCCGTCGACGCCGACCTGGTAGTGGACGCAACCGGCCGCGGCTCGCGGGCGCCGCTGTGGCTGGCGGAACTGGGCTACGCCCGGCCGGTCACGGAGAAGGTGACCGTCGACGTCGGCTACGCGTCGCGAAGCTACCAGCTGCCGCACGACATACTGGGCAACGACAAGTTGATCCTGCACGGCTGGACCCCGGCCTACCCGCGTGGTGCGGGCCTGGTTGAGCAGCAGGGCGGCCGGTTCCTGCTGACCGTCACCGGGCTGCTCGGCGACTACCCGCCGATCGATCCGGCGGGCTTCGACGAGTTCACCGCGAGCCTGCAGTACCCCGATATCCACGAAGCGGTCCGGGCCGGCGTACCCCTGGACGACCCGGTGTCGTTCCGGTACCCGGCCAACGTGCGCCAGCGGTATGAACGGATGCGGGATTTCCCCGACGGCTTCCTCGTCCTCGGAGATGCGGTGTGCGCCTTCAACCCGATCTACGGCCAGGGCATGACGTCTGCCGCGCTCCAGGCGAACGCGCTCCGCGAGCTGCTGGCCGACGGGCAGCCGCTGACCTGGCGCCGGCATTTCCAGGCCATGGCTAGCGCGGTCGATGACCCGTGGACGATCTCAACCAGCAACGACCTGGGTTTCCCCGGGGTCAGCGGACGGCGCACGCCCGCCGTCCGGCTCATCAACGCCTATCTGCCACGGCTGCACGAACTCGCCGGGCGCGATGCGGCCACCGCCGAAGCATTCCTGCGGGTCACCGGACTGCTCGAGCACCCTACCGCGTTGCTGCGGCCCGGTCTGGCGCTGCGGGTGCTGACCAGGCGGTGGCGCTAGCCCAGGCCATGTTCGTCATGGTATCGCCAGTGATACCATGACGCACATGGCGATGACCCTGAGACTGGCCCATGACGAGACCGAGGCGCTGCGGCAGCGAGCTGAGCTGGAGCACCGGTCGATGCAGGACGTTGCCCGCCAGGCCATCCGCGAGTACATCGAAGGCCACAGTCGCGGCGACCTCCTGGACCGCGTCCTTGACCAGGAGCTCCCTCGTTACGCCGAGGCCCTGGAGCGGCTCGGCCAGTGATCTTCCTGACCCTGCCAGAACTGCTGCACGTCGCCACCCGCACACTAGGTCCTGACTACGCTGTCCGCGACTACGGCCTGCTGGAAGCCGCGCTGGCCCGCCCTCAGGCCACCGCCTTCGGCAAGGACGCATACCCGGACCTGCACACGAAGGCCGCCGCCCTGCTGCACTCACTCGCCCGGAACCACGCCCTGATCGACGGCGACAAGAGGCTCGCGCTCGCGGCACTGATCGCGTTCTACGGCCTCAACGGCCGCCGTCTCACCCTCACCAACGACGCCGCCTACGACTTGGTGATGAGCATCGCATCCGGGCAACTCGACACCGCCGAGGACATCGCGGCCATCCTCCGCGGCGCGACAGCGCCCTGGACCAGCTGACCGCTTTCGGCCGGCCTCGCATGAGAGTTTCATGTGCTGCCTGGGTCCTGAGCGGGCGTTCCGCGGGCTGCGTCATCTTCCGGCGGGCGGGGGGTGAACCGTCTAGCGGACAGGTACGTATCCGCTGCCGACCTTATTTCAGCGCGCATCCGGCGACGGAATGCGGAAGGGAAGGCGGAACCGTGGGAAAGACATTGATGTCTCGATCGCTCCGGTGGGGGACGCTGGCCACACTCACGGTGGGTGCCGTGGCCACCGTCACCGGGGCTGCCGTCGCGATGCCGGCCGGAGCGGCATCGACTTCCGGCAGCGCCACTCAGTACCACCAGACCAATCTGGTGTCCACCCTCAGCAATGTCGGTGCGCAGGTGGTCGATCCCAGCATGCAGAATTCCTGGGGACTGGCCATGAGCGCAACCAGCCCGCTGTGGGTGGCGGACAACAACTCAGGCCTCGCCACGATCTACTCCATCCCCGCGGGCGGAACCAGCGTCACCAAGGCCGGCCTGACCGTCACCGTGCAGGGCGGCCGGACCTCGACAAACGATGGCTCGAGCCCGACCGGGCAGGTGTTCAACCCGACCACCGGTTTCGTCGTCACCGGCACGGCGGGCAGCGGACCTGCCGCTTTCATCTTCGACTCGGAGTCAGGGCAGATCACCGCGTGGAGCCCCAGGGCCGACCCCGCCAATGCCCTGGTGGAGTTCAGCTCCCCGACGGCGGTCTACAAGGGCCTGGCCATCGCCGCCACCGACCAGGGCACATTCTTGTACGCCGCGAACTTCAACTCCGGCAATGTCGACGTGTTCAACAGCACTTTCCAGCAAGTGAACCTTCTCGGCAACTTCCACGATCCCTTCATGCCGCACGGCTACGCCCCGTTCGGGATCCAGGAGATCAATGGGCTGCTCTACGTGACCTACGCCTTGCAAGACGCCGCGAAACACGATGACGTGGCCGGTCCCGGTCGCGGGTTCGTCGACATCTTCACGACGAACGGACTGTTTGTGAAGCGGCTGGCCTCGCATGGTCTCCTGAATGCCCCATGGGGCCTGGCCCAGGCGCCAGCGAGCTTCGGCTCCTTCGGCGGCGATCTCCTCGTCGGCAACTTCGGCAACGGGTGGATCAACGCGTTCGACCCGATTACCGGCCGCTTCGCGGGCACCATGTTCAGTGACCAGCACAAGCCCATCAGCATCGACGGGCTCTGGGGACTGTCATTCGGTACCGCGAGCACCGGCGGCACGAACACGCTGCTGTTCAGCTCGGGTCCCAACGCCCAGGCTGACGGGCTTATCGGCTCGATCAACCCGGCTCCCTAGCGGCGTCCGCCGGCGCCGACTGCCCGTAACGCCCGTAATGCTCGTAACGCCCGTAATGCTCGGATCTGTCTGGTGGGCCGGGCGGCGCTCCAGGGGTTACTCCAGCGTTCGCTCTAGAGTTTGATGGGTTGCGGATCTTATCCCATCGATTCGATCCTGTTGGCGAATTGTGCGCGCATGGCCGTGCTGGCCGTCCGCCCGCCAGCCGCCGCGGCCTGGCCGCCGGCGCGCCGTCTGTGCCTGGAGTGGCGTGAGCGGCTGCCGGGATACGGCCGCACCGGCACGCCCGCCAACGACGTGGAAGATTACCGCCTCGTGGTGGATTGACCCCCGTAAACAACGGGCCGGCTACCACGAAGCGGGAAACTGCCACGTTATCGCGGGCCCATCGAGCCGACCGGGCCCGAACCTCAGCCGCTGACCTACCGGGGCGGCCAGCGATCCGGGCAAGACCCCGGAACAAACCAGCAGGGTCCAATCCGGGAGGGTAAGTGTCCGCAATAATCGGGCGCGCCTGCCAACGCGCCCGAAATATGGCTAACTATCCGGCTTTCGCCCGCGCCCGGCCCGCGCCCGGCCCGCGCCTCGCCCGCGCCCGGCCCGCGCCCTGCCGACGCCCTGCCTTCGCCCGCTCTCGGCGGCGGGCGAAGGCGCGGGCGAGCCCTCGTCACGCTTTCTTGAGCGTCGCTATCTTGCCGGTGGCCTGATGGAGATCGCGGAGGCCGACGTCGAGTTCTGATATCGCCTTGGCCAGGAGTGCCGGTTTGGTCGTCGTGACGTTGTCCTCGTCCCCTTCGAGCCTGGAGGAGATGGCGGCCTGGCAGTCCGCGGCCCCGGCCGCGAAGGAGGTCAGGGCCTGACGGTAGCGAAGCTCCAGAGCCACGTCCGGAATCGGTGGTTGCACGCCGGCGGTGGCCACGTCTGCGGCAAGGCTGATGCATGCCTGCTTCATCCGGACGAACCGGCCAGGGCCGTGCGCCATGACGGCGGTGCTGACATGGGCGGAGAGGACCGCCAGCGCCGCCCCGCCCGGCCCGCTGTTCCATGCCGTGACGTGGCTGGGGTTGCGTGGTTTCAAGGCGGCCGGCCCGCTTGGCAGCTGCTGGCTTCCGGCGGTCACCGGCTCCGGGAACCCCGCGCCGACGGAAGCCGGATGACCGGGAGGTGATGCCGCGACGCCGTAGCCGGCTTTCGACGACGATGTCGGCCAGACCGAGTACACCGCGGCCGCGGCGCCCAGGAGCACGACCACGGCGAGGGCCCAGACCGCCCAGTGAGTTCGCGCTGACCTACGCATGCCTGAACACCAGTGTCGCCATGAGCCAGGTCGTCCTGGCCCCGGTTCCGGCAGTCGCGTCGGGGGTGGCTCCCAGGCCCGCTGGCTGGTCTTCGGCCAGGAACTCCATGTCGCCGGCCGGCGATACGCTGGCCCGCTTCGTGAAGCCGGTGCCCGCGGTAAGGCTGTCACCGAATCCCGAATCGACGTAGAAACCGATCGCCAGTTCACCGGATGCGGTCGTCGCGGCGGTGGCGCCGGACTGCACGGTGGCCGCTGAACCGGTAGTCCCGGTTGCGTGAGCCAGCTGATCGATCGCGGCCGCGCCCGTGGCGGTGGACAGGCCCGAGTACTCCAGGACCTGAATACCCACGTCGGCGGCGCTGCTGGGTTTCGCGGTGATGACCGGCTTGGTGCCGCCGGTGGTGACCGGGGCGGTCCACACGCTCATCTCGGTTCCGTCGGATCCGGTGAAGTGGAGCACCTCGGTGTACGTGTCACCAGCGGAGTCGGTGACGGCGCTGGCGGTCCGGCTGCCGCTGCCCCAGACGCCGACCATGACCACCAGGAGGTCGCCAGCCGTCACATTGGCGGCCGGTGTCGCCGAGATGCTGCTGACCGAGGTGGCGTGGTTCCCCGCCTGCTGGACGAAGGCAGGCGCGGGCGGAGGCTGCGCGGACGGCGTGACCGCGTTCGACGGCGACGATGGCTGGCTTGTTCCGATCGCGTTCGTGGCGGTCACCGTGAACGTGTACGTGGTGCCGTTCGTCAGGCCGGTGATCGTGGCCGAGGTCGCGGGCGGCGAACCGGTGACCACGGTGGCTGGCTGCGCCGTGGTACCGATGAAAGGGGTGACCGTATAGCTCGTGATCGGGCTGCCGTTGCTGGCGGGCGCCGCCCAGCTGACTGACGCGGACGCGTTACCCGCGGTCGCCGCGACATTGCCCGGCGCGCTCGGAGCGGACGGCTGCGAGTTGGTAGCCGTGACGTCGTCGAGATACATCCACGTGTCGTCCGGCGGGCTCGATCCGTCTTCGTGGACGTTGAACCACAGCTGGATGCTCTGCCCCGCGTACGGGCTCAGGTTGAACGTCGCCTGGGTCCAGTTCTGGGAGTTGGAGTCGGACTTGAAGACCTGCGCTAGCGTCGCACCCGAGGTGCTGCGGATCTGTGCTTCCTGCCAGTCGAAGACGCAACCGGAGCCGGAGCAGATCGTATCGGTGGTAGCCGGCCAGTACCAGAAGCTCAGCGTGGTCGTGCCGGACGACGGGACCGCGATCGTCTCGCTCAGTGAACTGTCGCCCAGCGGCTCGGTGCCGGCTTGGACGGTGCCGATGAGGGCGGAGGCAGTGCCGCTGTGCGCCTTGGCGGTGGTCACCACCGCAGGCGGCGAACCGCTGGCCGTCCACGGTGTCAGGCCGTTCTCGAATCCGCCATTGATGACGAGTGAGGCGCTGCTCGACGGCGTTACCGCGTTCGATTGCGCCGACTCGGGTCCGCTGCCGATCCCGTTCGAGGCGGTGACGGTGAAGGTGTACGTGGAGCCGTTGCTCAGTCCGCCCACGACCGTGCTGGTCGGCGCGGGGTTACCGGTGACGGTCACCGGGGTCTGGGCGGTGGTGCCGATATAAGGAGTCACCGTGTACGTGGTGACAGGACCCCCGGTAGACGGCGCCGTCCAGGTGACTCCCGCGGACGCGTAGCCGGCCGTCGCGGTGACGTTGCTGGCCTGACCGGGCGCCGTGGTCGGGGCGAAGACCACGTCGACCCAGTAGTTCTCTCCGTTGGAGGTCTGCGTCGGGAAGCCGGGACCGCCGGTATAGAGGAACAGGCCGTTGCCGCTCGATGCGGTGCTGTGCAGGACGTGCAGCGGCGGCGCGTCGAGAGTGGCGCCGCCGAGGATCGGCGGATACATGTACTGTTCGGTCTGCGAGTAGTGCCCCTTGGGGGCGAAATACGAGGCGACGTACGTCGTGTTGCGGTTGACGAAGACCGGACGGGAGAAGGTCACCTGCTGCCAGCCGCTGGCCGACTCGCCGGTGAACGAGGCGGAGGCGAGCAGCTGGCCGTCGGCGGTCCACAGGCTGCCGACATGGGCGCCGGTGTTGGTGCTGGCCTTGTAGAAGCGGATGCCGCTCACCACGCCATAGCTGTCACTGGTGAACTTGACACCGAGCTCGACGGAATTTGCGTCAGCCGAGTCCACGTCACCAGCGGCCGGCGTCACGCTCGGTGCCCAGATCGAACACGGGCAGCCGACGTTTACCGAGACCCCGGCCGATGGTTTTTCGATGTTGCCGCTGTCGTCGGTGGCGCGGGACTCGATGGCGGTCGCGGGGGTGCCGTGGGCGATCCAGGTGTAGGACCAGGTGACCGTGCCGGCGGCTGGCGACATCGTGGTGACCGGGTGCCAGGTCTTACCGTTATCTGTGGAGACCTCGACCCCGGCGACCACGCCGCCGCTGTCGGTGGCCGTGCCGGAAATCGTGACACTGGCGCCGTCGGTCAGGTTGGCGCCGTTCGCCGGCGAGGTGATAGCGGAGGCGGGCGGTGTCGTGTCGGCAGACGCAGTGGCCGCGGTCAGGCCGGACTGAAGCGTGCTGGGCTGGGCGCCCATGTCGGCAAACAGGTTGATGGTGGCCTGCTGCATGTCGTGGCTGGGCGCGTTGCCGGAACCCCCGTCGTGGGTAGAGTCCAGTCCCCACGACCACTGGACCGAGCCCGTATCGAAGACCAGCGCCCCGCTCGCCGCCCGGTACATGGTCAGGCTGTTGCATTCGTTGGCCGATCCGATGTCTTCCTGGTAGTCCAGCACGACTTGCGAGACGTTGGTCTCGCACGTCTTGGACAGATCGACCTCGCCGGCCGGCCGGAACCCGTTGTCGATGTCGGAGTCCCACTCGTACCCCAGCGTATCGCCGGGCATGGTGGCGGTCTGCCCGGCCGTCAGGCTGGCCACGCTGGTGCTCTGCCACAATCGCAGCTTGGCGTAGGCGGCTGGCACCGCAAGCGCGTAGGAGCAGCAGTTCACCGACCACAGCTGGCCGGTCACCGCGTTCTCCGGGTTCCCGCCGTCGGCGGGCGGGCTGAACCGCGGATCCCGCCACTCCCCGGTCCAGGTCGGCGGGTCAGCGGGGTCCGAGACCGTGCTGTCCAGGCTCTCCTTGTACACGATCATGGTGCGCTCAGGCTCGCTGCCGTACTGGCTCGCCGCCCACCGGGTCTTCCACCACATCAGGTTCCCCGCGAAGAACGCCAGGTTCACCCCGGCGTCCCGGGCCGCGGTGACGTTGGTGCGGTCCCCCGCGTCCCAGTACTCCGAATGGCCGGAGTTCACCAGCGCTTTGTGCTGTTCCAGCATCGCGGCGCCGTTCGACGCGGCGACGTCCTCCTGGCTCACGTAGCTGACGTCGTAGCCGTTCGCTTCCAGGAAACGCACCGTCGAGAACTCGTTGCCGAAGAAGAAGTCCTGGCCGCCAGGCGTGTCATAGCGGGTAGCGAACGGGCGGTTGTAACTGACCTGCACCGCGCGTCCAGGGTCCAGCGCGCTGCAGCACCACGGACTGCCTGTCGCTTTCCCCGCATAGACGCTGTAGCCACCCCAGTCGTTATAGGCCTGCCACGTCTCGTCGGAGGTCATGTACGCGATGGCGGAATGGCTGGCGTCGTTGCGGACCACGAACGGGATCTGGCTCGCGTCGGTTGATGTATCGGTCCGGTAGATCTTCGCGAAATACACCCCCGACACCGCGGTGGACGGCACCGCCCAGGTCGCCGAGACCGACCAGTTGCCGCAGTCCACCAGGCCCGTCACGGTGCTGGTGTTGCAGGCAGGCTGCGACTGGCTCACCGCGATGTTCGGCGTGGCGCTGCCCTCCAGCCTGGCGCCGTTCCCGCCGTAATACCCCATCCGGTAGATGTCGATCTTGTAGCTGGTCGCCGGCGACTTGATCTTGAAGCTGATCGTCTGGCCGATATTCACGCTGAACGGGTCCGCGAAGCCGTAGATGGTCGAGGTAGCACTGCCGGCGGCGTCCCATACTGACTCCGGCGTGCCCGGCAGCGCGTTCTCGCACGCGACCGGGTTCGCGCACGACGCCTGCGCCGCTGGCGCCCCGATCCCCGCCAGCAATCCCGCCACCAGCACCGCGGCAGCCACCGGCGCCAGCAGCCGACCTCGCAAATGTCCGCGCCTCGCGACCCGCCCGGTGCCCGCCGCCCGATCACGCTTGTCCATAGCCCCACCCCTAAACTCAGCTACAAGACGCCCGATCCGCCCTCCGTGATTCCGTTCGGCAGGGAATTAGCCAGAATGTGATCTGAACGCCTGCTCCTGTGGGGCCCGCGGTGATGCGGCATGAGCGGATGTGTCCCGAGGGGATGGCCGCGGCGCTCGCCGTGGTTTCTCGACCGTGTTTCCTCAGGAGAGAGTGTCTCCTCCGGGGAGAAATGTGTCCGCGGGAGAAACAACGCTAAGCAGGGGCACGGCCGCCGGCATTGTGTATCTGGCTGCCACGAGCCCTCCCTGTACGGTCATCGACCTCTTTTCCGAGCATAGGAGTGGCGCCATGGCCGACTTCGTTTCAGGTGTGGGTCCGCTGTTTGGACCGGACTTCGTCATCGTCACGGTGAACGACGCGACCGGCACGCAATATGACGTCCAGGTCTATCCCGACGCCCACAACCCCGAACTCCGGGCGGCTGGCCTGCCCACCCAGTACTACTTCCAGCCCGCGCAGGTATACCTGGCGCACAAGCAGACCTCACCGCAGGACTTCGACTTCGAGATGACCCTGTTCAAGGGCCTCGGATCGGAGGAGGCGAACATAACCCCGGCCGAACTCCAGGGGGCCTCGACCGAGATGGGCGGCGGGTTCTGCACGTTCTCCACGACGTTCGCGATCCCGCCCAGCGTGATCACCGGGGTCATCGGCAAGCTCAAGGACCGCGAGCACGACTCGCCGGTCCCGCGGCTGGCGCCGTACTTCAACCAGCAGGCCGGCGACCCGGCACCAGGTCTTGGCATCGTGCCGATCACCAACAGCTCGGTGATATGCGCGGTGCAGGACCCGAGCGTGACCGGCGGCAAGATACTGATGACGGCGCAGTACAGCCAGAAGGGCAGCATCGAGCAGCAGGGCATCTCGACGTTCCTGATCAGCTGCAACCTGTTCGCCGCCGGGGAGATCGCGTCGGCGCTGAAGGCGGGCGCCTCGCCGCCGTTCACCGTCACCAACGTCCTCAAGGAGTCCTTCTACATCAACGCCGTCACGGTCGACGTCGCCGTCGACGTCGACAAGGTCTATGACTCGTTCTCAGTGGCCGTGGAGGCGGGCGGCTTCCTGGGGATCGACGACATATCCGCCAGCGCGGCGTGGTCGTCGTGCCTGACGTCCGGCGGTGTCACCACCCACATCACGCAGGACGGCGCCATTCTCGACGCCAGTACGGCGAAGTGGATCAACGACAACGTCGACGAGATGAAGAAGACCGCGATGGACCTGGTCCAGCACGAGATCTTCGACTGGGACCCGGCCAAAGCCGACTCCAAGGCCACCACCTCAGGCCGCGGCTGGTTCAGCGAGTTCTTCGGCGGTGCCGCGGTCTCGCTGAAGTCCGACCACGAGCGCAAGGGCGTGCACTTCAACCAGCAGCTCATCCTCGACGAGACGATCTCGGTGGAGCAGGCGGTGACCGGAGATCTCAACGACCTGCTGCCCGCCGTCCGTGCGGACCTGAACAAGTACCTGTTCGTGATCGACATCGGCGAGTTCTTCAAGAAGGTCCAGGTGGTCGGCAAGTGCCTGGTCAACTTCGGGGAGAAGCTCCCCGACGGCACCGACGTGAGCGACCCGCTGCTCGCGGTCCAGCTTGAGGTGGGCTACCCGGACTTCGACAACCCGGTGGTGAACGGCCAGCCGAACCTGCAGATGCTCGCGCAGGGCGAGCACTACATCCAGGGTCAGACCGTGCCGACCGGGCCCGTGGCGCCCGCGATCTGGAAGGCCGCCAACGCCGGCGACTACGTCAACTTCTCCTTCCTGCGACTCGACAACCCGGTGCCCGCCTGGCCCCAGGACCAGGTCAAGCTGCGCCGGCAGCTGGTCTTCGACGGCCATGACCCCCGGGTCAACCTGTCGCCGGCGATCGCTCCGCACGACCGTGCCATCGCTGAGATCGAGGAGATCGGGACCGAGCACAGCCCGATCCTGACCGCCTCGGCCGTGGGCTACGTCTTCGTGCGTTTCAACGTCAGGCCCCTGCTGCTCCCGCCGAACATCGTTGTCACGATCAATCCGACGATCGGCCAGGACCCCTACGCGGCGATCGTCGTCACCTCCGCCTCGGTAAACAATGCGATCTGGGAGATCTTCTCGGACAAGTACTTCGCGGAAAGCACGATCAGCTACACCATGACGGTCGAGGTGGACGGGCCTGAGTTCACCGACGATCCGGTCATCTACTCCACGCCGGGTCCGGTGACGGCCTTCGTGGGCGCGGGCCCGCTTAAGCAGGCGACCGTCGTCGCGCACCTGCCCAGCGCCCCGGCCGACAAGCTGGACCTGATCAAGCAGTACATCGCCGCCGCCCGGGCCGGGGGACAGGGATGACCGGATCCGACTCGGGGGGCGGCGCCGTGATCCTCCCGGTCGACCCGGGTGATCCCGCCGCCGAAGTCGCCGGGTTCAACGCGGGCTTCGACGAATTCGTCGCGTCGGGAGCGGCGCCGTGGATCGCCTGTCGCATCGGGGATGGGGTGGACGCCGTCTTCCGTACCGATCAGGCCGATGATGCCAGCGCCCATTTCGATGTGCCGGCGGGCGCGCCGCGGTTGCCCAGACTCGACATCGCTTTCACCGACGGGCTACTGAATGACCCGGTCAACGCCACCACCTGGGACATCCCGCAGTTCGTGCCGTTCGGCGACGGCGATCCGGCGTTCCGGTTCGCCGTCACGCAGAAGGAGGGCGAGGTGACCGGTCAGGGCCGGCCAGTGAACGAGGCCACCCTGACGCTGTCCCTGCTGCCCTCGCTGCCGGGCCTGCTGACGGACGACGCGCCAGGTCCAGGCGAAGTGCTCCGCCCCGCGCCCGGCCTCCAGCCTGCCGTCACGCTCTCCGTGCCGGTGACCGAATCCGGCGGGACGGTGGTCCAGCGCACGGTTTCCGGCACGGCGGCACACCAGCCTGACGACAGCTACCAGGTGACGTTCGCACTGCCCGAGGGCGTCGTCGAACCCGCCTACCAGCACCTGACCAATCTCGGCGGCGCCAGCCTCGATGTGACGGTGACCTATAGCGGGCTGCAGCTTGTGCGCGGCTTCGAACCCGACGTCGGGTTCCCGCACGGCCCGACGTTCAACGGGTACGAATTCACCCTGTTCGGCGACGGCCAGAACCCAGCCGCCCCGGTGACCGGGTTCGTGCTCGGATGGGTACGGTTCCTCCCGGTCGTCGCCAGGTTCCCCGTCACCTCACCGCCCCAGTCGGTGCCCCTGGGATTGCGGTTCCGCACCGACGCCTACCGGTCTCGTTTCACGATCACCACCAAAGACGGCGTCACAAGGCCAATCATTGATCTGAACGACCTGACTGACTTCGCCACGGCCCGCTCGGAGTATCGCGAGCTAACGTCACTGGGCGACGTTCAGTCCCGCTTCCCGACGGTGCGACGGCTCTACCTCGGGCAGGTCAGCGGCACGGTCGTCGCGCTCCCCGCCGCCTACGCCATCGTGCACGGCGCGGCGGGGGTGGCCGCCGCGTGCGACGCGCTCGTCGACCCGTCGAGCGACCTCACCGGCAGCCGCTTCCAGTTCACGTTTACCCTCGCCCCAGCCGTCGATCCGGTCGACTTCGCGAGCCTGGCGGCGGCACTGCCGAACGTCCCCGAGGCAACCGGGCGCACCTTGCGGCTGACCCTGCCGGACGGCCTGGACACGCGGAACCCCTCGGCCCTCAACGGCTTTCCAGCGGCGACCGCGACATTCGGCGACGGCATTGCCCCGCACACCGTGCAGGTCTCGGTCGATATCGCCGACGACCACACCACACCCGCCCTCACCAGCGTCAACCAGTTCCTCAGCGAGTTGTGCGCGGCGGGGCCGCCGCCGCTGTCGGCGGACCTCGCGGTGCGGCTCGACGATCAGTTTCCCGAACCCGTCCAGGCCCCCGGCCCGCTCAACCTGCACCGGACCGCCGAATCCGACGACCTGACCGTCTCGATCACGCCCGGGTCGGCCCCGACGGCCACCAACCGCGGACCGCTCGACCTTGTGCTGCACCGGGCCGCCGCACTGCCCCAGCTGACCGTGACCAGCCTGGGTGACCAGGTTCTCGGCGCGAACCAGACGGTCACCCTGCCGGTGGCGGCGGCGGCCACCTCGGTGGTCGTCGCGCGGTCCCTCGCGGTCCCGGCGACGATCCCCAGGGATGCTGTGCGCACTCTGGTGACGTTCCGTACCGAGACCGTTCAGCAGGTACAGCACCCGCTCACGGTCGAGGCCGCGTTCGACTTCGCCGCGGCAGGCGTCACCGCCGTCGAGGTCGCGTTCCGGCTCACCGGTCTCCCCGCGCTGACCGTCCCGGGCCTGACGCTGACCGCGGCCCACGCGGTGGACTTCGTGCACGTCCTGATCCCCGTCGATGCCGTCATCACCGGGCTCGACACAGCCGTCACGCTGACCGTCACCGGTTCCGGCGGCACCCGCTCGGTCACCGTGCACAACGACTTCATCGACGACCCGATCATGACGCTAACGGCCACGACGCTCGCCGGAGCGGCATCATGATCGACGGATGGCCGGCGGGTCCGGTATGCGGGCCCGCGCCGCTGGTGCTCACCTGCGATGAGCTCGGCGTGTCCGTGTACCCCGACGCCAACAACGATTCGCTGCGGGCGTCGGGCCTGGCCCCGAGGTACTACGCGGCGGTGTCCCGAGCCATGCTGGCGACGCGGCCCGCCGGCGGAGCCGACTTCATCATGCGGGCGATGATCGACCGGCCCGAGCCTGACCCGGTTTACCTCGGCGGCTCGTGCACGCTCACCACTGACCTGTCCCTGCCGGACGTGCTGACCGCGCAGGTCACCGCCGCGCTGGCGAACGGCCCCAATGCACACCCGGCGGGCCAACCCCTGGTCGTTCAGCCAATACCGGTCGAGTCCACCACCATCAGGATCGCCCAGGCAACGGGGGTGCTCACGGCCCAGCCTGTGCGGACCGGACCGCTTAACGGCCCGGCCAGGACCACGATGCTGATCTCCAGCGATCCGGCGGCCACCGCCGCCGTCGTCGGCAACCTCCGCGGCGGGCGCGCTCCGTTTGAATTGCTGACGATCCTCACCGAACGGTTCGACACCGGATCAGCGGCCTTCGACGTGCAGGTGCAGGTCGACGCGGGCCTGCTCTACGCGGCCTACCGGGCCGCCCTTCCACCGGACGGCCCGCTGGTGATCGCGGGCGGCGTACCAGACGACGTGCACGATGCGGGACTCGGCTCCGGCGCGATCCGCACCGAGATCCGCGGCACCGCCGGCACCGCGCTGCGGGACTGGATCGACCGGAGCGACCCGGTCAAGGCCGCCGTCGCGGGTGCCGTTAAGGACGTGCTGTTCGACACGGCCGCCGGCGACGCGCCGGCGCCCGCCGTCCGCGACTGGTGGGACCAGGTGCTATCCGGCGCGACCGCCACCTTGCGGGCGCAGCCTCCACCGCCGCACACGACGGTTACGTCCGATATCACCCTGAGCGGACCGGTCACCGCCGGCCGCACCGTTCCCACGAGTTTCGACGAACTCACCGCCGCCGCGGCGGCCGACCTCGGCGCTTACTTGCTCGTCGTTCACGTCGGAGATTTCACGCAAAGCGAAGCGATAGGAGAATGAAATGCCAGCGAAATTCTGCTTCACCCCAGGCCAGGCCAGAGCGCCGAGATGGCTCTGCATCAGAGCCGGCCGGATCGTCGAGTGGATCGTCCGGCAGGAGTACTGTTTCAATCGCGGTGGCTGCGACGAATTCCAGCTCGGCGGAACCGGGGTTGACTTCTTTGACGAGAACTTCGCGGCCTCGGGAACCACGCGATGCCGGTTCTTGTCCGGTTACCTGATCGCCCACCACTCCTCGCTAGACGGGAATTTCATCTCGAGCAGCTGCGAGGTGAAGAAGAAGCCAGTCGACCCCAGCGACGACGAGAACGAGCGCTTCGCGATTCCCGACATAATCACCGACCTTCCTGGCGTGCGGACGGAGTTCTACGAGGTAAAGCCGAACTCAGACACCGGCCTTGCGGCGGGGCACCAGAAGATCGAGACGTTCTTGTCCTTGGTGGACTTCCTCAAGGAAAAGGACCGGTCCGTGGGCGACCTCGCGAAAGGCACCCAGTTCAAGCCCGACCGCTCGATAACGTTCTACTCTCGGCTCTACCTCGGCATCATTCCGGTGGAAGTGCAGCTCCACTATTTCCGCCCGGAAGACGCGCTCATCGTCTACGAAATCTGCGTGACCGCGGAGACGGAAATCGTCGAGGCCCTCGCCAAGGCTGTCATCCTGAGCGCGCTCATCGTCCTGGCTTACCTCATATTCAAGGGCCTGCCCGAAGGCGGCATCGAGGTTCCCGGCGGTGGCGCGCCCGTGCTCGCCGGCTCGGTCGGTCCCGATGGGAACAACGACGCCCCGGATGTCCGGTATGTCCAGGCAATGCTGAACGACTGGCTCGGTGGCACCGGAAACACGCCTATCGCCATCGGTGACACGGTCACCGATGAGATGACCAGTGCGCTGTCGAGCTTCCAGCAAAGCTCCGGTCTTGACGACACCGCCGGGGCAGTTGCGCCGGGCGACGCCACCATCACCGCGCTTCAGCAGAGCCACCTCGCGAGCCTCGTAGCAGCCGCGGACATCAGCGATCTAGGGCTGGACGACACCGGCTCGTTCATCGCGCAGGAAAGTCCCGAACTAGTCGACACGGAGGCCGGCGACGAGCCGGTGACCCAGGCCGCGTTCGACGACGTCGCCGCGCAGTACTTGCAGCTAGTGCACGACAACGCGTGACCTCCCCTCGCTTCCTGCGTTTCCGCGGGCAGGTGGGCTGACAGTCAGGTGCCGGGCCGGATCAGTCCGGTCTCGTAGGCGAGGATGACGGCGTGGATGCGGTCGCGGAGGCCGAGTTTGGCGAGTACGTGGCGGACGTGGGTTTTGACGGTGGCTTCGGCGAGGTAGAGGCGGCCGGCGATTTCGGCGTTGGACAGGCCGCGGCCGATCAGGGACAGTATCTCGCGTTCGCGGCTGGTCAGCGGGGCGAGCTTGGCGGCTTGCCGGGCGGCGTCGGGCGAGGCGGTGTCGAGGAAGCGCTCGACCAGCCGGCGGGTCGGCCGGGGTGCGATGACAGCGTCGCCGTCCAGCACGGCGCGGATCGCGGTGACGAGGTCGGCGGCGAGGGTGTCCTTGAGCAGGAAGCCGCTGGCTCCGGCGCGCAGCCCGGCGTAGACGTATTCGTCGAGATCGAATGTGGTCAAGACGATCACGCGGGGCGCGGACGGGACGGCGCGGATGCGGGCGGTCGCCTCGACGCCGTTCAGCCGCGGCATCCGGACGTCCATGAGGATCACGTCGGGTCGCAGGCGGCCCGCCTCGGCGATGGCGTCCAGGCCGTCGGCGGCTTCGCCGATCACCGTGAAGTCCTCGACCTGTTCGAGGATGGTCCGCAGCCCGGTGCGGACGAGCACCTGGTCGTCGGCGAGCAGGATCCGCACGGTCATGGCGCGGTCCCGGTCGGCAGCCTGACGTCGAGCTGGAATCCGTTTCCCGGGCGCGGGCCCGCGCTGAATTCCCCGCCGAGCATGGCGACCCGTTCGCGCATGCCGCGCAGTCCCCGCCCGGGTGCGCCGTTTGCGCCGCTTGCGCCGCATGCGCCGCGCACGGGTCCGGTGCCGGTGTCGGTGATCCGGATCTGTACCTCGGCTGGAGCACACCGCACGCTGACCTCGGCGCATGCGCCCGGTCCGGCGTGTTTGAGGGCGTTGGTCAGGCCTTCCTGCACGATCCGGTATACCGACAAGCTGACCAGCGCGGGCAGCCCGGCCGCCGGATCGCCGAGTTCTAGCGTGACCGGCAGGCCGGCGGCTCGTACCCGGCGTGCCAGATCGGGGAGGTCGCCGATACCGGGCAGCGGGGTCAGGCCCGGACCGGATTCGGGTCCGGGGTCGTCTGCGTCGAGCAGGCGGCGCATCTCGGCCAGCGCATCCCGGCCGCTCCCGGTGATCGACTCCAGCGCGCGGCGGGCAACGCCGGGTTGCCGGCTCAGTGCCCCGGTCGCGGCCTGCGCCTGGATCACGATGACCGACAGGGCGTGCGCGACCACGTCGTGCATCTCCCGGGCGATGCGGGCGCGTTCGGCGGCGGCAGCGGCGTCGGCCCGCTGCTGCTGCATCTGTTCCAGGTCGCGAGCGCGCGCTGCGACCTGGTCATGCAGGGCGCGCCGTGAGCGTATGTTGTCGCCGGTCAGCCAGGCGCCGACCGTCAGCAGCACCGGCCACTCGCGGATGAACACCGGCATGGCGGCTGCCCGGCCGGCGGCGGTCAGCAGCGCCGCCGTGACGGCCACGCTGGCGGCCGTTCCCGCGGCTATCGAAACGGCGCGGCGTGGCGTATACGCCGCCACCGTGTACAGGACGATCGGCGCGGCTACGTCGACCGGCAGGTCTGGCAGCTCGGGCGCCGAGATGTGCAGCAGCTGCCCCGCCGTTGCCAGGCCGAGCGCGGCGAGCGGGACCAGGCGGCGCACCAGCAGGGCCGCGAGCATAGCGGCGGTCGCCCCCCACCACAGCAGCACGAGCTGCTCCACCCTCGGGACACCCAGCTTGGCGGCCAGCTTTGCGTGATCCGCTGGTGCGACTATCCCGGGATCGGTGATCACCGTGGTGAGCAGCAGCACGATGGCGACGGCGGCGTCGCCGGCGGTCTGCCGGACCCGCCCGGGCATCCGCCGCAGCACGTTCACACCGCGTAGCGTAACCTCCGGCGGCCCGCCGGCGGATCGGCCCGCGGAGGTATCCGGCGTACGCCCGCGGGTGCATGCGTTTCGACGCCGCGGGATGACGCGCGGCCCGGCCGCCCGGCGCGAGCCTTCCGGGTATGAACAGATACCGAATCGCACTGCCGCTCCTGTTCGCCGCCGCCGGCCTGGCGGTGGCCAGCTGCGCGAGCAGTCAGCCGGCCGCTACGGGCCCGGCGACATCGCTGCATGACCAGTCACTGCCCGTGTGGCAGCAGTTCGCCGCGTGCGCGCGCAGCCACGGCGCACCGGACCTATCCGACCCCCAGGTCGATGCCGCGGGCCAGGCCACCTGGCCCGACATGAGCAGGAGCCGGATCCGGCAGGACGAACAGCTGGTAGGCAACGCCTGCGACCCGATCCTGCGGCGGCTGCCGCCGCAGGCCCAGCCGCATTCAGCCAGCCAGGTCAGCGCCCAGGAACTTGCCACGCTGCGCCGCTGGTCGACGTGCATGCGCCGGCACGGCCTGCCGGACTGGCCGGACCCCAACGCGGACGGCACCTTCACCTTGCCGGCCCGCATCTCCGCCGGCGGCAAGCCCCTTACCTATCCCGCGCAGCAGGCATGCAAGGACGTCTACAACGGCTCGTTCCGGAGCGCAGGGTGAGCGGGCGGCGGGCGGCAATGCCGCTGGCAGGACTGGCTGGCCTGGGAATCATCGGCGCGGTGTGGTGGGGCGCCCACACCCCCGGGCGCGGCCATCCGGCCGCGCTCGGCCTGCCCGGCCTGCCCGCGGCACCGACCGCCGTCGTCACGCGCACCGACGTGGCCGCGCGAGACGAGGAGCCAGGCACCCTCGGCTATGCCGGAGACTGGCGGCTGGCCAGCCCCGGCCCGGGCGGGGTGCTGACCGCGATCCCGGTACCCGGCCGGGTCATCCGGCGCGGGCAGGTGCTGTACGAGATCGATGACCAGCCCACCCGGCTGCTCTACGGGAGCCGACCGGCCTGGCGCGACTTCACCTTCGGCATGAGCGACGGCCCCGACGTTCGGCAGCTTCAGGCCAGCCTCGCCGCGCTCGGGTACGGCGCGGGCCTGACCGTCGATAATCACTTCAGCGCCGCCACCGCCGACGCGATCAGCACCTGGCAGGCCGCGATCGGCGTCCCCCAGACCGGGCAGCTCGTGCTCGGCCAAGTCGTCTTCGCGCCGGGGCCGGTCCGGGTGAGCCAGGCGCTCGCCACGCCCGGCACCCGCATCACCCAGGACCAGCCGGTGATCGAGGCCACTTCCACCACGCGGGTGGTGACCGTCAGCCTGCCGACCATCCAGCAGGCAGCCGTCACCCGCGGCACCACAGTGCAGGTCACCACCCCAGCCGGCGCACAGCTCCAGGGAACCGTGTCGGACGTGGGCCGGGTCGCCCAGGCCGCGCAGGACGGCGCCCCCGCGGCACCGGGCGCCGGGCCGGCGCCCGCTATCACGGTCACCATCACCCTGGACCAGCCCGGGGCAGCTGCCCGCCTGGACCAGGCCCCCGTTCAGGTCGCCATCACCACCGACGAGCACAAGGGCGTGCTCGCGGTACCGGTCACCGCGCTGGTCGCCGCGGCCAGCGGCGGCTATCAGCTCATCGCCGACGACGGCGGCACACGGCGGCGGATCACCGTCCAGCCCGGCATCTTCGATGAGATCACCAACAAAGTCGAGGTCAGCGGACCTGGCCTGGCCGCCGGACAGCGGGTCGAGGTGGCCTCGTGAGCGCCGCCCTCACCCTGCACGCGGTCGGCAAGGTGTACCCGAGCCGCACCCCGGTCACCGCGCTGGCCGGCATCGACCTGGCCGTAGACCACGGCGAGCTGGTCGCGGTGCACGGCCCGTCCGGATCAGGCAAATCCACCCTGCTGCACATCATGGCCACCCTCGACCGGCCCTCCACGGGCACCATCCACATCGGCGGCACGGACGTGACCGCGATGCCCGATCGCGACCTGGCCGGCATCCGGGCCCACCGCCTCGGCGTCGTCTTCCAGCGGTTCCACCTGCTCGATGGTCTCACCGCCGTGGACAACGTGGCCACCGGCCTGCTCTACCGGGCAACCCCGGCCAGCCAGCGCCGGGCGCTCGCCACCGAGGCGCTCCGCAGAACGGGCGTCAGCCACCGGGGCGGCCACCGCCCCGGCGAGCTGTCCGGCGGCGAGCAGCAGCGAGTGGCCATCGCCCGCGCCGTCGCCGGCAACCCCACGGTGCTCCTGGCCGACGAGCCAACCGGCAACCTCGACTCCAGCACCGGAACCGCCATCATCAGACTGCTCAGCGAGCTCAACCGCCAGGGCACCACGGTAATCGTCATCACCCACGACCATGCGGTGGCACAGGCGGCCCCGCGCCGGGTCGAGCTGCGCGACGGCCGGCTGGTCGCCGACTCAGGAGCAACCAGATGAACCGTTCCCGTCTCCGCCTCACCGACATACCCGGCCTCGGCTCGATCGGCCTGCGCACGCGCCGCTTGCGCGGGGCCTTGTCGGTACTCGGCATCGCCGTCGGCATCGCCGCGATCGTCGGCGTGCTCGGCATCACCGCCTCCAGCCAAGCCGACCTCATCGCCAAGATCGACCAGCTCGGCACCAACCTGCTCACCGTCCAGAACGGCCGCAGCATCTCTGGCACCGACGTGCCGCTGCCCGCCAGCGCAGCCCCGATGATCTCCCGCGCCGACGGCGTGACCGCGGTCGCGCCGACCGCGGCCCTCGACGCCGTGCACGCCTACCGCACCGACCTGGTTCCCGCCGCCCAGACCGGATCGATCTCCGTCCGCGCAGCCGACGCCAGCCTGCTCCCCGCCCTCGGCACCCACCTCGACACCGGAGTGTTCCTCAACCACGCCAACCAGGCCTATCCGGTTGCCGTCCTCGGCGCCCAGGCCGCCCAGATCCTCGGCCTCCCGCCCGGGAGCGGACCAGCCCGGATCTGGCTGTCCGGGCACTGGTTCACAGTCATCGGCGTACTCGCGTCGGCCGAACTCGCCCCCGAAATAGACACATCGGTCCTCATCGGATTCAGCACCGCGGCGGCGCTGTTCGGCCAGGACAGCCACCCGACCCTGATCTACGTGCGCGCCGCCACGGGCCAGGTTCCCGCCGTCGCCGCCGAACTCGCCCGCGCCGCCGACCCGGCCAACCCCGAGGCCGTACTCACCAGCAGGCCATCCGACGCGCTGACCGCCCGCCTCGCCGCCACCAGCACCGGCACCGGGCTCTACCTCGGACTCGGCGCGGTCGCGCTGCTGGTCGGCGGCATCGGCATCGCCAACATCCTGGTCATCGGCGTCCTCGAACGACGCGCCGAGATCGGTCTGCGCCGCGCCATCGGCGCCCGGCGCCGCCACATCGCGCTCCAGTTCCTCACCGAGGCATTCCTGCTCGGCGTGGCCGGCGGCGCCGCCGGCGTGACCCTGGGCGCCGCCGCCACCGCCGCGGTCGCCAGCAGCCACCACTGGGCACTCACCCTCCCGCCGCCCGCACTGGCGGCCGGATTCGCCGCCGCGCTCGGCATCGCCCTAGCCGCCGGCGCCTACCCCGCCGCCCGCGCTGCCCGGCTCACCCCCACCGACGCCCTCCGCACCACCTGACCGCCAGCAGCAGAGGCAGGCCCGGATGAATGCGCAAGCACCACCGTCCGTTAGTCGCGGGGACCGGCTGATCCGGTGGGTGTTCCTGCTGGGCCGGCTGGCACCGCTGAGCCAGGCGGCGCTGGCCGGGGCGGGGCATCTGACCGGAGCGTGGAACGGGTTGTACGCCGTGCTGGCCGCCGAAACCGCGGTGCTGCTGCCGATGGCCGCCACCAGCCTGCCGGACTGGATCTTGGTAGCCGCCGATGTCGCCGTAGGCACCGCGGTGCTGGCCGATGGCGCCATCGGCGCCCGCCTCCCGGACGGGTTCGCGGCGCTGTGGGCCGGCCTGCTGTATGTGGTGGCCATGGCGGCGGTGCTGCTGCGCAGCAAGATGCGGGCCATCACGCTGGCCGGGTTCTGGGTGGCCGCGCAGATGGCGATCTCGTGGGCCCGCTTCGGCCCGGCCGTCCTGCTGTCCTGGCGGCAGCTGTGGCAGGCCGCGGCCCAAATGGGGTTCATGCTCCTGGTCTGCGCGCTGGCCGGTGAGTACCGGCGGATAAACCAGGCACTGGACCGCGTGGTCAGGGAAGCGGCCCTGGCCGCCGGACATGAACGCGGCCGGCACTACCGGCTGCTGCACGACCGAGTGCTGCAGACGATGGAAACGCTCGCTCGGGGCCGGTGGATCACCGACCAGCAGATCCAGGACCACGTACGGGGCGAGGCGCGCTGGCTGCGGCAGCTGATCTCCGGCGAGCTCGATGATCAGCCTGATGACCTGAACGCCGCGCTGATGCTGGTCATCGGCGCGCAGGCCGCGGCGGGGCTGACGGTGGAGCTGCACACTGGCCGCCCGCACCCGCCAGTGCCGGCCGCGGCTGCCGAGGCGCTGTCGGCGGCGGCCAGCGAGGCCCTCACCAACGTCCGCAAGCACGCGGGTGTGGACCGCGCCGTGGTCTCGGTGCTCCCGGCTAGAGCCGGCGTTCTGGTCACCGTCGTGGACGATGGCCGCGGATTCGATCCAGGCCAGCAGACCTCAGGGCTCGGCATCCGCCAGAGCCTGCACGCGCGAATGAGCCAGGTGTCGGGCACCGCCAGGCTGGACACCGCCCCCGGCCAGGGCACCCACGTCGAACTGTGGGCACCAGCTGCGCGCAGCGCGCGGGCTGCCAGGAAGGGGCACCGGTGATGATCAACGTCGCGATCATCGACGATCACCCCATTGCCCGCCGCGGGCTGGAAGCGATCGTGAATGCCCGCGCCAGTGTGCAGGTGTGTGCATCCGCCGCATCAGTGGGCGAGCTTACGGACGAAAGCGACGGCCGGACCGTCCCGGATGTGTCGGTGATGGACCTGTACCTGCGCGAAGACCAGCCCGCGCTCGCCGAGATCACCGCGCTGTCGGCGCGTTGCCCAGTGCTGGCCATGTCCGCATCCGGGCGATCGGCAGACGTGCTGGCCGCCATCCGGGCCGGCGCCCGGGGCTACGTCACCAAACAAGCCAGCGAGGAGAGTCTCATCGCCGCGATCGAGGCGGTCGGCGGCGGCGGGTTTTACCTGTCCTCATCCCTGGCCTACATCGTGCAGGGCGATCTCAGCCAGACGAGCCAGCTATCGCGGCCGGCTCTCACCGCGCGGGAAGAACAGGCGCTCGGCTACATCGCCCGCGGCCTCACCCACGCGCAGACCGCCACCCGGATGGGCATCAGGGAGACCACCGTCAACACTCACATCGAGAGAATCCGCCGCAAACTCGGGCTCGGTAACAAAGCCGAACTCACCCGGCTGGCCATTACCCTAGAACAGCAACAGCTACGTGACGTAATCCGCCAGACCAGAGCACAGGGCGGCAGCTGAGGCCACCGGCGTGGCGCGCCGTGTTCCGCCATGTGATTGATCAGCTCCGGGAGGCTTTCGGGCTGCGTGCTCGCCGTGTGATGTGGTTGATTCTGACTACCTTCGAGCGCGCAATACGTAGACAAAATTGCCGCTACCGCGCTTGTCCCCGTCGCTGCGAAAATAAGTACGCGAATAGCCGTACTCAAAGGAAGGAAGATAATGCGTGCTACTTTTAAACGGCTTAACGTGATGCACCGGCGCAGGACCACCCGGCCCGCACTAATGACGCTGGCAGCAATGGTCACGACTGCTATGTGTGCGGGCGTGTTCGTGACCGCGGCGCCAGGCGCGTCCGCAAGTGCGGAGAGCCACGCCAGCGCGGCCGCTGTCCGGTGCCTGACGAGCCATCCCGGCAGCCTAGCGCCCTCGCCCCATGGCGGTTCGCGGCTGGCTCAAGCCCCCCGGTTCCCCAACGGCCAGACCTGCACATGGATCGTCGTCGGCAAATTTGACTGGGCAGAGTGGGGAGGCACAGCGGAATCAGCTACCAATTTCTGCAGTAAGGCAGGGCAGCGCATGGTAGCGGACAACCTCGACGTCCGAGACTATAAATGCACTAACTTCCCCACACTCGAGACAGTTGTCCTCTCACTCTATGTGTGCGAGGAAGACGCACAGGGCAGTTTTCTGGGCACGTGGTGGGTGAACGCCAACTCCGGAGATGTCTTTGAGATCTACCATTCCAGCACGAGCGACGGGGCAACCGTGGATCAATGGCCTTACAACGGCACCAACACCCAATTCTGGCTCCCAGTGCGGGTCGACGACACCCACGATGTACTCCTCAACGTCAACAGCGGCAAATGCCTCGCCGTCAACGGTGGCAGTACCGCCTGGGGTGCCAGCGTCATCCAATGGGGCTGTAACGGGAACGCCGACCAGCAGTGGACGTACTCGTTCACTGGTAACTACGCTCCCTCCGGCTTGCCGATTTACAACCTGATCGACGGCGGGTCGGGTCTCTGCCTGGACGTGCCGTTCTCGTCCGGAATCGCCGGTACCGCGCTCCAGCAGTGGGGCTGTAACGGCGGCACCAACCAGGGATGGTACTGATCTCAGCGGCCGCCAAGCCTCGCCTTGGCGGCCGCACGCACGTCTGGAATTCGGTAACTGAACGTCGGCGCCCGGGTACCAGGGTCCCCGGGCGCCGACACGTCGTCAGGTCAGTGGCACAGACCTGGCGGGATCGACCTCGCGCAGTGGTTGGCGATGAATCGCACGCCGATTCCACTGCCGTCCCACACGAGGTCGGCGGGATGGTTGCCGAAGGCGAAGTTGCCAGCGATCGTGTCGAAGTTGGGGTTGCTGCCGTGGGTGAGCGCGTGGGCGCTCGCGACCACGATGCCGCCGGAATTGATCTGCGCGCCCCTGTTGCCCGTCACGATGTTGTGCGTCACGAGGGTATGGGTCGCGCCCAGCAGCAAGATGCCGCCGCCCTGGAGGTTCACCGGTGTTTCACCGTGCTTGGGGCAGAACTTGTTATTGCGGGACACGCTGTTGTGAGAGACAACGGAGTTCCCCGCCCCTCCCGGCTGCCCGTCGTCGAGGACCATGATGCCTTCGCAGTTTCCGGTGAGCCGGTTTTCGGTGACCAGGACCTCCCGGGCGTGCCGGATGAAGATCCCGAACTGGTTGCCGAAGGCGACGTCGTCGCGTACCACGGTGTCGGCGTCGGGCGAGTCGCCGACATAGAAGCCGGCTTCGTCGTTGCCGATCGCGACGTCATCGGCGAACAGGGTGCGGGTTGAGGCGAACCGGGAGATTCCGTAGTCGCCGTCATTGACGGCTACCACCCTTATCACCCTCAGACCGTGGGTCCCGTAGCCGAACACGCCGTTGCCGGGGAACCCGCTGACTAGCAGGTTGGCGACGGTGTCGTCGCGGACCGGCGTGATCACCGCGCCGGTTTTGCTGTTGACTTTCTTCGCCAGGACGCAGATCCCGGTCGGACCGAATACGCTATTGCACAGCGTCTTCGGGAACTTCGCCGGGGGCAGCAGAACCGTCCCACCGCGGAAATCCCCGGATCCACGTAGGGTAATCCCATTCGTGCGGATCTGGACGCTCTGGTGGTACACGCCCGGCTTGACCAGCACCAAGTCGCCGGGCCTGGCCCGGTCGACAGCGGCCTGGATCGATTGGCCCGGCCCCACCACGATCGTTCTTGATGGCCATGCCGCTGCCGCAGTGCCCGAACTGAGCGCGATTCCGAGCCCAGCCGCGCATGCAGCGATGATCATTCGTCGCATGACGTATTCCCCCCTTATTACGGAATGCCTCTTTCCCCATGCAGGCATTCGCCCCTAACGAGCCTCACGCTAACTCCGCCCAGGTCACGGTACAAGCCCTCGCAGGGAATTTACGCAGAACCATTCCCGCGACGTATTCGGTAACGGGAGAAATCGGGCTAGGGGTGAAGCACGGCAGTACGTTCGAGATAAACAAAGCGTTAATCGCGGATCACGGCGGAGGGTGCCCGGCGGGTATCTCGACGAGGTCGATCCGGATCCCGTCGGGATCCCCGAGGCCGACCGTCAGGCCATGATCGCCGATCAGCTCGACGCCGCACAGGCACGGTTCGCTGCCATCGGGCATGACCGCGAAGACGGCAGCCACGGCCCCGGCGGGATTGATGTTTGCATCCGGATAAAACCCTTGCGGTGTTCCTGTGCTTGTGTGTCGCGTCTGGGGTCAATGCCGGGTTTAGCAAGCGTGCCGTCCGGTGCCGGGCAGCTCATCAGCTCGAAGGGATGTCGTCACAGGAGCTTACGGGTGTTCCGGGGTGCAGGTGGACCGTGACTTCGGCGTTCACGCTGGCCAAGGGCATATGAGCCGGCAGGAGGCATCTCCGCTCCTGATGTGCTAGGTTCCACTTACTTAGTGTGCTAGATACAAGCTAGATGATGTGCTAAAATGATAGAAATAAGCGTGCTGAATGACGATTGGATGCTCGGTATTGCCAGAGTACCTGCCGCGCCTCGTTGATCCGCTGCTCGGCGAACTGCTAGCCGATCATCCCGCCGTCCTCGTCGTGGGGCCTCGCGCATGCGGCAAGACGACCACCGGCTGGCGGCATTGCCGGGAGCGACTGCGGCTGGATCGTCCCGCAGAAGCCACTGTGGTCCGCGCGGATCCCGATGCCGCGCTGACAGACGGCCCCTTCCCGCTGCTGGTCGATGAATGGCAGGTGGTACCAGAAGTAATCGGTGCGGTCAAGCGGGCCGTCGACGAGGGAGCGGCGCACGGCAGTTTCGTGCTGACCGGCTCCAGCCAAGCCGACCTGACTGCCGTGGGCTGGCCCGCCACCGGGCGGCTGATCCGGGTACTGATGTACGGCTTGGCAGAGCGAGAACTTGAGCATGGCTCGTCACGGCCATCTGTCCTGGACCGATTGCTGTCAGAGGGGGCAGGAGGGCTCTCGATGCCATCTGATCCGCCGGACATACGCGGCTACGTGGCGCGGGCGCTGCGTGGCGGATTCCCCGAGGCAGCTCTGGCGGCCAGCGAAAGAGCCTCACGACGGTGGCTGTCCAGCTATATCGACCAGCTTGTGTCCCGCGACGTCTCGCTGGTGGGCGCCGTGAGAGATCCGATGCGCCTGCGGCATTACCTTCAGGCCATAGCTGCGAGCACCGCCGGAATCCCGACACTCAAGACCCTCATCGACGCGGCTGGAATCGAGCGTCCCACAGCCAATGCCTACGACTCCCTGCTTGAGCGGCTACTCATCACCGAGCGAGTGCCTGCCTGGTCTTCGAATAGGCTGAACCGCCTCATCCGGCTGCCAAAGCGGCATCTGGTCGATCCAGCGTTCATCGGCCCGCTGCTGGGTGCAGACGCCAGGGCCGTCCTTCGCGACGGTGATCTGCTGGGCAGACTCCTTGACAGCTTCGTCGTGGCGCAGCTACGGGCCGAATGTTCGGTAAGCGAACTATCACCGCACCTATTTCATGTCCGCGACGCGAACGGCAGGCATGAGGTAGACGTACTAGTCGAGTTTGGCGACGGCCGGGTGATCGGCATCGAAGTCAAGGTCGACGCCGCACCAGGATCCGACGCCGCACGTCACCTGCGCTGGCTACGCGACGGGATCGGTAGCCGGTTCGCACTCGGCGTGGTGCTGCATACAGGGCCGCGCCCCTTCCGGATCGACGAGTCAATCGCTGCGCTGCCCATCTGCGCCCTATGGGGTTAGGCGTCTGCCCGGGAAATCGGGCAGACGCGAGTGATTTCATTCTCTCCCCATCATGATCTGCTACTCGCACGAGGTTACACCGGACGACGATCAGCAACACCTGGATGCGCCGGAGCAGCGGAGAGGCTCATGTCGAGCGGCTACTCGGCGGCACCCGATAGCAGCATCATCCTGGCTTATGATGCCGCGCGGCAGGCGTGCGTCGCCAGCGCACTTCACGCTGCTGAGAAGGTGAGCGATATCGCCGGTGCGGTCTAGGTTTCGGCCACGACCTGTCGCTGGTATGTCACGGTCGATCCGCCCGTGTCGGCCGCTGTCATAGTGAGCGTGTACTGGCCGGCTGTGGTGTAGGTGTGCGAGGTGGTGCTGGCCGACGCCACCAGGACAGGTCCGCTGCCGTCGCCGAAGTCGATCGTGTAGCTGACCGGTTCACCCCATCCGCTCTTGGCTGGTGCGTTGAGTGTCACGGTCAGGTTGAACGGTACCGGTCCCTGCAGCGAAGTGGGGGTGATAGCGGAGGGTGCCGGGTTCAGGCTGTCCTGCAGCTCGAATGCGCCCCGGTCTGCGTAACAGGTTCCAACGCCCGTGTCGGTCACCAGGGGATCCCTGACCCGAGGGTTGGCCTGGAAGTCCGTGCTGAGCTCGCCCGGCGCCGTGCAGTCGGCGGAATCGATCACCGGCGAGCCCGCCGGGGGCACGTTCCCCTGGATCGCCGACGTGAGGCCGAGATCGTGTGCCCCTTGGCCGGTCGCGGCGTTGAACGCGGCGGCGTCAGCGTAGCTGGTCCCGGCCCAGGAGTACCTGGTGCTCGATCCTCTCACGAAGACCGCGTTGTAGTCGGCCCGAACGGTCCCGGCCGAATCCTGATCCACGGACAGAGCCGCGGCAGGCGGCGCGCAGGCGACCTTCCCCCACATGTCGATGATGTTGTTCTCGGCCACGGCGGACGAGCCGCCAGTGATGCCCACTCCCGCGCCGCAGTCCGGGACCCACATGGTGTTGCTGGTCACCGCGCCGCTGGCCGCGTCGTTCAGGGCGATGCCCGTGCCATTCTCCATGACGATTTCGCTGGTGGTCACGGTCACCCTCAGTGCGCCGGGCTGCACCTGGACGCCGTACCCGTCGCCGCCGCTGATTTCCGCCCGGGAGATGGTGACGTCCGAAGACGCCCCGTCAACGGTGACACCAGCCGACGTCAGCGTATTTGCGCTGTCGTAGGCGTCACGGACGCGATCGAGGGTGATATCGCTCGATCCGGTCACCTCGATGCCATTCTGGCCATTCCTGTGATCGACGGCGAGGAAGTAGAGCCTGACGTCGTGCACGTTCCGCAGTGTGATCGGGACGCCGCCGTTCGTGTACGGGTCGACGTCTGGCAGCAGCTCCGTGCCCAGCCGGGCGAAGGTGATCGGGGCCGACGGTGTTCCGGACCTGGTGATCGTCACGTTCTCGTCGTAATTCTGTGATCCGGGAGCCGTCTCGATGTAGACGGTCTGACCCGGGTCCACGACGTTCGCGGCGGACTGGATCGAGCAGAACGGAACAGCCTGCGAGCCCGGTCCCGAGTTACTGCACGACGATGACGCCTGGTCAACGTACAGTGCCGTTGACGCGCTGGCCACTGGAACTGCTAGCGACATGACCAGGAACGAGGCCGCGACCCCAGACAGCCGAGGCAAACCCCGCAAGCACCATAGCTTCTTCATGATTTCACCCTGCTTTCCGTTAGGTCCGGCATGCATGCTCACCTATGAAGTGGATCAAGGGTGTAGGACACTAGTCGCCGGTTTCGATCAGCGTTGATTCAACGCCGCCTGCGTCCTGGGCCTGGCCGACCGCGGTGCACGCCTGGCTGGCGCCGCAGGACACCCCGCTCAGCAAGTCCTGCGCTGGGCTTGGGTTCGGTGTAGACCGCAGACTCCAGGTCGTGCCGTCCCAGACCTCGACGAGTGTTTGCAGCACACCGAAGTTGGCAACATTGCTGGACTGATAATCTCCGGCAGCGGTGCATGAGGTCGCCGAAGTACATGACACCGCACCCAGTGCGCTCCCCTGTGTCGCGCTGGGATTGGGGGTGGGCTGAATGGTCCAGGCGGACCCGTTCCATGACTCGGCGAGGGTGCTTACCTTGCCGCTCTGGTCGGCGATCTCACCAACCGCCTCACAGGAAGTGGCAGCAGTGCACGAGACGGCGCTCGCGGTGGGGCCTGGAGTGGTCTGGGCGGTCCACGAAATGCCGTTCCATGCTGCCGCGTTCTGGCCGGCAGGTCCTTCGCCGACCACCTCGCAGAAGCTGGCTGATAGACAGGAAATCGAGGTGATTACCGAGAATCCCGGCACGGCGGTACCCGCCGACCATGCCGATCCGTTCCAGATGTCGATCTGATCGAAGCCGTCGGCCGACATGCAGAAGTCCGCCGTGGCGCACGACACCTCCTGGGGCACGACGTCACCGGCGCCAGGCCGGGTCTGGACCTGCCATGAGGTTCCGTTCCAGATCTCCGCGGATGGGCCCGCTCCCACCGCCTCGCAGAAGTTCGCCGAGACGCAGGAGACGCTGACAGCGACTAGCGGGCTCGCCTGGATACGCCACGACTGCCCGTTCCACATCTCGATGAGACTTACCTGGTTGCCGGCGCTGTCGGGATGGGTGCCGACCGCCTCGCAGAAGCTGGCCGAAACGCACGAGACCGCGCCCAGCGAATTGCTGGTGGCGCCGGGCGGCGCGACCGCATGCTGAAGCTGCCACGTGCTGCCGTTCCAGGCCTCAGCCAGGGCCTTCTGGTCGTTCGCTGTCATCTGCACTTCGAAGTAGCCGCCGGCCTCGCACGATTTTGCTGAAACGCAGGACACGGCGGTCAGCTGGAGGAACGTGGACCTGGCAGGATTCGGGGTGGCCTGCGCGTTCCATGCCGAGCCATTCCACACGGCGGCGACACCGACAACATTCCCGTTGATGTTGTTCTCCCCGACCGCCTCGCAGAACGTTCGCGACGTGCACGACACTCCGCCCAGAGTGCCGGTGCCGGCCGGAGCGGGGATCGTCTGCGATGTCCAGGCCGACCCGTCCCACGTGTAGGCCGGGCCGGAGCCGACCGCCTCGCAGAACGTCGCGGAGGCGCACGACACCGAGTTCACCATCGCAGTTGACGGCACCGTCTGCATCTGCCACGAGCTGCCGTTCCATTGCTCGGCAATCGTGACGCCGGGAGCTCCAGCGTTACCGCTCGCCCACGCCTCGCAGAAGGTCGGCGAGGCGCATGAGACCGCGTTGAACTGCTCGAAGTTGAAGCCGCCCGGATTGGGCGTCGGCTGGAGGTTCCAGGAGGTGCCGTCCCAGGTGGCGGCCAGCGTCACATTGTCGCCGACCGTGTCGTCGAAGTAGCCCCCCACCGCCTCGCAGAAGCTGGGCGACGTGCACGACACTCCGGTCAGCACCACCCCGGAGGAGTTGGCCGGGACGGGAAACGGCTGCATCGTCCAAGCTGTCCCGTTCCACGTATCGGCGATGCCTACCTGGCCGCTGCCGATGTTGGGCGACTGGTAGTCACCGACCGCCGCGCAGAAACCGGTCGCCGGGCAGGACACCCCGAGCAGGTCCGGCGCGATTGAGGGATTGGTGTTGCCGGGAGGGTTCGGCGTAGCCTGCCGCTGCCAGTTCGTCCCGTCCCACCTCTCCGCCAACGTGACGTTGATCCCGGCGGTATTGAGGTTGGTTCCGACGCCCGTGCACGCCTTCGGCGCTGAGCACGAGACAGCATGGATGGTCCCGCCCGACAGCGTCACGTTCGGCGATCGCACGACCGTCCAGGTCGTGCCAGCGGCCTGCGCACCGTCGGCGCCGACCCCGATCATGATCGCGGCCAGCGCGCCAGCCATGATCCAGGTCCAGACGCGCTTTGCCGTCCCGCGCCGTTTCGGCCAGTTCATCATGCCTCTCCTGGCGTTAATGAGGTGGGACTGCCTGCGCCGCTCCCGTCGAGGATTTCCGCTCGTCACGATTCGGGCCTCTCGATAGTAGAGTTCGGTACCGCAGGCCGTCCCTGTTAATCCCTCGGTACCTCTGATGCCTCGCCAACCCCGCCGTTCTCGCCTGCTTACAGGGAAAGGACACACTGGATAATGCGCGCTGTTCCGCGCTTGGCGTTGCGCCGGGACGGTACGAGACCTAGCCTCTAAGAATCACGTGGAAGTCCTGTGCAACTTGCGTCGTACCAGGCTCAGCGCGGGTACGGATAAGGAAATGTTCTGTCCTAGGGGGCAGGATGTGGTTAGCGATATTGGGCCCATTGCTGGTCCATGACGGGGAAACACAAGTCGACGTGCCCAGAGGGCGGCTGCGCGTGCTGCTCGCGACCCTGCTGCTGCACGCGAGAAACCCGGTCGCGGCCGACACGCTCGCTGAGTTCGTGTGGGACGGAGCACCACCGCCCAGCGCCCTGGTGACTCTGCGATCCCACGTGCAGCGGCTTCGGCGCGTGCTGGGGCCGCGGGCCGGGGCGCGGCTGGTGACCCGGAACCCCGGATACCTGCTGCAGGCCGCGGAGGACGAGATCGACGTGCTCCGGTTCCGTGGCCTGTGCCGGGACGGCCGCGCAGCGCTAAGGGAGGGTGCCTGGGCCCGGACGGACGGGCTGCTAGGTGAAGCGCTCGCCCTGTGGCGCGGCGCGCCGCTGGCTGACGTGCCATCGGAGTTGCTGCTCCGCGAGGAAGTGCCGGGCCTCGAGGAACTTAGGCTGCAGGCCGAGGAATGGCGGGCCGAAGCCGCGCTGCGCCTAGGCCGCCACGACGACCTAATCGAAGGGCTGCAGTCCCTGGCCGCACAGCATCCGCTGCGGGAACGCTTTCACGCCCAGCTCATGCTCGCCCTCTACCGCTGCGGCCGCCAGGCGGATGCACTGGCCGCCTACCGGCACGCACGGCACATGCTCATCGACGAGGTCGGCGCCGAACCAGGACCAGAACTACGGCAACTTCACCAGCAGGTCCTGTCCGCCGACCCGGCCCTCACCGCGCCGGAACCGGCACCTCCGACAAGGAGCGCTGCCCCGCTGTTCATTCCCCGGGAACTGCCGCCGGGAGTTCCGCATTTCACCGGCCGGACCCAGGAACTAGCGACCCTGACCGGGATGCTGGACAAGGCGGGTCAACAGGCGCCGGGAACGGTGGTGATCAGCGCGATCGGCGGGACCGCCGGAGTGGGTAAGACCGCCCTCGCGATCCACTGGGCGCACGAGGCGGCCGGACGGTTCCCCGATGGGCAGCTGTATGTCAACCTACGTGGCTATGATCCTGCCAAGCCGATGGCCGCCGCGGACGCGCTGGCCGGGTTGCTGCGCTCGCTAGGCGTCCCCGGCCAGGACATCCCGCCAGAAGCCGACCAGCGTGCTGCGCGTTACCGCAGCCTGCTGGCAGGCAAGCGGATGCTGGTCGTGCTGGACAACGCCGGATCGGCCGATCAGGTACGGCCGCTGCTGCCCGGCACCCCGGCCTGTACCGTGGTGGTGACCAGCAGGAATGCTTTGGCGGGTCTAGTAGCCAGGGACGGTGCCGCCAGCCTGGACCTGGACGTTCTCGGGCTGGAAGAAGCGGTCGCCCTGCTGAAAACCCTGGTCGGGGCACGGGTTGACGCCGACCCGGAGGCAGCCGCCCGGCTGGCCGTCCAGTGCTGCCGGCTGCCACTGGCGTTGCGAGTGGCGGCCGAGCGCGCCGCCAGCCGTCCGGCCGTGCCGCTGGCCGGACTGACCGACGAGCTTGCTGACCTGCGCACCCGGCTGGACTTGCTTGAGGCGGGTGGGGATTCCAGCACCGGGGTGCGAGCCGTGTTCTCCTGGTCTTACCGTCACCTCGACGCTGATGACGCACGGACCTTCCGGCTACTCGGCCTGCACCCGGGCCCTGACTTCGAGCCGTACGCGACGGCAGCCCTCACCGACGCGACCGTACCTCAGGCCCGCCGGGCGCTGGACGTGCTGGCCCGCGCGCACCTCCTATCCCCCGTCGCGCCGGGCCGGTACGGCATTCACGACCTGCTTCGCGGCTACGCCCGCGAGCTCACCGCCACCCTGGACACCGAGGCAGAGCAGCGCGCGGCGCTGACCCGCCTGTTCGACCATTACCTGCACACCGCCGCAGTAGCCATGGACACCCTTTTCCCGGCCGAGCGCCACCGCCGTCACCGCATCCCCCGGCCAGCCACCCAGGTCCCGTCGCTGCCCGATCCCGTGGCCGCCCGGGGATGGCTGGATACCGAACGGGCTACTCTTATGGCGGCCGCTGGGCACACCGCCACACACGACTGGCCCGGCCATGCCACCCGCCTCGCCGCCATCCTCTCCAGTTACCTTCGCAGCGGCGATCATTTCCCCGAAGCCATCAGCATCTTCAGCCACGCGCTCGGTGCCGCCCGCCGCACCGGTGACCGCGCTGCTGAGGCAACGGCTCTCAATTTTATCGGCGTTGTGGACTGGCACCTATGCCGCTTTCAGCGGGCCGTTGACCACCACCGGCAGGCACTGGCTCTTTTCCGCGCGGCAGGCGACCGGGCCGGTGAGGCTCATGCCTTGGGCAACATAGGCCTTGATGAGACTGCGCTGGGCCGCTATGCGGAAGCCTTTCGCCATCACGAGGAAGCCGCAGCCATCTTCTGTGACATCGGCGACCGTCTCGGCGAGGCACGTGGGCTTGGCTTCCTCGGCCTGGCCCGGCGACGACAAGGTCGCTACCAGGAGGCGGCCAGCTATCACCAGCAGTCCCTGACGCTGTCTCGCGAGATCGGCGATCGTGAGGGCGAAGCCTGGTCGCTGGCCAGGCTCGGCGGTGTTGATCTGCTGCTGGGCCGCTCCGAGCGCGCGGTCGGATGCCTTCGGCAGGCCATAGCTCTGTTCCATGGGATCGGTAACAAAGGCGGCGAAGGCGAAGCCCTCCGCATACTCGGTGAGGCCTACCTGAGGCTCAACCGCTACGAGCACGCGGCCGGGAACTTTGAACAGGCCCTGGCCATCTTCCGCGAGATCGGCGATCGGGCTCAGGAGGCCGACGCGCTCAACGGCCTCGGTGACGCTCTCTTCCAGACCGATGACGCGGGTAACGCACGCGCGCACCACGCCACCGCCCTCCGTCTCGCATCCGAGGTCGGCGCGCCACTGGAACAAGCCCGCTCGCATAGCGGCCTCGCCCGCGCCTGGCAGGCCGACGGCGACCTGGCTCAGGCCCGGCATCACTGGCAGGAAGCCCTCACTCGCTACGAGGTGATCGGCGCTCCCGAAGCCGACGAAATCCGAGCCCAGCTCGCCATCATCAGTGACGGATACGGTAGGCCAACGGAAGGACCATCGGAGCGCGGCCCCTCTCCCAGGTGATCCTGCCGGTCGCGCCGACTCAGCTTAGTTCCGCGATCCCTGGTCGGCGGGCCCGGTCGTGGTTCAGGCGGCATTTGACGCCACTGGTCCGAGCACGAGGGTCCCGCTGCACAGGTAAATCACCAGCCCACGGCCGATCCGAATGACTGGCCGGTTGCGGCCCGGCAGGTTATGGCACAACCGCAGGTGCAACCGGGAGCGGGAATCACAGGCGCATCAGACGAGATCCACTGAACGCAAGTTCCAGGATCCACTCCAGCCAGGGATTCCGGGCACGCAAGCACGACCGCAGCCGACTTGGCCGCAATCCGGCCGCTGCCTTATCCCGGTGCTCGCGAATCCACTGACCGCCATGATCAACACAAGCTAACACAACTGCACAGCGCCGGTGAAGCCACTGGACAGCCCTACAGGAACAGAATCCGCAGGTCAAAGACCATGTTTCGGCTCCCGCGATAGGACTCGAACCTATAACCTGCCGGTTAACAGCCGGACGCTCTGCCGATTGAGCTACGCGGGATCGACCCGGATAAGGGTAGCGCACCGACGGCGTACCCGTGACATCGGGCGGTCCCGCCTCCAGCCCGGCGGGCGTCACCGAGGCGCCCAGGACTCGCCGCCCGGCCCGCCAGCCCCCGGCTTCCCTGGGAAATGAGTACTCTCGGTAAACAGGGGAAAGTTCAGGCATGCGCATGAAAGTCGCGCGCATGAGAGGGGTGCCACCATGCGACACCGTGCCACATTCCTGGCCGGCCTCGCCGTCGGCCTAGTGGCCGGCGCTCGGGCCGGCCGCGAGCGTTACGAACAGCTAAAGAGTGCTGCACAGAAAGTAGCCGAGAGCCCGGCAGTGCGCAACGCTACCAAGACCGTCGGACAGAAGGCCGGCGAGCTCACCAAGGCGGCCGGCCAGCAAGCGGCCGAGCGGCTGCCGAAGCTTACCGAGACGGCCAAGAGCAGCGCCGGCAAGGTGCGTAGCCAGCTCAGCCGGAACCACGAAGCCGAGTACGGCGACGTCGAGCACGCCCCCGTCAACGGCAGCCGCCCGGCCAGCTAGCAAACTAGCTAGCAGAACTAGCTAGCAGAACCATGATCGTGGCCAGTTCCTGGCGCTATCCACCGAGAACTGGCCACGATCATCAGACCGCTACCCGGTCACGGATAGCTGGTGATGTCCACCGGAGTGGTGTTGGATGGCGTCGCCCCTCCGGTTTCGTTGATGACGTGCTCGATCACTCCGGTGCCGCCCAGCGACACCGTGAGGATGTCGTGGAACTGGACGCCGGACGTGGTGGGTGCCTCGAACGCATGGTCCGCGACCACCGCCGGATTCACGTTGAAGAAACAGTAACTGCCCAGCCCGAACGCCTGGTGGCTGGTGACGGACGGACCGACCTCGTAGGCGGCGTATCCGTCCGATGATCCGTTCATCCAGGCCGCCTGGTTCGGCGGGTCGTAGGGCATCTCGTTCTGGAAGAAGATCGTCTCGCCGCCATTGCCGAACCACTGCACCTCGTAGTTCTGGTAGTGCTCGACGAACAGCCCCGTCGCGAGGACGTTGTTGCCGTTGACGACCAGGCCGTGCTGGGCGGTGTTGACCGTCCACCCGACCGTGCCCGAGTTGCCGTGGTCCGCGCGCCATGCCCAGATGTCGTCGATCAGGGTGTTGCTGGCGTTGACCACGAGGCTGTTAGTGGCCTGGCCCGCGATGTCGCCGCCGATCCGGAAGAACGTGTCCTGGACCGAGATCGGGTTGCTGGCGTGGTTCGCCGATGAGCCCGCGGGGCCGATCTGCAGCAGCGTGCTGGAGTTGGTGGTGCCCGCGTCGAACAACAGGCCGTCGACCCGGATGCCGTCGACGTCGGCGACATGCATGGTGTCCACGCCGCCGATCGGGATCAGCGTCGGTATGCCGATACCGAGGATCACCGTGTTGGGGTTGGTGACATTGAGCGTCTGGTTGATGTTGTAGACGCCGGGGGTGAAGAACAGGCTGCAGCCCTGCGCCAGCGCCGCGTTCATCTGCGCCGCGGTGTCGGACGGCGTGACCACGAAGAACTGGCTCATCGGCAGCGACGTACCCGGCGTGGGCCCGTTCGCCCAGCTGGGGCCGGACGCACCCGTCCGCAGTGACGGCAGGAACACGTGATAGTTGCCGGCGGAGTCGACGTACAGGTAAGGCACGTCCCGGGCTACCGGCGTCGTGGCCAGAACCGTCTCCGGCGGGTTGGGGAACGTATTACCCGGCGCGCCGTTCACCCCGGAGAACACCATGTTCCAGACCCCGCCATTCCAGCTGCCGAAGTTGCTGTCGGCGGAGTACCACTGCTGCTGGGAAATACTGGTGACCTGGCCGGTGACCTTGCTGTCGGCGATGTAGCCGCCGCTCGCGAAGCCGTTGCTTGCCGGGGCCAGGGTCAGGCCACCGTGGATGTCCATCCGCCGGAACGGGCCGGCCTGGGCGACGGCCCACCGGGTGGTCCCGGCCGACGGGGTGACCTCCATGTTCTCCGCTGACCGCCAGAAGTTCTGGGTAGCGTTGCCGGTGCCGTCGAACGCGTCCACGGTGACGTCGCCGTTGTTCGTGACGTCGTCGGGGTTCTGGCCCAGACCCTGGATCGAGGTGTAGTAGCCGATGTTCGCGTCCACGGCGTAGGCGCCCGGCTTGAACAGCAGCGCGAACCGCTGGGTGCCGAACTGGTTGACCTTCTGCGTGTTGAACACGTTGTTCAACGTTGTCTGGATGCTCGAGTTGCCCTGACTCGGATCGAAGATGAACACGTTCGGGCCGAAGCTGGGCGTGTTGGACTGCCCGGTGCACCCGGTGGCCTGGTTGTTCACGGTCCAGCCGAACGAAGCGTTGCCGGACGCGCCGGTGCCGTCGGTGACCGTCACCATCACGGTGGACGTGCCCGCGGTCGTCGGAGTACCGGAGATCAGCCCCGACGAGGCGTTGATCGACAGGCCCGCGGGCAACCCGGTCGCCTTATACGTCAGCGTCTGGCCAGCCGCGGAGTCGGTGGCGGAGATGTGCAGGCTCGCCGCGGTGCCCACGGTCGAGGTCTGGCTGCCCGGGTTCGTCACCGTGACGGTGTTACCGCCGCCGCTGCCCGGGCCGGCGAACACCTGGAATTCCCACAGCGAATACCCGAACTGGGTGGCCCGCGCCGTGCCGAACATCCGGACATACCGGCCGCTGCCCGACACGTTCAGCGTCTGCACACCGCCAGTACCGGTCGTCGTCGAGAAGACCGAGGTCCACGTCGAATTGTCGTTAGACGTCTGGATCTGGAACGCCGTCGCGAACGCCGCCTCCCAGTTCAGCACCACCTGGCAGATCGACTGCGCCGAACCCAGGTCCACCTCCAGCCACTGCGGATCCGAGAACGCACTCGACCAGCGCGTCCCCGTGTTACCGTCCACCGCCGCCGACGGCGGGAAGCTCGCGTTCTCCTGAGACGACGCCGTCGCCGTCTTGTTCAGCGCGACGTTCGTCGTCCCGCAGCTGGCGGCCTTCGCGGCCGGCGCCAAGCCGGGCGCGGCAAGCCCGGTGAGCACGAGCGCCGAGCCGGCTAGCAGCACCGCTCCGGCCCGTCCCCGGCGGGGCATCACTGCCTTCGACAGACGTGTGATCAGGCGATATAGGACAGCGTGCATAATGCGCCTCCCGGAGCAGACGAGGCTCGCCGCATTGACGGGGCGAATTGTTCAAGCCTTAAACAATGGCGTAACTTAAGTGCGCCGGCTCGTCAAGCGTGATCGGCCGCTATTAACGCAACGTTCCGGGAAAGCGACGCCCCGCCGGATCCCAAGCGAACCGGCGGGGCGTCTTCGTAATGAACGGAACGTCAGTCCAGGTACTCCCGGAGCATCTGGGCACGGGACGGGTGGCGGAGCTTGGCGAGCGTCTTCGACTCGATCTGCCTGATCCGCTCCCTGGTCACGCCGAACTCCCGGCCGACCTCCTCCAGCGTCCGCGGATGCCCGTCCGTCAGCCCGAACCGCAGCTGGATGATCCGCTGCTCGCGCTCGGCCAGCTCGCACAGCACGCGTTCCAGCTGGTCCTGGAGCATGATGAACGCCGCCGCCTCGATCGGCACCACGGCGTCCGCGTCCTCGATGAAGTCGCCGAGGTCCGACTCCTCTTCGCCGATCGGCGACTGCAGCGACACCGGCTCCTGGGCGATCCGCTGGATCTCCGCGACCCGCTCGGGCTCAAGGCCCATTTCGCGAGCGATCTCGTCGATCGCGGCTTCCCGGCCGAGCTCCTGATGCAGCTGCCGCTGCACGCGGGCCAGCTTGTTGATCGTCTCCACCATGTGCACCGGCACCCGGATCGTCCGCGCCTGATCCGCGATCGCCCGCGTGATCGCCTGGCGGATCCACCAGGTGGCGTACGTGGAGAACTTGTACCCCCGGGTGTAATCGAACTTCTCCACCGCCCGGATCAGGCCGAGGTTCCCCTCCTGGATCAGGTCGAGAAACACCAGCCCGCGGCCGATGTACCGCTTGGCGATGGACACGACGAGCCGCAGGTTCGCCTCGATCAACCGCTGCTTGGCCCGGACGCCCTCGGCGATCAGCACCTCGAGGTCCTGCAGCTCGGCACGCACGGGCAGCTCGAACCCGCCAGCGATCACGTCGTCGGCGAACAGGCCGGCCTCGATACACTTGGCGAGTTCGACCTCGTCCTCGGCGGTGAGCAGCGGCACCCGGCCGATCTCCCGCAGGTAGATGCGCACCAGGTCGCTGGTGGTGGCGCGCCTGCTCCCGCTCTCCACGTCGCCGCGCCGCGGCACGGGCTCGACGTCTTCCTCGGGCATCACGTCGAGTACCTCGACGCCCTCATCGGCCAGCGCGCGTACCGCCGCGTCGATTGCTTCCGGCGGCAGGTCGGCACGATCCAGCGCCACCACGACGTCGGCCATGGTAACCGAGCCCCGTTCTCGGCCTTTCGCTACGAGTTCCGTCAGCTGATCGGCTGGTGAGGTTTCGCCCGCCAGACCACTGTTTGTCAGTACGGTGAGGCTCACGATCACCAGTCTGCTTCACGACCAGCCGTTTACGGGGGACCTAATTTTGTTACCTGCCGGCTACTTAACCCTTCCGGCCAGCCGTGCTAGCGTCAGCCGCCAGCCGCGCGATCCAGCAGTGCCTTGCGCCGTTTCTCCAGGCCAACCAGGTCGCCGAACAGCCTGTTGTACGCGGTCTGCTCCTCCACCGGGTTCATCCGCTGGAGCCGCGCCTTGACCGTGCCGATCTCCCGGCTCACCGCGAGTTCACCCACCCGGGCCAGCACCTTGTCCGCGTATCTCGCGTCCGGCTCCCCCGCGATCTGCAGCGACTCGACGGCGAGCCCGGTGACGAACCCCTGCGCCCGCTCGTTCGGCGCCGCCTCGCGCAGCCGCGCCGCCCAGTCCCGCGGGCTGCCCGCGCCCGCGGTCCCGCCACACGCCACGATCAGCCCGAACATCGCCCCGTGCGCCGGCAGCGTGAACGCCGACGCCCCGAGCGCGTCGAACTCGGGCCCGCACAACCCTGGCCGCTGCACCGCGAGCTTGAGCAGCTCTCGCTCCACGCTGGCTACCGGATTATTTCTACCGAACGACCCCTGGTTACTCCCCAGGTCAGCGCGTTCCTCCCAGGAGTCGCGGTTATCCCTGGTGCTTCGCCTGGATCTGCCTTGAGGAGCCGGGTCGCCGCCGTGCTCGCGCACCCGGGTCAGCACGAAACCTTCGTCCATCATGCCGAGCCAGCGGTCCAGGTTCACCGCGTAGCGCGCACGCATACCGGTGTCCTTGATCTTCGCGACGATCCGCGCGGCCTCGTCGAGCGCGGCCAGCTGTCCCTCGGTGGTGTCCAGGTTGTGCTTGGCGAGCACGCCCTTGATCGCGAACTCGAACAGCGGCACCCGCCGCGCGATCAGGTCGCGCACCGCGGCGTCGCCGTGGGTGAGCCGGACGTCGCACGGGTCCAGCCCGTCCGGCTGCACGGTGACGAACGTCTGCGTGACGAACTTCTCCTCCATGCCGAACGCGCGCAGCGCGGCCCGCTGTCCGGCCGCGTCACCGTCGAACGTGAAGATCACCTCGCCGGTGGACCCCTCGGTGTCCATGATCAGCCGGCGCAGCACCTTGATGTGGTCTTCGCCGAACGACGTGCCGCACGTCGCCACGGCGGTCGGCACTCCGGCCAGGTGGCAGGCCATCACGTCGGTGTATCCCTCGACGATGACCGCCTGCCTGCGCTGCGCGATCTCCCGTTTGGCCAGGTCGGCGCCGTACAGCACGGTGGACTTGCGGAACAGCGTCGTTTCCGGCGTGTTCAGGTACTTCGGCCCGTCCTCAGCCGGGTTCAGCTTGCGCGCGCCGAACGCGATCACGTCACCGGACAGGTCCCTGATCGGCCACATCAGCCGGCCGCGGAACCGGTCCATCGGCCCGCGCCTGCCCTGCGTGGCCAGCCCGGAAGCCAGCAACTCCGTGTCGGCGTAGCCGCGCCCGCGCAGGTGCCGGGTCAGGTCCTCCCACGAGGCCGGCGAGTAGCCGACCCCGAACCGTTCGGCGTCCGCGGCCTCGAAGCCGCGCTCGGTGAGGAACTGGCGGGCGTGCGCCGCGTCCGGTCCCGTGAGCTTTTCGGCGAAAAACTCGGCGGCGACCTTGTGCGCCTCGACCAGCCGCCGGCGCTGGCTCTGCTCCTGGCCGGGCACGTAGCCGCCCTGCTCGTAGCGCAGGTCGATGCCGGCCCGCCCGGCGAGCTTCTCCACCGCCTCGACGAAGCTCAGCGCGTCGATCTTCTGCACGAACTTGATGACGTCACCGCCCTCGCCGCAGCCGTGGCAGTACCACAGGCCGCGAGACGGCGTGACGTTGAACGACGGGGACTTCTCGTCGTGGAACGGGCACAGCCCCTTGACCGACCCGCCGCCGGCGCTGCGAAGCTGGAGGTACTCGCCGATAACCTCGTCGACGGGCGATCGCTCGCGGACCACCGCGATGTCCTCGTCGCGGATCCGCCCAGCCATCAACCACCTCCGATTGGGACCCCGTCGTGGCTAGTCTAGGCGTCGTGGTCGCGATTACCTGGGTCAAACCGTCCGGAGCAGAGTACGCCAGCGTGGCGCTGGCGTACGGCAAGCTCGTCGCGTCCGGCATGGCGATCGATGCCGATCCGCTGCCGTATCACCTGGACTACTCCCTGACCTGCGATGACGGTTACGTCACCAGACAGCTCCGGGTGCACGCGGCCGGTGACGGCTGGGACCGCGCGATCGATCTGAGCCGGGACCCCGACGGTACCTGGCGGCTGACGTCCGAGGCCGCCGGGGTGGTAGACCTGCCGCCCCCGGGCGGGGAACCCGAGACGTTCGCCGGCGCCCTGGACTGCGACCTGGGCCTGTCACCGCTCACCAACACGATGCCGGTACTCCGGCACGGCCTGGTGCACGGCGGCGACCCGGTGACGTTCCTGATGGCCTGGGTCAGCGTGCCCGACCTGTCGGTGCGCGCCTCGCGCCAGCGGTACACTTACCTGCGGCCGGGCGTCGTCAACTATTCGTCCGGGAGCTTCTCCGACGACATCGTCTTCGACGCCGACGGCCTGGTGCTCGACTACCCGAGCATCGGAAAGCGCGCATGAGCCTGCTCGTGCTGTGGGACGTTGACTACACGCTGGTGAACGCCGACGGGCTCGGCACCCGGCTGTACCGGGAAGTGTTCGGTGAGATGTTCGGCCGCGAGCTCACCGAGATGGCGCCGAAGGCAGGCCGGACGGACCGGGCCATCGTGCTGGATACGCTGACGCTGGCCGGGATCGCCGACCCCCGCGCGCACGTCGACCCGTTCCTCGCCGCGCTTGCCAAGCACATCGCCACGCTGAACGGCAGCGCCGGCCCATCGGCACCGAGCTGAAGCTGCGGACCGCCGGGCTGGATGCCCACCTGGACCTGGACGCCGGCGCCTACGGCGACGTCCACGAGGTCCGCGCCGAACTGGTAGACGTCGCCCGCCAGGCCGCCAAGGCACGCTACGGCGTGGACTTCCCGGGCGGATCGACCGTCCTGATCGGCGACACACCCCTCGACGTCGAAGCCGCGCTGGCGCGCGGCGCCCGCGCCATAGCGGTCGCAACCGGAAGCTACGCCCAGTCCGAACTAGCGGACGCGCACGCCACCCTCCCCGACCTCACCGACACCGCGGCCCTGCTCGCCGCGGTAGTCCCCTAGTGGCCGTGCCGATGGCGCCATCGGGCCGGCGCGTGGCGTGCCGATGGCGCCATCGGGTGGGGGGCGAGGTACCCCGTTGGCGCCATCGGCATGCTCGTCGTGATCATGACCCGGGCGGCGAGAGGATGCCGCGTTCCAGGGCGGTGGTGACCGCCGCGGTGCGGTCAGAGACGCCGAGCTTGCCGAAGGCGCGCAGCAGGTGCGTCTTCACGGTCGCCTCTGGCCTGCGCGCGCTAAGGCTACACCTGTCTTCTTACCCGTTCGGAGGGCCTAGCGGACCGTTATGTCCCCGTTTGTCCCCGCCGTCCGGGTAAGAAGACACCTGTAGCGTAAACGAACCCGGACAAAGCGGGCGCGGGCGGCGGGTGCGGGGTGGCGGTCGCGGGTCGCCGGCAGCGCGTCGCCTGGGCGGAGCGTTCCGGTGCGCAGCACGTCGATGAGCGCGTCCGCCACCCGGTGCCGGAGCGGTGCGCCCGACGGCGGCAACTCCAGGTGAAGTTCGACCGCACGCGCGTCCGCCAGAACGGTGGATTCTGGCTCTATGAGCCAGCCACATACGCTGGGTAACGTCTACGGTATGCCGATCACCGAACTGTCCCGCCTCCGCGAGAAGGCCACCCCCGACCGCGCCGAGCTGGACCGCCTGCTCGACGAGGCGTTCCTCGCGCACGTCGGGCTGGCCGACGACACCGGGCACGTAGTCGTCATCCCGACCGGGCTGGCCCGCGACGGCGACAGCATCCTGATCCACGGGTCGACCGGATCCGGCTGGATGCGCCGCCTGGCGGCCGGCGCGCCGGCCTGCGTCACGGTGACGGACCTGACCGGCATCGTGGTCGCCCGGTCCAGCTTCGAGTCCTCGTTCCGGTACCGCAGCGCGGTGCTGTTCGGCGCGTTCAGCAGGCTCGCGAAGCTCGACCTAGCCCGCGCGCTCGACCTGCTCACCGAGCACTTCCTGCCCGGCCGGACCGCGGAGATCAGGCGGCCGACGAACCGCGAGCTTGCCGCCACGATGGTGCTGCGCATGCCGATCGCGAGATGGTCGCTGAAAATATCGGAAGGCTGGCCGGAGGACGACGAGGCCGACCTCGACGGCGACGCGTGGGCCGGCGTGATCCCGCTCCGCCCCTGGACAGCAGGCGACCCGCTGCCCGCTCCGGATCTGCGGGCCGGCATCGCGGTGCCCGCGTCAGTCCGTGCCCGAACACAAGTGGTGGTGCCAGGCGATCGCCGAGGTGTCGGTCAGCGAGGCGACCTGGTCGATAACGACGCGGCGGCGCTCGGCGTCTGAACGGGCGGCGGCCCAGGCCGAGCGGAGCAGCGGGTCCAGCGTGGCCGGCGAGCCCCGTTCGACCGCGCAGACCAGCTCGGCGAGTAGCTCCCGCTCCAGCTCCCGCGCCCGCGCGGCCCCCTCGCGTCCCATCACGTACACCGCCGTGATGGCCTTGAGCAGCGCGCATTCGAGCCGCTGCCGCCGCGGCACGAGCAGGTCGGCCCCGTAACGAGTGCGCGGGCCCGGCCAGGCGGCCAGTGTCGCCTCGACCGGAGCCACATACAATCGCCCGTGCAGTTCCCCGGTGAATTGCTTCAGCGCCGCGAGCGATCGCTCGGTACCGTCGAATTCCCGCGGCCAGATATCCATCGCGAGCAGGTCGTCGAGAATATCCGCGAGTTCCGCCAGCGAAACGGTTTCTTCGCAATAGAGTTCGGCGGCGGTCTGAGACACCTGCTGTCGTTCTGATATAAGGGTGTCGAAGTTGATCAGGCCGGCGTGAAAGCCGTCTTCGAGGTCGTGTACGGAATAGGCGACGTCGTCGGCCCAGTCCATAATCTGCGCTTCCAGGCACAGCCTGCCCTCCGGCGCGCCCTCCCTGATCCAGGCGAAAACCTCGGCGTCCTCGCGGTACACGCCGTACTTGCCGGATCCAGCGTCGAACCACGGGTACTTGAGGGTCGCGTCCAGCGTGGCGCGGGTCAGGTTCAGGCCGGCCCCGGGGATCTTCGGCTCGAGCCGGGTGAGCAAACGCAGTGACTGCGCGTTTCCCTCGAAACCACCAAGTTCATTAAGAGCAAATTCACCATTATGACCGAACGGGCTGTGGCCAATGTCATGGGCCAGGCATGCCGCGTCCACAAGGTCGGCGTCGGCGCCTATTTCACGGGCCAGTTCCCGGCCTATCTGGGCACATTCAAGGGAGTGGGTGAGCCGGGTCCGCGGGCTCTGCGGACTGAGGGTGGCCGCGGACCCGGCGGCAACCACTTGCGTCTTGGCGGATAGCCGCCGGAGCGCCGCGCTGTGCAGCACCCGGGCACGATCGCGCTGAAAGTCGCTGCGCCCGGCCCGCTTGGGCGGCTCCGCCACCCAGCGGGCCGTGGCGCTAGCGTCGTACATCAGCGGCTCTGCGAGCCTTCGGCCTCCAGCGCGGCGCGGCCGGCCTCCAGGCGGGCAACTGGGACGCGGAACGGTGAGCAGGACACGTAGTCCAGACCCACCTCGTGGAAGAAGTGCACCGAGTCCGGGTCGCCGCCGTGCTCACCGCAGACGCCGAGGTGCAGGTCCGGCCGGACCGCCCGGCCTTCCTTGACCGCGATGTCGACGAGGCGGCCGACGCCGTCCCGGTCGATCGTCTCGAACGGGGAGACGCCGAAGACGCCCAGCTCGATGTACTTGCTGAAGAACGCGCCCTCCACGTCATCCCGGGAGAAGCCCCAGGTCATCTGCGTCAGGTCGTTCGTGCCGAAGGAGAAGAACTCGGCGCTTTGCGCGATCGGGCCCGCGTTGAGTGCGGCGCGGGGCACCTCGATCATCGTGCCGACGAGCGTGTGCACGTGCGTGCCGGTTTCCTCCTCGACCGAGCGCAGCACCTCCTCGACCTGCTCGCGGCTGATCTCCATCTCCTGCACGGTGGCGGTGAGCGGGATCATCACCTCCGGGTGCGGGTCCTTGCCTGCCTGCTTGAGCTGTGCCGCGGCGTGCGCGATGGCGCGCACCTGCATCTGGGCCAGGCCCGGGATGACCAGCGCGAGCCGGACGCCGCGCAGGCCGAGCATCGGGTTCTGCTCGTGCAGCCTCCGGACGGCCGCGAGCAGCCGCTTGTCCTTGTCCGTGGCGTTGTCGCCGGCCAGGGCGATCTTGACGGTCAGCTCGGTCAGGTCCGGCAGGAACTCGTGCAGCGGCGGGTCGATCAGCCGGATCGTCACCGGCAGGCCGTCCATCGCCTCGAGGATCTCCACGAAGTCACCGCGCTGGAGCGGCTCGAGCGCGTCCAGCGCCTCCTGGCGGCCCTGCTCGTTCTCGGCCAGGATCAGGTTCTCCACGAGCTGACGGCGCTCACCGAGGAACATGTGCTCGGTGCGGACCAGGCCGACGCCGCCGGCGCCGAACCGGCGGGCCCGCGCGCAGTCCGGGCCGGTGTCCGCGTTCGCGAACACGCCAAGCCGGCGCTTCTGATCGGCGTGGTGCATGATCGCGTGCACCGCGCGGATCAGGTCGTCGGCCTCGTCCGAGTGCGGGTGCAGCTCGCCCTCGAAGTAGCGGACCACGGCCGAGGAGACCACCGGCACCTCACCCGCGTAGACGATGCCGCTGGTGCCGTCGATGGAGATGACGTCGCCCTCGTTGACGGTGAGCCCGGCGGCGGTGGTGAAGTGCTTGGCCTTGGTGTCGACGTTGAGCTCGTCAGCACCGCACACGCAGGTCTTGCCCATACCGCGGGCGACCACGGCCGCGTGGCTGGTCTTGCCGCCGCGGCTGGTCAGGATGCCCTGCGCCGCGATCATGCCGTGCAGGTCGTCCGGGTTGGTCTCGCGGCGGACCAGGATGACCTTTTCCCCCTGGGCGGCAAGCTCGACCGCCCGGGCCGAGTCGAACACAGCCTTGCCGACCGCCGCGCCCGGCGACGCCGAGACGCCGGTCGCGATCTTGGTGACGCTCGCGCCGGTGTCGAACCGCGGGAACATCAGCCGGGCGAGCTCGTCGCCGGACACCCGGCGAGTCGCCTCGTCCATGTCGATCAGGCCCTGGTCGACGAGCTGGACGGCGATGCGGAACGCCGCGGCGGCGGTGCGCTTGCCGACCCGGGTCTGCAGCATCCAGAGCTTGCCGCGCTCGACGGTGAACTCGATGTCGCACAGGTCCTTGTAGTGGTTCTCCAGCGTCTGCATGATGCCCATGAGCTCGTCGTAGACGCCCTTGTTGATCTGCTCGAGATCCTGGAGCGGCACGGTGTTGCGGATGCCGGCCACGACGTCCTCGCCCTGTGCGTTCTGCAGGTAGTCGCCGTACACGCCCTGCGCGCCGGAGCCGGGGTCACGGGTGAACGCGACGCCGGTGCCGGAGTCCATGCCGAGGTTGCCGAACACCATCGCGACCACGTTCACCGCGGTGCCGAGGTCGCCCGGGATGCGCTCCTGGCGGCGGTACAGGATCGCCCGGTCCGCGTTCCAGGAATTGAACACGGCCCAGATGGCGAGTTCCAGCTGCTCCCGCGGGTCCTGCGGGAAGGTGCGGTCGGAGTGCTCGGAGACGATGAGCTTGAACGCCTCTACGAGCTTTTGCAGGTCCTGCTCGTCCAGGTCGACGTCGTTCTTGACGCCCTTGGCCTTCTTGGCGGCCTCGATGGCGTGCTCGAAGTGCTCGCCGTCGATGTCCAGCACGGTCTTGCCGAACATCTGGATCAGCCGGCGGTAGGAGTCCCAGGCGAACCGCTCGTTGCCGGCCTGCTTGGCCAGGCCCTGCACGGACTCGTCGGACAGGCCGATGTTGAGCACCGTCTCCATCATGCCCGGCATGGAGAACTTGGCGCCGGACCGCACGCTGACCAGCAGCGGGTCCGCGGGGTCGCCGAGCTTGCGGCCCATTCTCGCCTCGAGCTCAGCCAGATGCGCCGCGATCTCGTCGTCGAGACCCGCCGGGGTGCTGCCTTCGGCCAGGTAGTGGCGGCACGCCTCCGTGCTGATGATGAAGCCGGGCGGCACCGGCAGGCCGAGGTTGGTCATCTCGGCGAGGTTGGCACCCTTGCCACCTAGAAGGTCCTTGAGATCCTTGTTGCCCTCAGTGAAGTCATAAACGAGCTTAGTCACCGACCTGCTCCTCGCGCAGCGTGTCATCGTGGGTTCACTGGAACCCTACCGCCCCCGAGCCGGCGCTGATGGTCTGGACCACCAGCTTCGCAACCTCGAAGCAACCAACCGGCACCGGCTGCGTCTCTGATACGTGGAGCTCAAACTCACCGACAGGATGCACCTGCGGGACCGGCTTCCGCCTCAGCCCGGTGCGCTCGACGGCGTCACGGCGCTGTACCGCGAGCACGCCCTCGGCCTGATCAGGCTCGCCGTGGTCATGATGGGCGACCGGCAGGCCGCCGAGGACGTCGTGCAGGACGCGTTCGCCGAGCTATACCGGCGGTGGCACACGCTGAGCGACACCAGCAAGGCGCTGGGCTACGTCCGGTCCAGCGTGCTCAACGGTTCGCGGACCGTGCTCAGAAAACGCGCCAGGCAGCCCGCGCATGGTGACCAGCTGATGGCCCCCTCCTCTCCCGAAGCGGAAGCGCTGCTGTCCGAGGAGCATCGCGAAGTGCTCGAGGCCATCCGGCGGCTGCCGGACCGGCAGCGCGAGGCCCTCGTGCTGCGCTTCTACCTCGACCTCACCGAGGGCGATATCGCGAAGTCGATGGGCATCA
>Ga0207664_10000158_pt1 | contig 54104 bp, 41 predicted proteins | sample LARL83metaG_FD_184349 | JGI IMG/M metagenome (GOLD analysis project Ga0207664, IMG submission 184349) | Corn, switchgrass and miscanthus rhizosphere microbial communities from Kellogg Biological Station, Michigan, USA - LAR L8-3 metaG... | ecosystem: Host-associated > Plants > Roots >...
CTCCGCAATGCAGCGCGAATCGGACGGCGGTCAGGTGAATGGCTATCAGACGATTCACTACTCCATTGACACGGCGCGATGGGACGCGACCACGCGGCAGATGCTTGGTGGCTTTGCTTTGGGTACGGGCGGGTATGAAAAGGGCGACGCATGGGTGACGACAAATGGTTGCCCGGTGAAACTCATTCTCGATGACGAGATGCACAACAAAGATGGCAGCCTCCTCGACAAGGTGCATTACGAAGAAGCAATGGTCAAGAAATGACTCAAGACGCCAACCTTTTTCTGCCTCCGAGGTGCTGCCCCATCACTGAGCAGCGAGAGCCCGGCAGTGGAGATATGCGATGGAAATGACTTGCGAGCGCTGTGGTACGTCTGTCAGCGAATCAGCTGCGTTTTGCACTAAATGCGGTATGCGGCGAAACCTGGCCGCTCGCCCTGCCCGCCCCAGTCGTTTCTGCACGAAGTGCGGCTCGCCTTTGGGAGAGGCTAAATTCTGCACGAAATGCGGCGCGCCTGCGGAGCAGCTTGCGGGTGAGGTTAGCGCTTCCGAGAAACAATCATCCGTCGTGCCGAGATCGCTGAAACCACCGTTACCGACCATACTCATCATCGCGGGCGTTGGTATTTTGCTGTTCGCGGCTGCAATCACCGCCGGTGTGGTTTTTGTGGCGCATCGCGCCAGGCAAAAAGCGGCCGAAATCGAAGCTAATGTTAGCGCTCGAAGAAAGCATGCGGCTTCAAAGGGGGCGGAAAACGCGAGCGAAGGAGGTTCTCCGAAATCGTCCTCCGCAGGCAATGCTCAGTCTTCAAATGTCCCTGCAGGCAGCTCGGCCAAACCTGACGCTCCTTATGGATGGACGCTCGAAAACGGCAAACTTGTCCCGGCGCCTTCGCCCTCCGCCGCACCCATGGTCTCGGCGCCTGCCTCATCGCCGAACGCGCCAGCGTCGGCCACTGCAGATCAATCGCACGATTGGGCAATCCAATATGAGCGCACCGAAGGCGGCCCGGACGCCGATCTCGTGGTGCGCACCGGAGACATCAACAATCTGGGATTCGGATGGCCGAAGAACTTCGATCCGTTTTCCGGCAAATCCACTTTTCCGCATCCGTTTCCGTGGTCGCCGAAACCAGGTTCCCCCGATGGCACCGATCGAATGCTGCTGGGTTCGGCCGTGACACTAGCGGATTTCAAGGAGCACCCTTTTGCCGGCGACGGCTATACCAGCAGCCTTCTGCGTCCGTGTCAGGGATTGCCGGATGGTTCCGCGTGCAAAGGCCGCCTGGAATCCATGCCGCAGCCCATCGTACTCGCTGTGGGTGCTCTGCCGCCAAAGATAGAAGCGGTGCTCTTCCAGATTTTTGTCGACGATTTTCAGGCGCCATCCTTCCACTCGCATTTCCAAGTGAGCCTGAATGGCACTCGCATTCCAAGCCTGGAGCAGGTAGTGAACGCGATCGACCAGACCGGCCCGATTGGGAAACTGATTACGGTCAATCTCCTTCCGGAATATTTCCCATTGCTGAATTCCGGAACTGTGAAGCTTCTGATCGATGATCCCACAACACACGCGCAGGATGGATACGCAGTTGATTTCGTCCGCATTCTCGTGAATCCGCATAGATTCGAGTACCTGGTTTCCGTCGCAGTTACGGTTAAAGATTGGGACAAAGGTACTCCCATTTCAGGTGCGACGGTAACCGCTGCGCTTCAATCCGGTGCTACTGACGCAAACGGAAACTGCCAGTTGAGCGGATTACCTGCAGGGTTGGTGGTCGCCACCGCGGAGTCACCGGGCTACGATGCGAACTCGGCAGCAGCGGACGTTGTAGCCGGACAGAGCGGACACGCCGAAATACAGTTGCACCGTCATGAAGAAGGCACTTCTGCGCTGGAAAGGGCCATCGCGCAAACCGGAACGGCTGCCGTTTACGGAATTCATTTCGACAGCGACTCAGCGAAGCTCAAGCCGGACAGCACGCCGGCGCTCGAAGCCGTGCTCGGGCTCATTAACAACCATCCGGGATCGCGCTGGATAATTGCCGGCCACACCGACAACCAGGGAAACAGCGCGCACAACCAGGCACTGTCGCAGAATCGCGCCGCCTCTGTCATTGCATGGCTGAAGGCGCATGGCGTGGATTCGAGTCGCCTCGCTCCCCAGGGTTTTGGCGCGACCCAGCCGGTCGCGGATAACGCCACCGCGAACGGCAGGGCGCTGAATCGTAGAGTGGAAATTGCACCCGCGCGGAACTGATTGGGCACTTTGCTCGGTACTCACGTATGAAAGCAGGGGCCGTAAACGCAACAAAGCCGCAGTTCACGCAGGCATGGACGAACCGTATGCAGGGGAAGAGGCAGTCACTCGATTAAGACCTGTTAGTCAGGAGAACCCAAAATGAACAAGCTGTCGAATGGAGCAGAAATGGCAGGAGAAAGAAGTCATTCCGTGACCCGGTGGTCGCTACTTTTCATGGGCCTTGCGCTGGTTACCATGTGGGCGTGCACTTCCGGCTCCGCTTCCAAGGATGCTGGCGGTCGGGCGATAGCGGCAGGCTCGCGCAACCCGGACGCCCACATTGACGTGATGTGCATCGGTGATCGCATCAGCGATCCTTCCGAAGCTTTTCACTACTCCTATAAGTACACAGATGCACATGGCTGGGTGGAGGATGAAGCCGAGATCACGCGCCAAGCCATGGATATCACCATCAAGGACAAATCTGGTTCTCACCTCTTCCATGGTGAGCGCTCAGACGAAGCGAGTTGGAACAGCGCCGTCATCGACCTGTCGCACCTGAACATAACCGCAATGTCCGCCAGGCTGAACGCTCTGAACGATTCGTCGGCCATTGTTCAACAAAGCCGTGAATCCATCAATGGATACGACACAGCGAAGTATTCCATCGACACTGGGAGTGCCAATTCTTCGGATCGCCAGAAGTTCGAAACTCTATTTGGCAAAGGCGCCTCCGAGAAAGGAACGGCCTGGATGGCACCCGACGGTTGCGTCGCGAAATTCACCCTGGATGAAACGATCATGCAGGGTGACGCCCTGAACAAACCGCATTATGAAATGGCCAGGATTAAGAGATGAGCGGATACAGCCGGTGTCCCGCAGAGTGCGGCTTCACCTGCGAATACTTGAAATCTTTTGCGCGTCGCGGCTGTTCCTTGGGCGCAGCCACGCGCTCGAAGAGCAACAGGCTGAGAGTTGATCTCGATGCTGTGCGGATGTCCAGCATCAGAATTGGGGACTGGCTATGAGGCGGATATTTCAATGTGCACGGTTTGTCCTGATGATCAGCCAGATTCTCGGCATTGGGGGGATTGCAGCCTCGGCGCAGTCCACTCCTATTAAGTGGACGAAGGATGCCGTCATTGTCGACGGCAATACGGCCCAGAACGCGCTCAAAAGTGTGAGTAGCGACGGCCACGTCCTGGTCTTCAACACATCGGATCAGCGCATCGTGAACCTGGCCGCAGGACAGGTTCTGGTTCTCCAGGACATGGGAGCGAGGCGCGTGCTGGGCACTTTGAAGCAGGGTCCTCTGACGGCGGTGGCCACCAATGCAGCCGCGCTGACGGACTTCATCGAAGATGGCGCCATTCAGTTCCCAAACAATTCCCGGGACCCTGTCATTTTGGACCAGCAAGATACGAATTTTGGTCCCGGTGTGGACAAATTGACTGGCGACGTGGACGAGTGGCACTACACCGTCCAGAGCGATGCCGGCAGCGACGCCAACCCCAACGACCTCGATTTTTTATTTGTTGCCGAAAAGCACCTTGGCGGACTGGATGCGGAAGTCAACGGCAAGGGGCACTTGAAGAACAATGGATTCTCATTCCTTGCGGAGATTCGCGGAGCCAAACTTCAAAAACTGCTCTTCACAGCGCCGGTCGAAGGCACCCTTAAGGTGGATTGGGTCGTGGCCACAAAGGGCTCGAGCACCGGCATTGGGGAAAAGCGGCTGCGGATGCCCACTTTCTTCAAAGAGATCTTCGTCGCGAACCACCTGCCGTTCTTATATGAAATCGGCGCGAACCTGATTTTCACTCCCGGTCTGGGCGAGAAGAAAGCGGCAGTATCGGGAGGCTTCGAAATATCTTACGACGGAAAAGGTGGATTTACCTCGACGCCGAATGGAGCTGCACCGGTTGAACAAATGAAAGCATCTCCGAAGTCAGTCGACAAGGTTACGTCCTCAGCCTTGGCGGCTCACGGGGTGGTCGTGGCCGTGAATGCTCCGAAGATCGCATTCAGTTTCGGCACAGCCAGCTTCATGGAAGCCGTTCATTCGCAGGTGCCGGATGCGATCAAGAGCCACGGGAGCGCCGATGCTTTTGAAGCCCGGCTTTCCAGCGTCCTCTCCAAAGACAAGCCGGATTTCTTCAGAACGGAAGGCGGGGCTTATGTGCAATGGGTGAATGAGTACGACTATACCGGTTCCGGACCCATGAGTGTCGTGCCCAACTGCAGTACCACGCACTTTAACCTGATCGCGTCCGGTGGGTTTGACTCGGCCCTGCTGGGCATAACTGGCAAAGGCACGTTTGAATTTTATAAGAAGAGTGAGACGAATACCGAGCCCGATGTCCCCGCCTGCAGGATCGGGCAGAAGTGATTGGAATGCGCTCTCGAACTCAGAGTCGGATATTGGCGCTGCTACTGGTGCTCTCGTCAGTAGCTTGCCACAAGCATGGTACGGTACCGCTTGCACTTGAAGAATGCGATCCCGCCGGCTACATCGGCTGCATTCAGCAAGACGCGTTTTTGTCCATTCCCATCACCGGCACCAATCTGTTCCTGACGTATTCGAGCCGGCGGATGATTGCTCAAGCAGAGCAAGGTTCTTGGGACGCGCAACCTCTTGGTCTCGGCGGTTGGTCCATCAATCTGGTTCAGCGCTACGACCGTGCCAATCGGATTCTAATCAGCGGCGATGGTAGCTGGCGCATCGCCGATGGCGTGAAGCTACATTCAGGCGAATTGGCGGTCCCGAGTTATGACGGCGCGCTGGCATTCATCTTTGATTCCGCCGGACGCCACACTCGTACCGTGGATGGACATCTGGGCACGGAACTGGTCAAAATCTCCTACGACAGCTCTGGCCGCCTTCTTCAGTTGGATGGCTCTGTAAACAACCGGCCTGTGCATGTTTCGGTTCAGCGGGACGCAAGTGGCGCTCAACAAAGCCTTCTAGGAATAGACGGAGGAGCGACGCGGCTCACTGTGAACAACAGGGGATACTTGGCCGGAATCACCAACCCTGCCGGCGAAACAACACAGATCGCCTGGAACCCCGTCGACCTGGTAGAGAGTAAAACTGATCCGGCCGGTAATGTTCAACGGTTCGCCTACGATTCCTCCGGGCATCTAACGTCCGCGACGGATGCGGACGGAGTAATGCAACTCTATGAACGAAAAGTATCCGGCGACACCCTGGAAGTCAGCATTCTGACTGCGCTGGGCCGGCAATGGACCTACCGCACCGAATCCGTGAAAGGAGGCATCCGGCGCACCTTCATCAGGCCCGATGGTACGGAAAACCGCCAGACCAGCGATCCGCGCGGCAATCGCGTTCTGCAACTTGCTGACGGGACAATCTGGAATATCGGCGCCGTTGCGAATCCTGTGTGGGGCATGACCTCTCCAGTCCTCACTCCGATTGTGGAAACCCGGCCAGACGGCGTCACTTCACGCACAGAGATCAAGTACAACCAGCAGGCGCAACGCTCCTTACCTTACGTCCTCGCCGGTTCCGTTATCACCATCATCAACGGACAATCGTGGACGCAACACTTCGATCCAGCGCAGCGCACTGCGGATATTGTGGACCCGAGCGGACGCCGAAGTGTTTTGCAATATGACGAGCGCGGCCGACTGCTGAGTTACTCCGCTCCGGGTAGGGCGCCGGTGTCGTATGCCTACAATGGCGAAGGGCGCAGAAAAAGCGTGACAATCGGAACTGACAAGCTTGCCCGAACTACGCGCTACACCTACGATGCCAGCACAGGCCAGATCATTACAACCCGTCCTGATGGTGTTAGCGAAAAGCGTGTGGTGGACAACGCAGGGCGAACTGCTATCTCTTCGATGGGAGATGGGTCGACGGTTGTTTTTGGTTACGATTCGGCAGGCCGAGTGAACCAGGTACAGCCGCCGGGTGGGTTGAATTTCACCTTGGGAATGAGCGGTGCGGGGCGTCCTACCGCGTTTGTTCCTCCAGTGGTTCAGGGGGATGCCTCGATTGAGACCAGTTCGTACGACAAAGATGGCCAGTTGACCGCCATTTCAGGCTTGGGCAATCGCGCCATAGCCTATAGTTACGACTCCGCGGGGAGGCTTACGAGTTCAACCTTTGACCAGGGCAAGCGCACCTTCTCCTACGATGCTCGTTCCGGGTTGGTTACTCAGGTCTCCGATCCCAGCGGCGTAAATGTGAGCTATGGATATACGGGCAGCGCACACACCAGCCTGACATGGTCGGGACCAGTCCACGGTTCCGTCTCTACCGCACTTGATCCAGTTGGCCGTGTAGCTCGCGAAACGGTAAACGGCAGCAATAACCTGGATTTCACTTACGATCCGGCGGGCAATCTCACCGGGGTCGGCCAGCTTTCCCTTACACGTGATCCAGCAACCGCTCTGTTGACGCATACAACACTTGGAGTCGTCGAAACCCGGCAAGAGTTCGACGAATATAAACAACTAGTCCGCGAGACTACAGCAGCAGCCGGAAAGTTGCTGCTCGACGTGCGCTACACACGCGACGCTTTGGAACGGATCAAGACGGTTACTGAAACCTTCGGCCACGACATGACTTCGAAAACCGAGTACACCTACGACCGGGCTGATCGCCTGACGGCGGTGAGAGTCAATGGCGGCGCGACTGAAACTTACCATTACGATCCGGCAGGCAACCGCGTCAGCCTTGTGCGAGCGAAAGAAAATCTTAAGGCCAGCTACGACAACCGTGAACGGCTCGTGAGCTTTGGCGATACTCAGTACAAGTTTATGCCGGATGGAACCTTGGCAGGTGTTGCGCGCGGCCAGCGCGCATCGGCTTTCGTGTACGACGATTTTGGCGCTCTACGCCAGGCCAGCTTGCCCGATGGCCGCAAGGTCAGATACTTCGTGGATCCCGGCGGGCGTCGAGTTGGGCGCGAAACCGGCGGCAACCTCGTTGCTGGATATCTGTATCGGCTCGACGGATCCATCGCCGCTGTAACTGATGCCAGCGGCCAGATTGTATCTCGATTCGGTTACGACAATGGCGGGCTTCTCGCTTTAGTAGAACACTCTGGAGTGACTTATCGCGTCATTACCGATGCTGTCGGTAGTCCGCGGCTGATTATTGATTCACAAACCGGGGCTGTTGTGGAGCGAATCGCATATGACGCCTGGGGCAATGTAACTCAGGATTCGGGGCTAGAATGGCTTCCCATCGGCTTCGCCGGAGGCCTGCGCGATCCGGATACAGGCCTGATTCGCTTCGGAGCCCGCGACTACGATCCAGTCACCGGCCGCTGGACGGCAAGCGACCCGATTCGCTTTCATGGCCGAGATTCCAACCTATACCGGTACGCTTTCGCGGACCCAGTGGATCGTACTGATCGCACCGGCCTTGATTCCTCCGGAGGGATGATCGTGATCGTGTCAGCAAGTTCGCCGCGCTTTCCGGATCCTTGGGGCTCTAATTCTTCTTCTACCTCCACCGACACTTCTAACGGCGACCAGGGATCCAACGGAGGGACGCAATTCCAAGATCCGTTCGAAAATTCCGCTGGGTCCAACATGATCACGATAGTTTCTGCTTGGACTCGCCCTGCCCCACAAGGGGACGCGCAGATCGGACCGATTGACTACATCTATAATCCCCCGGGCGGCGGTACGGTCGACATCACCCCAGTCAACGGAGGCTGGATGGAGACTGGACCGATCACTCAAGTCTCGAACGATGGTGGCGGCGGTGGAGGTGGCGGTGGTGATGGTGGTGGCGCCGGCGGAGGTGGTGGTGGCGCCGGATCAGGCGGTGGAGGCTCGGGCTCTGGAGGCTCGGGCCCAGGTGGCTCGGGTCCGGACGGATCAGGCGGAGGGGGCTCGGGCTCGGGTGGCTCAGGGCCGGGAGGACCGGGATCCGGCAATGGTCACGGGGATCCACATCTCGACACAATTACGGGCGCGCATTTCGATTTTCAAGCGGCAGGAGAGTTCCTGATTGCTGCCTCGCAAGATGGCACGTACGTGATCCAGGCCCGGCAACAGCCGTTGGGAACTCGGGTCGCGGTCAACACCGCGATCGCCGCCAATGTGGATGGGGACCGGATTGCAGTCTACGCCCGGGAACCATCGTTCCTTATGGTGAACGGCTCAACTGTAACGGAACCCGCTATCGAGAAACGTCTGCCGCATGGCGGTTTGGTGCAGCGCCATGGCGGAACCGTTAACATCCGCTGGCGCTCAGGCGGCAGCCTCGCGGTCACACAAGTGTTCGACAGCCTGAATTACAGTTTCCTCCCCAGTGCGGCCGAAGCTCCGAAAGTATCCGGGCTGCTGGGCAGCGGAAACGGCTCATGGTACAAGCTTACCGGCCGAGATGGCAGCATAATCGGCACGTCCGACCCCGATTTCGCGGCCAAACTCTATGAGCACGTCGGAAACAGCTGGCGCGTTAAGCAATCCGAATCGCTATTCCACTACTGGCCCGGTGAGAACACAGCCACGTTCACGAACCTCAACTTTCCATCGGAGGAGGTGACCGCCAGTTTCATAGCCTTGACGCCCTCCAAGGCTGAAACCATCTGCCGTGCCGTGGGAGTTCACGGTCAACCTGCGCTGGACGATTGCATTTTCGATGTTGGGGTCACTGGCATGCCCGCCTTCGCAGCAGCGTCGGTGGGAATCGGCACAAATCGAGCAGACACGCCCCGCGGGCCGGGCGGATCGGCCGCGACTGCTAGCGTTCCGGATATACCACTTCCGGTTCCCGATCATTACGAGATCAAGATCGGCGATACGGTCTCGACTGACCGTCCGGCAAAAGGGGCTGGCGCGATCTTGAAGAGTGGACAGAAGCAGACGTACTCTTTTGTCGCCGAAGCCGGAGACAACATCTACGTCGCAGTTGGCCCCTGTAGCGGAACACTGCCTGGTTTTGACCTTGTCAAGCCTGATGATGGCGTGCTCGATGGTGTCGACGCGTGTCGAGATTTTGGTCCCGTAACGCTGCCAGCAGCGGGCACGTACCGCATTGTGGCTTCGGCCTCCGGCACTGCGCGCTACACTTTTTCATTGCGTACAGCTCTGCTCAATCAGTTCCCACTGAAAATTGATGACTCGATCTCGCCCGACCATCCGGCGGGAGCCGGTATCATCACCCAGGCGGGACAACGACAGTCCTATTCCTTCAATGCGAAAGCAGGCGAAATCGTATATTTGGGCATTGGCCCGTGTGAGGGCGCGGTTGTTTTCCTGGATATTCTTGCGCCTGACAACCATCGCCTGGATGGGCAAATCGGCTGTCACGATGTGGGCCGCGAAGCTCTGCCTCAGAGTGGGGTCTATCGCATTGTGGCAAAGGCTGACAAGGATTCGGCACGTTATAGCTTCTCTTTGCGCTCGGTTCCGCCCGACCAGCACTTTGCAGTCCGGCTGCCGTTGACCGTATCGCCGGACGCTCCCACGCGAGGCGCTGGGCGCATAACTGCGCTAGGGGCCGAGCAATTCTATGACTTCACCGCGCCTGCCGGTTCCAGAGTTTCTATAGAAGGAAAGTGTAGCCAGCCCTGCCCTAACCTGGAGATTAGGGTGACGACGGATGGTGACACAACTCTCCTCGGTCTGCTCGGTTTGGATCATCTCAACTTTGATTGGAGAGTTCCCTCCGGGGGCCAATACACCATTCAGGTTCGTTCCACAGGATACATCGGCAATTACGCCTTCACCGCCTCCGAAGCGAAGCCGTAGCGTAGCGCTGCGCTCTGCGACGATCTCCTCAGCCTCAAGTCAGCTTACATCGATTTAGCGCTCTAGTTTCCTAAGCACCTGCATAGATATAGATAATGAGATGACAGGAAAAGCTAAAGCTGAAGGGGCATGACCGTTTTTTGCGGTTGAAACGTGCAGTTCGGTTGGGCGGAATGCCTGCCTGTCACGCAAGAGGCCGCTGGTTCGAGTCCCGTCGCTCCCGCCAACTTGGATCCGTCATCGCATGTCGAATCAGTTCAGGTATCTCCGATTGCTGGTAACATCGGTGGCCCAACGAAGGTGGGAGATTCTGTTGCCCCAGAAGATTGCGGCCAGTTCCTAAACGGGGATTTGTACCTGTTTTGCCATTTCGATGACTTCTGTAGTTGGTAGCTCACCCGCCGCCAGAAGTGACAACAGCAGAGTTAGACCATCGGGGCCGGCGAAGCGTTCGAGAGACAAGCTTTCCACTACACTTCGAGCGCACCTGGAACACCTTTGGTGGATTGTGCCGGCAGGACTCACGATGAACCAATCGTAGCCCACTTAGAATCGTCGCACCGTGGTCGAGGCTGGCCACTCCACCCTGCCTGACGCTGGTGATGAGCTGCGCACCCGCGGTGCGTTCAAATGGACATGTTTTTGCGGAGGTGCAGAGGGACCCAACCGCTGGCCTTCACCCACTGGTCACTCGGGCAGGTCGTCGTCGAACACAAGGAGACTGGGCCATAAACGGCATTATGGGAAATCACACTTCTTAAACTCCAATCCTTAGGGTACACGCCGTGTTGAAACTGTTGAGATCCGCGATCAGAACAGCACCGCCGGGATTCAGCACCCGCGCTATCGGAGATGACCGCCTGCACGTCTGGAATCTCGATCAGGGACAGGTAGCTGATGACGACGTCGAAGGCATTGTCTTCAAATGGAAGACGTTCGGCTTGCTGCTTCGAAATACCTACACTCCGGATCGCGCGCGCGAGCGGCCGCAAGAAGCGCGGGCGTCAGATGAATGCCCGTGACCCCAATGCCGTGCAGCTTGAGCATGCGTCACAAGCCAGTTAATTTAGGCCAAACCGGAAGAAATCCGGCCTTAAGTTAGCGCTTATGGGGGGTCGCCCTAGGCATAGCCCAGCCGCTATGGAAGCGTCGAAATCGTGTTGGGTGGCCATAGACTAACCAGGCAACCACCGCGCGGTTGACTTTATAGGAACCTCACAACAAATCAGAATGACACACCGTCACGCCGCTGCCGCAATCACCTCCCTCTCCCTCCGCCCGCGCTTTCTCCTCTCCCGCATCCGCAGCATCGGCCGCTCCACCAAGTAATAAGAAGCGCTAGCCAGCCCCACCGCAAACAACACGAAATACCACGGCCGATTATGTTGTCCATAGGCAAACAACTGCTGCCACAGATAAAGGCTGTAGCTGATCCTCCCCAGCCACGCCACCGGACTCACATTCAGAATCCAATACGGCCTCTGCACCACGTGCAGCAGCAAGCCCGCAATCGAGAGATGCATGACCGGCCACAATACAAGCAGCAACATCGGCGTAATGTGAAAATGCAACACGCCCACATACACCGGTACCAGCACGACCGGCACGACCATCGCCGCGGCCCACACAGCCCGAATCTTCGGCAACCGCCCCGCGAAAATCGCCAGCAGACAACCGATCGCCAGCACATCCGCTACCGCTGGAAACGTCTCGTCCGCTTTTCCATGCAGTTGCAGAAAATGACACGCAACTCGGTATAGCGGCGCAAACGCGACTACTCCCACCAGAATCGCCACGCGATGCCGATGCCATTTCTTCAGCACCCCCGGCCACAAAAAATAAAACTGCTCTTCCACACTCAGCGACCACAGGTGCCCCAGAAACCACGGATGCGAAAAATCAAAATTCGCCAGGTACAGCGCCGCCGCTGCCATGTGATACCACGTCAACTCGCGCCAGAAAATCACAAACACTGGCAGCATGAACACCATCGCCGCCGGAAGAATCCGGTACGCCCGCCGCACATAAAATTCCCGCAGCCCGATCGTCGAAGTCTTCGCATGCTCCTTCAACAACAACGTCGTAATCAGATAGCCCGAAATGATAAAAAAGATTCTCACTCCCAAATTCGCAAACGCTCCCGCCACATCCGAGTGATATCGCAACTCCGCCCAGTGCCCCACCACCACCAGCGAAATAGAAATGGCCCGCAAGCCATCCAGCGACGGAATCCGCCTCATACTCCGCGCAGCCTAGCAGCGAGCCAACAAAATCTCAGTGACGCCTAACCAAATCCTCAACGTTATTTCCCCAGAATTTCCCAACTCGGAACGCACCAGGAGCCCGCCTCAACCCAGTCAACGCCCGCCCCCGATTCACGCGAAATTTGTGGTAGAATGAATCAAGTTCCCAGGGCACATAACATCCTGCAAATACAAGTAGTTACAGTCTTTTTGCTGCCCCACGTTTCCCGGTTTGAGCTGACGGCTGAAAGCTGACGGCTGAGAGCTAAATGAATGGCTGACGATCAAAACCCCGAACTTCCCCTGACTCCTCCTCCCGGCGGCGGCGATGGCCCTGGCGCGTTGAACATTCAACCCGTCAACATTGAAGAGGAGATGCGCCACTCGTATCTCGACTACGCGATGTCGGTCATCATCGGCCGCGCCCTCCCCGACGTCCGCGACGGCCTAAAACCCGTCCACCGCCGCATCCTTTTTACTATGCAGCAGATGGGGTTGCAGCCGAACAAGGCTACGCGCAAGTGCGCGCGCATCGTCGGCGACGTGATGGGCAAGTACCATCCGCACGGAAACCTTGCGGTGTATGACGCGTTGGTGCGGCTGGCGCAGACTTGGTCGATGCGGTATCCGCTGATTTTTGGGCAGGGGAATTTTGGATCGGTGGATGGAGATCCGCCGGCGGCCGATCGTTACACGGAAGCAAAGCTGGCGCAGGTTTCTACTGCGCTGCTCGAAGATCTTGACAAAGAAACGGTTGATTTCCATCCCAACTATGACGGCAGTGAAGTTGAGCCCGACGTTCTGCCCGCGCGCATTCCCAATCTTCTGATCAATGGCTCGGACGGAATCGCCGTGGGTATGGCGACGAAAATTCCGCCGCACAATCTGACGGAAATCGTCGACGCGACCATTACGCTGGTCAACAATCCCAACGCGCAGCTCGCTGAGATTCTGAAGTTCGTGCAGGGACCCGACTTCCCAACCGCGGGAATCATCCACGGTCGCGCTGGAATCTTCGAGGCTTATCGCACCGGTCGCGGACGCTTCATGATGCGCGCCAAGGCCGCGATCGAGAACGTTACAAAAGACAAGCAGGCCATCATCATCACCGAAATTCCGTATCAGGTGAACAAGGCCCGGCTGGTCGAGCGCATCGCGCAACTGGTCAACGACAAAGACATCGAAGACATCTCCGACATTCGCGACGAGAGCGACCGCGACGGCATGCGCATCGTCGTCGAACTCAAGCGCGCTGCAGAACCGCAAATCGTGCTGAACCAGCTCTTCAAGCACACGGCGATGCAGGAGAGCTTCTCGATGATCCTGCTGGCGGTGGTCAACGGACAGCCCCGCGAAATGGGACTGATCCAGACCATCAAGTACTTCATCGAGCACCGTGTTGATGTTGTTCGACGGCGCACCGCGTACTTGCTGCAGAAGGCGAAGGATCGCGAGCACATTCTCGAAGGCTACCTGACGGCCCTCGATCACCTCGACAACGTCATCACGATTATTCGCGGCAGCGCCAACCGCGCCGATGCCCGCGAAAATTTGGTGCTCTACTTCGGCGGCAAGAAGATCGATATCAACACCGAGGGCCGCGCGCCAAAGGTCGACGCCGACAAGCCCTTCACCTCGCGCCAAGCTGACGCGATTCTCGAACTGCAATTGCACCGCCTGACCAAGCTCTCGATCGACGAGATTTCGAAAGAGCTGGCAGAAGTTCGCGGCAACATCGCCGAATACGAATCGATTCTGGCGTCTGAAGCGAAGCTGCGCAAAGTCATCATCAAAGAGCTGGAGGAAGTAAAGAAGTCGTATGGCGACGAGCGCCGCACGCGGATTGAAGACGAGGCCGCGGAGATCGTCCTCGAAGATCTCATCGCCGACGAGCAGGTGGCTGTCACGGTCAGCCACTCCGGCTACATGAAGAGGACGCCGATCTCCACCTACCGCATGCAGCGCCGCGGAGGCACGGGCCGCACTGGCATGAAGACGCGCGACGAGGATTTCGTCGAGCATCTCTTCATCGCGTCGACGCACGCCTACATTCTGATCTTCACCAACAAGGGCCGCGTCTACTGGCTCAAGGTCTACGAGATTCCCGACGTCAGCGCCGCCGGAAAGGGCAAGCACATCGGCAACCTGGTCGGCCTGCAACCCGGCGAGACCGTTAGGACCATGGTCGCCGTGCGCAATCTCGAAGAAGAAGGCAAGTTCATCTTCTTTGCGACACGCAATGGCGTCGTGAAGAAGTCGGAGCTGCGCGAGTTCATCCACGTGCGCTCGAACGGTATCAACGCCATTGGAATCGAGGACGGCGATGAACTGGTCGCCGTGCGCGTGACCGACGGCAATCAGATCATCTTCCTTGCGTCCCACGAAGGCATGGCCGTCCGCTTTGACGAAAGCCACGTCCGTCCCATGGGCCGATCCGCCTATGGCGTAAATGGCATCAACCTGGAAGAGCGCGACTACGTAGTCGGCATGGCGGTCACGACCAAGGCCGACGCGCCCGCGCCCGCCAAGGAAAAAGTGGAAGGCGAGCCCGAAGTCGTGGACGAAGCCGTCAAAGGCAAGCTCATCCTCTCAGTCACTGAGAACGGATACGGCAAGCGCACGCCCGCCGACGAATACCGCCTGACCAACCGTGGCGGCAAAGGCGTAATCAACGTGAAGACCACCGAGCGTGTCGGCAAAGTCGTTGGCATCGCCCAGGTAGACGAAACCTCCGAAGTCATGCTGATCAGCCACTACGGCAAAATCATCCGCATGGACTCAACCACAATCCGCGAATCGGGACGGAACGCGCAAGGCGTCCGCCTGCTCAACATGGAACCGGGGGATCGCGTAGCGGCGGCAGTGGTGATCGCGCCCGATGCAGAGCCGAACGGGGGGAATGGCGGGACGCTGATTCAGTAGGGTGGATCGATTTGGTAATTGGGTAATTTTGTAATTGGGTAATTTAAAAATCGGCGCGGCATGCGGCGCCCCGCTGACCCTTCGGCAAGTTCAGGGCAGGCTCTCCGCAAACAACGCGAAGGATGGAGCAGCCCACTGTCTTGGTTGTGCCAGCAAGGTCAAAGGCCGGGCCACCGGCCAACGATTTCACTGAATCAGCTTGACGTCAAGGCGCTGTGCGTGAGTTTACACGAAGGCGACATTCACTGACGCCTCTTCCGAAGCTCCTTCCATGCCTGGTTCAACACGCAGGCCTCGCCTCGTTTGAATCCTGCACCACCTACGGAATCTTTTTCATGAACTCCGCGAAATCCGCGATGGCGATCTCCGGCTCCTCCAGTTCAGGATGCCAAACCTTCTCCCATTCAAACGTGTAACAGCCCGTGTAGCCGGAAGCGGAGAGCACCTCGACCTGCTTTCGTACCGGCACATCGCCGTGCCCGGTCAACACGTACCGTCTTCCATCGCCCGCAGGCACCGAGTCCTTCAAATGCGTATGCCGAATGAATTTTCCCACCTTCCGCACCGTGAATTCCGGATCTTCCTTGCCTGACACAAACGTATGGTGCGCGTCCCAGAGCAGTCCAACGTTCGGCGAGTCCGCGCGCGTGAGAATCTCGTACAAGGTCGGCGAGTCTGTGAAATCGCCGTGAGACTCAATAATCACCGTGACCCCGTGGTCGCCGGCATAGCTTCCCAATTCGTGCAGTCCCGAAGCGACGCGCCCTACGACTTGATCCTTCGGCCCCTGAATATCGTTTCCGAACACGCGCACATTAGGCGCGCCCAGCGACGCGGCCAGATCAATAAATCTCTTTGCGTCCGCGATCTGCTGCTCTCGCTTCTCCGGATCAGCCTCGTGAAGATGGGCCGAACTGCTGACGCAAGCAATCTTCAGATTCTTCGCCGCGACCTCGCGTTTCGACTGCGCAATACGATCCGCCTGAAATTCAGGCCTTGCGGGCAGGTCCATCGTTCCTTGCAGCCCGCGAAGCTCAATCGCCGAAAACTCATGCGCCCGCGCGAATTCAAGAATTTTCGCCCACTCCCACGCCGGACATCCCAGAGTCGAAAAGCCCACTACTCGCTTCTGGCTGCTTGCGCCCAGTCCGGCCCGCAAAGCCGCAAGCGTAAACCCGGTAGTCTGCAAAAAGTGCCGGCGGTTAACCTGCATTCCATCCCTCAAAACGCCCATCCTAGCAGAGGACTAGCGCCCCCTTTACAATTAATGAATAATTCGCCCACGCCCAGATATCCAACGGTAGAATGTCGGGCAGTTCCCGCGCTTTTCGATTTGTTGGGAATTTTCGCAGTGAAGAAATTTCGCGTGGACCGTGTCGCGACTGCCTGATTCCGCATCAAACAAGAACCTTCACGGTTAAACTTTCTGAAAGGTGTTCATCATGGCAAAAAGCAATACAGCTTCCTCCACCGTTTCCCACAAAAAAGTTTCTTCCATCGAAGGTGACGGCATTCTTCCGGCAGGCACGACGGCTCCTGACTTCACCCTGCACGTCACTCCCGATCAGACCCTCAGCCTGAGCGACCTGCGCGGACGCCCTGTAGTCCTTGCCTTCTATCCCGCTGACTGGAGCCCGGTCTGCGGAGATCAGATGGCCCTCTACAACGAAGTCCTTCCCGAGTTTCAGAAATTCGGAGCCGAGCTCGTGGGCCTCTCCGTCGACGGCCCCTGGTGTCATGCAGCATTCGCTGAAAACCGTCACCTGCATTTCCCGCTCCTCGCTGATTTCGAACCCAAAGGCGCAGTGGCCCGGAAATATGGCGCGTACCGCCCGAAAGACGGCATCACTGAGCGCGCCCTCTTCGTCGTCGACAAGAACGGAGTCATCGCCTGGAGTTACTGTTCGCCCATTGCCGTGAATCCCGGTGCTGACGGCATCCTGCAAGCACTCGAAGATTTGCCCAAATAAGATTTCCCAGCACGTGCTGTGAGGAAAAAACTATGGCGATACTCAAAGCTCCCATCGTTGCTGAAGACCACGCGCAGGGCCCGGAAGATGCAGAAGTCATTCTCGTCGAATACGGTGACTACGAATGTCCGCACTGCGGCCGTGCCTATTCCATCGTCAAACGCGTCCAGGAGCACTTTGGAAAAAATCTTCGCCTGATCTTTCGGAATTTTCCTTTAGGCGAGATGCATCCGCACGCGGTTGCCGCCGCCGAGACCGCCGAGTTCGCCGGCGCGCATGGAAAGTTCTGGGAAATGCATGACCTCTTGTTTGAAAATCAGCCCCAGCTGGGCGAGCCGCTCTTCTTGGAACTAGCCAGGACGCTCAACCTTTCGGCGACGGCTTTGCAAAAGGCGCTTACAGAACGCACCTTCGAAGCACGCGTTCGCGCCGACTTCAGCGGAGGCGTTCGCAGCGGCGTCAACGGTACCCCAACCTTCTTCATCAACGGCCATCGCCACGACAACTCATTCGAATTCGAAACTCTCGTGTCCGCTATACAGGGAGCGATGACCAAGGCGAAAAGCGCGTAGCCGAAAGCCGCAAATCTAACGCAGACCGCGACCGCGGACGAATCATCGCCCATCGCCGCTGACTCCATCCTGCGGGTATGATTCTCGTGCTAGTGCGCCACATCTGACACTTTGGTTACACTCGTTGTCGTCATCCCGAGCGGAGCCGTTCTTCAGGCGAAGCGAGGGATCTCGGTCTAACCAGACCCGGCGCGTAAGCCAAACCGCCAATGTGAGGAGACAAGCGTGAAGATCACGGATGCCAAGGTGTTCATCACCTGCCCAGGTCGCAACTTCGTCACTGTAAAAATCTCGACCGACCAGGGCGTTTATGGACTCGGCGATGCCACCCTCAACGGCCGCGAGTTGCCGGTTGCCTCCTACCTTGCCAACCACGTGATCCCCTGTCTCATCGGCCGCGATCCTTTCCAGATCGAAGATATCTGGCAATACCTCTATCGCGGCGCGTACTGGCGTCGTGGCCCCGTCACCATGACCGCCATCGCCGCCATCGACATGGCGCTCTGGGACATCAAAGGCAAAGCCCTCAACACTCCGGTCTACAATCTCCTCGGCGGCCAGAGCAGAACCGGCGTGCTCGTTTACGGCCACGCCAACGGCCGCGATATCGAAGAGACCGCCGACGAAGTCGCGAAATACAAAGAGATGGGATATCTCGCGATCCGCGCCCAAAGCGGCATTCCGGGCCTGCCCTCAACCTACGGAGTCGCGAAAGACAAGCTCTATTACGAGCCCGCAGAAAAGGGCTTGCCTCCAGAAAACGTCTGGTCCACCGAAAAATATCTGCTGCACGTCCCGAAATTATTCGAAGCCCTGCGGCTGAAATTCGGAGACGATCTTCACCTCCTTCACGACGTTCACCATCGCCTCACTCCCATCGAAGCCGCACGCCTCGGAAAAAGTCTTGAGCCGTATCATCTGTTCTGGCTCGAAGACGCCGTCACCGCCGAATTGCAGGAAGGTTTCCGCATCATTCGCAAGCACACCACCACGCCGCTCGCGGTCGGCGAAGTCTTCAACGCCATTTGGGACACGCACCTTCTCATTACCGAGCAACTCATCGACTACCTTCGCATGACGGTCGTTCACAGCGGAGGTCTCACGCATCTCAAGAAAATCGCCGCCCTCGCCGAGATCTATCACGTCCGCACTGGCTCTCACGGTGCGACGGATCTCTCCCCAGTCGCGATGGCCGCGGCGCTACACTTCGACATCTCGGTCAACAACTTCGGAATCCAGGAATACATGCGGCACACCCGCGAAACCGATGAAGTCTTTCCGCACTCGTATTCGTTCGCCAACGGACACCTCCATCCCGGAGACGCGCCCGGCTTGGGCGTGGACTACGACGAGAAGTTGGCAGACAAGTTTCCCTACGAGCGGGCCTACCTGCCCGTAAACCGCAAACTCGATGGCACCATGTTTAACTGGTAGCGCGTCGCGCTCGCTTCAGACAATATTCGAGGACACATGGGCTACAAGCAACTCGAACTCGACGGCAAAGTAGCAGTCGTCGTCGGCGGCAGCTCCGGAATCGGCAAAACAATCGCGCTCGGCCTGGCGAAAGGGGGCGCCGATGTAGTAGCCAGCGCCCGCCGCATCGAACTCGTAAAAGCCCTCGCGGACGAGATTGAATCCCTCGGCCGCCGTTCGTTGCGCTTAACCTGCGACGTCGACAAGCGCGAGTCGCTCGAGACTCTCCTGCAGTCTTGCCTCGACAAGTTCGGCAAAGTCGACATCCTCGTGAACGCCGCCGGAATCACCAAGCGCGCTCCCACGCTCGATTTTCCCGAGGACGACTGGAATCGCATCCTCGACACCAACCTCACCGGCACGCTTCGTAGCTGCCAGGTCTTCGGACGCCACATGATCGAGCGCCGCTACGGCCGCATCATCAACATCGCGTCCATGGGATCGTTCCTCGCTCTCTTCGAAGTCGCCGCCTACTCCGCCAGCAAATCTGCCCTCGCATCGCTCACCAAGTCACTCGCCATTGAATGGGCCGCCCACGGCATCACCGTCAACGCCATCGCTCCGGGATACTTCCGCACTCCGCTCACCGAAAAATTTGTGGTAGGCACCGGCCGTGGGCAGGAGGTCATTCTTCGCACCCCAATGAAACGCTTCGGCGAACTCGAAGAGCTAGTCGGCGCCGCCATCTTCCTCGCCTCCGACTCCGCCAGCTTCGTAACCGGAACCGTGCTCGCCGTAGACGGCGGTTTCCTGGCCAGCGGTGTGAACCAGTAAAGTCCTTGCGAAACGCGCGCCCGATTCGAGCAACACAAACCATTCCTTAGTGCGCAAGCCTATCCCTCGCTCCCAGACGCTCCCAGCACCTCCGCCTTGCGCAAAATCTTCCGCGCCAGCCCCGTCAACGCAACTCGCCCCAAGCGCTCGACCGCCACCCACTCCCCTCGAATCCCCGGCGGCGCAGTCTGACTCCAAACCCGCACCGTGTAATCCGTCACCGTAATCGAATGCCGCACCGTGAACAGAAGTTCCTTGGACCCACCACGATCCTTGCCATTCCCCTTACCTTTGTCATTCCGACCCTGAGCGAAGCGAAGGCGAGGAACCTGCTTCTCTCTCGCCCGCGCCACAACTGCCTCCGGCAACTCCCACATCCCCGCCATCAACCGTGCATCTCGTGCCCGCTGCACCAGAAACACCGCGCCATCCCGCTGATCCAAAGCAAAATGAATTTCCCTCTTCTTCTGCGGAGCTGCCTTCGCCCCGCCCACCATCTCCCCTCGCGTCGCGCACATCTCGATCACCGGACACGTCAAACACTCCGGCGCGCGCGGCGTACACACCGTCGCCCCCAACTCCATCATCGCCTGATTGAAATCCCCCGGCCGCCCGCGATCGAGCATCGCCTCCGCCGCCGCCCACAACTTTTCCCCCGCCAGCCGCGAACCGGAAACGCGCGCCAGCACCCGCTCCACATTCCCATCCACCACAGCGACGGGCTCATCAAACGCAATGCTCGCAATCGCCGCCGATGTGTACCGTCCAATCCCAGGCAACTCCCGCCACGCCGCTGCCGTCGCCGGAAACTTTCCGCCCAACTCCCGCGCAATCACCTTCGCCGCCGCATGCATCATGCGCGCCCGCCGGTAATATCCGAGCCCGCTCCACGCCGCCAGCACCGAAGCCTCCCGCGCCGCCGCCAACTTCCGAACTGTCGGAAACTTCCGCAGAAATTCGTGATAGTGCGCAATCACCGCCGCCACCCGCGTCTGCTGCAGCATGATCTCCGACACCCACACCCGGTACGGATCGCGGCTCTCGCGCCACGGCAAATCGCGCGCATGCGCGTCATACCACTCCAGCAGAACCCTGCGAAATGTCTCGTCGTTCGCAACTCTCATCGGAGCCGAAATTCTATCGCACCGCTCGTGTGGCGACGGACGCATTCGTCCGTCCAAGCAAAGGCGAAGCCGGGTGGTGGTGCAGTTTGTTATTCCCACACGGTGGCGTCATCCTGAACGGAGCCGTTCTTCAGGCGAAGTGAAGGATCTCCGGCTTATCTGGCCTTTCGCGTCAGCCAAACTGCACAACTACCCGAGCCGAGCGCCCTCGATCTGATCATCGTCAGTGTTCTATTGATTTACCCGCGCCGCCACGAAATAATGGACGGGCACTGGCACCCGCTATTCGCGAGGAGCATCATGAACGACTTCAGCCGCAAGGTGGAAGACGCTTCGGCACGCGTGGGCAAGACCATCAACGAAACCGCCGAGCGCCTCGAAAAAGAGATCCCCGAATTCATCAAGTACCTGAACGACGAAGTCGTCCCCGCCGTGCGCACGCACTCGACCAAAGCCCTGCGCGTGGCCTCCACCAAGCTCGCCGAATTCGCCGACTACATGGACCAGCAGCAGCGCCCGCCCAAATAATGCTCGCCTCCCCCACCTCGCGAGTCCCCGGTGATCCTCAGTGCCTCTGTGTTCCTGCGTGTCCACTGTGGTTAAGGGTTGTAGGACTTGTGCCCCTGCTCCTGCTGCTCGCTTCCTGCGGACATCCCAAAGCGCCGCGCGTGGACGTCCCTCCGCCTCCTCCACCAACGACGGAAACCGTCCCTCGCCCCGAAGGCAACGTCCCGCCGACCAAAGAAGTCCCCGCCAAGCCCGAAGCCGACGCCGACCTCGCCGAGCCCACGCTTCCCCCCGACGCCAAGCCCATCGCCACCGAGACCGGACGCGCCAGCTGGTACGGACCTCCTTACCACAACCGCCGCGGATCGAATGGCGAGGTCTACAACATGCACGCCATGACCGCCGCGCACCGTACTTATCCTCTCGGATCGATCGTGCGCGTCACCAACGTCAAGACCGGCAGCACCGCGCTGGTCCGCATCACCGATCGCGGCCCGTTCATTCCCGGACGCGTCCTCGACCTCTCGCTCGCCGCCGCGCAGAAGCTCGACGTCTGGAAGCCCGGCGTCGCCGAAGTGAAGGTCGAACTGATGCAGTCCGCCTCGACCGCCGCCGGAAAGTGGGCCGTGCAGATCGGCGGACTCCACGACGAACACGCCGCCACCAAACTCGCCGACCATCTCACGCGCCGCTATCACACCGCGAACGTGCTGCGCTTCAAGAGTCCCGCCGGAGACTGGTGGATCCGCGTCCGCGTCCAGGACGACGACCACGACCGCGCCCAAAAACTAGCCGCCGAAACCACAACCCCCGAAGGCGCCGTCTTCGTAGTAAGACTCGACTAGCAACTCGGCCGTGTTATCACAGCCCTGTCATTCACAGCCTTGTCACCACCACAGCCTTGTCATCCTGAGGCCCGCGCCTTTTGCGGGCCGAAGGACCTCTGCAACTCGCCAGCGTCGGGCGTCAGACCTTAGGCGTCAGACCTCAGACCAAGACCCAAGACCCAAGACCTCAAGTCGTGCCGATGCTAGTTCCCAAGAAGCGCGGGGCGCTGACAACGCGCCTCCTCCAGTGCTATCGTTGCCGCAAAAGGTGAACTCATCATGACCGATCCCAACTGCCTCTTTTGCCGCATCCTGCGCAACGAAATCCCCGCCAAGAAGGTTTACGAGGACGAGCACGTCTTCGCCTTCGAAGACATCGATCCCAAGGCGCCGACGCACGTGCTCATCATTCCCAAGCGCCACTTTGCCGGACTGAAAGAGGCCGAGTCCGCCGACTCCGACGTCATCGGCCGCTGTCATCTCGCCGCCGCCGAGATCGCCCGCCAGCGCCACATCGAGCACGGATACCGCACCGTCCTCAACGTCGGCCCCGGCGCCGGCCAGTCCGTCTTCCACCTCCACGTCCACCTGCTTGGAGGACGGCAGTTGGCCTGGCCTCCGGGATAGGGCTTCCGGCTTCCTGGCCGGCTATGGCAGTTACTAGGTAGTACCTAGCCACCCCCCCTCTCCCCTTCGATCTATTGGAATCATGGGGTTAGGGGAAAATCGCGGAAAAGTCCTTGGGGCTCAATATTTTGCGGGCAAAATATTGAGAACACGGGAGTTATTGGAGTGAGAGCGTGCGCAATTTTTTCGGGGGTTGGCGCTAAAATATTGTTTCTAATGGAGTTGCTGGAGTCGGGTATGGGTGCGTCCGCGTAAAATATTGAGCAGGAAGGACTTAGATGTAAAATATTGCGGAATAAGGAGTTAGCGCGGTCGGGTGCGGCGGAGGTTTTTCCCGTTTTGGGAATTGGCAGGTGGGTCAGGGCGTGGGGGTGGGTCGGCTTTTGATCAGGCTGCCGGGTGGAGTGGCGGTGCATAGTCCCAATGTGGGGCTTTGAGATTTCTCAGTCAAGGTTGGATGTCACAGTCGGAAAATAAATGTTCTGTGGAAAAGTGTGTGCACCCTCAGCCCGTTAAAGCTGGCTCTCCTGTGGGAACCTAAAGGGCAGGGAGTCGGGCCCTTGCAGGTCGTGCTGGTACTGAAGGTCCTTGCACCGGCGCGCTGTTGTCGTGGCGAACGTGCCCTCTTCGACGGCCCAAAATCTTCCCAAAGAGGAACGATTCTGGAAATATTTCGAATGGGAAGGGTACGACTTCCAGTCGTACCGCATTAAGCTCGGGAAAGAATCGGCTTCAGCCGCTGAGGGCCGCCCGCTGATGAAACCGACCCGACTGATTTCTCCTCCCGGAACATACTTCGTGACCTTCTCTACTTTTCAGCGACGACGATTCTTCGTCGTTGAATCGTACGCCAGACTTTTTCTAAAGACGTTATACGGCTATCGCAGGCAAGGACGATTCGGGTTGCATGTCTTTGTGATCATGCCGGACCACGTGCATCTGTTATTTACTCCGGCGGCGGATATGACACTGGAGCGCTGCCTGCAACTGATCAAGGGCGGATATTCGCACGCGGTTGGAGTGGAGATCAGTCGCAGGGAAATCTGGCAGAAGGGATTCACGGATCACCGTATTCGTGACGCGGAGGATTTCGCGGGGCATCGGCTTTACATTCATCAGAACCCCGTGGTGGGAAAGCTCGTCGAGAACGCGGCCGAGTATCGGTATTGCTCAGCGTTTCCGGGATTCAGGCTGGATGCGTGGCCCCCAGCGGCTAAAGCCGCGCTCCTGGTGGGGGCTTGAGCGGCCCGACTGTAAGTCGGGCCCTTCCCGGTTGTGCTCGTGGCGAGCAGAGTGTCGCGCTTCCTGAAGCCCGCAATCGGGGTAAGGGTACGCCAGCGAACCGATTCGGACGTTAGCCATCCGATTTACTTCCGCAGCGCGTAGTTTCCGGGGCTCGTGAACTCAATAATGCCCAAGTCACGAAGTACCTGGAGTTGCTGCCGTATCTTAGGTCGCACGTTTTTATTTCGCGGATGAGTCTGCTGCAAATATGGCTCGTGATAATAGACATCCTGAAGAGAGAAACGGGCCTTACCTAATTTGCGTACCGTGTTGAGTACATCGAGCGTCTATCCCCTTACGGCTGCCGGTACCTCCGACAGTCTGCGGACGCGGGAGAATTCCTCTCGAACTTGCTGTTCGCTCACGCATGACCCATTTGAGACAATCTTTATTTTCCCGTCCTGAGGGATGCGGTCCAAGAGGATGTTGCAGCCGATCCAACCCGCTCTTCTTGCGCTTGGACCTAGCGGTGGCCGCTTTTCGATAACGGTTTCCGTAAAGAATGCGCTCGGCACAAGCAGAAGGTTTCGAACTTGCCACTTAGGAGAGTACTGCATGACAAGGAGATTGGGCACCTTGTCAGAGCGTATTGCACGGACCATCGAGTGATACCCGGCATCCACGATCTTCCTCTGGTTCCATGTCTTGAAGCATTTCAGCTGAAATGACTGTTCGCACGCGGGGCGCAAAAAATCGACTGCCGGCGCGTTAGCTCTTGAAGATGATAGACGTTCGGAACTACACGCCACGCAATACAGTTCTCGACCACACCAGTCTTCGCTGAGCACGCGGGCTATCTGTGGACCAGCTTTGTAAGTGCGGCTGATCTCAATTCTGCATTGCAGATTCATGTCCGCCGTGTTCGTGGAGGTTCGTACAGACCATGCTCAGCACAATATGCGCGAGCTTCGGGTGAAGGGAAGCTGTCGCCGGCCTCAATGTTGTCGAAATCTATGACTTCGACCGTGTAACCTTTCGGCACGGTGTCGTCGATCACGTAAGCACACCCGCCTGACACTGTAACGAATATCTTGTTCATCGGAGAAATCCTCCGGATCGTTCGTGGGATGCGGAAGAATATCATGGCAAGAACATCGCTGGGATGGCAAACCTTCAGAAAGAGTGACAATCGGCAGGGAATCCACTGCGGCCCGATACCCCCGAACCGCTGGACAGCCGAGGGCGGCTGTCCCTACATGAGCATGGGCGCTGCCGGCGAAAAGCAGGTTCCTCCCCCTTCGCTTTGCTCAGGGTCGGAATGACAAACTGATTTAGAGACGAAAGGGGTCGAGACCGAAAGGAAGATCAAATTCAAAAGCGGCGGACAGGGGTGTCCGCCCTACACGAAAAAGACGTGCTGCACTCCGACGCTGCTCTTACTGCACCGCCTGATTCTCTTCCTCTTCCGGGGCGCCGTGGCGGCGGAGGAGTTGCGGCAGATTCTGCGAGAAGGCTGATCTTGGCAGGACCATGTCGCATCCGACTTCGTGAGCCTTTTGCTTCAGGTCTCCCTGGACGTGCGACAGGAATCCGATGATCGAGGTGCCCTTCTTCAGCTTGGTCTTTAATTTTGGGATCAGGGTCAGCGGCTTGGCGTTGGCGTTGTTCAGGTCGAAGATGATGAGCGACGGCTTCTCTTCGCCGTTCTGCTGCATCTTCTCCATGAGATCTTTGTCGGTCTTGACGAACTCGACCTTGACGTTGAGCTTGCGGGCGGTCTCCTGAATCTTGGCCATGAAGAAGAGGTCTTCGATGAAGGCGAAGATGCGGGAGTTGGCGTCGCCGTTGGAGGCGGGCAGAGGCTCGGGCTCAGGCTGAGGATAGGCTGCGGCGAAGCCGGGACGCTGGCGTCCGCCACGGTGGCCGCCGCCGTTGTTATTGTTGCCGGCGAGGGCCGCGCGATAACTGTGATCCATGGGCGCGGTGTAGATGCCGTCTTTGTTTTCGCGGCTGAGTCCCGGGCCGGGGCGTTGTCCGCGTTGATTGCTGTGGGGACGGCGACCGCGCCGTCGTCTGCGTCCTCCTCCGCCACCGGAGGATTTTCCTGGTCCTGCGTTCATAGGCCTCTCAAGCTGTTTGGCATTGGTTGCTGCAAACTTCAACAGATGTTGCCGCGCGTCAGGCTGCAAGATCGGGAGGGCACGCGGGCGAAGTTTCGCCGTGTACGCGCCTTAACTTCTACGCAGTAACGGGTTGCGGCTGGACACACTCTGGAACGAACCCCAAGTCTTCGAAACGATTCTGACTCGCGAACGGTGAATCTACTCTTTAAATATCGGGTTTCCGTTTATCGGATCCGTAGGCGCCGCCTCGGAACGGCTGGCGCGGAAGGCCTGCGCGGGAACGAGGCCTAATTAAGAGAACAAGGTAATGGTACTCGCAGTCGAGAAACGGCGCAAGGGGATTGGGGGGCCGCTTTTGCACAGGAGGACAGGAGCGGGTCGCGGGAGCGGTCGCCGGTTTTGGCTTTCGCGCGAGGGTAGTTGGAGTCGGAGATCCTTCGCTCCGCCTGAAAGACGGCTCCGCTCAGGATGACACCGCGGTAAAGACGACGACGTTATCCCGCCGAGACTTCGCGGGCCCATTGCTGCGCTTGCCAGTAGTATGCGGCGACCTCTTCGGAGGGAAGATGCACGGCGTCGCTGAGATCGGAGGCGGCCCGCCACTCTCCGCTTTCGTGGGCGAGCATGAGTTGGAATACGGGACGGAGAATGCTGGGCTGGCCGAGGAGGACGGCCTTGGTTTCGTGATCGAGCGGAACGCGATCGAGGATTTCGGCCATGGGCATTTCGAGCATGGCGTCGATGAGCGAGAGCAGGCCGAGAAGAAATAGGTCGGATTCGCCATGGGGAACGAGGGGGGCGAGGAGTTCGCCGAAGCGACCGCGAACGAGGGCGGAGAGGACGAGGTCGGTGGTTTTTTCTTGTCCGGCGGCGACGGCGGCGACGAGTCGAATCCAGCGGCGGACGTCACGTTCGCCAAGCATGGAGAGGGCGTGGCGCACGGAATGAATCTCGCTCTTGAATCCGAAGACGGGGGAATTCAGATAGCGCAGCAGGCGGTAGCAGATGGAGGCTTCGGCCTTGATGAGATTTTCGAGGTCGAGGAGATCGAGTTCGGGGCGAGAGACTTCGGTGAGCATGCGGAGATAGTTGAGGCGGTTGGCGGGCATGTCGCGGGTGTTCATCATTTCCGGGCGGCGGAAGAAGAATCCCTGAAAGTAGACGAAGCCCTGGTCGCGGGCGCGGATGAAGTCTCCCTGGGTCTCGATTTTTTCGGCGAGCATGCGGGCGCGCCAGGGTCCGAAGCGCTTGATGATTTCGGTGCGCTGCTCTTCGGTGGTGAGCTGCATTTCTACTTTGATGATGTCGGCAATTTCGGCGAGCGACTCGCGGGGATCGTTGGCGACATAGTCGTCGAGGGCGATGAGGTATCCGGCTTCCTTGAGGTGACGGCAGGCTGCGAGCACATCGGGATCGGCAGGGACGGTTTCGAGGACTTCGACGACTGTGGTGGTCGAGGGCAGGAGCGTGACGAGGCCTTTGATCAGCGTGTCGCGGGTGCAGTTGACGAAAGCGCGGCGTCCATCGCACAAGATGTCGAGGCCCATCAGGAGAGAGCGATCGAGAGTGGCGCGGGAGGCTTCGTCGGTGTCTCCGTTGAAACAGTTTTCGAGGCCGTCGCGGAAGAGGAGTTCGTATCCGAAGACGTTTTCATCGCGATCAAAGATGGGCTGGCGCGCGACGTAGCGCAACGGCTTTGGTTGTGGGGCGCGAGCTGGCGCCGTTTCCTGTCCCGCAGGCATGTGGTCACCTATTCCTATTTGTCTATCGGCGGGGGAGGGGAAAACTTGCTGAGTGCGGGGTCGGATTGGAGAAATCTTAGGCTGGCGTGGCGCGGCTTGGCTTACGCTCGAGGCCCGATGAGCCCGAGATTCTTCGCTTCGCCTGAAAAGCGGCTCCGCTCAGGATGACACGGCTCTGGGGACCGACACGCGCATCACAAACTAATCACTGGCTACTGATCCTCAATACTTCGGGACTTTGGGGTCCACTCGGTCGGACCAGGCGGTGATGCCGCCAGCGAGGTTGTGGACCTTGGTGAATCCGGATTGCTGCAGGAAGGCGACGGCCTTGGCGCTGCGTCCACCCATTTTGCAGTGGACGACGATTTCGCGGCTGGAGTCGAGTTCGTTGACGCGTTTGGGCAGATCGTTGAGCGGGATGAGATATCCGCCGAGGTTGCAGATCTGGTATTCGTGCGGCTCGCGAACGTCGAGGACGAAGAGATCGTCTTTGGCGTCGAGACGACGCTTGAGTTCTTCTACTTGAATTTCGGGAACGCCGCTGCTCACAGGTTTCTCCTCCCCACGAATGCCGCAAAACTGCTCGTAGTCTATCAGCTTCGTGACGGTCGGATGCGTGCCGCACGCGGGGCAGTCGGGATTTTTGCGCAGCTTGAGTTCGCGGAACTTCATGCCCAGCGCGTCAATCAGCAGCAGGCGTCCGATGAGCGGATCGCCGATGCCGAGAATCAGCTTGATGACTTCGGTGGCCTGCATGATGCCGACGAGTCCGGGAAGAATGCCGAGGACTCCGCCTTCGGCGCAGGAGGGGACGAGTCCGGGCGGTGGCGGCTCAGGATAGAGGCAGCGGTAGCACGGTCCGTCTTCGGTGGCGAAGACGCTGGCCTGGCCCTCGAAGCGGAAGATGGATCCGTAGACGTTGGGCTTGCCGGTGAGCACGCAAGCATCGTTCACGAGATAGCGCGTGGGAAAGTTGTCGGTGCCGTCGGCAATGATGTCGAAGTCGCGGAAGAGTTCGAGGGCGTTGGCGCTGCTCAGGCGCGTGTCGAAAGTCTTGAGATTTAGAAACGGATTGATGCCCTTCAGCTTGTCGGCGGCGGAATCGAGTTTCTTGCGGCCTACGTCGGCCGTGAAATGGATGATCTGGCGCTGCAGGTTGGTGTAGTCCACCACGTCGAAATCGACGAGGCCGAGCGTGCCCACGCCGGCTGCTGCGAGATAGAGTGCGAGGGGCGAGCCGAGGCCGCCGGTGCCGATGCAAAGCACACGTGCCGCTTTCAGCTTTTGCTGACCCTCCATGCCGACCTCGGGCATGATCAGGTGGCGCGAGTAGCGCAGGATCTCGTCTTTGTTGAGCGATACCGGAATTTCTGTGGTGGTGGCCATAAAGTCCTCGATTGATTTTCAGCTTGCTGGGATTCTGTAGCGACGAATCAGGCGCAAGGTCAGGTCGCTAACGACAGGAAGGGCAACAGATACAACAGCGTGTTGTGGCAGCAGGCTTCATTGCGAGTTCCTGTGCGGTGCAGGCGAAAGATGCCAAAGTCCCAGTCAGGCAGCGCCTCCGGCGATCGAAGGCACGATGGAAATGTTATCACCTTCGCTGAGCGCAGTGGCCTCTTTCTGCAGGTAGCGGATGTCTTCGTCGTTGACGTAGAGGTTGACGAAGGCGCGCAGCTTGCCTTCTTCGGTGTAGAGGTGCTTGCGCAGGTCGGGATGCTGGGCGACGAGGGACTTCATCGCTTCGGCGACGGTGGTGCCCGAAACTTCGATTGTGGCCTGCTTGCCTACATATTGGCGCAAGGGCGTTGGGATGTGAATTTTGCTCATAGGGCTACTGTAAGAGATGCGGCGGGGGTGGGGCAAGATTCAGGGTGCCGGAAGCCGGAAGCCGGCAGCCGGCGGCAGGCGTCGGACCTCAGACCTCAGACCTCGGACCTCGGACCTAACACAAAACTCCCAACACTCAGACCTGTGCCAGCGAAGCTACTTATCTGTCTGAGCGGGCGCGACCTAGAATCTCTCAGGGAGATAAAGACGATGACGATATTTGATCCGGCTCGGGGCAGAGTGATTGATGGCGGGGGGCACGGCGGGGGCGCGCTGCTTAAGTTGATCGGCCTGGGGATTGCGGCATTCGTGCTGGTCATCCTGCTCTTCAGTTCCGTGACTCGCGTGGGAACCGGGCATGTGGGCGTGCTTACGCTGTTTGGCAAGGTGCAGACGGGGGACACGTTGGGAGAGGGCATACACCTCATCAACCCACTCAAGACGAACAACGAGCTGTCGATTCAGACCCAGACGCTGAAGGAATCGGCCAGCGTGCCGTCGAGCGAGGGGCTGATGATGAGCCTGGATACGTCGCTGATTTATCACCTGAATCCGGATCGGGCGGCGGAAGTATTCCAGAGGATTGGCGCGGACTACGAGAATGTTGTGGTCGAGCCTACGCTGCGTTCGGCGATCCGCGAAGCTACGGCATCGCACACGGCGAATGCGCTCTATACCGGCGAACGCGAGATGGTGGCCAAACAAGTCTTCGACCAGGTGAGCAGCCAACTCAAAGAGCGCGGCCTGACCGTGGAGAATGTGCTGCTGCGCGACATTCAGTTGCCGGCGACGCTCAAATCCGCGATCGAGGCGAAGCAGCAGGCCGAGCAGGAGTCGCTGGCCATGAATTTCCGACTGCAGAAAGAGACGCAGGAGGCACAACGGAAGCGTATCGAAGCGGCAGGAGTGCGGGACTTCCAACAGATTGTGGCGCAGGGCATTACGCCGTCGCTGCTCGAGTGGAAGGGCATTGAGGCCACCGAGAATCTGGCGAAGAGTCCCAACTCCAAAGTCGTAGTGATTGGCAACAGCAAGAACGGCCTCCCGTTGATTCTGGGCCAGTAGCTTCAAGCAAAAAGGCTGCTCATACAAAAACTGCCCATGTCGGGACAGCCGCTCTCGGCTGTCTGGCGGGCCCAGTCGCCCGCTCTTTTTATGTTCGCTTTCGAATACCGTCGTTTTGCGATTCATCGCGCGCCGAATAGCAAATAAAAGTAAGCAATCACCGGTTTCCGATGGTAGACTCCTCAGTCTGTGGCTTACGCCGGCATGCGGAACCGGCTGTTTTTCCTTGGTGCGCCATCTCGTCATTGTCGCGAATCCCAACCTTCTGGGAGCGCAAACCTCAATCCCAAACTGCTGCTGCTCAGCAGCTTTTGAAGGAGACGTTATGACACACCATCTGCATCGCTTGTTCGCCCTCACCTTCACCGCCATCTTTTTCCTTTGCGGTGCCGCATTCTCTCAAGCCGGAACGTGCGCTGGCATGACCGTCGGCCAACTTACCAGCCTGAACGGTTTTGTACCGTTCCCGTCCAGTAGTTTGTGGAATACCGACATATCGAGCTCGCCGGTCGATCCCAACTCGGCGAATTACATCAACTTCATCGGAAGCACTGTAACCCTCCATCCCGATTTCGGGGCCGGGACCTTTCACAACCAGACGCTTGGTATTCCCTATCAGGTTGTCGCGGGAACTCAAGCGAAAGTAACAGTAACCCTCGGAACGTTCGCAGATGAAAGCGATCCCGGGCCCGAGCCAATTCCCGCGAACGCCCTCATCGAAGGCTATCCGAAGCCCGGCAACGGCGATCGCCACGTGTTGGTGCTCGAAAAAGATGGCTGCTGGCTGTATGAACTCTACAATGCGACTCTGAAAAGCGGGCAGTGGAGCGCCAATTCGACCGCCATCTGGGACATGACGATTAACGAGCAGCGTCCGTACACCTGGACTTCGGCCGATGCGGCTGGCCTGCCCGTCTTCGTCGGACTCGCGCGATATGACGAGGTTGCCGCCGGCGCAATTAACCACGCATTGCGATTCACCATACCCACCTCGCAGAAGGCGTTCGTGCTTCCTGCCACTCACTGGGCATCAACCACGACCGATCCGAATGCTCCGCCCATGGGCCTTCGCCTTCGCCTCAAGGCCTCGTTCGATATTTCCAGTTATCCTGCCGACGATCAGGTGATTCTGACCGCGATGAAGAAGTACGGGCTGATTCTGGCCGACAACGGCAGCGGAATCTTCATCAGCGGAGCGCCCGATAATCGCTGGAACAATACCGACCTGAATCTCTTGAAGCAGATTACCGCTTCGAACTTCGAAGTCGTGCAGACTGGAACCATCTTCACACCTGCAAACGTGCCCACCGGTGCATCGCCCACCATCAGCAGCTTCACCGCCAATCCATCGACGGTTACGGCGGGCCAGCCGACAACCCTAAGCTGGAGCGTAACCAACAGCCTGTACAACATCATTGATCCCCAGGCCGGACCTGTGCGAGGCACCAGCATTGTCGTCACGCCGTCGGCTTCGACCACATACACTCTGTATTCCACCAATCAATTCGGGCGCACGACCGCTACCGTGGCCGTCACCGTACACTGACGAAGCATCCGAACCAGGAGTCTCAGCGAGGCGGCAGGAGTGGAAAGGTCTTCTCATTCCTGCCGCTTTAAACATGGCGTCAGCCCCGGCCAATTGACTCATTTACCCAATCCAGCAGTCACGCTCGATTCCAGCGAAAAAGCATTGCGTAGACGCGAGGGATGTCCGTTGTTTCCCAATGAGCCTTCGTCGATACGTGCTATGCTTTCCTCCCAAACCCTTGCAACCTTCGCTTATCGGCGGCACTGAAAGATGGGGGTCGATCAGTAACCAACCATCGAGATGACAAGCTTTCGAGGGAGCTGGCCGAAAATCGCAAGATCGGTATTTGTTTTCTGTGTCTTCTTTCTGATTGCGTTCGGCCTAGGCTACCCCGTCCTGAATCGCTTTGATCCGCGGCAGACACCCGGCCTCCCCGACGTCAAGACCTACGCGGCGATGGTGAGCGGGGGCCCCAATCCGGACACTAGCCATCATGTTCGGCTCCGCGTGCTCGTACCCTGGATTGCGAAACCGTTTTACCGGCTCTCCCAGGGCCGACTCGCCACGTGGGATCCTTTGATGTTTTCACTGCTTGTGGCGAACTCCCTGTTTGTTGCCGGAACCGCGGTCCTCATTGTTCGGGTCGGTAGTTCCGTGTTCGCGGCGCACCAATTGGGTGATCACACCGTCGCTCTCGTGGGCGCCCTGCTTTATCTGCTCAACTTTGCGGTGCCAAACCTTCGACTGGTTGGGTTGGTAGACGCCGGTGAAGGATTCTTCTTACTGGCCCTGGTCGCGAGTCTGTTCGAACTCAAATATTGGGCCCTGCCGCTCATCGCTGTCTTGGGAGCACTGACCAAGGAGTCGTTTCTACCGTTTAGCATTGCGTTTACAGCAGCTTGGTGGTTATCAACCCGTAGCGATCAAAGCCGTCCGCAAAATCATGCGACGGTGAGTGCAACCTGGATTTTGACTAGCTGGGTGCTGAGTTTCGCGGTCCTGGTTGGGCTCCACCGTGTGCTCGCGGGAACTTTTGAAAGCCCGTTGCAGTTCGGTCTCGTTCTTCATCACGGGCACGACTACCTTGCGCACTTCATGTCATCGTTGCGCGACCGCGATCTCTGGTACATATTCTTGTGGCTATTGCCTACCGCGATTCCGAACATCAAATCGTTTCCATCGTCATGGCTTGTCGCCACCGGCGCGACCTGTGTCGTGGCATTTCTGCTGGATGGTTATTATGGAGGCAATCTCGGGACGATTGGACGAGCGCTGTTCAGCATTGCAGGTCCACTGCTTAGCCTCTCGTCCGCGCTACTGGTCACACATGCGGTTTCTAGGCAAAAAAGCTCTCCAATTATCGAAGTCAATTAGCCCTATCTGAGAGATAGTTCGCCTCGCCGACTTTGGATAGCCGAGGGCGGCTGTCCCCGCATGGGGCTCGCTGCTAACATGAGTTCGTGCCAGCTCTGCTTGACGTTCGCCATTTGACAATCGAGTTTCCTGCACAGGGAGCGAAAAGCGCCGTCCCGCGCCCAGGACAACCGAGTGCGGCCGCAAACTCTCTGACCGCTGTTAGCGATCTGAGTTTTTCCATTGCCCCGAGCGAGGTGTTGGGGCTTGTGGGTGAATCGGGCTCCGGGAAGTCGATTACGTCTCTTGCCATCATGCGCTTGCTGCCGCCACAAGCTCGAGTGTCGGGCGCGATTCTCTTTGCCGACAATGGCTCCACTCCGCGCAATCTTGGTGAACTTCCGGACGACGAAATGCGGCAACTGCGCGGGTCGCGGATCGGGATGATTTTTCAGGAGCCGATGACGGCGCTGAATCCCGTGATGCGGGTGGGAGATCAGATCGCGGAGGCGGTGCTGGCGCATCATCAACTTTCCAAGAAAGATGCGTGGCAGCGTGCGGTCGACGCGATGAATGATGTGGCGATTCCCGACGCGGCGCAACGGGCGCGAGATTATCCTCACCAGCTTTCGGGTGGCATGCGGCAGCGCGTGATGATTGCGATGGCCATCGTCAACCGTCCGCAGTTGCTGATTGCCGATGAGCCAACGACCGCGCTCGATGTGACGATCCAGGCGCAGATTCTCGAATTGCTTGCGGAGTTACGCACGAAGTTTGGGCTGGCCATGCTTTTTATTTCGCACGATCTGGCCGTGGTTTCGCAGGTCGCGGATCGCGTTGCAGTGATGTATGCGGGGAATCTGGTGGAGCTTGGAGCGAAGAGGGATATCTTTCAGGCGGCAGCGCATCCTTATACCCGGGGATTGCTGCATGCGGTGCCCGATCTGAAGACGGATCGCAACAGTCCACTGCAGACGATTGACGGGACGGTGCCTGCTCTGCAGGCGATGCCTCCGGGATGCACGTTTGAGCCGCGATGTGAGTTTCGGGTGAGCGATTGCGCGCGTGCGTTGCCGCCGCTGGTTGAGGTTGCGGTGGGACATTGGGCGCGGTGCCCGGTGGTGAATGCGCAGTGAGGTAGGGATCCTTCGACTGCGCGTGACGATTCGCTTTGCTCGCCGTCCCACTTCGCTAAGGATGACAACTTCAAAGCATCACCCCAAGCCTTATCCGGTGCGTTCCAGTTGTGCGCGATTTTTTATTAGAAGTGCGATCAACAGCAGCAGCAAGGCGACTCCTACCCACCATGCGTTCAGATATTCGCCGAGCCAGGGCTGAACGAAATAGATGACGCCGTCGCGAAAGGGCACGCGATAGGAATGGTCAAAGTCGGCGCGGGGTTGCGCCCACGATGACACCGTGAACAGCAGCACAAAGTGGAGCGCGGCATTGACCATTAACACGCCTACGACGAGCACGAACCATAACGGTGTTTTAGTTTTAAAGCGCCATCCTAAGAGCGGCATCGAGGATCTCCGTTCGCGCAGCCTGCGCAAACATCTTAGAACGAAGGGTTAGTCTATAATCGGCAGTTTGTCCGGTGATTCGTGCGCATACTGGTTCTTAGCGACATCCACGCCAATCTCGAAGCTCTCGACGCCTGCCTGGCGGCCGCTCCATCGTTTGATGTCGTGGTGAATCTCGGGGACATTGTTGGCTACGGCGCGAGTCCGAATGAGGTGAGCGAGCGGTCGCGGCAGTTGGGAAAGACGTTTGTGCGCGGCAATCACGACAAGGCCGCTACCGGGGTGATGGACCTGGAAGATTTCAATCCGATGGCGGCGGCGGCTGCGATCTGGACGCGTAACGAATTGACGCCCGAGAATCTGGAGTGGCTGCGAGCGCTGCCGCATGGCCCGGTGTCACTGCCGGAATTTCCTGACGTGCAGTTGGTGCACGGATCGCCCAACGATGAAGATGAATACGTGGTTTCGCTGGGGGATGCGCTGGCTCCGCTGATTACGCTGACGGTGCCGCTGACGTTTTTTGGGCACACGCATTTGCAGGGCGGATTTTTTGCCAATGGCTCGTCGGCCGACGGATTTCGTCCGGAGTACCGGACGGTGGGGCAGGCGGAGTCGGTGCCGCTGCAATTGAAGCCGGCGACGCGGTATCTGATCAATCCGGGGTCGGTGGGGCAGCCGCGCGATGGGGACTGGCGGGCGGCGTTTGCTCTGTTCGATACCGAGGCGCAGATCGTGCACTATCACCGGACGCCGTACAACTTGAAAGCGGCGCAGGATCGGATCTTTGGGGCGAATTTGCCGCCACGGCTGGCGACACGGTTGGCCGCGGGACGGTGAAGAGCATCTTCCGGTCGTTGTAAACTCCCTACATGCCTTCTGATTCCTCTTCCTCCTCGTACTCTTTGTCACCTTCCTCATCAAAGCGCACCAGCGGAACGAAACATCTTTTCGAGGCGCGCGAGACTCCTCCGGAGCATTATCTGGTGGCGCATAGCGACGGCGGGGCGCGGGGGAATCCCGGGCCGGCTGGATACGGCGTGGTCATCAAGGATGAGACCGGGGCGAAGGTCGCTGCGCTGAGTGAGTATCTTGGGCACCAAACGAATAATTTTGCGGAGTATCAGGGGCTGATCGGGGCGCTGGAGTACGCGATTCAGCACGGGCCGAAGGCGCTCAAGCTCATCAGCGATTCGGAGTTGCTGGTGAAGCAAATCAAGGGCATTTACAAGGTGAAGAACGCGACATTGCAGGATCTGCATGGGCGCGCGAAAGAATTGATTGCGCAGCTGGATTGGTTCTCGATTGGGCATGCGCTGCGCGAACACAATCAGGAGGCGGACCGGCTGGCGAATGAGGCGATGGATAAGGGGATGGGGCGGAGTTCTCGTCCGGGTGCCGGCGAATCACCCGCGCGGCCTTCTCAAGCGCCATCGCAGCAGGAGTTTGAAGGAGTCGTGCGCAACGGTCGCGTGGAGTTGTCGAATGGAACATTGCCGGATGGGACGCGTGTGCAGGTTCGCGTGAAGAAGTAAAGCAACTCCGGCTTGTGGAGTCGTTCAGCGACTTTGTGCTTCTTCCGAGTTTGTGCCTCGTTCAGCGAGTGCAGAGGTCCTTCGCTTCGCTCAGGATGACAAGTTGCTGTGCTGTGACGCGCTAGTCTGCGGCAGAGGTGTGGTCGTGGATGATTTTCCATCCGTCGGGGAATTTGCGGAAGGTTAGCGTGAAGAGGCCGTGGGGAGTTTTGCCGTCGGACATGGTCAGATGCCAGGAGCCGCGGACGAAGGCGGCTTCGGGGCCGAGCATCTCGATGCGCAAGTTGGAAAAATACAAGGTGCCCATTTCGTGGCCGGGGCTGGCGTAGGTGGCTTTATAGCGATCGAGGGTGGCTTGCCATCCGGCGGTTTCTTTGGCGCCGGAGAAGAAGGTGAGGTTCGGGGAGTTCCAATAGCCGTCCATGAAGGCTTCGATGTTGTGATGGTTCCAGGCGTCTTGTTGAGTGTGGAGGACCTGCTCGATGGCGGATTTGGGTGTCGAGGTTTTCGAAGTTTGAGCGACGGCACAAAGGGCGAACGGAAACATCGAAATCAGAATGCAGGCGATTGCGTTTTTGTTCATACGTTCTCCCAAGATATTTGAAGCGGGCTGAGAGCGAGTGCGGTCCCCGCGGGCCGCCGGCGCTACGAGTCTAATGCGTTTCCTCCGCGGCGGGGGCGGTGTCGGGTGTGTCTACTTTTTGCGCGACGGCGCGCGGGACTACTGGGGCGGGCTGGAAGTCGCCTGCGTCTTTGCCGGCCATGGCTACGGTCATGAAGTTCATCCAGATGGGGAGAGCCGCGTGCGCTCCGGTTTCTTTGGCGCCAAGAGATTTCTTCTCGTCGTAGCCAACCCAGACTCCGCAAGTCATGGTGGGAGAGAATCCGACGAACCATGCGTCGGTGAAATCGTTGGTGGTGCCGGTTTTGCCGGCGACGGGAAAGGGCAGCTTCGCGGCAGCAATGCCTGTGCCGTGCAGGACGACCTCGCGCAACATCGACGTCATGATGCGGGCGGTGCGCTGGTTGATGACATCTTTCACGTCGGGGAAATCTTCTTCGAGCACGCGGCCTTCGTAGTCGGTGACGCGCGTGAGGTAGCGCGGCGTGACGCGGACGCCGTCGTTAGGGAAGACGCTGTAGGCGGAGGTCTGCTCGAGTAGCGTGATCTCGGCTGATCCCAAGGCGACGGGAAGATATGGCGGCAGCTTCGAGGTGATGCCGAAGCGTCCGGCGTAGTCGATCACCGTCTTGATGCCAACTTTGTTTGCAAGTTTGAGTGCTGGAATGTTGCGGGACTGCGCGAGGGCGCGGCGCAGGCTGATGATGCCTTCGAATTTTTCGTCGTAGTTGTGCGGAGTGTAGGGGCCGGATGGAGTTTCGAAGCTGATGGGTTCGTCGAGGATGGTGTCGTCGGGGCTGGCGCCCTGGTCGATGACCGTGGTGTAGACGTAGGGCTTGAAGGATGAGCCGACCTGGCGCAGGGCTTGGGTGACACGGTCGAATTTGGATTCGTTGAAGTCGCGTCCGCCGACCATGGCCTTGATTCCGCCGGTGGCGTTGTCGATGGCGAGCAGCGCGCCTTGTGCGCCGGAGTCTTGCTCGAGGCTGACGCGAGCCGCGCCGTTTGTGCCGAGCGCGACAATTTTCACGTAGCAGATGTCGCCGGTGGTGAGGATGTTGGCGAGTTTCTGCTGGGTCCATGCGACGTCGGCTTGTCCGATCGCGGCAGTGTAGCGGCTGAATTTCAGCGTGGCAATTCCGGTGCCTGCGGAGGTTACGAGGGCATGGACGTATCCGCCGACCTCGGGTTCGTCGTCCCAATCGGGATGGAAATATTTATCGAGGACGAGGCCTTCATTGACGACGTTTTCGAGATGGCCCTTCCAGCCGTGGCGGCGTTCGTAGGCGGCGAGGCCGTCGAGGACCGCCTGATTCGCGGCTTTTTGCAGGTCGACGTCGAGCGAGGTGTAAACCTTCAGGCCGCCCTCGTGAACCTGGTCGGCTCCGTACTTGCCTTCGAGGTAGCGGCGAATCTCTTCGACGAAATAAGGTGCGAGCGAATTGGGGTCGTGTGCCAGGTGCAGGACCAGGGGCGCGGATCGCGCGACGTCCGCTTGGGCCGCGGTGATTTTTCCGTCTTCGAGCAGGGCATTGATCACGAGGTTGCGGCGCTTCTGCGCGCGATCGGGATGGTTAATTGGCGAATAAACCGTGGGGCCCTTGGGCAGGCCCGCGAGCAAGGCGGCTTCTTCGAGCGTCAGGGCCTTGGCCCTTCTGCTGAAGTAGAACTCGGACGCGGCTTCGAAGCCATAGACGCCGTGGCCGAGAAAAATCTGGTTGGCGTAGAGGGTGAAGATCTGCGGCTTGGTGAAGCGGCGCTCGATCTGGATGGCGAGCATCGTCTCTTGCACCTTGCGGTGGAAGGAGCGGTCGGGAGAGAGGAAAAGATTCCGTGCGAGTTGCATCGTGAGCGTGGATGCGCCTTGCACCTTGCCTCCGGATTCGACATCGCGGTAGGCGGCACCAATGATGCGCCAGAAATTGATGCCGGAGTGCTTGTAGAAATCCTTGTCTTCGATGGAGACCAATGCGTCGCGCAAGACGGGAGGAAAATCGTCGTAGGTGGCGACGACGCGGCGCTGCAGGGCGAAGGAGCCGATCACGCGTCCGTGATCGTCATAGACCTCGGTGATGGAGCTGGGGCGGTAGGCTTCGAGAGCGTCGACTTGAGGCAGGTCGGTGGTGTAAACGAGGAGAAGTCCGGCGGTGGATCCGACGAGCGCGGCGACCAGCACGAGGAGGCCGAACAGGACGCGGCCCACGAGCTTGCGTCCGCCGATTTCGACCGGCGGAAGATTTTCGTAGAGGGACCTCATTGGGAGTTGAAGTCAGGATAGCATTTTGCGGGAGTGGTGCTGCGTGGGGGTGGTATGAGCATGCCTTCGGGTACGTTGGCCAGGTCGATGAGCCGAACCGTTGATAGCAACAATCATGAAATCCACGAGCACAAATCATGGCTTCCCCGATTGACAAAAAGCAGGGCCGCAGCCGTAATGACTGGGGAGAAAATGAGACCTCCCGGGAGCGGGTAGATCGGGCTCAATGGTCAATTCCAAACATCCTGCGCGCATTCTCGTAGTGGAGGATAATGAGCCGTGGCGACAGCATATCTGCTCCAAGCTCAAAACCCGGCCGGAATTGCAGGTCGTCGGCGAAGCGTCGGATGGATTAGAGGCAGTCCGAATGGCCGAAGAACTGAAGCCGGACCTGATTCTGCTAGACATCGGCCTTCCTTGCCTGAGCGGAATCGAAGCTGAAGATCGGATTCGCCAACTGGTTCCCGGCGTGAAAATACTTTTCTTATCTCAGAACAACAACGCCGAACTTGTACAGGCAGCTTTGAACAACGGAGCCCAAGGATATGTCCTCAAGATGGCTGCCGGAAGTGACCTTTTGCCTGCTATCAAAGCCGTTCTTCGCGGGGAGAGATTTGTCAGTGTCGGAATCGAGAGTCCGACGTTTAACAGATTCAGATCCCGTTTCAGTTCATCGGATTTTTGAACTGCTTCGGGTCCATCGGTCGCTTCCCATACCGGGAGGTGCGGTTCCTTCGGCACAAAAGAAATCGCGCGCCTTGCGGCGCGCGATGTTTATTTATGACTTTTGCTCGAGGCCCGCTCGGCTTCGCCTTCGCGGGGACAGCCCCTTCGACTTCGCTCAGGGCAGGCTAGGGCGGCTGTCGCTACATGTGCCGGTTAGCTGGCGTGGCTCTTCAGGACTTCTACGGCTTTTTTCAGCTGATCGTCGACTGTGTTTTTCGGTTTTGTGTCCTGCTCGGGAGTGGTGGGAGTGGCGGAATCGTCATCATCCGGAGCGGTTGCATCGTCTACGTCGGCTACCAGGACGTTAGGGGTGATGGCCACGTCTTGGATGGCTTTGCCGCTAGGCGAATAGTACTTGGCTACGGAGAGAATCAGCGCGCCGCCATCGGGGAGATCGAGCGTTTTCTGCACGGAGCCGTCGCCGAAGGTTTTGTCTCCTACAACATCGCCGCGGGCGTTTTCGAGAATCGCTGCTGCGACGACTTCAGCTGCACCGGCTGTGCCCTTGTTGACGAGCACTGCGACGGGCAGAGTGGTGATCGCTTTCGCGGGATCGGCATTGAAGGCTTCGCGCGGGAAGCGTTGACCCTGCAGATAAGTAATGGTGCCGTGGTTCAGGAAAAGGTTGGCGACGGCGACGCCTTCGCTCTCTTCTCCTTCCGCGTCGTTGCGGAGGTCGAGAATAATTTTCTTCGCGCCTGATTTTTCGAGCGACTTTATTTTGGACGCAATTTCCTGCGATTTGCCTTTGATGAGGGTTTCGACTTTGATGTAGCCGATCTGGTCGTCCATCATTTTCTCGGAGACCGGCGGCATGGTCACGATGTCGCGAGTGATGACCATCTTCTGCGGCTCGGCCTTGCGGGCGCGAACGACGGCGACATTCAGGTTCGATCCGGGAGTTCCGGCGATCAGGCTGCGAATTTCGGGCAGCGACATTTCGCGGGTGCTCTGTCCTTCAATCGATTCGAAGATGTCGGTGGGCTCAATGCCGGCCTTTTCGGCGGGCGAGCCGGGCAACACGGCAACGACGTCGGCATAGCCGAAGCGCTTCGAGATCACTGCGCCGATTCCGCCCTTAGCTTCATTCTTGTGCGTCTTGTAAGCCTTGTAGGCTTCGGCGGACATGTAGCTGGAATTCGAATCGAGCGACTCGACGAGACCGTGCAGTGCGCCGTCGGTCACCCTCGGGATGTTCGGCTCTTCGACGTATTCACTCTGCACGCGCGAGAGAACTTCGCTATAGACCTGCAGCTGGCGGTAGGAGCCGTCGTTGGAAGAGGCATGCACGCCTCCCATATTTCCGACGACGACAAAGAGTAATACGGCAAAGGAGGTGACGAGAATTGCTGCTTTGGTTTTCATGGACATCAGTTTTGGCCGCCTGCTGGAAGGAGTACTTCCGGAGAAACTCTGGCTATTATATCTATCTAGATGCGAGAATCCATCCCTTAGCTGCTTGATTTGACTCTCGCAGGTAACGTGGGCCCGCATTGGTTCATGTAAGAGACGTGTGGGCTGGAGTTGTGTTATCCGCTCGACCTTGATTTAGAATCGAAAATTCCGGCCATGTGTCCGCCGTCTTGAACAAAACAAACAACTTATTTACTGGTGGCCCGGCTTGAAGATCATCGTGATCTGGGTCTGGACGGACACCGGGCGGCCGTTCATGATGTAGGGCTTGAACTTCCATTGTTTGACGCCGTCGATGGCGGTTCGCGCGAAGGCGAGCGATCCTTGCATGAACTTGGCATCTTGGACCGTGCCATCGCGGCCAACCAGGACTTGCAGGATCACGGTGCCCTGCTGGGTGGTGGCGTTCGCGGGATAGTCGATGGGCGGCTGGTCGGCGAGCAGCCCGCGCTCGGTGGCTTCGGAAACGGTGACGGGTTCAATCGAGGGCAGTGCGGCTTCGATCGGCTTATTGCCGCCAGGGTCGGGGGTCATTGAGGCCATTTGCGACTTCAGGCTGGAGGGAATGCCGGGCGTCGCGGGAGCAGAGACGTAGCGCGGCTGAGGATTTCTGGGTGGCGCCTGCGGCGGTGGCGAGGACGCTGCGGGTGGATCGTTATGCTGTGGTGCGGCCGCGGGTGGTGCCGTCGTTGCTGATTCTGGAGCCGACGCAGGAGGGTTCGCAGGGAGTCCGCTGGCGGGCGCTGCGGTAGTGCCCGAGAGGGAAGCCGGCTGGTTCTCCTGAACTTGAGCGGGAGAAGGCTGTGCTGGGTCGTTTGGATTTGCCGGGGCTGCATCGGGTGGCACCAGGGCTGGGTCCGGAGTCGCTGGATTCGGCTTCTTCGCAGTCGGATCGATGACGGGAGTTACGCGAATTTGCGAAGGATCGGTAGTGGCGTCGGGAATATTTTCGGCGACGGGCAATTTGTATTCATCGCCGGCGCGGGCAAAATCTTCGTGCGCCCTTGGAGCTGGCGTCGTCGTCACAGGCTGCGGATTGAGCCAGGCGTGGGTCATTTTCTGTCCACGAGCCCACAGAACTTTCACGTTGGCGTGCCACGGAGCCTGCGGCGCAGCCACGATGGCGCACGTCGCGAGCGCGAGCGCTACAAAGATGGGGCCCTTGGGCAGGCGGAACCGCGGCTTGGCGCCTTGCGTGGCTTCGGTCTCTCCCGAAATGTAGGCGAACAGAGCCGCTTCGTTCTTGTGTTCCTGGTGAGCGTGCTCAGCGGTTTGAGCAGGATTCACGGTACGCCGAGGAGCGGGGGTCGGCGCCGCGGAAGTTGAAGGAGCTTGGTCGAAGCCCAGCAACTCGGGCTTGTTCGGCGCAGGAGGCGGAGCGTTCTGTATCGGCGCCGGAGCGGCGGGGTTGGTTATACCACGCGCGTTCAAATACCATGCCAGCCCTCGCGGCTCGCCTGGCGAAGGAGGCGGAGGATCTGGGGCGCGTTGTTCTTCAGCCACCGATGCCGCCATCGGTTCGAGTTCTTTGAGAGCATCGACGGGTTCCGACTCGTCGGGGTGCCGGTCAGGTTCGGTATCAAAATGTGCAGCGGGAGTCGGGCTGGCCGACTGCAGGAATTCGCCTGCGCGCAGCATTTTTTCTCCGGCGGGTTCTGTGACTGGCGGGATTGGGCCGGCGGAACTGGAGGCTGAGGCGGCAGCGGCCGCGGCCTGCGCGGACTCCTGCTTGGCGCGCAGAAGATCGCGCGCCGTCGTCAGAGTATCTTTAACCTGGTTGACCTGAATGGGCTTGCGTAAAATCGAGTTCGCGCCTGCCTGCAGCGCCTGCGGCACGCTTGCATCGGTGCTGACGATGGCCAGAGTCAGAGGACGGTCGGAGGCTTTGCGTTCGCGGGCGGAGGAGAGCAATAGTCCGGCTTCGGGCTGGTTGTCCCAATCGATGATAACGATCTGAAAAGATTCGCCGGTCACCCGCTCGACGGCGGTGACGGCATGGGAGCAGATTTCTCCCTCAACACCGAGCCCTGCCAATACTTGGCAGATGGGCTCAGCCGTGTTCTGATCCGACGAGAACAGAAGACCGCGCAGGGCCATGCCTCTTTAGACTAGGGGGAGGCGGTAACTGCGACAAGATTACCGAGGTTGAAGAAAAGCGGGGGTGTACTGCACCGAAAGTACATGTACTGTCGGTGCATCATCGCGCTAGAATGCTCGGTCGCTCAGGGGAGCGCGGAGAGCCGCCGGCAAAGGTCGTGATCAGAGCGGCTTGCGAGGACTGATTCGTGAGACGACGGTATTTGAAAGACAGGGGCCCAAGGAATGATTGAACGGAATTATTGGTTGACGACGACCGAGATGCCGGCTTTGGACGCGGGGCGTCCACTGCCTGAGGTCGTCGATGTCGCGGTTATTGGGGCGGGATTCACGGGACTTTCCGCGGCGCGCACGCTGGCAAAGCGTGGGGCGAGAGTCGTCGTGCTGGAGAGCGAGACCGTCGGATGGGGCGCGAGTTCGCGCAACGGGGGGATGGTGCTCACCGGGATGAAGCTGGGCGTGAACAAGCTCATCTCGATGTATGGACGCGAACTGACGCAACGGATGTACACGGCATCGCTGGCTTCGATGGACTGCGTCGAGCAGATTGTGCGCGAAGAGAAGATCGAATGCGACTTTTCGCGTTGCGGGCACCTGGAAGTGGCCTGCAAGCAGAAGCATTTTGACGATTACCAGCGTCAGGTCGACGTCATCGAGCGCGATTACAACCACAAGATGCGCGTGGTGCCGAAGCACGAGTTGGGGGCGGAGATCGGGTCGTCCATTTATTACGGCGGGATGGTGGATGAGGTGAGTGCCGGGTGTAATCCAGCGCGCTATGTTGGCGGACTGGCGCGGGCCGCGATGAAGGCGGGGGCTGAGATTTTCGAGCATGCCCGCGTCGAAAGGATTGAGCGCGACTCGCGCAATGGTGAACTGGGATGGAAGTTGGGGACGTCCCGCGGGCCGCTGTGGGCGCATGAAGTGTTTGTCGGGACGAGCGGTTACACGGGGCAGGCGACGCCCGCGCTGCAGAAGAAGCTGATTCCGATTGGGTCGTTCATCATTACGACCGAAGTGTTGCCGGCGGCGCTGGCGCGCGAACTGAGTCCGCGCAACCGGATGATCTATGACTCGAAGAATTATCTTTACTACTACCGGCTCACTCCGGATCGACGGATGTTGTTTGGCGGAAGGGCGGCTTTCTTTCCAGAGACCGATCAGACGGTGCGGCAGAGCGCGGCGTTATTGCGGCGAGGCATGATTGGGGTGTATCCGCAACTGAGGGACGCCAAGATTGATTATGTCTGGGGAGGCACGCTGGACTTTGCCTTTGACATTATGCCGCATGCGGGGCAGATGGAAGGCATGTATTACGCAGTGGGATATGCGGGACACGGCGTTGCGATGGCGACGTATCAGGGGCAGAAGATTGCGGAGTTGATGGCGGGGGACAAGCCGGAAAATCCGTTTGTGGGCATTCCGTTTCCGGGGGCGCCGCTGGGACTGTACAACGGGAAGCCGTGGTTCTTGCCGTTCGCGGGAGCGTGGTACAAGGTGCTGGACTGGGTGAGCTAGAATCAGTGCCTAGGTCGTCGAATGGCTGACAACATTGAGCGGGAGATCGAGAGCCATACAGAAAAGAGAGAACGCATTTTTCGGGCTAGCGGAGCGCCTTCGAACAGCGCAAGATCCCGAAGAAATAAAGCAGTTGGGAGATCAAATCGGCCCCCTTGTTTTCGGAGAGTAGCTGTGGCGTCGGGTGCTAAGTTTTGGCAGGCGTGCGTTTTTTGAGCAACAGGTACACCAGCGGTCCGAGGGCGATTGCGATCAGGCCGCCGACAAAAGCGAAGAGATCGTTCCCGCTTCCCAGCAGGGCGACGAGGGCCATCACTACTGGCGCGGCAACCACGTAAAACAATCCTATGTTCCCGCCGGGGATCGTGAAGGGGCGCTTCAGGTCGGGCTGCTTGCGTCTTAGTTTCCACGCGGAGAGCACGGTCAAGACCGTAGTCGCCGAGCGCAGCCAGATGTAGACCGAGATCAGCTGGCCCAGGCTTTTCCACGAGAGCAAAGCATAGATCAGCGCGGAGATGACGATGGCGAGCCACGGAGTTTCGTAGCGCTTGTGCTTGTGCGTGAGGACGTCAGGCAGGTATCCGTCTTCGGCCATGGCGAAGGGCATGCGGGTGGTGGTGAGGATGGTGCTGTTGAGCAGCGCGACGCTGCCGACCATGGCGGCGAGCGCCATCCACGTGCCGAGCCAAGGGCCGCCGATGATGCGGGCGGCGTCAGAGAAATATCCGGTGGTCCATTTCTCCCAACTGCCGGCCGCAGCCAATCCCGCGACCGTGGGGAAGAAATAGGCCGCAATCGAGAGTGGCACAACGACGGCCAGGGCGCGTGGGTAGGCTTTCTGCGGGTTCTCGACTTCTTCGGCGACGGTTGAGAGCTGCTCGTAACCGGAGTACAGCCAAAGTCCCAGGGCTAACCCCACGCCGAAAACTTTGAACGGCGCCTGATGCGGAACCATCCACGGATGGAAGGGATTCTGGTGCCAGTGGGCGAGGGCGATCGCGACCATGATGATCACCGGAATGAAGATGAAAATCTCAAGCCCGGTGGCGACCTGCCCGACCATCTGGATGCCGCGAACGTTGATCCAGGTCAAGACGACGATGAGCGCGACGGACAAGAGGTAGTGCTCCCACCACGTCATTTTGGGCATGTAATAAACGAAGTAGTCGGCGAACAGGACGGCGTACGCGCCGCCGAGCAGGAATGAGGCGGACCAGTTCCACCATCCGGCGAGGAATCCCCAGAAATCGCCAAAGGCGGCGCGGGTCCAGCGATAGAAACCGCCTTCGACGGGCATGGCGGTAGTGAGCTCAGCGGAGACGAGCGAGACCGGGATGCACCAGAAAAACGGGAGGATCAGAAGGTAGAGGAGAGTGATGCCGGGGCCGGAGGTGGTGACCATCTCCTCAAGACCAAAGGGGCCTCCGGTGGTGTAGGAGAACATGACGAAGACGAGATAGAAGAGGCCGGCCTTGCGGAGAGTGGAGGTCGATTGTGTGGTCAAAGGAGATTGAGTTCGATTTCAGATTTTTGATTTCAGATTGAAAATCAAAAGTCCAGAAGTTCGATTTCAGATTTTTGATTTCAGATTTCAGATTGAAAGACCGAGCGCCGCAGTTTAAATCTGCAATCTGAAATCTACAATCTGAAATCTCTTCACGCGGCCAGCGTGCCACTGAGTGCGCCTTCGAGTGCGAGCAGTTTGCGTTTTGTGTCGAGTCCACCGCCGTAGCCGCAGAGGGTCCCGTCGGAGGCGATGACGCGGTGGCAGGGAACGACGATCGCGATCGGGTTGCGGTTGTTGGCCATGCCGACGGCGCGAAATCCCTGAGGACGGCCGACGGCGCGAGCGATGTCGGCGTAAGTGCGAGTTTCGCCATACGGGATCGCAACGAGGGCGCGCCAGCAGGCCAGTTGGAAGTCGGTTCCGCGAAGATCGAGCGGGAATGTGAACTCACGGCGCTGGCCGGCGAAATACTCCTGAAGTTGCAGGACGTAAGGCTGTAGGGCGCGCTCTGATTCCTCAAAGCGCTGGGTCTTGGACTCTTCGCGGAGGTCGCGAGGGTTGGGACGGACGGTCTGCTGCCCGGGCAGGCGGGCGTCGAACTCGAGAGCGACCAAACCGCGGCTGGAAGCGGCCAGGAAGAGCGGGCCAACCGGCGACGTAAACATTGTGTAATGAAGGGTTTCCATAAGCTTCAGGCGACGTTGATCGATTCTTAGACACGGTACCGCGTCCATTACGATAGCACGGGTTCTAGCCGGGTGGCGGGGCGTAAAATAAGCGTAAAATAAGACACGTTGACAGAATCCGGCTTTTCGACGAGAGTGTCTCGTGCTGTTGACGCTCGGGGAACGTAAGGGTTGAAAAAGGGCCTCATTGTTTTCGCGGCGGTCGTGCTGGCGCCAGTGCTCGTCGTGAGCCTGGTGGTACTGGCTGCCGGAGACTGGCGAGCCATCGGGGAGACCGAGGCGGGCGACAAGATCTCGGTTAGCTCCGTGCGTGTGTTGAAGAGCAACCAGCGGCTGGCGCTGGTGCGCGTCGAGTACAAAGAGCCGGCGAAGTTGCCGCAGGGTGGACCGTTTGTCGAGATGCGGGCCAGGGTTCGGTTCAACTGCGCCAGCGGCACCGCCACTCCCACCAGCGAATGGTTTTATTCCCGCGATCACAGCGGACGCCCCGTGGTGAGCAAAAAATCCTCGCACGACGACATGTTCGGCCGGGACCTTGAGGGCGGGTTCGGCGATCTGGTTAGTAAGAGCGTCTGCGGTAAGTAATTTTCGCTCGCTACTTCTTCAGAGTGAAGGCTACGTAGACTCCGCCTGCCTTCGACTTCAAGTCTTTTCCTCCACCCGCTGCGATCACTACAAACTGACGGCCTTTCACTTCATAGGTGGCGGGAGTTGCATTTCCTGCGAACGGCAGCGTTGTCTCCCAGAGCAGGGCGCCGGTTGTCTTGTCGAAGGCGCGAAACTTTTTGTCGAAGTTCGTGGCGCCGATGAAGACCAGTCCGCCTGCGGTTGCGACGGGGCCTCCGTAGTTCTCGGTGCCGGTGTTCCTCAGGCCCTGGGCGGCGAGTTCCGGATATTCGCCCAGAGGAATCTGCCAGACATATTCGCCGGTGTTGAGATCGATGGCGCTCAAGGTTCCCCAGGGCGGGGCTACGGCGGGGTATCCCTCGGGATCGAGAAATTTCTTATAGCCGGTGAAGTGATACTTCATCGGCGTCGGCGCAGGCTCAGTGGTGACCACTTCTTTGTGGTCATTTCCCAGAGTTCCGCCGTTCATCAGGTAGGCGCGCAGCATGGTCAATTGATCGTCGGGAAGGTTCGGAAAACCGGGCATACGCCCCTTGCCGTTCTTGATTGTGGCTGCGATGTCGGATGGAGACATATGGGCGCCGATGCCTACCAGCGAGGGAATCGAGGGTGGGGATCCGGCCATGTTCTCGCCATGGCAGACTGCGCACTGAGTCAGATAGAGCGATTTGGGATTGTTCTCTGGCGTGCTCTCGGCGAGGGCTCCGGTCCAGGCGACGTCGTTGGCATTGACGTAGAGAATGCCAGCGTCCGGATCGGCGGCTGCTCCTCCCCACTCGGCGCCGCCATCGAAGCCGGGAAAGACGACCGTATCTTTGCCAACGCTGAAAGGGACGAACTGGCCCTGGTTGCGGAAGGTGCGGAACTGCGCGAGGGCCCACTGATGGACTTCGGGCGTCCGCTGGCTCAGAAGATTCTCGGTCAACGTTTGTCGTGAGTAAGGCGCGGGTTTTGTGGGCAGGCATTGCTGGGCTGCCGCGACTTCCCCGGGAACGTCGCTGGGCGGATAGTCGCGGCACTCGATGGGAAACAGCGGGTTGCCCGTGGTGCGGTCGAAGAGAAATACGAAGCCCTGCTTTGTGGTTTGGGCGACGGCGTCGATTCGCTTGCCGTCGTGCTCGACCCTTACGAGCGCCGGCGGCGCGGGGAAGTCTCGATCCCACAGGTCGTGGCGCACGGCCTGAAAATGCCAGATACGCTCGCCGGTGTTGGCGTTGAGAGCAAGCAGGGTGTTGGCGAAGAGATCGTCGCCAACGCGATCGGCGCCATAGAAATCGAACGCTGCGGAGCCGGTCGGGACATAAACGATTCCACGCTCGCGATCCACGGTCATGCCAGCCCAGTTGTTGGCGGCGCCACTGGTCTTCCATGCACCCTTCGGCCAGGTTTCGTAGCCGAATTCGCCGGGATGAGGGATGGTGTGGAACGACCACCGGAGTTTGCCGGTGCGCACGTCGTAGGCGCGCACATCGCCGGGAGAAGCGGGGAGAGTTTCAGATTCGCGGCCTCCGACGATCATCAGGTCTCGGTAGATGACGGCGGGGCTGGTCATGTAGATGGACTGCTCCGCGGGATCGCGACCGAGATCGTCGCGGAGATCAATGCGTCCGTTCGTGCCAAAGGTCGCGATTGGCTTGCCGGTGGCGGCGTCTAGGGCATAGACGAAGTTCAGGACACCGACGAGGATGCGATCCTCTTTTCCATCGGACCAGTAAGCGAGGCCGCGATTGGGTTGGGTGCCTTTAATTCCGGAGTCGAACTGCCATAGCAATTTGCCGGTGGCCGCGTTCAGAGCGAACACTTTTTGAGACGGGGTCAGACCGTACAGAACGTCGCTCACGATGATCGGGCTCGTCTGCAGGCCGCCGGACTCTCCGATGTCGTAGGTCCACGCAACTTTGAGTTTCTTCACGTTTTTTCGATTGATCTGAGACAGGTTGGAGGAGTGAGTGTTCTCGGCGGTGCCGCCATAGACGGGCCAGTCGTGCCGTGGCTTCTTGTCGGCGGCGTTTGCGCCTGGCAAGAACGCAGTCAAGCAGGCTGCGAGAGCAAATGAAATCGTCGCAAAGCTCAGCTTCTGGAAGGTCATGGGTCGATCGGCTGATTCTAGATCAACTCTTACTTCGACCGACAGAATCGGTTGCCAGCCTCGGTAATCCCCAGAATTTTCTCAGCGCGAAATCTTAGTGCGAAGGCGGCTGGGCCAGACCATTGCGCACGTGATGGTGCGAGGGCGGATCGACTGATTGCGCTTGCTTGTCGTTAAGGGCGAGGCCGAAGGACGGCTTCTCGTAGGTTCCGGAAATTCGGACGGGGACGACTTCTCCCTTTTTTCTTTTCTTAAAGAATGGGTCCATCATTTTCATCAGTAGTGCCTTGGCGCCGCTGGTGGTTTTCGAAATTTTCGTGTCGACCTTCATCTGGCCGCGCAAGTCAATCTTGTGATTAATGATGTTGTAAGTACCGTGCATGCGGGCGGCTGCGCCCGGAACGCTGAAAGCCAGATCATCGAAGGTGCTCACGCCGTTATAGAGTGCGACCTCGCCTGTGAGATCGGTGAGCACGGTTTCGGGATCGGCAGTGTCTTTTTCCCCGCGTGCTCCGGCGCTGAGCTTGTTCACGCCTTCCTGAGTGTCAGAGTTGGAGAATCCTCCGCCGGAGATTCCGAATTTTCCGAGGAGCTCCACTTTTTCGAGAAAAGGCCGCTCGCCAGGGGGAATCTTGACCTTTGCGCGGAGCGTTACGGGACCTGACATGGGCGCGCGAGGTGCTTCGACGAAGAGTCCGAGGACGTCTTCAATGCGGCCATTCTCGGTGCTCAGGTCGAGCAATGCGGTTTTGCCCTTAACGTTGGGGGATTTTGCGATGCTGCCTTGCGCGACGACGTGCGTCTTGCGGAAGTGGACATCCACGCGCTTGAGGAAGGTGTCGCCATGGGTAGCGTCAACGTAGGCGCTGAACTGGGTTTTGAGCTGGACACGATGTTTGCCGGATGCGACTTCGAAGTCGGGAGTGTCGGTTGTGCCCGAGATGTCGATGTGGTTGAGCTTGCCGCCAAACTTTCCCACCGACGAGAGTGTGCCGCCGATGCCGTGGTAGACGCCAAGGTCTGCATGGTCGAAAGTGTATTCGCCGGAGATCGGCGTCTGGCCGGGATCGTTGTCGTTCCAGATGCCGAACTTGCCCGAGGTGGTGACTTCTCCGGGCGGCTCGGGGTTGTGGACTTTCAGGTGATAAGTGAGAGGGCCGTCCCATCCAACGTCATGCAGATGGGCCTCGTGAATGTCGAAGCGCAAGGGCGGCTTGTCGTCTGTGCGCGCGAACTCGACCGTCATATCCGTTGTGGTCATCTCTCCGATGGCGACGGTCGAGCGTTTGGCGTGGAAGGGCGGCGCCGTGCCAAAGACGGGAATGAAGACGTGCATGCCTTCGGCGGTGATGCGGTTGACGTGGCTGCGCAGAACGTTCAGATATGAGCTTTGGATGGTTAGTTTTTCGATGGTGATCAGGGGCTTGGGAGAATTTCCGCCACGCGTGAAGACAACGCCGTCGAGGACGCAGCCGGGATAGGGAAAGTAGGTGCGGTGAAAGTCGCGAATGGTTACGTGGCTATCGCCGGCCTCTTCGAGATCTTCGATGACTGCCCGCTGCTCGAAGGGCCAGTAGTGGTGCCACAGGAATGCCGCAACGCCGAGAACGACTAGCGCCACGATTGCGGCGTAGATGATCTTGTTCGATCGCGGGCTCGGCTGCCGTTCTCTTCTGTTGAGTTGCGGCTGAGCTGCGACCGTGGAAGCCATGAGACTTGGAGTCGGATCAGCGTAGCGTGGTTGCCGAGAACCTTCGATAGGGTCACTGAGTGCTGACTTGAATGGTCGCGGCGTGCGGAAGCGTCACTTTTTTCGCGGCTAAAGTTTTTCACAGCCTCTGGCACCTCCGTAACCTCGCCACCACTTCCATGCGCCTCGCTTTCGGCTTATGCTGAATAAGAAATCGGGAAAATATTGAAGCGATTTCAACCCATCCCTGTATGGACTCACTTCGACTTTATGGATTGGTGGCGGTAAGCGGCGTCACTTTGCTGGGCGCGTACGCGTTGTTGCGGCGCAAACCTAAGACGCCCGACGAACTGGAGCGCGAACGGCGCGCCTGGCTCGAAGGAACGGGCCGCATCACCGATGGCACCGTGATCGATGTGCAGGAACTGGCGGCGGCGAATAACTATCACGCCGCCGTCATGCTGATCTACAAGTACGACGTGGCAGGAGTCTCCTATGAATGCTCGCAGGATGTGACGTATCTGCGGCACTGGATCAATCTGCATTCCTGCCGGCTGGGGCTGCACACGTCGGTGAAGTACGATCCGCAGAATCCGGGGAATTCGCTGGTTGTGTCGGAAAACTGGATGGGGCTGCGGCAGTAGGGTTGCGGCGTCGCTAGTCGTTGGCCCCACCCTCCGCCGTGCGACAGCGATTGATTGCTAACGATCCACGAACCACCGACTAGCGACCATCCTGCCAGTCGAGATGCATGACCGTGTTGTGCTTGTCGAAGGTGATTTGCAGAGTCTTGTCGTCGCCGCCGATGAGATCGGCCGAGAGCATCTTCGAGAGATTGACGGTCTGATCGGCGGTTTGCACCTGGAAGCGCATGGAATGTTTGCCGGCCGGCACTTTGAGCGTCTCGGATTCCATGCCGCGGACGCCGTTGAAGACCACTAACCGCTTTTGAGTTCCGCCGTGCAGCGGCCGGGTCAGGGTTACCTTATCGTCCACGAAAACGGTCAGCGTTGCATCTTTGAACTGGTGCCGCACCGCCAATTCCACGGTCGAAAAGGGCACAACGATTTCTTTTATTTCTTTGGCAGGATGCGGGCTGGGCGGGGCGGTTTTCGCGACTGACTTCGCCGATGCTTTCCGCACAGTCGCTTTGGGCTCAGCGGTGGGCACTACCTCAACGACACGAGCGTCATTCTGTCGGGCCTGCGGTCCAGCCGTGGATGTTCCTGATTGAGGCTGCGAGGATTGACTACGCATTTGCGCGGTCTGAACCTGGTCCGGATCCGCCGCCGACCCGTGTGAACCCAATAGCAATTTCATTTGTGCGCCAACGATTACCAGTAAGAGGACCGTGGCTGCGCCGAGGATTAAATCCTTCACCGGGGCCTTCAAGATTGCACCGCGGACGAACTTCGCCGCGTACGCCATTCCGATGGCCGGACGTCCGCTGAGGGCGGCGGCTTGGGAAACGGTCTGAGTGCGCGTCACGGCCGCGACGTTGGCCTGCAGAGAGGAAGTAGTCGAGCCGGGCTTGCACAGCGCCTGCAGTTGGCGGATATCTTCGGCGAGGTCGGAGCCGCGCTGGTAGCGTTCTCTTGGATCCTTTGCCATGGCACGGGCGATCACGACGTCCAGTTCACGGGGCACGTTCAAGTCGAGCGCACTCGCTGGTACCGGTTCGCGGTTGGCAACCTTGAAGCACACCGTGGTTGCGCTGTCCCCTTGAAACGGGGAATGGCCTACGACCATGGCATACAGAATCACGCCGAGCGAGAAAAGGTCGGAGCGGCCATCGGCGCCCTCGCCGCTGAGTTGCTCGGGAGCCATGTAGGCCGGCGTGCCAAGGACTTTGCCGGGCAGCGTGAAGTGCGCCAGATTGAGCTTGGCGATACCGAAGTCGGAAATTTTGGCGCGGCCCTCTGGAGTCACGAGA
>Ga0207664_10000159_pt1 | contig 54000 bp, 41 predicted proteins | sample LARL83metaG_FD_184349 | JGI IMG/M metagenome (GOLD analysis project Ga0207664, IMG submission 184349) | Corn, switchgrass and miscanthus rhizosphere microbial communities from Kellogg Biological Station, Michigan, USA - LAR L8-3 metaG... | ecosystem: Host-associated > Plants > Roots >...
TTTCGTGTTATTCCTGTTTGCGATTTATTGGCCGGTTTTTCTTGGTTACCGATTTTTTTGGGAAGATTTTTTCATTCAGGAATATCCGATCCGTGAATTCTGCTTTTACATGGTGCGCTTTCAGCATGCGCTTCCTTTCTGGAATCCCTACTCCTGGCCGTGGTCGCCATTATTGGCCGATGCACAATCGGGATTTTGGTATCCCACCAATCTATTGCAAATCGCATTAACGTGGCTTATTTCGCCTCATGCTATCCATTTGCCGGTACTCATGCCGGAAATGATGACACTCTTCCACCTTCCGCTTGCCGCGCTTGGAGTGTTCGTGCTACTCCGAAAGGAATTTCGCGTTACAGGCATTTCGGCAGTAATGGCCGGTCTTTGCTGGGGTTTTGGAGTTCGAATGGTTGCGGAGCAAAATCATTCGATGCAGATCATCCAGCTCGCTCTCCTGCCATGGGAAACACTACTGCTGATGCGAGTCTGGAACTCCTGGCGCCATGCCATTGGGTTGGGATTGCTTTTCGGCGTGAGTTTCTTTGCCGGACAGCCGCAGACCTTTTATTTTTTTGCGATTTTCTTTACTTGTTTCACTTTTGCAGAAGTCCTTGCACGAAAGCGCGAAGGGCGGGAATGGCAAGCCATCCTGAAACCCTTCCAATGGTTTGCACTTTCGATGGCAATTACGGTCGGCATCGCCTCGGTTCAACTGTTACCAACGCTCGAACTCGCTGGGCAATCGGCCCGGTCGCATTTGAGTTATCAAGATGCCGGTTCGACGGCCATTCAGCTTGGGCATTTTATCGACTTTTTTGTTCCCAAATTTTACGGTGAATACCCCGGTTTCTCTATTCCCAAAAGCGATGTGGTCAACACTCATTTTTGGTATTGGGAGGCAACATTTTATTGGAGCGCGCTTGCCGAGATACTCGCGCTTTTCGCTATCGTATCGCTCTGGAAGCGGCGGACTTCCGGCGATCCCCGCACCCGCTATCTGGTCTTCGCGGTCAGCTTCTCCCTCGTTGCGCTTGCGTTTGGCATGGGCCCAAATCTGCATGTGCAGTGGATATTCTGGAAATTCATTCCTTTCTTCGATCGACTGCGCGCACCGAATAGAATGATCTGGTTACTATGGTTTTTAGGAACGCTCTATGCCGGCGTGGGGCTGGATGTATTCTTTCAAAAACATAAGCAGAACTCTTTGGAGAAATATAAACGCTTTTTCTTTTGGAGTTGCTTTGTCTTTGTGCTCTTCTCCACGCTTTCCGTTTGCGGCATATTCGACCTTGTATTTCCACCGCATGTCATTCGAAGAGGGCTATCGCAATTAACCATGCCCTCGCTCATCGTTGCCTTGTTCGTCTCGGCATACTTCTATCTTGTGCTCCATCGAAAGATTCCAACTCGTATTATCATCCCGTTAGCAGTACTTCTTATTGTCTGTGATCTTTATTTCTGGGATTCTGGATGGCATCGGAATACATTTTCTCGCGAGATGGAAACGGCTCGCGACGCTGCCAACCCCGCTCTTGTAGCATTCTTTCGACTGCACTCGCAAGACCATGCGAAGCTGCTTTGGACACACCATTCCCCGATACGAATGGAAGCGAATCTTGGGATGATCCTGCGGCTGCCAATCGAGGATGCGATTGATTCGGAAACCCTCAAGGACCTGAACCCGATGAGAATGGTTCGAATGGTGCCGCCCATTTCGAACCTGCGCAGACGTATCGAAATTATGGGCATCAAAGAACAAATCACCGACTCCGAAAACGTCGAACCATTCCCGAATGCCCTCCCCTATCTCAAACTCTATCATCGTTGGGTAATACCGGCAAGCGATGAGGCTGCCGAACACATCTATACCGATAGCCTTTTCGATTTTCAAAAGACCATTCTGCTGGAGCATCTTCCCAGTTTCCCGAATCAAGTGGATCAAGCAGGAGATACAGTCACTCTGAACCATTTTTCAGAAAATAGGATCGGTATTCAAACGCGCTCGGCCGTTCCATCCATCCTGCTCATTAATGATCTTTATTATTCTGCATGGAAGGCGTATGTCGATGAAAGGGAAACAACCATTTTGCGAGGATTCACCAGCCTTCTCGCGGTGCCTCTAACGGCTGGCGCACATCGGATCGAATTGCGCTATGACAGTGCCGCATTCAATCTGGGCTGGAAAGTCACGGTGGGAACGCTTTCTATTTGCATTCTGGCGCTCTTTATAGGTAAAAAACAGAAGGACCCCACTGCATGATTGCTCATCCAGCGAGGCCCTCCGAGCTAAAGTAAGGTGAGAAGGAGCACCCATGCTCCGCTTACTTATAGATTGCAGGCCGAAGCCTGCTGTTCCGCAGCTTCAAACATCGGGCGCGTGCTAAAATGTGCCGCAAAGGATAGCGCGCTTCAACAGCGAGATCGCGATTCGGATCCGGAGCGCTTAATCCAAAATTTACAATATCCTAAAATCGCCCGCGTAATCCTTTCAAAATCCGTGTAATCCTGGTTGGATTTACAACTCCATCGTCACCAATTTTTTCTTCACTTGGGAGATGTGCCACGTGATGTTAATGTCCTTCGGGCAGGCTTCGACGCAATTGAAAATCGTGTGGCAGCGCCAAACGCCATCGGGCGAGTCCATCGCGGACATATGCTCTTCGGGCGCTTCGTCGCGCGTATCGAAAGCAAAGCGGTAACCTTTCAGGATCGCCGCCGGACCGAGATAATTCTCGTTCGCCCAAAGCGACGGACAGCTTGTGGTGCAACATGCGCACATAATGCACTTCGTCGATTCCATGAGCAGTTCCGCATCGGCGTGGGATTGCAACCGCTCCATTTGCGGCGGCGGTTCTTCCGTGATGAGCCACGGCTTCACCATCTCGTACTTGCGGAAGAAGTCGGTTTGATCGACGGCCAAATCCTTGATGATCGGCAAAAATGGCAGCGGCTCGATGACGATCGGTTTCTGCGTGTTTACGTCTTTGAGCAGCAAGGCGCACGCAAGCGCATTCCGGCCATTGATTCGCATGCCATCCGAGCCGCACATGCCGTGCGCGCACGAGCGGCGGAAAGTGAGCGTCCCGTCGATCGTCCATTTGATTTCATGCAGCGCATCTAAGATACGGAAGGTAGGGTCGAGATCGTTGAGCGTGTAATCCTTGAAGTACGGCTTCGCGTCCTTCTCGGGATTGTAGCGTTGAATGCGGAATGTTGCGGTCATGTGCCTCGAAAACGATAAAGCGAGCGGTTAGATTTCAAAAGCGTTGGGTCGGTCCTGAGCTTGTCATCTGAACTTCGCTCAAAGAACCGGCATGCCCTGTCCGCCGACGAAATGCGACCGAGCGCTTATCGGAGCAAATCCCTTCGCGAAAAATTCCGAGAAAACTAAACTTTAGACTACACACACGTTTGTGCTTCATGAACTATTGCGATTCCCAACCATTCTCGCCACTTTTAAAAAAGAGGAACTTTTTATCTCGCTTTTTTTATAGGCCCATATAAAAAAACAAGAAAACGGGTGCCCAACTAATATAAGCTAATTCCGCCGGTTTTAAAAATCCTGAATACTTTAAAATTTCGGTCGTAATTCGAAATTGATATAGGTGCCCATCACCACAGTACCAATATAAGCAATCGAAAAGCTGAAGTCAAGGGTTTTGAAAATTTTTTTGGAAAAAATTCGAGACGAAAGAGCGTTGGTCTAATTATTTGCCTTTGAGACCGCTGGAACTGTTCGTTGAATCCTATTCCTACTTTCGACCATAGCAACTGTAGGACCATATGCCAGCTCAGAAAAGACGAGATTGGGCATAGCAAAATATGTGTCATCACGTCTATCAAAAGCCGGGCGACTTCCTTCCAAAACATTTAAAAGGTGTAAGTTGATTGATGGATTCTCAATAGAACCCGAATCGTAACGAAATTTTTTGTTTTGGATATCGAAGTAAGAATGAATTACCTGTTCCGCATCGCACACGACGGCGAGGTTCGGATTGTGAGTGACGATAATAATTTGACGACGCTCTTTAGCATAATTAATCGCATTCACTAAGGAACGAACAATCGTATTATTATCTAGATTTCCCTCAGGTTGGTCGACGATTAATGGCAAGGTATCCTTATCGATAAGGAGGTAAAACATTAATAAAAGCTGACCGCGTTGACCTGGAGATAACTTTGTAATTTCCAGGTTGTCAAGCATCAAAGTATAGCTCGGCATGATGTAATCAAGCTTAAATAGAAAATCATAGAGAGCTTCTTTGCTAAATCCTTTTCTAATTTGGTTTCGGACATCGAGATCTTCTTCACTTACTTTCCCGCCTAAAAACTTTAATGAGTTCACAACATTTGTTATGAACTGCAAGACAGACTCAACGTTAGTGAAATCAGTCGAATCGCTCATCGTTTTGATTAGCAGTTCACTTTCGGATATTCCTGCAAACGTTCCTATTACGCCGTGATTAATCATCGACCCGAATCTGTCCGCGAAACCAGTTTGTCGCAGCAAGACCTTGAATTCTAAATTCGACTCGCCTGCCAATAGTCGATGTTCTTGAACGAATCGATCCACAGGAGAATGCAGTTCTCTATAGATTGAAGCTATTTTTGAAAGTTCTTCAAATACCGACTGTGTTAAGCTGCTCCGCTCTTCCACATGAGACTGAAGTGCAGATCGTAGTGCCGGGATTCCATTTAGAATTGATTTTATTCCTGCTATTGAATTAGAATCCGTTTCGGTTCCGAGAAGAACGATACGTGATTTTTCCCACGCATCGAGCCGCTTAAGATAATCCTCATAAAGAACCTGACGTGACTCAAGGCCTTTTTCAAGACGAGCGATTTCCTCTCGTTTTACTTGAATCTGTCTTGGAATTGAATTTTCAACAGCTTCTGAAGATTTGTTATTTAAAGCGGAAATAGCACTTATTAACTCACTTTTTCGTTGAGATAGGGAGGAAGTATCAATTTCTGCTTTGACAATGCTAAGCGAATCAATATTTAGTTCTGAAAATTGCTGCGCATCTTCATGGAAGGAAACCAAGGCCTTTTCAAGACTTGCAACAAGTTCTAAATAGCGGTCAACTAAAGCATCTTCCTTTTTATTTTGAGCGAGGATATCTATGTTCGTTCGGTGTTTAGCTTCTAAATTTTCAATCTCAACCCGCAGATTGGCAACCTTCTCTGCTGCTGCCTTCTGTTCGGGGGTGGCTGTTTCGTCGTTAGGTTTAGATACTTCAGGTGGCTTCGAGCCTTCAAGGCTCAGGAGTTCTTCTTCGCGCGCCTCTAATTCATTGCGTAACTTTTCAGCGTAGTCTGGTCTAAGGCGATCCTCGACGTTGCATATCTTTTTATTAAGAAATTCAATCTTGTTTCTATACTGACCTATAACTACCTGAACTTGCGCGGTCTTAAATTCAAGCAACGATCCAAAGGAAATTTTGCCCAAGCGATCTGTAGAGTCGATATGCGAAAAAATAATGCTTTCAAGTTCATCTTGAAACCCCTTACTTCCTTTTTCTCCGATTTCATTGCATATATCTTCAATGTAGTTTTGAGGCAAATATTTAACCCGTTCAAATGATGTCGCCTTAGGCTCATCGTTAAGATTAACTGTGCTTACGGTATCATCAGCCCATGTAATCTGGGCACTATAGTTTTTCGCCTTATTATCGCGCCTGTCCTTAAATCTTTGCGGAGTGAGGAAACTGAATTTATCAAACGCGCTGCTATTACCACATAAGCCAACTGCATCTGTGAAAGCGCTCTTGCCAGTTCCCCTGTTTCCAATTACGGCAACAAGGTCATAATTGAGTTCAACATGTGTATCAAACCATTCTTCTTCCGAATCACTGTCTGCATTCTTTGCAATAGTAATTTCCTTTATGTAGCGTGTTTTGTTGCGGTTCACTTCCTCAAGCTTAGGAGGAACCATTCCTACGAACGATCGCTCCATTGGATTAATTACGACCTGATTCAGCCCCAGGAAGGTTGGATCCGCTTTAATCCAAGTAATTTTGTCGCTAGGATACCGTCCATAATCATCAATCGCATGCGCATCACTTCCTGACACAACCGCAATCCTACGTTTTCCAACTGTAGTCCAAAAATTTTCGATAAACGATGTATTCTCGTTAGTTCTAATTCCAAGAAAGAGGTTAATATTTTCTTGATCCCTAGTTTCAATCAAGTCGGCACTCTGCATGAAAAAATTATCGTCGCTTGGGAATGCTTTCCAATCTAGTTTCTCAATGCCATCAGAAGTATCGTATCCTAAAATAATAAAACACTTATCCCTGCCCAGCTTATCTTTCGCTTTATTGAAAGATTCCCGCGTAATTTCCGCAGTCATTGAACCAAGGCGAAGTAAGTTAGCATCGTTCGTCAGGTCTTCAGGTTTGAACCCATGGACTTTTGCTTTTGCGTGATCAAATGTTTTTGCTAGTTGAATTAAAGCTTCGTCTGACAGAGCCCTGGTGGTTGGGCCGATTTGGATTTCAAGTAAACTCCTGAAATCAACTAGCTCTTGTGGAGTGACATTATCGGAGAGTAATGCATGGATATTCAGTCTATAGTTCGTTGATGCTTGCACCCGCAGTTCTATTCCGGGAAAAATTGCTTTAGTGCAAGAACCGGGATGCGTTTTGAGGTAGCTTTTTATTCTGGAATATCCTTCGAATGTCCAATAGTCCATTATTCCGAACGCGGCGATATCTAGCTGCTCGAGTTTTGCGAGTATTTTGGCAATCTCAGCATCACATTCCTCACTGGTCATATCCGCAAACCTGCGGCCTCGCCAATGAAAAGATGCAGGAGTATGGATGTGTAGGTCCCACTTCCGCCAAATAGAGCCTTTTATGTCATTCATAGAGGCTGATGTAAACTATTCCTCCGTCAGCGTTCAAGAGTCATCTCGTACATAGGGTCGAAGTCTGAAATCAGATCCAAAACAAACCTGCGATTTTTGAAGTTCATTCATTTTGTACATATTCCGCGCCTTCAACCTGTCTAGTTCCTCACCACTACCGGCACATATACCTGTACTGGTTCCAGGCCGCCCTTGCGCAGGCCATGCACACGGTCGGGGCTTTCGATTTCATGCCGCCGCAGCAAAATGCCGTATTTGAAATAGCTCATCTGCCTGGAGCGGTTCGAGCGACGATTCCGGCAGCGTAAGCACATCCACCGATTCCCCAAGCGCGTTAAACACCTCGAGTACGTAGCCCCCCTTTTCAAAGCGGTCGGCAACGGTAGCAATATCTCCCTTGCGCAAATGGTGCTCCGGCACATCGACGGCAAGCGCGACCTGGCTATATAATGCGAATTTCATCGTGGTTTTTTATCTCAGTTCCTCACCACCACCGGCATCCGCACCTGCACCGGCTCTAAGCCACCTTTGCGCAGGCCATGCACGCGCTCCGGGCTTTCGAGTTTGAGTCCCGGCTTCACGCGTTTTTCAAATTCGTCGCGGAAGCGTTCGATGGTGAAATAAACCGGCCATGCCGCCGCTTCGCCTAAGGCGCAAATAGTACGGCCTTCGATATTCTTTGCCACATCATAGAGGAGATCGATGTCCCCTTCCCTTGCCATACTTTGCTCGAAGCGGCGCAAAATCTTGAGGAGCCATCCCGTTCCTTCGCGGCACGGCGTGCATTGTCCGCACGACTCATGCCAGTAAAATTTAGCGATGCGCGTGAGGATTTTGATAATATCCGTATCTTCATCCATCACCATGATGCCGGCCGTGCCGATCGCCGAGCCAGCCTCTTTCAGATGCTCGGCATCCATGAGCACGCCTTCGAGCTTATCGCCTCGTAGCGGCGGCATCGAAGAGCCACCGGGAATCACCATCTTGATCTTTTTCCCATTTGGCACGCCACCCGCATGGTTATGGATGATGTCGAGCAACGGAGTTCCCGTCGGCAATTCGTACACCCCCGGTCTATTGACATGCCCGCTCACGCCAAAAAGAATCGTCCCTGGCTGCTTCGGATCGCCGATCTTCGAATAGGCCTCAGCGCCCATCTTCATAATGACCGGCACATTGGCCATCGTCTCGATATTATTGATCGTCGTTGGCTGCCCCCAGAGTCCGTGATTGGCCGGGAATGGCGGCTTGAATCGTGGATAACCGCGCTTGCCTTCGAGCGAATCCATCATGGCCGTTTCTTCGCCGACGATATAGGCGCCGGCTCCTTTATGGACCGTAATATCGACCGAATATTCCACTCCTTCGCCGCTCGGCTTAACGTGCTCTTTCATCCGCTCGCCGATAAAGCCCTTCGCATACGCTTCTGCAACGGCGCGCTCGACCATCTTCACCCAATGGGCATATTCGCCGCGAATGTAGATGTAGGCGTGATCGATCTGCATCGCATAGCATCCGATGAGGATGCCTTCGATCATCTGGTGCGGATTGAATTCGAAAATTTGCCGGTCTTTGAAGGAGCCAGGCTCCGATTCATCGCCGTTGATTAGAAAATATTTTTTCTTCTCCTTCCCTTTGGGCATAAAACTCCATTTCAGCCCGGTAAGGAATGCCGCGCCACCGCGTCCGCGAAGGCCTGATTTTTTTACTTCCTCGGTCACGGCGGCCGGCGCCATCGAGAATGCTTTTTGCAAGGCTTCACCGTAGCCGCCATTAGCAATGTAGGTATCGATATTCCGAAGATTCGGGATGTCGGGTAAAACGAGTTTTGGGGTGTCAGGCATTTGAAATATTCTTATCGGTTCGCTGCTTCTGTTAGCTCCGGCATTTGCGCTACGAATTTCGGCTTTGGTATTTCGTTTTTGGCGAGCAGATGATCGATCACTTCGTTCGCCTCTTCTTTCGATATCTTTTCGAAGAAGCTCTCGTTGACCGCCATCATCGGCGCTCCGCCGCAGGCGCCCATACACTCGACTTCTTCGATCGAGAACATGCCATCGGCGCTCCGTTCAAGATTCGCAATGCCGAGCCGCTGTTTCATTGCACCTAAAATTTCTTCGCCGCCGCAAAGCATACAGCTTACGTTCGTGCAGACCTGCACGTGATAGCGGCCCATTGGCTTGTCGAAAAACATCGTGTAAAAACTTACGACGCCCTGCACGTGGCTTTTCGGAACTTGACACACAGCAGCCGCTTCCTCCATCGCCTCGTCATCGAGCCATCCTCGTTTTTCCTGCAAGCGCCAGAGAACCGGCAAGAGCGTTGCTGCCGGTTGTGGATAGCGTTTTTGAAGTTCGCTGATTTCCTGAAGTTCTGAGTCCGAGAAAATTGCCATGATAGTGAAACAGGAATTTTCGTGAGGTGGCTCCCATCTTGTAGCCGTGACCTTTAGGTCACGGCGAAATAGCACACCGTCACCTAAAGGTCACGACTACAAAACCCTAATGTACAAATACCGCCTTCTGAACCGATTCATTACCATTTTCATCGCGGAGTACGATCCAGTAATTACCCGAAGCCAGACCGCCGGTCGGAAGGGAAAAATCCTGCGAGCCCTCTTTCACGATTACGGACTCTCGCATGAGCATCGCTCCAAGATTATCGAGTAGTTCGACCGTCATGGTTTCATGCTTGTAGGAATAAATATAACAATGAATGGCATTGATCGACGGGTTTGGAATGACAGACTCCACGATGAATTCCTTCACACTCGCCGGCGGACCAGTAGGAAGCGCGACCGGCAGTTTGTAAAATGCGGTCGCGAAAATCGTATCGCCGGAAGCAGGGTCTATTGTTGCGAGCGGGGCACGATCGGCTTCGGCTGTGGCATCGTACGTAATGTGCCAAGTGTTGCTTAGGACGATCGAATCATAGCGAAGGCCAATCTGGACCCGGCTTGGATCAACCGGCGAAATATGGTACCATACCTGCGAGGTGTCGAGCGAAACACCATTCGAATCTAATCCAAAATACTGAACTGGAGTCAAGCTCGTAAGTTTAACAGACACCCCATTTCTCTTCCAGCCGAGCGAAAAACAATAGCGGCCCATAATGCTACCATCCATAATCGAATCGAGTGTAGCAATAGTATCTGGCATAAGCGGAGGATATATCCCCGAATCGATTTCAAATCGTTCTTTCAACAAGGCGGCAGCAAACATACGGCCCACATCCCACATGGTGCCGGAAGTGTAATGCAGCTCGTCGCCCACGCTACGCCCAACTGCCGTCCCAACAAGAATCGAAGGCGGGAGCATTCGTTCTGCTTCCCGAACCTCTGGCCAACTGTCGATTGCGGCTCCGATTTTGCCTCCAACCTGAAGATGGAACACTGGGAACGCGGCTGCGAGGTCCTCATGGAATCCGGCCATCAAGTTCGAGAATGCGACGCGATAAGTATTCGGATCTGGAAGATAGCTTGCGTCGGACTCCCCCTGGATCCAACAAAGACATTCAAGTTCTCCGCCGGCGTTTCGATACATGCGAAGTGCATTTCCATAGATCGAACTATCGTCCGGATGGTTCGGATTCCGGTACCATTGACCTCCGAAGGGATCGTATAGTGTAAGACCTGTGGCGCCAATTGCTGCATTGACTATTCCAATCGGCAGCGAATCTCCGATGCAGCGATATAATATATTGGACATAACGATCCATGGACCTCCCCCGAATCCGCCCGTCGGTTCGTGAGCCGTTTGCCAGGAGTTAGTATTTTTCAACATTCGAATATCCCCTTCGGCCGGCACGATCATGTCATAGGTGAATCCTTCCGCATTCGATTGGCCCGCAATGCCAATTATATGGCCAGGGGTAAGCCCGGCGATGATTCCACCGGTATCGTTTGACGATAGTCCCGTGCGCCAATAAAGCGAGTAGTCTCGCAACGATTTCGGAACCCATAGCAACGTATCGACAACCCTGCCATGAACGGCAAGTGTGGTCCATCCTTCCTGCGGAGTCGACGTGTCGATGTCGGAACTAAGCTTATAGCTGAAATTGGAAAAGCCAGCCACCGAGACGTGAAGACGCAAATCCGCATGATCGCCCTGCACTTGCAGGATGCCAAGCGGCAAAGGCGACGTAAAAACGACTTGCGCACGTAAGACCGAGGAAATGCAGAAAATGAGAAAGCAGATCAGACCTGACAAAATGTCAAGCCAATTCTTCGATGCTCGCTTTGAGTTTTTCAATTTGTGAAGAATAGCTTGCATGCTTTTCGCGCTCTTTTTCTATGACTTGCGCAGGGGCGCGCTCCACAAAGCCGCTGTTAGCAAGCTTCGCACGAACCTGTTGCTCCTGCATTAAGACACGGTCTAATTCCCTGGAGAGCCGCTCACGCTCCTTCATTCGTTCTTCGCTTGAACGCTGTTCGAGATGGATAAGAACACGCCCCTTCCCTCCAATAAGTTCACTTGCATATTCCTGCGATGAGTACTCGCGGCCCACGGCTTCGATTTTTAACGTGGAGGCACGGCCGAGGCGTTCAAGAATGTTGCGCGCCGATTCCAAAAGCGTTTGGCTTACTTCGGACTCTGATTGAACAATTATATCCGCAGTCTTAGATGGGGCAAGACCGATGGTCGATCTCACCAGCCTAATCGCTTCAATACTGCGCTGGATAAAATCAAAGTCTTGCTCCGATTGGCCATCTATTTTTCCCTCATCCGCCGTAATATAATCGTCGCGACCTAAGAGAACGCTCTCTGGTTCGCCGGTAAGCGCATGCCAGAGTTCTTCTGTGACGAAGGGCATGATGGGATGGAGAAGTCGCAGGATTCCTTCCAGAATTTCCACGGCAAGTGGTATTGAATCCGATTGAATCTTAACGATTTCGAGATACCAATCGCAGTAATCACGCCAGACAAAATCGTAAAGGATTTTCGTGACTTCGTTAATCTCATATTTATCGAATGCCGCCCGCACATCCCGCGCAGCGCGATTGGCGCGAGAAAGAATCCATTTGTCGGCAAGCGTAGCAGACTCCCCCGCCTTTTCAAGGCGGGGGTTGGGGGGTGGTTGGCCCGCTCTAAAAGAACCCCCTCTCCCCGCCTTGGAAAGGCGGGGGTTCTGAAAATTCATAAGTTCAGTATCTTCGCTCTCGAATTCAGTCTTCGGATGCGCCGTCTGATATTCCTCCCGCTTTATCAAAACAAAACGTGTTGCATTCCAAAGCTTATTCGCGAAGTTTCGACCGAACTCACACGATTCCTCGCCGAAGCGAATGTCTTGTCCGAGGGGCGCGAGATAAAGGAGCGTGAAGCGCAGCGCGTCGGTGCCATATTTTGCGATGAGATCGAGCGGGTCGGGGGAATTGCCGAGCGATTTCGACATTTTCCGTCCTTCGAGATCGCGAATGATATTGTGAAAATAAACTTCTCGGAAGGGAATGCGATCTTTAAGTTCCAAGCGCGGAGAGCCATCCTTTAGCGGAATCGAGGGCATGAATTCGATGCCCGCCATAATCATCCGCGCGACCCAAAAGAAAATAATTTCGAAGCCTGTGACGAGCAGCGAGGTCGGATAAAATTCGATGAGATCGGGATTCGCATCGGGCCATCCAAAGGTCGCAAAGGGCCAGAGCCACGAGGAGAACCAGGTATCGAGCACGTCGGGATCTTGTATGAGCGCGCCATTGTAACCGGCGGCCTTTGCTTTTGCGCGCGCTTCTACTTCATTCCGGCCGACAAATATCTCGCCTGTCTCCGCATACCACGCCGGTATCCGATGTCCCCACCAAAGCTGACGCGAAATACACCAATCGCGAATGGTCGTCATCCAATGGCGATAGGTGTTGGTCCATCGCTCTGGATAAAATGTGATCATTCCATCTTCAACAACCTGAAGAGCGGGCGCTGCAAGTTGCTTCATCGAAACAAACCACTGATCGGAAAGATACGGCTCGACCATCTCGCCGCCGCGTTCGGAGTAGCCAACGGAATGCGTATAATTCTCGATCTTTTCGACCAGGCCAAGCAATTGCAATTCTTCCACAATGCGCTTGCGCGCATCGAAGCGGTCGAGTCCTTCAAAACGTCCGCCGTTCTCGTTGATAACACCGTGCGTATCCATCACATTGATCTGCGGCAGATCGTGACGCAAGCCGATCTCGAAATCGTTTGGATCGTGCGCGGGCGTAATCTTCACGCAGCCAGTGCCAAATTCCTTTTCGACATATCCATCCATGATAATGGGAATTTCCCGATTCATGAGTGGAAGCATCAACGTGCGCCCAACTAATCGCTTATACCTCTCATCATCCGGATTTACCGCGACGGCCACATCGCCGAGCATCGTCTCGGGGCGCGTGGTTGCGATCGTTAGATATTCCGGCTCGTCGCCGTGGGTTCCAACGATAGGGTATTTGAAATAATAGAGTTTCCCCTGGGTCTCTTTATGGATTACTTCTTCGTCCGAAAGCGCGGACTGTGCGAGTGGCGACCAATTGATGATCCGCTTGCCGCGATAGATGAGTCCCTTCTCGTGAAGGCGGACAAAGCATTCGATCACGGCATCGTAATAGGCGGGGTCCATCGTAAAGCGTGTACGGCGCCAATCGCAGGAGCAGCCCAGCGCGCGGAGTTGGCCGATTATGATATCGCCATATTTTTCTTTCCATTCCCACACGCGTTCTAAGAACTTTTCACGGCCAAGATCGTGGCGTGTTAATCCCTCCGCACGCATTTCACGCTCGATTTTCGTTTGCGTGGCGATGCCGGCATGATCGGTACCGGGCATCCATAACGTTTCATGCCCGAGCATTCGATGGTAGCGCGCATACACGTCCTGAATTGTATAGGTGAAAGCATGACCGATATGGAGAATGCCCGTTACGTTCGGCGGCGGGATCGCAATAACGAACGGCGGCTTATCGAGCGCGCGGCGGCCCGTCTCATCCTGCGGATTCTCTTCCGGACGGTTGGCATCGAAGAGATGAAATTTTTCCCAACGGTCGTACCACGCCGATTCCACGGCGCTCGGTGCATATGCTTTGGCTAAGGGTTCTGGCATAGAAGCTTGATAGAACGCGAGCGAGGGGATGCCAGTGCCAAAGGAGCGATTTTTCCCGACTTTAGTACGAAATTATGCTCATTGGCAGGGACTTAAACGGGGTAAAAATTTGTACCGTAACTTCATGCATTCATTTTCGTGAACGAAAGGGGAATTAATTCCGAGAACCATGCATATCAAACACCGATTTTTTTTCTTTTTATCTTTAATTTTGATCGCGGCCGGATGCACGACAACGAACGTCGAAGATGGCAGCTACTATCTGGACGCGGTCCATCGCGTTGCCGATCCTGGAACGTTTACAGACAGTCCATTTCAATTTATGGCTCGCGGTGGCGTGCTTGAGCAGTCCGGCGATACCCTCGGGGCAGTCAAGAGCGGTGTATCCATCGATTCTCTTGAAAAAGGCCAGAAATTCGACGCTGCCGTAGGACTTTTTCGCGCACAAAAAACTAATGGGTTTGCGGATCCCAATGAGATACCGATTGGTCGCATGGCATTCGAATTAAATAACGTCCCCGCTCAGGTCGGGAGTGCAACTCTTAACAATAATACTCTTGCCTGGCTTCCATCGGGGTCTGCAATCGGCTGGGATTGGTCATACGGAAAGGCCGATCCTAATTTATTTGGTTCGCAGGACAGCATGGCGTTTTCGTATGTGGATTTCGGCGGTGAAACCTATAAAGATACCGTCCGCATTGCGCCCGGTTTTGGAGCAATTAAATATCCAGATACCATATCGCTATCGAAGGGGTGCATCATTTCTTACCAGCATTCCGTTCCTAACGATAGCATCGGAATTTCCCTCAATTTTTTAACTCGTTCGAATTCTTTTATCATACGACCCGATTCTGGTTCTATCGTTTTGGCACCTAACGAATTGCCAGCAATCTCTGATACTCGTTTTACGATTTCCTTCATTCGCTGGAATTGGTCCACTCGAATATCGCCGAGCGGCAAAAAGATTGGAATTTATTCCTCTATGGAAACAGAGCCTGTTTACATCCCATATAAGCCTTGAGGTGTGAATGCCATCCATGATTTCCGGAATCCACTCCGCTCGCCACATAATGCTCATGGGCAAGGCTCACGAAGCGTTAGAATCCCTCACCGGCTTCGATGTTCCATTCGTCTCGCTCGCTATTGTGCGCGGTGAGTGCCATTATGTGCTCGGCCATTGGAACGAAGCGGTTCTGGAATTCGAAAACGCCCTCCGGCTATCACCGAATTCGCCGCGAGCCGAAATCATGCTCGGGCTTGCTTCTGAAATGGTGGAATTATCCAATATTATCCGCCCCCCCGCCTCGATTGAACACTTACTCGGAGTGAAGAACGAATCCGACGAAGTTCTCGGACTACCAAAACTTTCTCTCCCACCGAGGGATCAGGAATCGACGGAAGCGGACGTTTCGTCCGATGAAATCGGCCTCGTTAGTGAAACGCTTGCGGAAGTAATGATCCGGCAAGGCAAATTCGACGATGCGCGAAAGGTCTATATCCAGCTTTCCCGCCTCAATCCGGACCGGTATGAATATTTTCGCGAATGCATTCTAAAATTAGATGAGCGCAAGTAGCCCTTGGGATTACGCTCCATCTCAATGGATTGCTTTGTCGGTTGAACCTCCCTTCGGTCGATTCATCCTCCTCGCAATGACGTTCTCAAAAGATTTTTATTTATGATTTCCTTCTCTCACAATTACGATGCAACCATCCGCGACCTTGAACAAAAGCTTGCGGCCATGATCGATGCCGGCAGTGAATTCGATTTCAACCGCTCTGGCGATGTGCTCACCATTGAATTCGAGGACGGCGAAAAGATCGTCATCACGCCGCAATCGCCACTGGAGCAGCTATGGATTTCCGCGAATTATGCGGGCTACCGGTTCAACTGGTCCGAGGAACTGAGCGAATGGGTCCAGGAAAAAAGTGGGGAGCCGTTCGAGGGATTTATTTCGAGTACGGTTTCCAAGAAGCTTAGTTAAGTCGTTTTACTCCGAGTTCATCAATCTTACACAGCAATCGCATAATGCTTAGAGTCGCGAAGCTGACTCGGCCATTCGCAACCCTGCGGAAAGGGCAAGGTTGGAGCAAGAACCGGCCCTTCGTAAAGGGCCGGACTGCCTGATACAAAATTAGAAGTTCATAAAGTCGTTTACAAAAGTACTTTTATGTGCAGCATCGACGAAGTCAATGTTCGCCCCGCTGTAAAGGAATTTCGAAGTCGAAATCGAGGACTGAAAGGCAATGATAACCGGCGAATTGTCGGAGGTCATGGTTCCCACGAGCGCCGCTTTCGCACTCGGATTCATACCTGATAAGGTAATCTGATCCACATAGGATACATTCGAGGGTTGCTGAGTGAAGGTCAGACCACTAAAGGCAGTGCCGTTTTGGCCTTGAATTGTAAAATTAAGATCGCCGGAGCCAATATAGCCATCGTTCGAAATACCGAGGACATTTTGGAGTGACCCATTACCGAGTTGCTGTGCACCGCCTGTACCAATAACAACCAGCGTTTTCCCGCCCAGTGCCGCATAAGTCTCGAGCGTTGCAATCGCATTGTCGCTGATAGATGTAGCACCGCCGGTTAAAACGACTACTCGACTATAAGGCGTCAGTTGCGCAACCGTAAACTGCGGATCGCCCCCATCGGTAAAATCCGTAAATGCATCGAAGGCAACGCCGGAAGCAACAAGTGCCGACGCATTTGAAGTAGCGCCACCATAGTTTGTAAACTCGTCCGCGCCCGATCCATAAAAGATCACAGCGGTGGTCGCGCTTCCCGTTTTGTTAACGACCGTTACTGTGACGGCATTACTTACGACCGGATTAACAACATCGCCTTGCTGCGGCAGGGATGCGGTAATCTGGGCGGAGCCTTGCGTCGTTTGGGCCGTTGCGAGGCCGTTTTGATCGACGGTTACGTTCGCGCCATTCGAAGTCATCCAGGTATAGGATTGTGGCGCAAATGGCAGCACATTGCCTACATCATCGGTCGCGGTAACGGTGAATTGCTGCGTCTGTCCCGGTGTAAGTGAACTCGGAAGACTGGCCGGGGCGAGCGCGATATTTGCGATGTGCGGAGGCGTCCCAGGGGCGGTAGCCGTTGCATTATTTGAATAGCCCGATCGTGCCCCACCGCTATTGACGGCACGAATGCGATAGGTATAAATAAATCCTGGGTAGAGACCCTTATCGGCATACGAGGCACCCGTCGCAGTGTTCGTGAGTTGAATAAATCCTTGCCCAGCTAACTTCCGCTCGACGATATAGGTCGCCGCCCCGGCAGATGCCGTCCAACTGAGGTTGATAGTGCTGGGGGACGTAGCTCCCGCGGACGCAGTCAATCCCTGTGGGATCGGTGGCGCGCCAGCATCACTCGGATTATTGACGGTCACAGTGACGGTCTTGGTCGATGTTCCGTTTCCATTTTTTGCCGTTAGGGTGTACGTCGTATTCGAGGATGGAAACACGGCAATACTGTTAGCGCCATTATTCGTCTGATCGCCAACGCCTTGATCGATCGTTACACTGGTCGGACTCCCATCGATCGACCAGCTTAAAACGGTGGAATCGGTCGTTGCCAGATTAATCGTTCCAGGCGTTGCCGTAAAGGAGTTGATTGCGGGGCCGTTGCCACCGGATGGAGAAGTACTGCTCTTGCAACCCACAATGGCGATCACTGCAAGCAGGAATATGGGAAGGAAATATCTCAAATTCTTCATTGCTTTGTGTTTTTTTATGAAAAGTAAAATTAAAAGCGACTCACCGAAAATAACCTCTCGGTCTTAAAAAGGATTCACCTTTTTTAATTGGTCAGAAATGTGGTGCGACTTCAGGCAAACGATTGCAGGTTATTAATGTCTCTTTCTTCCCTGTTTTACTTTGCGCTCTGGTTTTTTCGCTGACGATAGTACTTTTTCTGCAATACTCTTCGCCTGCATAAACAGCAGGAGATAATCGTTGCCGCCCGCTTTTGAATCGGTGCCGGACATATTGAATCCGCCAAACGGATGCGCGCCGACCATTGCGCCGGTGCATTTGCGATTAATATAAAGATTGCCGACGAAAAACTCCTTCTCCGCACGTGTGATATTCTTCTGACTCTTCGAATAGAGCGCGCCGGTCAATCCATACTCCGTATTATTCGCCACTTCCAACGCCTCATCGAAATTTTTCACCGGAATGAGCGCGAGTACCGGACCGAAAATTTCTTCCTGTGCCAGCCGCGCATTCGGCGCAATATCGGCGATGACCGTCGGTTGGATATAGTATCCTTCCATCCCCGCCGGCTCGCCGCCAGCCACGACGCGGCCTTCCGTGCGGCCAATTTCAATATAACTTCGGATGGTATTAAATGCCCGCTCATTAACGACCGGGCCAACGCGCTTGTTTTCCAACGGATCGCCAATTTCCAACGCATTCACGCGCTCGACAATTTTTTCTACCATTTTTGGATAGACCGCCTGCTCGATAATCGCGCGCGAGCATGCGGAACATTTCTGTCCCTGAAATCCGAACGCGCTGGTAACGATTCCATCGGCGGCAGCATCGAGATCGGCATCCTTCGCAACAACGATTGCGTCCTTGCCGCCCATCTCCGCAACGACGCGTTTGATCCAGCGCTGACCCGCTCGTGGAGTCGCGGCATTTTGCGCCACGCGGAGCCCCACCTGCTTGGAACCGGTGAACGAGATGAACCGCGCGATGGGACTATTGACAAGATAATCCCCCACCTCACCGCCTGGCGCAGTCAGGAAATTCAAAACGCCCGGCGGAAGCCCGGCTTCTTCCATGATCTCGTGAAACAACCACCCCATCATCGGTGAATCGCTCGATGGCTTGAGAACTATCGTGTTGCCTGTTACAATCGCGGCGCTCGACATGCCCACCAAAATCGCAAATGGAAAATTCCACGGGGGAATACTAATACCGACGCCGAGCGGCAAATATTCGAGCCAATCTCGCTCGCCCTTTAACTGATGCAACGGCTGTGGACCGCCTAAACGCGTCATCTCGCGCGCGTAAAATTCCAGGAAGTCGATCGCTTCGGCGGTATCGGCATCGGCCTCCGCCCAATTCTTACCAACTTCACGGACCATCCACGCATTGATCTCATACCGTCGCCGGCGCGCGATCTTCGCTGCTTTATAGAGAATATTCACCCGCTTTTCGAACGGAGTCCGGCTCCACGTCTCAAATGCTTTCGATGCCGCCTGAAGCGCCTTCTCCGCATGCTCGACCGTTCCCTTCGCAAAATTCCCAATGACCTCATCAGGATGTGCGGGATTCCGCGAGGCAATGCTATCGGCAGTGCCAATGCGCTCTTCGCCGATCACCAGCGGATACCGCTTGCCTAACGTATCGGCCGCCTTTTTGAGCGCTGCTTCCATCGCCTTGCGCTCCCGGGGTTGCGTGTAATCTTTATACTCTTCGTTCGTAAATGCCGGTATTCTCTTTTTTGCCATGGGCCGCTAAACAAGCAGAAAATGGGTTACGCTCCAATCCTAGCAATTTTCCAGAATAATTCAGTATTACAATTCTTTAGACATAAATTGTTGTAGTTTTGTATTCTACTTTCTCCCCAAAGAATTGAACCGGGCCATCGCTTCCTGCTTCGTAGCTCTTCTCGTCCTTTTTGGCTGCTCAAAAAGTGCGAACATCACGGATAAAATGGACGCAGCACTCCTTTCTCCCGACGCTATCCTCATCGGCACCGGTGGAGGATTTTCCGGAGCATACGATGGCTTCGCTATTACGAAGGAGGGCGATGTCTTTTCGTGGCGCTCAATGAGCGACACACCGGACACCTTGCAACACCTTTTTCGAACGCCGGAAGATTCCGCACGATATTTTTTCCACTTTCTCGATAGCCTTGGTTTCGATGTAATGAAATCCACCGCGAGCGGAAATATGAATTCCTTCATCGAGCACCGGGGCCCGAATTCAAAGCACCGAGTCCATTGGAGCCAGGACGCAGCCGATAATTCCCAGGAGCTACCTTCTTTTTATTCCTCGCTTAGAACGTTCATCAAGCGGAATACCCCTGCCAAATAGTTTGGCTGGATAATTTTTAAGCAGACACAACGCTATGAAAAAAATTGCTATTCTTTTTCTACTCGCTGCCACCGGCGCAATCGCACAACCGAAGCACGATCCGCGCCCGTTGCAGGGCCGTCATCCCTCCAATTTTCCTGTTTTAAAATCCCTTGGAGATCTCAAAGCTAAACCGGGAGGCCTTATCAATCTTGCTACGCCTGCCGGCAATGCGGAATTCGTGCCGGCGGGTAACGCTCAACTTCGATCGCAACCGAAAAATAACTCGAAGCATACGCTTCCTTTGGACCTGTCGGTATGGAAAGTCGAGCGGGCCTCGAACGGCACCGCAAATTGGATGTGGCGCGCGTGGACCCGGCATCAAGGGATAGTCGCGCAATCGGTGAAACCGGCCGATGGAATGTCAGTACTGGAAGGATTACGAACGGCGCTCCGCATTGCCGATCCCGCTTCCGAGTTCAAGCCCATGAGTTCGGTTACGGATGAAATAGGACAAAAGCACTTGCGCTATGCGCAATATTATCATGGCATACCGGTGTGGAACCGTGACCTCTATGTCCATTTCGATGCATCCGGGGAACCGAGCGTTATTAATGGGACCTATGAACCCACCCCAAAAAATGTTGATACCATCGCTTCGATTTCCGGCTTATCCGCAATTGATGTTGCCACGACCGATCTGAAGGCGTTGGGCCGATGGGCACCGGTCGGAGCCGATGTTGCAAGTGTTTTGCACATTGAAGCCCCTTCGGCAAAGCTCGTTCTTTATCCCGAACAAAACAGCACGATTCGCCTTGCTTATGAAGTAAATGTCTCTGCCAATCTTCTGGAATCCTATCTATACGTTATCGACGCATCGAATGGGACCGTCCTCACCAGGATTGCCCAGTATTGCAGCATGGTGCCTCTCGATCTGAAAATTGCGCCCGTGACTGCTTCTCATTTTGCCAGTACCTCGAACGATGTACCGCTCGCCCCTCAATCGGGCTTTACGAATGCCCAGGCTCCCGATCTCAACGGTGTAAACCAAACCATCCGCACCTATCAGCATAGCGACGGGAAATACTATGCAATATGGGATTTGCCGAGTTTCGATGCCGGAACGTCTGCGATGCCCGATAATCCGCAGGGTGGAGCAATCACGCTGACGCTCAATAACAACGATTTTAGTCAGAACGCGAGCCTGTACCATAATACTTCTTCGGATAATTCCTGGAGCGACCCGGTCCTTGTTTCCGCCCATCACAATATGCTTGTGACCTATAATTATTACAGTTCGACCTTCGGTCGCAAAGCCATCGATGATAAAAACGGAGCGATTGTCTCCATAACACACGTAACGCAGAACGGAGCTGGAATGGACAATGCCTTCTGGACGGGCGCCGCCAAAGCGATGATTTACGGAGACGGTAATACCGACTTCAAGCCACTGGCCGGGGGCATGGATGTTGCCGGGCATGAAATGACGCATGGGGTGATCAATAATTCTGCCGATCTGGTCTATCAATTTCAGTCCGGTGCGCTCAACGAGTCCTTCGCCGATGTGTTCGGCGTCATGATCGATTCTAAAAATTTGACGCTTGCCGAAGATGTGATGAAGGATGGGAAAACCTGTCTGCGCGATATGAACGATCCTCACAATGATGCCGGGCTTTCACATCAACCGGCGACCATGAGTGAGTATAATGATCTTACTGCTGACCAGGACAATGGCGGCGTGCATACCAACAGTGGTATCCCGAACAAGGCCTGTGCGATCCTGATTAATCAACTCAGTAGGGATAAGGTACAAAAAATGTATTACCGAGCCCTGACCGTGTACCTCACTCGGAATAGCCAGTTCACGGACTGCCGCAATGCGGTTCAATCCGCGGCAAAAGATTTGTTTGGTGCGAACAGTGCGGAATTCAATGCGGTGGGCCCGGCATTCGATGCCGTCGGAATAACCGGGCCGCCGACCGATCCGAGTGGTAACGATCTGCCATCGCAGACGGGCGGTACGCAGGTCATTGCATTCACCAATAATACCGGTCAAATAGGGTTTCTCGATCCGGTGGCCGGTACCGCACAGCTCGCTACCGACCCCGAAGCCGTCGCGCGCGTCTCTGAAACTACGGTAGGAACTTCCCGTGCTCAACTATCGGCTCCGCGCAGTGGAAAACATCTTTGGTTCATCGATCAAACTGGTCACCTCGCAGCGTTAGATATTCAAACCGGTGCTGTTTCCGTCTTAAGCGCGCTGCATCTTCAAACAGATGGGGACCTGTGGAATTCCGCGATTTCCTCCGATGAATCGGTCGTGGCGCTTACCTCCGCCTATCTAAACGATCCGAATATCTATATCACCGATGGAACAACGATCTATGTCGTACCGCTCAAGCCGGAGAATACCGATGCCGGTTCGCTTGCCTCGATCGACTATCCGGACGTTCTTTCCTGGGCACCGAATGCTTCGATACCGAAGATCGGTTTCGACGCATTGCTCTCCGATCAACTCGGGGGTACCTCTACAGAGTATTGGAGCATGTATGAGATCGACCTCTCGTCCAAAAAAACCTACGATCTTATTCCCGCGCAGAATTCGCTCATTGATATCGGTAATATCGCATACAGCAATACCAGTCCGAGTGTCGTCACCTTTAACGTGGTCCAAAACGGGATCTATGATGTCGCCGTGGCGGATTTCAAGGACAATGTGATCGCGGCACTTGGAGTGAACCAGAAGGCAATTAACGGTAACGCGATCAACGATGCCGATAAACCGTCCTTTTCACCGGACGATCAATATCTCGCGTTTTCGAGCGTATCCAACAACTCCGTTCTCTTCTATCAACTCAGCAATCAAAATCTTACCTTTCTGCAATTCACCAGTCCTCTATTTGTTCCATACTGGTTCCTTTTCGGCGGCTCCGCATCGGTGGTAAAAAATGGACCGAGCGAAAATATCCCTTCGCTTCAGGTTTATCCAGGTATCATCTCTCATACGGGGACAATCGAGGTCATTTTGGCTGGACCGGAGAATATAACACTCGATATCGTGAACCTCTTCGGCCAAACGGTACGGGAGATCGCAAGGGAACGAATGAATGGAGGGGATCACGAGATGACATTCAATGCAACGGGTCTGGCCTCTGGCACCTATTTTATTCGACTCGCGACAAAGGAGAACATGGCGCTGAAAAAAATTGTGATCGAAAAGTGACTTGACTGTTCTTACGGATCACATTCGTTTCGGTGGCAGCTATGGGGGCGGAATCCAAGCCGGGATTCTGGCGTGTAATCTTTATACTCTTCGTTATTAAATGCCGGAATTTTCTTTTTTGCCTTACGACCTTAAACAATCAGAAAAACGGTTACGCTCCAATGGGATTCGGTAGAAGAAATTTCATCGCTTCCTCGCCCGCGACCCATCCGGTAGAATAGGCAGCTTGAAGATTATACCCTCCGATCTCTCCGGCAATATCCAGCATTTCCCCAGCGAAGAATAGTCCAGGGAGAAGGCGCGACATCATGGTCTTCGGATCGACTTCGGTAAGTGCCACTCCACCGGACGTTACTTCACCTCTCTCAAGCGGAATTTCGGAAATCGAGCCGAAGCGATATCGAAGAAGCGTAGCGGCGAGGCGGCTTCGCTCTTCGCGAGAGAGTGCATTCCATCGGCGATCGCTTGCCACCATCGCTTGCGCGAGAATAAATGGCACGAACCGATTGGGAAGAACTTCTTCCAGCCACGTTGCAACCTGTTGTTGGGACCTCGTTTGCTGTTCGACGATCAAACGGTCTCGCAGGAGGTGCTCCGATATTCCGAGAAGATTCACTTCGACCGAAATAGGGCCTCCTTCCATCGACACCGCCGCCCGATTGCTAATCGCGAGTACCGCGGGACCGGAAAGCCCGCGGTGAGTAAGAAGAACGTCGCCGCGAGCCGATACGAGTATGTTCTCATCCCGCACTACATAAAGTTCTGCATTGCGAACCGCGATCCCAATCGTTTCCTGAGCGGGGGGCTGCTTCAGGTAGATTGGTGCAAGCGCGGCACGGATGGGAACAAGGGTATGTCCAAGTTGCGCGGCATATTGGATGCCATCGCCCGTAGTGCCGGTCTTTGAATAACTCCTTCCCCCGGTCGCAAGGATCAGTGACCCAACGCTCATTCGCTCGCCATCGAAAGTAATTTGCCACGATTCATTCAACGATTCGATCGATTCGACGCGCGATTTAGTATGGACCATTATCCCTTCAGAGCGCACTTCTTGCTCGAAAGCGGTAAGCACATCTTCCGCGCGGCCCGAGTCTGGGAAAATTCGTCCATTTTCTCGCGCATGGCAGGCAACCCCATGTCGCGCGAGTATCGCGAGGACATCCGCATTGGTATAGCGATACATCGCATGGCGCAGAAAACGTTGTTCCTCTTTGCGCGGAAATCCTTCGCGGAGCAATGCTTCGACCGGCCCGGCATGAGTGATATTGCATTTGCCGCCGCCGGAAATTAAAATCTTTATTCCAAGCCGTGGATTGCGTTCGAACAAATGCACGTCAAGAGAGACCTTTTGCTCACGCGCCGCACGGCTCGCCGACAACGCCGCAAAGATGCCTCCGGCGCCCCCTCCAACAATGGCAATCGAATCCGTCATCGAGCAGAGAACAGCGTCGTACGAAAAACATCCTCAGGCCTCTGTATCTCAGAAGAAAGGCGGTGAAGAGGTGAGTGCGAGAAGCCGCTTCGGGAGCATAATCTTCGCTCGTTCAAAGCTGTGTCCCAGCGGCAAAGGTGCTCAGACTCTTCCACGAACAACGTTCGGGAATTATTCCAAAATCGTGATTCTAATTGGCGAGTCGATGGCGCGAAAGTGACGATCGATCGTGATAAATTCCAGTCCGAAAAGCTCTGCCACCGCGAGTTGATACGCATCGTCGAATCCTAAGCGATACTTCTGATGGATCGAAAGCAAAAGAGGATATTCAGTGGAGGGAAGCGCAAGCAAATCATTTCGGACGAGCACATCGTTTAGGAACGCTTGAAACAGGATGGGTTTTTGCTGACCCAGGAGAGCAACACCGATGGAATGCAATGCAAAATCGGTCAACGAGGACTCTCAACGATATTGACGAAGCAGATTTTCACACGCGTTCCATCGCTTCTGTTCCAGCAGAACTTCAAGGAAAATGTTGGTGTCAATCAGGACTCGAGCCGCCAATCGGATGCTTTATGCTGAAATTCGACGGAAGTATATTGGTCGCGCAGTTCCTTTAGACCGCCGGCCCAGTCGAATGAGTAGTCGTCCTTGGTTTGTTGCAGACTCGGCGAGGCTCGGAGCTTTTCTGCAAAACGCTCCAGTTGCGAGCGAGCATCGATGGGAAGCTCTTCAAATAATTCAACCAATTCTCGCGTACTCATAGCAATAAAAGAACATACAATTTTGCCGAGGGTTCCTCTGGCACTTTCAAGCTGCCCTAGGAATTCAACCCCCGCTCGATCATTCCCACCACTTCCTCCTGCGGCAGCTCGCGGGGTTTGAAGCGGGAGCGCGCAAGGTGAACCGCTTCTTCCAGCGTGCCAACTTCGCCGCGCAGGTAGAGCCAGACGTGGTAGCCCAATCGGTTGCGGTCGTTCTCTTCGATCGTCGGAACTTCCGCCACGGCCGCGTACGCTTTGCGCGCGAGTTCGGTATCGTCCTCTTTCGAGATGTGGAGTGACATATCTTAGTGGGTTAGCGATACGTGTTGCACGGCGCGCTCGTTTCCCGAATGCGCGATCACGAGATAACTTCCGGCGGCGAGCCCGTCCATCAAAGCCGCGTGATCGGCTTGGGTGCCACTCGCCCAGAAATGTTCGGATTTCAGAATGTTTCCCGATTCGTCGCAAATCGAAAGCTCGACCTCGCCAATTGGATGCGAACATCCCAGTTCGAGTTCAAGAATATGCTGGTTGTCCGGATTCGGAAACGCTGAGAGCGTAAGGCCCTCCGGCTCGTTCTCTATTGGCGCGACGCCAGACGTCACTTCGCTTGACTTTACAATCCGCCAAAGCAGAAGTCCATCGGGATCGAGAACGATGGTATCTGGCTGGAACCCGAAATTTGCCGTGGCTGTACTCGTTTGTGTCGAGTCCATCCAAATGGTATCCATCGCCACCTGCCCGGATTTTGTGAGACCCTTAACAGGAACCGAAAGACGAAAGTAGGGAGTCATGTCGTTGTTCCTTGCTTGATGGAACGTTATCGTCGCGCCGGTCGCCATTGGGCTCCAAAGAATGGTGTCCTTCGGGTACCCCGTGCCGATCACCCAGGGCTTGAAAAACCACGCGAGGTCCTGGTGCGAAACCGAATCGAAATCATTCCAAAGATCGTAGCTGGTCGCCGTGCTATAAGCGTGGGTCTTGCCATAATATCGCAGAGCGGCAAAGAAAATGGAATCGCCAAGATATTGCCGAAGCATCCCCAAGACCGCAGCGCCTTTTTGATAAATCGTTGAATAGGGATAATTGCTGTTGTGATGATCGGCAGTCGGAGCGCCGAAGAGTGGGAACAAGCTTCCTTTGGCCCCACGAATGTTTTCGTGCTGGCGGGAAAGATATTTCTCGCGGTCGAATAAGTGTTCGAGAACAAGCGATTCGGAAAAGTGAGCGAAGCCTTCGTTCAGCCACGCATCGTCGAAGGTCTTGCACGTGACCCAGTCGCCCCACCACATATGCGAAAGTTCGTGAACGGCGATTGTGCCCACGTCGGTCGTATCGGTAGCGGGATCACCCAAGAGTATTCCCGAATCGAGTGAAATCATCGTTTGATGTTCCATCGAGCCGAACGCCGTCACCACATATCCGACTTTCTCGAATGGATACGGAGCAAAGAGTGAATCGTAAAAAGAAAGAATTTGGCTTACTCGTCCATTCATCTCCACCGCTGCTTTTGAGCTGTCGCTCTTTAACGCATATACTTCGAATGGCACTCCTAGCGCATTCGGTATTTCCTGGATGGTATAGGGTGCCGTGGCAAAAGTAAGCAGATAGGTCGCGATCGGGTAGCTCTCATGCCAACGCATGATCCGCTCTCCTTTGTGGATGCCATCGGGCGTTAAATTGTTCGACACAAGTGTGCCGTTCGAAGCGGTAATATCCCCGGGAGGCGTGATAAACGTGAGATCGACGGAGTCTGCTTTATCATCGGGCAGATCGTAGCACGGCAGCCAGTGGCGCGTGCATCCGATATAAGGCGCGTAAAATCCTGCCCCCATTGCAAACATCATCGCATCTCTGAGTGTATCGTCGGTCACGCCTCCCCAGCCTGGAGTTACATATTGTTCGGGAAGTGGCTTGCCGTGATAATACGTAGTGACCTGAAAGCCTGAACCAGAAACAACGAGCGATTGTGGAACAACGAAATACTCACCGGAGATTGTATCGCCATACTGAATACCCGCCCGAACATTATTTACAAACACACTGTCGATCCGGAGATATTTTACATATTGAAGAATTTGCGAGATCGAGCTATCGGCCGTCGCCATCATCGTCACCTGGCCCCGCAACGAGTCCTCTATGCGATCAAGCTGGATGGTCGCATTATAATAGTGGACATCGTATCCTTTTGCCGGTTGAGCGCGTAGAATGCCGGCAGACATCGCCACAAATGCCAGGATTGCGAAAGCGGATTTCATAGTAGTCATTCGTTAACGAAAGAACAAAAGGCCGAACTGAGAAGTGGCAGAGAGAAGTTCTTGTATTGGAAAATGGCTGAAATGATCGGATCACCCTCGAAATCGCTCGCGCTTCGCCCCCGACTGGCGAACGAGGTCGAAATTGCCCTTCCACGGAGTCAGATGGTGCCGCTGCCGGAGCATATCATCGCAGCGAGCGAGGAGATGAGGGAGATCGTCTCCGTCGTGCGCGCCATCGCGCCGACAGCGATTACGGTACTGCTCATCGGGGAGAGCGGAACGGGTAAAGAAGTCTTCGCCGAACTGATACACGACTTAAGCGAGCGAAAAGGGCCATTTGTTACCGTCAATTGCGGTGCGATTCCGGAAGGATTAATAGAATCGGAATTATTCGGCCATGAAAAAGGCGCGTTCACCGGCGCCATAGGGCAGCGCAAAGGATTTTTCGAAGCCGCGCAGGATGGGACACTTTTGTTGGACGAAATCGGTGAAATGCCGCTGGGCCTACAAGTGAAGCTTTTACGAGCCCTCGAAACCGGAACGTTCACGCGGGTCGGCTCGACCACCTTGCAAAAGACGAACGCTCGCATCGTCGCGGCAACGAATCGGGATCTTGAATTGGATGTCCGTGCCGGCACGTTTCGCTCCGATCTTTATTACCGGCTTCGCGCGGTAATGCTCCGCATCCCGCCGCTCCGCAATCGGCGAGAGGATATTCCCTTTCTCATTGAGACGATGCTCGAAGAGTTCGTCCACAAACATCACATTGGCGAGATGCCGGAACTTGCGCCGGAAGCGACCAACTTGCTTATCAATCACGAGTGGCGTGGAAATATCCGGGAGTTGCGTAATACATTGGAGCAGCTTGTTGTGCTCGTCTGCTCGGTGCAACGTATGGGCGACCGCTGCGTTATTGGAGCGCGGGATGTTGAACGCGCGCTCGCGAGCAGTATCTCGGGATGGGATGGCCAAACTTTCGAACGGCCGCTTCCGACGCCGGCAGGACATCGTGAGAATCCGCAGACAGAACGCGAACTAATCTATCGAGCCTTGATCGAACTTCGCTCCGAAATCGGGGATATCAAAGAACTATTGGAGCAACGGGGGTGGGATTCTCCGCGCCGCGCCACCACGATGCCTGCGCTTCCTCCATCGACGAATGGCGCACAAGAACAACTGATAAAATCGTTAGAAGAACTCGAAACAAATGCGATCGAGCAGGCCCTCGAATATTATCACGGTAACCGGCGCCACGCTGCGAAGGCGCTCGGCATCAGTGAACGGTCCCTCTATCGAAAGTTGAAGGAGAAAGGAATGGAGCAAGGATGAGAGAAGCTCTGAGTAAGTTCAAGTGTCATTCTGAGCGGAGCGAAAATGTATGTAGCGAAGAATCTCTTGCCATTACAAGAAATCCTTCGACTCCGTTTTGCCTCCCTTCGGTCGGAAAAACTCCGCTCAGGACGACCGTTGAACTTATTCTTCTCCTGACCCTTGCCGGTTGCTATTCCTTCACCGGCGCGAGTATTCCACCATGGATACACACCATCGGCATTCCGCTGGTCGAAGATAATTCCGGATTTGGAAATTCGGCGGTCCGACAGGATTTAACGAATCAATTAATTCAGAAATTCACGAGCGAAGGATCGCTGCGGGTGGCCAATCGGTCAGTGTCCGATGCCGTCGTAGAAACGTCGATTCCTGCCACTGGAATCCTGGATGAACCGGTCAACGTTCGGGCTGGCGAGATTGTGACGACAAAACGAATAACACTCCACGCGCACGCCATTTACCGGGACCAGAAAAAACAAAAAGTCTTTTGGGAACGCGATTTCTCCGAAACGGCAGATTATGCGATTTCAAACGGTCTCGCCGCCCAGCAAATCGCCCTGCAACAAGCCGAGGACAAAGTTTCGCAGGATATTCTCATCGCCGTGATTTCGAATTGGTAAAACCCTCTTCCTCGCGGAAGCCCGTGCTTCCAGCCTGGCGAAAGAGTTTGGAGTGAGAAGTGAGCTCGGTGGGTATCGAACCCACGACCCTCTGATTAAAAGTCAGATGCTCTACCACTGAGCTACGAGCTCGCTGGGCAATGAGGAGATCATTGCTCCGGCGGCACGCAAACGAGGAAAGAAGCTTCAAAAATCCCTCGAATCCTATAAATCGCGCTTCAGCCGGCGTATATTTGTCCATTTTTGGTGTTACGAAACCGCTGATTCAGTCACTTTCCGTCATTGCGAGGAGAACGGATCGACCGAAGGGAGATTCGTTCGACGAAGCAATCCGTTGATTTTACAATGGATTGCTTCGTCGCGATCATGCGAGTCGCTAAATGGACGTGGATAAAATGAGAACGAATGATACAAAAAGATTACATCGGGGATTTAAGCAAGCACATTGGCGAGGAGGTCACGCTCCGCGGATGGCTTTCGAATAAGCGGTCGAGCGGGAAAATTCAATTTTTGATTCTTCGCGATGGAACAGGCTTATGCCAATGCGTTGTGATGAAGAATGCCGTTGACGCGGATTCATACGCACTCGCCGACTCGCTCGCTCAGGAATCCACCCTTACCGTCACCGGTAAAGTCCAGGAAGCAAAAGGCAAGGCTCCGGGCGATGTCGAAGTATTCGTTTCGAAGCTCGAAGCAATTTCGATTGCAAGCGAATATCCGATAACGCCGAAGGAACATGGCATCGAATATCTGATGGAACACCGCCATCTGTGGCTGCGGCATTCGCGGCCCTGGGCGACGATGCGTATTCGAGATACCATCATCGTTGCTATCCGCGATTTTTTCCACCAGCGAGGATTCATTTGCTTCGATGCTCCCATCCTCACGCCGAATGCCGCGGAAGGGACCAGTACCCTCTTCGAGACCGAATATTTTGACGAAGGCATGGCCTATCTCTCGCAGTCTGGCCAGCTCTATGGCGAAGCCGGCGCGATGGCGTTTGGGAAAGCATATGTATTCGGCCCCACGTTCCGCGCTGAGCGTTCGAAGACGAAGCGGCACCTGAACGAATTCTGGATGGTCGAACCGGAAGTCGCATTCATGGATTTGGAAGGCGATATGGAACTCGCGGAGGAATTCGTGCATGAAGTTGTAGCGCGTGTGCTGAAAGAACGCGAAAGCGAGCTTGCAATTTTGGACGAAAATTCCGGTCGCCTCAAAGCACGCTGCGAAAAAGTTCTCAAGCCGTTCAAACGGATGCATTATGATGAGGCCGCAAAAATTTTGGATAAATATTGGGATGAGAAACTCGCCTCCGGCGACCCCCTGCCCCCGACCTTTAAGCGATTCGAATATGGGGACGATTTTGGCGCCTACGATGAAGTTGCGCTGACCTCACTCTACGATCAGCCGGTGATCGTTCATCACTATCCCGCCTCCGTAAAAGCCTTTTATATGAAGCGCGACCCTACTGAGCCAGATAAAGCGCTTGCGATGGACGTCCTCTTCCCCGAATTCGGAGAAATTATCGGTGGTTCGCAACGTGAAGACAATTTGGATGAACTGTTGAAACGGCTCGAAGAACACAAGCTTCCACAATCCGTTTTTGAGTGGTATCTCGACCTCCGCCGATTTGGGAGCGTTCCGCACGCAGGGTTTGGCTTAGGACTTGAAAGGCTTGTCATGTGGGTATGCGATCTCGAACATATCCGTGAAGCTATTCCTTTTCCACGTACTCTTACACGAATTTGGCCATGACGATCAAACAGAAGTTCACAACAGTAATTTTTCCTTCCCTTTTGATGATCGGGGCGTCCTTTTCGCAGGTTTCGGCTCAAACGGCCACCACGGAGGGACAAGCCGGTACCGTCGGCCTCTTCGCGACGAACGTGTATGGCGTTGGCTTAAGCGCGAGCCTCTGCTCGGGCATGGGGATCAGCTTCCGGCAGCACTTTGCCTACACTCCACTCGCCTACCAAATTACGGGCGGCATTTGGAAGACCCACGATCTCGGAATGTACGATGTGGGCGCCGAAATTCAGTACGATCTCTCATTAAGTACCAACCGCCTTTATGCAATCGCTGGCGGAGGATATTATTATTATGGCCACACGGCGCAGGAACTGGCCTCCCCCGCTCGCGTCGGATTAGGAATCGGGTACGAGGTAACGTATGCCAGGAGTATCGGGCTCTCGCTGAATTTGCTAGTCACTCTATTCGAGCCCGAGGGCGATATTCTCCCGCTCCCCTCGCTTGGGTTGCTGGTTTATTTTAAATAGCTAAAATCTTGCATTACGACGTGAAGTCTGCTTTTTCGTCGTAAATTTGTATGACTTTATTCATACGAATTTTCTGAATGACGCTTTCGGGTATTGCATTTTACATTCTTAGCGCGGGCGCGATTATTTTCGGGCTGCTTACGATTACGCGGAAATCGGCGATTGTAAGCGCTCTGATGCTCGTACTCACCTTTTGTTTCCTGGCCGCGATTTATCTCACGCTTTCGGCGCAATTTCTTGCCGTGGTGCAGGTCGCAGTCTATGCCGGGGCAATCATGGTCCTCGTGCTTTTCGTCATTATGCTGCTCAATTTGGAAAGCGAGGACATTCGCATTACCAATAATTGGAAAGCGATGGTTGGGGTACTCGCCGCGCTCGGGGTGCTGGCGCAAATTCTGGCGATGATATTTATCTCGCAGGACAATCTACCAAAATCGATCAGCCCGATGGCGGCTACGTTGGGCACCACCGAGTCTATAGGTCGCGCGCTTTACGCCGGATATTCTTTTCCATTCGAGATGGCTTCGCTGATACTCATCTCCGCGGCAGTGGGGGCTATTATTTTGGCTAAGAAAAAACTCACTTAATCGAAACGAAATGAGACAAATACGACCGATGGCTAACTCTACCTTCATCCTTCATCTTACATACTACATTCTTTCCCGTTAAGTGGCACCTCTCTCTCATTATCTCGCGGTCTCCGCAATTCTTTTCGTGATCGGCACGGCGGGCGTGCTGTTCCGGCGAAATGCGATCGTCATTTTTATGAGTGTCGAACTCATGCTAAATGCCGTGAATCTGACGCTCATCGCCTTCTCCCAATTTTTAGGCGACCAGACCGGACAAATCCTGGTCTTTTTTGTCATGACCGTCGCTGCTGCCGAAGCAGCCGTGGGACTCGCCATTATCATCGCGCTTTTCCGCAACAAGCAGACGGTCGATGTGTCGAAAATAAATATTTTGAAGTGGTAATCTCGTGACACAACTCATTCCCTACATCGTTCTCTTCCCGCTCGCGGCATTCGCGATCAATACTCTCTTTGGCTCGCGGATGAAGGGCCAGACGGCCGGATGGATCGCGACGATCGCGGTCTTCATAAGCTTCATCATCACGGCAGGGCTGTTCTTCGACATGCTCGCACGGCCTGTCGAGGAGCGAGCGATCCACTACACAATAGCCGATTGGATCCATGTTGGCCGCGTACAGGTGAATATAGCATTCCTGATCGACCAACTCTCTATCGTCTTCATGCTCGTTATTACGGGTGTTGGCTCGCTTATCCATCTTTATAGCATTAGCTATATGAAGGGCGACCGCGGCTACTGGCGCTTTTTCGCGTACCTCAATCTTTTTATCGTCATGATGCTCCAGCTTGTCATGGCCGATAATTATTTGTGGACCTTCTTGGGATGGGAAGGCGTCGGGCTTTGCAGCTATTTGCTTATCGGATTTTGGTACGATGAAAATAAAAATAATGACGCCGCGAAAAAAGCATTTGTCGTTAACCGCATAGGCGATTTCGGATTTTTGGTCGCAATGGGAGCGATGCTATGGCAATTCCATTCACTCAATTATCTCGACGTTTTAGGCTCTGGCGGAAATATGGTCGATGGTATCCATCACATTGGTATGGCAACGAATCTTTCTCCCGGTGAACCAATTCTGACGATTATCACGCTCATGCTCTTCCTGGGCTGCTGCGGCAAGAGCGCCCAAATCCCGCTCTATGTCTGGCTTCCCGACGCCATGGCTGGCCCGACGCCCGTTTCCGCGCTAATCCACGCCGCCACGATGGTGACGAGCGGAATTTTTCTCGTTGCGCGTTCGAATATTCTTTTTGCACTCTCCCCCACCACGCTCGGCGTGGTCGCCGCTGTTGGAGCGGTCACCGCTATCTTCGCCGCAATGATCGGCATATTCCAAAACGATATTAAAAAGGTACTGGCCTATTCGACGGTCTCTCAGCTCGGGTATATGTTCCTCGCGTTGGGCGTCGGCGCATTCACGGCGGGAGTCTTTCATGTCGTGACGCACGCGTTTTTCAAAGCTTGTCTCTTCTTGGGTTCCGGCGCGGTCATCCATGCAATGCATCATGAGCAGGATATGCAAAAAATGGGTGGACTCAAAAAATATCTCCCAATTACGTTCGCGACGTTCTTCATCGCCACACTTGCGATTTCCGGCATTCCCCCATTCGCTGGATTTTTCTCGAAAGACGAAATTCTGTGGCAAGCCTTTAGCCGCGGCTCAACCGTCCTCTGGCTTATCGGTGCGATTGCTGCTGTGATGACGGCCTTCTACATGTTCCGCGCTGTCTTTCTCACATTTTATGGCAAACCGCGCTTCGACGAACATCACCACACACCGCACGAAGTCGATTGGAAAATGTGGGTGCCGCTGGTGGTGCTGGCCGCCCTCTCGACGGTCGGCGGATTCCTCGCAATGCCTTCCGTTTTCGGGGCCGGGAATGCATTCGAAAGCTGGCTGAGTCCCATCGTCGAACGTGGCGAGCAGATTTCGCTCATGTCCGGCGCCGCGCAGGGCGTGGGGCTCGAATGGGCGATGATGGCCGTTTCGGTCGCCATCGCTATCTTCGGAATTCTGGTTGCGATGCGCTATTACAGCCGCAAAACAACGCTTGCAGCGCAGGAAGCCCGCCTTGGCACGGCTTATCAGATCGTGCATAATAAATTTTACGTCGATGAGATTTACGACGCCGCAGTCGTGCAACCGATTTTCAAAATCAGCAATAGCTTTTTATGGAAGATCATCGATGTGCGGATTATCGACGGCTTCATCAACGGCCTCGCGCACATTTCGGAGATCGGCTCCGGCTGGATTCGTCGCATCCAGACCGGTATCGCGCAGAATTACGCGGTGCTAATTGTCGTCGGGCTGATCGCGGTGATCGGATATTTGGTGATGTTTTAAAAACTTCCAGGATTTCGTATAAATGGATCGGCGTTCATTCCTCCAAACCGTAATCGCGGGAGCGGCAATCGCTCCAACATTTTCTCGTAAGTTACTTTCGGAAGAAGGTAAGCGGTGCGTAGCCATTACGCTGGACGATCCGAACACCTACGAACAGCCCCTCTTCTCTTGGGAGCAGCGCGCCGACCACATACTCGCCACTCTGAAAGCGAACAATCTTCGCACAACACTCTTCGTCTGCGGTAAGAGAATTGACAGCGAGGATGGCAAACTGCTTATTAAGAAATGGGACGATGCCGGACATTCAATTTGCAATCACTCCTATTCTCATCTTTATTATAATGCGCCGAAGATGCCGTTCGAGTTTTTCGCCGATGATGTGAAGAAAGGCGACAGCATGATCACATTATACAAGCATTACACGAAGTTCTTTCGGTATCCATATCTGAAAGAAGGCGACACAGCCGAGAAGCGCGACAAGATGCGAGCGCTGCTTACCTCGAGCGGTTACAAGAGCGGCGAAGTCACGATCGACGCCAGCGATTGGGCAATCGATGACCGACTTCGGGCACGCCTAAAGCAAGACTCGAACGCGAATACCAAGCCATATCGCGATTACTACTTGAAGCACATCATGGATCGCGCCGAGTACTATGATAGTCTCTCGCAAGAGATACTGGGACGCAGTGTTAAGCATACGGTATTACTTCATCACACACTTTTGAACGCTCTCTACCTCGGCGATTTAATATCTGAATTCAAGCGAAAGGGATGGAAAGTGATTTCAGCGGATGAGGCATTCGCTGATCCCGTCTTCGACCGCAAGCCGAATACACTGCCTGCTGGCGAATCGCTTTTGTGGGCGCTTGCAAAAGAGACTGGTCGTTATGACAATAAACTCCGCTACCCCGGCGAAGACGACACTTATGAAAAAGACGCAATGGATAAAGCAGGATTGTAATTAAAGCGATAAATACTTTTACAATGTTATCTCTCTTAATCTTCTTTCCCCTCCTCGGCGCACTCGCAGCGCTGGCGGTGCGCAAGGCCGAGGCCGCGAAATGGGTCGCGCTTATCACGAGCATCGTCACGTTCGCGCTCTCTCTCTGGGTCTACGCTGGATTTAATGCGGCAGCGGGCGGCTATCAGCTTGTCGATCAATCCCCGTGGATCGTGCTGCCCGGTATCACATTCACCTATTTCGTAGGCGTCGATGGAATGTCGATGCTGCTCATCCTGCTCACGACATTCCTCACCATCGTCACGATCTTCGGGACATGGAATTCGATCACGAAGAGCGTCCCCGGCTTCATGGCGCTGCTGATGGTGCTCGAAACGGGAATGCTCGGCGTGTTTTGCTCGCTCGATCTTTTCCTCTTCTACATTTTCTGGGAAGTGATTCTCATTCCGATGTATTTCATCATCGGAATGTGGGGTGGCAAGCGTAGGATTTATGCGGCCATCAAATTTTTTATTTATACGATGGCTGGCTCACTCATCATGCTCGTCGCTATTATCTGGCTGGGCATCGAGGCGGGTCACATCACCGGCCATTTCACTACCGACATTACGAAGCTCCTCGTCGTTTCGCGGCAGTTGCCGATCGAGGTTCAGCATTATCTCTTTCTCGCCTTCGCGCTCAGCTTTGCGATTAAAGTCCCAATTTTTCCGCTTCACACCTGGCTGCCCGATGCGCATACCGAAGCGCCGACGGCGGGATCTGTCATACTTGCCGGAGTTTTACTCAAGATGGGCACGTATGGCCTCATCCGCTTCTGCCTCGGAATGTTCCCGCAAGCGGCATTCGATTATTCAACGCTTTTTTCCGTCCTGGGCGTCATCGGTATTATCTATGGCGCGCTTGTTTCGATGGTGCAGACCGACGTGAAACGCCTCATCGCGTATTCCTCCGTCGCGCACATGGGATTTATCGTGCTCGGCATTTTTTCAATGACGCGCGAGGGCTTGCAGGGCGCGGTCATTCAAATGATCAATCACGGCCTCTCGACGGGAATGCTCTTTATGATGTTCGGCATGATGTATGACCGCCGTCACACGCGCGAGATTTCAGAATATGGCGGGCTGGCAAAGATGGTCCCGATTTTCTCTGTATTTTTTGGCATCGCGGTTTTTTCCAGCGTCGGATTGCCGGGACTCAATGGTTTCATCGGCGAATATCTCACGATGATGGGAGCCTATTATTCCCCGGTATTGAATACATGGTCCTACGCAGTTTGGAGTGCTACGGGCGTGATCCTCGCGGCCGTATATCTGCTTTGGATGTATCAGCGCTTCGTTTTCGGACTTCCCAAAGGCGAGAAACCCCATGCCTCCCATGGCCATGAACATGCCCTTGAAACACACGATACCGGACATAAACTTTCCGATCTCAACTGGCGGGAACTTGTCGCAGTAGTTCCTATGGTCGTGTTTATGATTTGGATCGGCTTGCAACCGATGAACTTTATGAAGACGAGCGAGCGGACGATGTACTCGATGTCGGATGATTTGCTGAAGCTGAAACAGAACTCCGCCGCTACCATGATCAGGATTGGCGTAAGTCACCATTCATTGACCATGACCAACGACTCTCTTCGCAAACCATTATTGCGCTCCGAACTGCTAGGCTCAGAATGACTATGCCATTTCAAGTAACCGCTCGCGATATATACGGCATTATGCCGCTCCTCATTTTAGTTGGGACGGGCCTTGTCGTCCTGATGTGGGACGCATTCGAGAATATTCCCTCGCGAATTCCGCTATTCCTGACCGTCCTCGGCGCGCTGGCTGCAGGCGCGGCAGGGTATGTTAACCTTGGCAACACGGGCAGGATATTCAATGGAATGATCCTGAATAACAGCTTCGCGAATTACTATGCAATGTTGTTTTCGCTCAGTGTCATTATTGCCGTGCTGCTCGCCGAGCGATATTTAAGAGAGGAAGGAGTCCTTGTCGGAGAGTTTGCAGGACTCACGGTCTTTTCCGCCTGTGGGATGATCATGCTCGCTTCGGGTAACGATCTTATCGTGACCTTCCTCGGCCTCGAGACGATGTCTATCGCGTTTTATGTGCTGGCCGGACTTTTCCGTAAACGTCGCGAATCGAACGAAGCTGCGCTCAAGTATTTTCTTCTCGGCGCGTTCTCAACGGGATTCTTCCTTTACGGGATCGCGCTGCTATATGGAACCTTTGCATCTACGAATCTCGACATCATTTCGAAGGCGTTGGAAAATCCAATTTCATCTCATGTCATTCTTGCCAGCCCCATGTTCTGGATGGGTGTGGCGATGTTGCTTGTCGGATTTTCCTTCAAGGTCGCGGCCTTCCCGTTCCATCAATGGGCACCGGATGTGTATGAAGGCGCACCAACGGTTGTCGCCGGGTTTTTCTCGACTGCCGGAAAGGCCGGTGCATTTGCCGCTCTTATTTTGATCTTCAATATCGCGATGGGGCCTCTCACCTTGGACGCAAGCGCGTTGCATAAAATGCAGACGATCCTCGCCGTGCTCGCGCTCGCCTCGATGTTTTATGGCAACATCACCGCACTTTCGCAAATGAACTTGAAGCGAATGCTCGCCTATTCGAGCATTGCGCACGCGGGCTATATGCTACTCGGCGCTGCGGCGATGACGAGCGAAGGCGCGACTTCCGTGACCATATATCTCACTGTCTATCTACTTATGCAAATGGGCGCCTTCGGCGTTGTCGGATTGCTCGAAAAAGAGACCGGGCGCGGACTTGAACTTAGCGATTATGCCGGTTTAGGCCGGAGCCGTCCGTGGTTGGCGTTTGTGATGGCAATTATGATGCTGTCTCTTACCGGCATCCCCCCGTTCGGAGGGTTCTTCGCTAAATATTACGTCTTCACTGCGGCAATTCGTGCGGGGCTCACGCCGTATGCTATTCTCGGCATGATTGCCACGCTTATCTCGGTTTATTTCTATATTCGCGTGATCGTCGTGATGTATTTCCGCGAGCCGGAAGAAGGTGCGGAGCTTACCATCACGCCCGGTGGCGCGGTTGCTGTCGTGCGTGGCGATACGATCAGCGCATGGGCCGCGCTTGTCATTACAACAATTGGGCTTTTCGTGCTGGGTATATTACCTATGATCCTGACGGATATTGCAAAGACCTTTTACATTCCGTAAACGGCCATGCAACCGGTTCTGACCTCTGCCGAGTCCCGCGCATTCGATAAATACCTGATCGAAGAGATTGGCATTCCCTCCCTTGTCCTGATGGAGAACGCTGCGCGTGGCGCTATCGAAGCAATAGAAGATTGGCTGATTCGCGATCAAGAGATTGCCATTCTTTGCGGCCCAGGAAATAATGGCGGCGATGGTATGGCACTCGCGCGCTTGCTGGTCGAAAGAAAGCATACTGTGACTATTTTTCTCGCTGGAGATCCTCAAAAGTTATCGACCGATGCAGTAGTTCAATATGAATCGCTTATAAAAATTATCGATCCCGACGAAATCTACTCATTCACTACCGCGGAAGAAGTATTAGAGATTGTCGATCGTCCCGATATTGTGGTCGATGCATTGCTCGGAACTGGCTCCACGGGAGTGCCGAAAGACGCTATCGCAGAAGGTGTAAAAGCCATACAATCCTTTAAGGATGCAGGATCGAAAATTCTCGCGCTCGATCTTCCCACCGGCCTCGAGGCAGACGCCGGAGTATTCGAAGCGGACGCCTCTTCGCTACGTATCGTCCGTGCGGATCGAACAGTTACCATGGGTGCGCCGAAGATTGGATTTTATCAGGGCATTTCGCGCGAATATACGGGAGAAGTTTCTATTGCTCGGCTCGGTGCTCCTTATCCAACAGAATTATTTGGAAATGGACCGGCAACTTATTTGATTTCGCAAGCGGATGTGGCCCCACTTATTACGCCGTTCCCTTTTAACGCATCGAAATACATGCGCGGAAGGATTCTCGTAATTTGTGGATCGCGTGGCATGACGGGCGCGGCGATTATGTCGGCCCGTTCCGCCTTAAAATCTGGTGCCGGATGGGTTACCGTTGCTGTTCCGCATTCGGAACGAGCAATCGTCGCGCAGGCAATGCCGGAATTCGTGACGATTGGTATCGCGGAGCAAGAAGATGGAAGTCCTACGCTCGAAGCGTGGAATGATATTCAGCGTGAGCTCGAACGATGCGATTTGGTACTTATTGGATGTGGTTATTTGCCGCTCGACGAGACGGCGGACTTTGTCCGAAAAGTGGTGGCAACGGTGCAGAAGCCGATGGTAGTCGATGGCGGCGCGCTCCGTTCGATTGCCGGGCACCTGGAGATATTGGATGCTCGAAAAGCTTCAACCATTTTAACTCCGAATACGGGGGAGCTTGCCGCGCTTGCTGAAATGTCACGCGAAGAAGTTGAGCAAAACTTGCCTGAGACGGCCCGTGGCGTTGCTACCAAGCACCACGTGACGGTTATTGCGAAGTCGGCGCCCGAATTTGTCCTTGCGCTCGATGGCACCACTTACATCAATACGACCGGCGGCCCAGGCATGGGAACCGCCGGGACCGGAGACGTTCTTGCTGGAATTACCGCGACCCTGCTCGCGCATAATCCCGACTCGCCCGCAAACGCGGCCATCGCCGCCACCTATCTTTGTGGCCTTGCCGGGGATTCCGCAGCGCGGGAAATGACCACACATGGCATGAGCGCAACCGATCTTATTAAAAAACTTCCCGAAGCATTCCGCGCATTGGGCGTGGAATAAATAAGTTCCAATTACCTCATTGCCGGGAAGGGTCGGGGACAGAATGGAGCCGAACCCGATCAAGCAATCCGCATGTTAAAGACGGATTGCTTCTCAGATTTTCCCCCCTCGGTCGAAAAATCTTCCTCGCAATGACATCCATACTGTAATTCCAAGCTTCTCCAGTGGCTTCCTGGCAATCTGTTCTCCGCAAGGATTTGCGCGTCGAGTTCCGGACGCGTTACGGCGTGAGCGCGGTCATTATGTTCCTGCTCATCACCGTCGCGGTGATTCTTTATTCGACCCCCGGCGAGCAATTGCAGCCAAGCATCCTGAGTGCCTTCCTTTGGATTGCCTTATTCTTTGGAGCAATGACAGGGCTGGCGCGCTCTTTTGTATCCGAAGAAGAGCGCGGAACGGCGCTGATGCTTCGGCTTTATGCCGATGGCGAAAGCGTCTTCATCGGAAAGCTTGTCTATAATTTGGCGCTCATGCTTGCGTTGGCAATTTCTGCCATCTTATTTTTTCAATTCTTTTTTACTCGCGATTTTCACATTCGCGATTGGCCTGCATTCCTGCTACAACTCGCGCTTGGAGCTATTGGGATTGCTGCCGTCTCGACCATTCTTTCGGCACTTATTAGTCGTGCCTCTCAAAAAGGGGCGCTCCTGCCAATCCTTGCATTACCGGTCCTCATGCCACTGGTCATCGCCACCACGGATGCCACGCGCATTGCGCTCGAATCGACGAACGCCATCGCGAGTGCCAGGGGGGACTTTTTAATACTCATTTCGTTTGATATTGCAATGGTGCTCATCAGCTATGTGCTGTTCGATGTCATCTGGCGAGACTGACCTGGATTTATGAGATTTATAGGATTTTTTCAATGAGGATTTTTCGCTCGAATGTCTTCCTCTGGTGTCTGGGAATTGCTTTGGCAATCCAGGTTTATCTTGCCTTTGAAACTCCGATTGGCGGAGGCTTCGGCGATGCGGTAATGCTGAAAATGAACGGTGTGCAGGATGTAACGCCGGTGAAGGCCACGCTGCTCTCGATGGATTCGACCGGTGCGCTCTTTGCTGACTTTTATGGCGATTCTGGCAGAGTCACGGTCCCCAATGGGTCCCGTGGGACTTATCGGTCGTTGAAAAGCGGTGATGTTCTGGTGATGAGCGTGGCCTATGAGCCTTCAGCAAAAACCTTTAATCTCGTAGAGATCGTCCGTATAAATCCGGTGATGACCTTCCCCATGATCCAGGGATTAGGCGAGTTAGGCCGCAATATGCTTTTTCACGTGCCGATGTCGATGGTAGCGTTTATCGCCTTCTTGCTCGGCACCATTTATTCCATTCTTTACCTCGTCAAAAAAGATTTCGATTTCGATCGGCGTGCTCGTGCTGCTTCTGCCGGTGGGTTTCTCTTCACGATACTCGCAACCATTACCGGAAGTATCTGGGCTCGATTTAGTTGGGGCACCTTTTGGAATTGGGACCCGCGCGAAACCTCTATCTTCATTTTGCTCTTGATTTATGCGGCCTACTTCATGCTCCGCTCGCTACTCGAAGAAAGTGAGGATAAAAAGGCGCGAATCGCGGCGGTCTATAATATCATTGCCGGCGTGAGTATGCCGTTTCTCATATTTGTAGTGCCACGCATCACGCAAAGCCTGCATCCCGGCGGCAGTGGAACCGAAGCGCCGGTCCTTAATCTTTCCGGAAAAACGCATACGGCACCATCGCTGCTCGATATGTATTGGATTTCCGTGCTGCTATTCCTTCTGGTATTTCTTTGGATGAAAGATCTTTACACCCGTATTCTCCGCTTGCAGGAGCAACGCGCCGAAGAATTATAATTATTGTACACGATGGATTTTCTCGAACATAACGCCCTCTATGTGGTAGGCATCATTTCGGCAGTGATCTGGCTCGGACTTTTCCTTTTCATGTTCGGCATTGAACGCCGGGTGCGGAATCTCGAAAAGGAAGTCTAAGAGCATGCTTTCCGGAATTCGCGCCATCCTATTCGATATCGATGGAACCCTGCTCGATACCTTCGATTTTATCTATGGCGCGTTCGACTATGCCCTGCATGTTCATGGCATTGAGCCGCTCCCTCGCGACCGCATTTCAGAGCTAATGGGCGGACCATTGGAAGAAGTGTATGCCACGATGGCCCCCGGTTTCGATACAGCGTCGCTGGCGGAAGCGCATCGGGTGTTCCAGTCAGAGCATCTTGCTCTTGCTTCCCTTTTTCCGCATACACTCGAAGTTTTGGAGGAGTTAAAAAGGCGGGGACTTAAACTCGCTGCGATCACCACGCGCTCGCTTCGCACTTCCGTCCGCTCTTTAGAAATGACAGGGATCGCTAAATACTTTGACATCATCATTTCGGCAGAAGATGTTTCGCTTCACAAGCCACATCCAGAGCCGCTTTTAAAGGCGCTCGATGGAATCGGTGTGAAACCCGAGGATGCCCTCATGGTGGGCGATACCCACGCCGATATTATGGCGGGAAAAAATGCGGGCACGAGGACCGTTGCCGCGCTCTATGGCTTCGGCGGGAAGCGATTACTGGACCTAAAGCCAGATTATGCTATTGACGAGTTAGGGGAACTGCTAACTATTGTCTGAACGCTATCCCAAATAATTTTGCAGAGGCTTCGTTCGTGGCGTGTGTCGCAGGCGGCGAATGGCCTTTTCCTTAATCTGGCGAACGCGCTCGCGGGTCAGCGCAAATTTATCGCCGATCTCTTCGAGTGTCAGCGGATGAATGTCATTCAGCCCGTAATAGAGTTCAATCACTTCCCGTTCGCGGGTCGTAAGTGCGGTGAGCGCGCGCGAAACTTCGAGCTTGAGCGAATCGCTCATGAGAACGGAATCGGGCGGCGATTGCTGCAAGTCCTGCAGGATGTCGAGCAGTCGATTGTCTTCTCCGACGGCAAAGGGCGCGTCGACCGAAAGATGCCGTCCCGAGATCCGGAGCGTCTCGAATACTTCGATGGGGGTCATGTCGAGCTTTTCAGCCAGTTCGCTGGCGGTAGGCTCGCGCTCGAATTCCTGTTCGAGCTGAGAAAACTTCTTTGAGATTTTATTCAACGCCCCGACGCGGTTAAGAGGGAGCCGCACGATACGCGATTGTTCGGCAAGGGCCTGGAGAATCGACTGGCGAATCCACCACACGGCATAGGATATAAATTTGAAACCGCGGGTTTCATCGAACCGCCGGGCCGCTTTTATGAGACCCAGATTTCCCTCGTTGATCAGATCCCCCAAGGAGAGGCCCTGATTCTGATATTGCTTCGCTACGGAAACGACGAAGCGAAGATTGGCCTTCACAAGGATTTCGAGCGCCCGCTGCGAATCGTGCGCTTCCTCCTTGATTTTCTTAGCGAGCGCAATCTCCATTTCGGAATTCAAAAGATCGACGCGGCCAATCTCCTGAAGATAAATGTCCAGCGATTCGCTTTCGCGATTCGTGTATTGTTTCGAAATACGCATGGTGGCTCGGGGTTCAGTTAGTGACGAACAGCACCAAAGTCTCGCAGGACTTTGGCGATAAGGAAACCAGAGTATTCGATGCCGCGTGGTGCCACGCCGCTACTCTCGGGGCGACGCATGAATTTGGAACGAAAATAGAATCTGAATGGCGTATCACGTATAATCAATTAATTGGTGCCCCTCTTGATACGTTGGTGCAGGAAACATGGGCGCCCACCGGCGTTCCCACGGCTGAGAGTCGAAACTCTCATGAACCGGAATCTCTTCAATTTGGAAGTCCATTCGGTCATATTTTTACGAGGATGCCACCGTGAACGAGCCTTCATTTTCGAACGTTCCGAAATTTATTTGGATTTAGACAAAAATAATCGTATATTCCCATGTTTTGAGCCCCGGCTGGGGATGCGCCATACGGCAGATAAGACGTTCTAATAAACGATAACATTGTTTCCGCCGAGTTCGCGCGCGCGTTCGAGGGCGAGTTCGGCCCCTTCTATTAGTTCCTCAACCGTTCCATCGCGACGCGCGCCGGAAACTCCGATCGAGACCGTCACGGAATAACTTCGCTTGCCAATTGCGATGACTTCGCTCACGATCATCTTCCGCATTTTTTCACTCCAAAGATAACCATCTTCGTCGGTCATCTTAACGAGCATCGCCGCAAAGGTATGCTCTTCGGTCCGAGCGATGACATCGAAGGGCCGAGCGCCAAACTGGAGCAGGCGTGTAATTGCCAGCACAATGGTATCCGAATCTTCCTGCGAAAAACGCGATGTAAATTCCGAAGCACCGTCGATTTCGAAGAGCACGAAGGTAAGCGGTTCGTCGAATTGCATGGCACGGGATAATTCCTGATTCGCCCGGTCCAGCAGACCATGCTTGTTGAGCACTCCCGTTAGCAAATCGGTCAGCGCGCGCGCGCCCACCATTTCGCCGAGTGCGATGATTTCCAGTGCCGTGGCCGCGCCGCGCGCCAGGTGCTCCAACGTTTCAACATCCGCGCTCGTAAAACGGGCGCGTTCCGTGTGCTCGATGGCAAGCACGCCGTAATTCTTCGTGGCCGTTCGAATTGGAATCGTCAGGAAGGAGTGGCCCGCGGCATTCTGACGATCTTCTTCCAGGTTATACCGGATGTTCTGCGAGCTAAGCGAATCCAGCCGCATGCTTTTGCCCGACGCAAGGCACTTGCCGACAATACTTTCCTCCAGCGAGATCGGCGTCATGGGTGGAACGTAGGCCCCACTGCGTTTCGATTGCAGGCTGCTGAGATTCCAGAGCCGCCGAGAATCATCGAATGACGCGGCGGCAAGCCAATCCCAATCGATGATCTCACCGGCAGCCTCGGTGAGCGCGCGAAGAATATAATCGGGATTTCGGCGCTGGTCGCGCAAGGTACGGAGCGAGGAATCCGGGCTGATAATATCATGAAGCTTTCGCGACGCATCCAATGCGCGCGCTGCTGCGAGTAAATCGTACTTCTCGATATAGGAACGAATGAGCCCCGAAAGCAACTTCGAATAATCGGTCAAGATACGAAGGGTCTCGGCGCTGAAGTGATCCGCCATGGAAGAATCGACGGTAAGAACGCCGACGAGCGCTTCGCCAAACAAAACGGGCATTCCGGCAAACGAGGCGATGCCTATCGCATCGCGATAATACGGAATGAGATCGAGTTCCGCCTGAGGAGCAATCGTCGAATGGAGTTCCGGGCGCCGCTTCGAAACAATGCGGCTCACGGCGTCGAGTTCGATAGGAAAGCGTTTATCGGACGCAAGGAATTGGTACGCCCGGTCATCGAGCGCAGCAGATTCAAGCACGAGTTGTTGCTTTTTGGCATTGACCCAAAAGAACATGGCACTCGTCGCATTCAACTCGTCTCGGAGAATATCGAGTACATCTCCTAAGAGTACTACAAAATCGGCGCGGGGATCCCGGGGTTCGCTGGCACGGCGTGGATGAGAATCGAAGGAACGAAGCGCATCGAGATACGCCAGTAATGCAGGCTCGATCTTCGGCTCCAGCGGCAATTCCATCTCCGGTTCCGGAATCAGCGCCATCCGAAGGGGGGTTACGTGTCGCTCTTCCAATTCATCGGGTCTGGAATCGGAAGAAGCGTCGTCTGTAATGTTCTCTACCAAAATTTCTTCATCGAACATCTCTTTATGGAGAGCTTCTCCATCTTTATCGAGCGTTTCTCCATCGAAGATTTCTTCCAGAATTTCCGTTTCAAAATGTTCTTCCTCGAAGTCTTCATTTACCCGGGCACGGCCAGTTGGGACGGAAAAATCATCCGCTATCTCATCTTTTATTGTATTACCATCGTCCTCTTCGGTTGCGATCGAATTGCCCGCCTCGCTGACAAAATCCAACGGATCGCGGGAAGCATCCCCTTTATGATTTTCCACAAAGTATGGCTCTGAATCCATGAGCGGCCGTGGAATATCCTCGTGGTGCGCACGGCTTACGCGAATTCCGGCACGCTCATGGTCAGCAAAATACGGGACGGTGGATTCGGTCGGGGACGGGTCTGGGGGAGGGCCTTGCGCAAACTCATCGGCTCGATGAGGCTTTCGGAAGAATGGCAATTTATTCTGGACTCCGATCATTTCATCGCGCAGCGATTTTATCCTCGGAACGGCAAAGCGAATGATCGAAGGTTTTTCCTTTTCCAATCGCTCCTGGCGTTCCTGCCAGGCCCGGCGCTCTTCATCGACCTGGGCCTGCTGCCCCTCGCGTGTAATTTGGAAATCGTCGAAGGTAACTTTTTTCATACGCTTTCGCTCGCCTCCTGCCGGCTCACCTTCCGCAGGTTCGCTTTCGGAGGGTTCGCCTTCCCGTCGCGAAAGGCCATTGCTGCCATACAGAGGCCCCGAATCCGGGCCGTTCGTTTCAAGATCGTCGCGTTCCTCGTGAGTCATGCTACGTTAACGCTGGTGTAGTGTGGGCATCCATGAACACCGATACACGAACCTATAAGAGTCGAGAGGAATTCCTTCGCGGAAGCTCGCTCCCGATTTTTTTTTATTATTGCAAAATTTCCGTCACCAGATCTTCCGTGCCGTTTTGTGTCACACTTCGCTTCTGCCCCGCCCGTTCTTTACTTTCGATGAGTAACGTGAAGTTACGTTTCTCCTGCATTGCACGATAAAATAGAATACCGGTGGAATCTTCGATATGCACGACGCTATGGGACGTGGCCATGAAATTTTGAATGGTCGCCGTCGTCGGTCCTTCCTGGAACACGCGTTTGCGCGGCGTAGTCGTCGTGTTGTCTTCGAGGACCGCAAGGACACGATCGCCGCGCTTTTCCAGGCCCCGAACTCGTTCGGACGCACTGATGTGGACCGGAAACGAAAGGCCGGCCGCCACATCCAAATTTACATCGGATGAATCGCGCCACGTCGTATCGGCGATGAGCGCCCGCGTCGGGTTATGGACAAGCACGCGCATGATATAAGCATCCGCAACCTCGGCAGCCTGCCGCGTCGCAAGCTGACGAATACGAGGCTGATTACGAATCGAATCGGGTACGGTAGAAAGGAAGCCCGCGGCGATCTGGCTTACATCGAGCACCGAATCCAGATCGCCATACTTGGTAGCGCGAACCGTAAAATCTTTTCCAACCAGGATATTGAACTCCCGGTACTCATCACTCATCCGGTCGCGCAAGTCGTTACTCGAATAATGTATTTTCGAAGTATCGCGCTGGGAATTAAAGCGAATGGAATCCACACGAAAGACAACCGTGACCGAACTATCGCGCCCCATTTTCCCTACCGTCTGATGAAGATAGAACTCCGTGCTGCTCGTGGCGGAGTGCTTTACTTCCGCTCCGGAAGGAGGCGTATCGTTCGAACTCATCGTCATCCGGTCGATGATGTGGTACCGCTCGACCGAGCCGGACTTTGGCCGGAAAAATAAATGGTGATTCGTGTCCGAGATCGGGACCGGTTTCGCCGGTTGAGTCGTATCGATTGCGGCAGCGTTGGTGGTTGAAACTGCTGATTCCTTTTTACTGCACGAGGCTGCCGTAAGACAAAGTAGAACCAGTAAGAGATAACGGGGTGAAGGCATGAAGAAGATATGGTGAGCTGAATGCTTTTGTAGTGGTCTTTTTAGCACTCTTTTAGTGCTGATTTGGCGGTGTGAATTTTTTAGGCTCCGTAGCATCCGTGCTGTCGGCATCGATAGCGCCGGGATTGGGGTCCTTATAAACTCCATGATGGACCTGTATTTCCCTAATGGTAATCTTGTTCGCGTGCAACACCGGTATGGGATAAACATCCGTCGTTACAACGCGAGTGATCTCTTCCGGAACGGTGTCAATATCGACGGCCAACCGAATGTTTGCCGTGTCTTCGAAGAAGGAATGTTTTAAATATCCGTCGTTTACTGTGAGTTCTCCGGTTCCCCCGCCATAAAAGTGAAGTATACCCATGGGCGTTGCAATCCCTTCGAGATATTCGATGCGGCTCGGAGGATGGTCATAACGGACTCGAACTTTCAGCTTTCCTTTTCCTTCATGGTTCGATGTAACCCTCCGTTCGACCGGAATTTCCGTGGCTGTCGAAGCGGACGTGTAGGGCGATTCGGCCGCGGCGATTCCACCCATTCCATATTCGAGTAACTGCCCCATGCGCAAGGTATCGGTCAGTGAGAGCATTGCATGGACCATATCGTAATCGTAGCCATGGCCAACAGCATCGTCGTGAAAATCCTGCAGATTCAGAAATCGAGAAATCGTCCCATCCGGCTGCATTACGAAGCGAATCGTATGACCGAGGAATTGCGCGCGAGGGAGCACTTTGATGTCGTGCAATTCGTGGGTAATGCTCCAATCGTCCGAGGAATTAAAGCGAAAGAAATTTTCCGCATTTTTCCCTTCGCCGAAATCAATCCCGGTTTTAAAGGAATCGAGCGAAGCCGCGATGATCGCGGAACCGTCCGGTAACTCTTTTTCCACGGTTTCCGTAAAGGAATAGACCGATGTTCGAATACTCGGGCGCGCGCCGCTCGCGTCCACCTGCGGGAAATGCATCGCGAGCCGAAGCACCTCCGTGATTACGACGCGGTGCAGATCGCCTTCGTGAAAGTGTAGGCGCACATCCGGGGGTGGCTGCTCGGTCATCCGCTGGCTGCGCGCATTCCCCGTGCTTGCAAAGAGCATCGCAGATCCCACTATCACCAAAAAATAAAATTTACGAATATGTATCATAGTATCTCAACGAGAGTAGTTTTTATACAGCGCATAGGCCGCGAGCGTCATGCCATCCCAGATTTCACCGTTCGCAATGAGCCGATCGAGTTCGAGCGGCGTGACCATCACCGGCTCGAACGCTTCGCTCACATCGGGATGGCGAGCATCGCTCCCTTCCGCCACGACGAGTCCACGCGCATGAAACACGTAACACTCCTCATCACTGGCTCCGTTCATTGGATTGAACCATCCGATAGGAATTAATTCCGTGGCAAGAAAACCAGCCTCCTCCGCAAGTTCCTCCCGCGCCGCCTGTTCGTGCGTCAATCCTTCCTTCGTTCCGCCGCCCACGAATTCCAAGCTTTCGCGCTGATTGAGATAGCGGAATTGCCGCAGCATCAAAAGCCGGCCATCCTCCATTTCCGGAATAACGAAGACCGCACCTTTGGTATGAGCATAGAAAAACTCTCCCTGCGAATCATCCGGATGCAAATATTCATCGCGCCGGTATTCCCACCAGGGATTTTTATGAAGGATTTCGGTCGAAAGGCGACGGAGGCGTTGGAGCATTTTAGAATTTATAACAAAGGCCAAGCGAGCCTACCGGGTGGGGGCCATTCGACACCGGGCCAAGAAGCGGATCGTTCGTACCAGAAAGTGGCATGAACAGAGAAGCAATAAGTTGAAGCCGTCCCAATCCGTATCGCAGTTCGAATGCCGGAATGAAAGTCCAAACCGTTCCAGTACCTGAAACGGTCGTATCGTAAGGAGCTGATTTATAATTACCAAGACCTGCGCCCCTGACCACTTCCTGCTTCATATCCTGATAAATATCGACCCCCGAAATTCGAAGCAGAATAACGGCGGAAAAATTGTTTCTGGCATATCCCATCGCGCCCTGCATCCACGCTATTGCGAAACGGGTTTGTTCGTTCCCGGTTATTTGCCATGCTGTTTCTAGATCAGGTTCCGGTTCAAATATTTGAAACGTTGAACTCCCACTTCCCCACCCAATACCGCCATACAATTCGCTATACAAATGGCTGTCAGTTAATGTATCGAAGAACCCGGCGCCAATTTCGCCGGAATATTGATTCCCGTTCGGATCATCGCTTTTGTGGAGCGCGACCGAACCACTGGCCCGCACCCCGAAATGCGATGTGAGTGCATAGGCTGCGGTGACTGTCTCGCCGCCAGTGGAGGCGCTCGCCGTCGCACGAAGATCCCCTTTGTGCGAGAGCAATACCGCGCTGGGGTTCGAAGGATAATACGGTGGATTGGAAACAGGGCTAACGGTTGCACAGCCCGTAATACAAATCACGGAAAATGCAAGAAGCGTTTTACGTCTCATGCAGTAAGAACACACCGAAAGCGCAAAAGAAGCGAATCTTTGGCAAACCGATTATCGTGTTATGGACCGATGAGCTTGTAATGCGGGAATAGAGTTTTGTGTCTACTCTGTCAGGCTGCATTACGCTAACTCACCATGCGGCTGAGTCATTTATTTTTTATACAAGACGAAGCTATGAAATCTCAATTTCCATTTAACTCGCAAACCGGAAGGGTTGCTTTTTCAATCACTTATCCATTAGGGTTCATCCTTTTAATGGCAGCGGTCCTAAATTCCTGCAAGAGCACTTCGGATCCCGGGTCCGATCCGCCCGCAACGTCGTATCAGGCGACCTATCTGGCCGCCGATGCATCGAGCTTTAATGCCTCGCGTGTCGATGCGAATTTACTGAATGCCTGGGGCGTCGCGGTTACGCCTTCCGGCACCTTCTGGATAGCGGAGAATCACGATAGCTCAGCCGTGAACTATGACCGCCAGGGCGCGGCAGCTGCCGGCGGTATGTTTGCTATTCCCAAGCCCGACGGAAGCACCGGCGGAGCGCCAAGCGGTCTCGTCTACAATACGACAAGCGATTTTGGCGGGGCAACGGTCATCGTTTCGACCGAAGATGGCTCTATCGCGGCATGGAGTTCGGGGCCATCCGCAACGATTAAAGCGGTTAGTGCTTCTGGAAATGGCGTTTATAAAGGACTTGCAATGGCAAGCGATGGCGGCGCAAATTTCCTCTATGCCACTAATTTCCATGACACCACGATTGATGTTTTTGACAAGAACTTCAACTTGGTCAGCGGCAAGCCATTCGTCGATCCAAACCGGCCAGCGGGGTATGGACCGTTCGGAATTCAAAATATCGGCGGCTTGCTTTACGTTACCTTCGCCCTCCGCAAACTGCCCGATATGATGGACGATTCCGCCGGTGCGGGACGAGGAATTGTCGATGTATTCAGCCCCAACGGCACGCTTCTCAACCGCTTCTCTACGGGTGGCACGCTTAATTCCCCGTGGGGATTGGCCATGTCCGGCGCGGGGTTCGGAACCTACAAGAACTCGATCATCGTCGGAAATTTTGGGGATGGGGCGATCAATGCGTTCGATCAGACTGGCAAATACCTCGGCCAACTGACGGATAAGGGTAACGCGATCGTCAGAGTCGATGGCCTGTGGGGCCTTACCTTCAACACCAATGCGGGCGATCCGAATTTTCTCTATTTCACCGCCGGACCGAACGGCGAAGATGATGGCGCGTTCGGATATGTTCAGTTGAAATAAGTACGGCCTCTATGCCAAATCCGCGAGCTCGCCTTCGGTAAAAAAGAAGGCGATCTCGCGGAGGCCGTTCTCGACCGAGTCCGAGCCATGCACGGCATTCTCGCCTTTGTTTTTCGCATAGAGCTTACGGATCGTGCCAGCCGCGGCTTCCGCGGGATCGGTCGCGCCGATGACTCGACGCCACTCAGCAATCGCATTCTCCTTTTCAAGCGCAATCGGAACGCAGGGCGCGCTCGACATGAAATCCACCAGCCCATCATAAAATGGCCGGCCCTTGTGTACCTCGTAAAATTTCGAGGCCGCTTTGTGCGAAAGCGCTTCCATCTTCAATCCGAGGATGCGAAAGCCTTCCTTCTGGATATGCGCAATAATGTTTCCAATATTGCCCGCTTGAACGGCGTCGGGCTTGAGAATGCAAAGTGTTCTTTCTACAGCCATAATAAAAGTTGAAATGGATAACGAGCGGCATTGAACAACGTTCGAGTGTCACTCGTTACCAGTAACGCTCCTGCTTATTGCATTAGGCAGAGGCTTATCAATGGATTCGCGGGGATTTACCTTCGGTGGAGTGGGAGGCCAACTGGTAACCCAATCGGGCAATTGCTTCTTCGGGTAGCGGATAGAATGCGGCAGAATATCGGGGGTTTCGATTCGAAATTTTTCCACAAGATTCTCATCACGTTCCGAGACCGTATGGCGAATATCGGTTAGTTCCAATAATTTTAAACCGATGTACCCGAAGATGCTTACGCCGATCATTCCGAGATTCAAGCCGAAATTCGGCTTGCCTTCAATGATGCGTACCGCGCCGACTACACCAACTGCCGCAGCGGCTATTCGGGCTGCGAAATAAGCAATACCTGTCCCCATCTTACCAACGTACGCCTCTCCTGCCACAGGTAGCATTCCGAAGGTCATGCCCCAGTCGTAACTATAAAACTCCTGGTGATACGCCTCAACGCGGCCCTGGTAATTTGCAACCGAATCGCGCCAGGATTTATTCAGGTAATTCGCGGAATCCTGAGCGAATATATTGTGGCAAGGGACGAGAAGGACAGCAAGGACAAAAGAGCATGACCAAATGCCACAAAATCTTTTCCGTCCTTTCTGTTCTTTGAGTCGTTTATACATTTATTGGTCTTTTCCCCAATTTTCCGGCCAATCGTTAGCGGCGAGCGCGCTTCTTTGCCTTAAGCGCGGGCTTCCGGCGCGGTGCTAACGCTTTCTTTATAGGCTTTGCCTTTGATTTAACCGATTTTTTTGCGGCTGACTGTTTAGCCGATTTCTTCACCGGCTTTGACGCCGCCTTTTTTGCCCGTGCAAATGGAGCAACCGGCGACCAATCGGAAATTGTGCGCTTTCCGACCTTTATCGCTGGAACCCCCATTAGGATCGAGGATTTCGAAGTTCGCTTGAGGCCGGGCGCGACCGTCTTCTTTTTTTGCTCTCGAAGCACTCGCGCAATAGTTTCTCCAATCACCGCAGGACTATCGACCACCGCAATTCCATTTTCGCGCATGGATTTAATCTTTTCATCCGCAGTTCCTTTACCACCGGAAATGATGGCACCGGCATGCCCCATGCGTCGGCCCGCCGGCGCGGTGCGGCCGGCAATAAATCCGACAACCGGTTTACCGAAATGCGCGCCGATCCACTCGGCGGCCTCTTCCTCCGCCGTCCCGCCGATCTCACCGATCATGACGACCGCATCGGTCTCGTCATCATTCGCAAAGAGTTTGATCGCATCTAAAAATCGGGTTCCTACAATCGGATCGCCGCCGATGCCGATGGCGGTCGATTGTCCCAACCCGATATCCGTTAGTTGCTTCACGGCTTCGTACGTCAGCGTGCCGGAGCGCGAGATAATACCGACCCGCCCTTCTTTATGGATAAACCCCGGCATAATCCCAATCTTCGCCTTGCCCGGCGATATGACACCCGGACAGTTCGGACCAATTAGCCGGGTCTTCGAATTGCGTACTTTATTATAGACCGCGATCATATCGCGCACCGGAATGCCTTCCGTGATGCAAACAACGAGCGGGAGTTCGCTCGCGGCCGATTCGAGGATCGCATCCGCGGCAAAGGGCGGCGGCACAAAAATACACGCGGCATTCGCGCCTGTTTCCCGCACTGCATCCGCAACGGTGTTAAAGACCGGCACCCCAT
>Ga0207664_10000160_pt1 | contig 53906 bp, 76 predicted proteins | sample LARL83metaG_FD_184349 | JGI IMG/M metagenome (GOLD analysis project Ga0207664, IMG submission 184349) | Corn, switchgrass and miscanthus rhizosphere microbial communities from Kellogg Biological Station, Michigan, USA - LAR L8-3 metaG... | ecosystem: Host-associated > Plants > Roots >...
ATGCTCGCCGCGTCCGCCGCGGAGGCGAAGACGACCTGTACTCGCTCGTCGCCGCCGGAGCCCTGCCCCGCATCGCCGAAGACGACGAGGAACTGACCGCGTCCGTCGCTGCCCTGCCTCTCGACACGGAGGCGCTGGGCCGGGCCATCGCCCGGGGGATGCTTGACGAGCAGGAGGAGCGTGCTCGCCGGGCGGCGCAGGCTGCCGAGTGGGAGATGCTCGTCTCCGCAGCTACCACCCCCGATCTCGCACCCCTCTACGATGAGGTCACGGGCGAGCTGATGGATGCCCTTGCAGAGTGAGGAGGCCCCGATGGGGTGCAACTGTGGAGGCGGCGGGAGCGGCCTCGGAAACTACGTCGTGACCGGACCGGACGGCAAGGTGCTGAAGACCTTCGCCGCCGTGAAGGAGACCGAGGCGAAGGCGTTCGCCGCGAAGAACCCCGGCAGCACCTGGAAGAAGACCAGCTGACTGCGCGCACGAAAAAGCGGCCCGGCCCCCGGGGAAGTGGGGGCCGGGCCGCTTTGCTTTCCGTCAGGCGAACCGCTGGGCCAGGTAGCGCGGGGTCATCCGCACGTACCGGGCCGCCAGCCGGTACTGCCCGCGCCGGGCCGACCGGACGGCCGCGACCATCGAGCAGCATCCGCCGCCCGGCTTCTTGCCGCTGCCGCCGCCACCGGCGTGCGGGCGGCCACCACGTGCCGCGCTGCGTCCCATCGACGGGCCGTGGCTGGTGTAGCCGCCACCGCCGCGCTGTCCTGCTCCACGCTGCTTCGGGGTCATGCAGTCACCTTCTCTGCGATCAGCCGGATCGACAGGGCGGCGTACCGCCCGGCGAGCCGGTACTTACCGCGCCGGATGGCGCGGCCTGCTGCCGCCATGGCGCAGCATCCGGGCTGCGGCGGCGGATTGATGGAGCCGCCGTGCCGAACCCGGGCGGGGCGGGAGTGGCTGGTGGGTCCGGGGGTCCAGCCACGGTTCGTGGGCTTCTTGCTCATGCGCACCCCTTTCATGATCAAAAACGTCAGCAGTCCTGGGCCTGCCAGGCTGCCTCTTCTTCTGCCGCATCCCAGCCCTGCTGGTTCGCACGGGACTGGTCAGCCACCCACACGCGGGTGATCCCTCGGACCGCCGCAGCGGACAGCCCGAAGCCCTTCAGGAAACTCTCGATCTCCGAGCTGTCCATCGGCACGTTGTCCGGCCGGGCCCGCACCGCGCCAACGGCGGCGACGGTAGCCCGCGCCCTCTCAATCTGCTTTTCCCAGTGCCTGCCCACGGTGCCCTGCTTCCACTCGACCTGCCCCATGGCCGTGCCGACCGACTTCAGCGGCCGGTGGTCGGGGCGTGTCCACTGGCTCTTGACCGGCTTCCCGGCCAGGACATCAAGGGTCGGCTGGTGCGGCTCACCGGCGAAGTGCTTGGCGAGCACCTGATCGAGGATGGTGCGGTCCTTGACCAGTTCGGCGAACAGGGTGACGCAGCGGTGCAGCTTGCGCCGGTCCACGTCTTCGAACATGAGCCGGTCCTGCCGGAGCACGCCCATGGATGCGGTAGCCAGCCGGATCCTCAGGGTGTCGTCGTCCAGGTAGGTCAGTGCTTCCGCCTTGTCGGCGAGCCCGTAATAGTAGGCTGTTTCGCTCTTGGCGAACACCCTGAGCTGCGGGAAGACGTACCACATCCAGTGCGTCTCCTTGACCCCGGCGGCAATCTCGCGGCTGATCTTCGGCCACTTCTTGTCCTGCGCGTGCCGGAAACGGGCGATGCTGTTGGCCTGCTTGGCAGGGTGCAGCGGCATCACTTCACCGACCGGAAGAAGTAGAACCGGCCATCCCGGACGGTCTCGACCTGTCCGTTGCGACTGAGTACCCGCAGGATGCCGCGCGCCCGGTCAGTGGTCATCTGGTAGCCGTCTCGACGGACCTGCCACATCACGTCGGCGGCGTGGAACAGCGTCTTGTTGCTGGTCTTCTCGACGGCCTTCAGTGCGGCCAGGACGATATCTGCGTTGGTCATTTCGCCGCCTCCTTGTTCTGTCTGCTGTTAGCTTACACTACTGGGCCGGAATGGTGTAGCCTCAGCGCAGACAGACACGAAGGAGAACCCGATGCCCATCCGCCACTTCGCCACCGCCCTGCTCGTCAGCGTGTTCGCCCTGTTCACCCTGGCCTTCCTGATCCTCGGCGGCGTCGTCCTCGCCGACATGGCCGGGATGGTCGTCGGATGAACGAGCATCCCCTCTTCGACCCGCCGCCCCAGCCCGACGGCGAGCCCACCAACTGCGACGACTGCGGCTGCTACGTCCTGGCCACCGTCGACCAGCTGCGTATCCGGGGATGGGTCGCCTACAACGGCCAGTCCTTCACCGGCAAGCCCATGGAAGTCCGCCTGTGCCCCGTCTGCCGAGTAGGAGTGTGACCATGACCCAGCCCGTGACCGATTGGTTGCTGTACCGCAAATGTCCCATCTGCCAGCGCGGGTCGGGCAGTCCCTGCCGCTCCGCGTCCGGCCGCATCGTGGACGGCCAGCCCGACGGGGTGCCGACCGACTTGGAGCACCCGCACAGGGGCCGCCGGTTGCGCTGCCAGCCCAAGCCGCGACGGGCGGCGGCCTGATCGTTCTATGCTCTGAAACAGAGAATCCCCCGGCGGTGCGCCGGGGGATTTTTGTCGTTTCAGGCTCAGGCCCGCCGATCCTGCATCGGCGAGTCCCGTTCCGCGTCCCGGGCGGCGTTCCGGTTGACCGTCAGCTTCGGCCAGCTGTCCGGCGGCAACGGCTGAAGGTTGCGCGGGGGCGTGAACGGCTTCTGGTGGAAGTCGTTGGTGCTGTACCAGATGGTCTTCTGGTGGGTGGTGGTGACGCCGGTGTGCACGAGGATCGGCAGGCCGACCTGGTGGGCGCGCAGGCAGAACGAGATGTCCTCGCCGCACATCTCGCCGTCCGGGCCGGGGATCCGCTCGAACCAGATGTTCGGCGGCGCGCCCTGCTCGCGCAGCCAGTCACCGATCTTCTCGTATACCGACCGGTGGGTCAGCAGGAAGCCGGTGCCGGTCGCGCCGACCCGGGTCACCTGTTCCGGCGGCCACTCGCTGCGGGTAGCCAGCTTGTACGCGCCGGGCATCCCTTGGTGCGGGTCGATCCAGCACCAGTCGTACAGGGTGGGGGACAGGCGTGAGGTGAGGCCGCCCCGGAAGTCGTGCGCGTATTCGTTCTCGATGAAGCACAGCCCGCCGACGATCGGCGCGGTTTCCGGGTCGGCGACGGACAGCAGCCTCTCGACGGCGTCCGGTTCGAAGCCCATGTCGGTGTCGATCCAGAGGAGCCAGTCGGCTCCGCCGGACATGAATGCGGCCGTCGCCACATTCCGGGCGTGGGAGATTTCGATGGAGCGGCCCCACACGGACGCGAGGGATGCGGCCCCGGTGCCGCGCATCAGATGGTTGCCGTGCTCGCGGTCGTAGGCGATGGTCCGCAGTAGCGAGTCGACGAAGTTCGCGCCGAACGTGTTGAGGTGCGGGTAGGCGATGCACACGGTTTCCCCTGCTCGGGGGTTGTCCACCGTGTCGTTTTTGATCATGGTGCCGTTCTGATCCAGCACGATCCCGCGCTGCGCGGCAGCCAGATCCGGGGAATCGAACACCCCGAGCAATTCCCGCTGCGCCACACGGGCCTCTTCTTCCCGCGCGCTTTCTTCCGAGTCCATAAAGCCTCCTCCTCCGAGAACCGCAGGCTACCGGCTATGATCCGGTCCATACGCATCGGCGCTGCCACGGTCCGGCCGAGCGCTCGACAAGAGGAACCCCGAAATGCCACAGCTGCCTTTCCAGGTCCCGACGCTCGATGACGGCAGCTACGCCTTCTCGCAGATGTCGACGGACGACCTGACCTCGATCCGGGCTCAGGCCCGGGAAGCCGCCGCGCAGTATGCGGAGCTGGACGTCTCCGAGGTGACCGCAGAGACCATCGCGACCATGCGCGAGCTGACCTCCCTGGTCAAGGGTGTCGACGCCGAGCGCTCCCGCCGCAGCGGTGCCGCCGGTGCGTTCGCCGCCCTGGTGGACAGCCTCGGTGAGGACGAGGACGACGAGCTGGAGGAGACCCCGGCCGCGCCAGCCCCGCAGACCCCGGCGCAGCCCGCCCCGCAGGCCCCGGCCGCCCCGGCGTCGCCCGGCGTCGCCGCCGTCGCCGCGCAGACCACCGCGAACGGCGTGCAGGCCGCCGCGCTGCCCGAGCGGGTCCCGGCCGTCATCGTGGCCGGTGCCGGGAACCCGGACGCGACCGCCGGTGAGGAGCTGGACTGGCTCCGCGTCGGCAAGCTCGTCGAGAAGCGGTTCATCCAGTATGGCGCGGCCGGTGGTGCCGGTGCGCAGCGCCGCGACTCGGTCGCGCAGTTCAAGCTGGACTACCCGGCCGAGCTGACCGCGTCCGGAGGCCTTCAGGAAGACGCGTCGGCCGTCATCGACTACGCGGCCAGCGAGAAGCGTCTCCCGGGCGGCTCGCTGCTCGCGTCGCTGAACATCAAGCGCAAGCAGCTGGAGGCGACCGGCCAGGTCCAGTCGCTGACCGCTGCCGGTTCCGGCTGGTGTGCGCCGTCCGAGGTGCTGTACGACCTGTGCGAGCTGGAGTCCAGTGACGGCATGCTTGACATCCCGGAGATCAACGTCTCGCGGGGCGGCATCAAGTACACGACCGGCCCGGACTTCTCGTCGATCTACTCGGGTGCGGGCTACTTCCACTACACCGAGGCGCAGGTCATCACCGGTGTCACGAAGCCGACGATGACGGTGCCGTGCCCGACGTTCACCGACACCCGGCTGGAGGCTGACGGCCTGGCGATCCAGGCGGACCTGCTTCAGCTGCGCGGCTACCCGGAGCTGATCGCCCGGTTCGTGCGGGGTGCGATGGTCGCCCACGCGCACAAGATCAACCAGTTCATGCTGAACGCCCTGGTGAACGGCTCGACCGCGCTCGCCCTGCCGAGCAACGTCACCAGCCACACCCCCGGCCTCGGTACCACCTGGTACACCGACCACTCGGTCGTCACCACCCTGCTGTCGGCCCTCGACCTCGCCATCACCGACTACAAGTACCGGCAGCGCATGGCGATGAACGCCACCCTGGAAGTCGTCCTGCCCTACTGGGTGCAGTCGCTGATCCGGGCCGACGTGTCCCGCAAGGCGTACTACGACGGCGACAACGGCGTCGACCAGTTCGCCGTGGCCATGGCCAAGATCCAGGACTGGATGACCGCCCGGGGTGCCCGCGTCCAGTTCGTCTACGACTGGCAGGACGCCTTCTACTGGGCCGCCTACCCGACCGGCGCGCCGTCGGCGTGGCAGCGGTTCGGCGCGGACCCGACCACCACCGACTTCGTGCAGGACTGGCCGCACACCATCCAGTTCCTTGTCTACGCGGCCGGAACCTGGGTGCGCGGCAACGCCGACATCATCACCCTGGACACCGTCTACGACTCCACGCTGCTCGCGCAGAACAAGACGACTCAGCTGTTCACCGAGCAGGGCATCCTGGCGGCGAAGACCTGCTTCGACTCCCGGGTCTACACGGTCGGCGCGAACATCACCGGTGGCCTGATCCCGGACGGCGCGGGCTACTATGCGGCCAACTCGCAGGCTGCGGCGGCGACCGGCACCTTCGCCACCTTCCCGACCAACCCGTGATCCACGCCCGCTCGGTCACCGACGCCCCGGCGGCCGGGCGGGTCTCACGACGGAAGGGAGGGCGCGAAGATGGCGACCCTTGCGCCAATGACGGGACCGGTCTACGTCGACCAGCCCCCCGTCGGGAACATCCGCTACGGCCTCTTCACGGCGGCCAATGGCCCGTTCGACATGCCGCAGCACGGCGACGTCGGCGGCGTCCAGTATCTCCAGGAGCACTGCGGCCAGGGTCACCTGCTCGCGGCGGCGTCCTGTGCCGGTGCGACCATCACGGCGGCGTCCGCGCTGGACGCGTGTGACAGCGCGGCCATCGGCCTGCCGTTCGAGGTCGTCGCGGGCATCAAGGCGGGTGCGTTCCCGTACGACGCCCGTGAGGTGGAACGCCGGGCCCGTGTCCGGCTCGCCGACAACGCGCAGTACGTCGCGGAGCAGGCGTTCTGGGGCGGCAACGCCGACGTGCAGCCCGCGCTTCAGCGGCCGGAGCTGAACGGCAGCTCCGGGATCCTGGACATCACCCCGACGCCAGGTACGGCGGTCACCCTCGAATACGGGGTCGGCCTGCTGGAGAACGCTCTTGCTGCGTACTCCTACCCGGGGATCCTGCACTGCCAGCCGATCGTGACGCCGTACCTGGCGGCCCGGTCGTTGATGCCGCGTCCGGAGCGGGAAGCGCGCGGCGGGACCGGCGTGTTCCTGACCCCGATGGGCAACGTTTGGTCGTTCGGCCGGGGCTACTCCGGCAACAAGCCGAACAACGACGCGTCGGCCGCACCGGCCGGTACCGCGTACATCGTGGCGACCGGCGCGGTCACCATCTGGCGTGACCCGAAAGTGTTCGTCTCCCCGCCGGAGCGGACGTTCGACCGGTCCGGGAACGCGTGGCAGACCACTGCCCAGCAGGCGTACGCCACCACGATTGACTGCGTGGCGTTCTTCGTCCTCGTCGGCCTTGACGCGATCACCGCATCCACCGGTGCCGCCACTGCCGGTCGGCTGTACTGAGGGGCCAGGATGGGGTACATCACGGGCACCTACGAGACGAAGGACTGAGAACATGCCTGCTGAGAGTGGTTACAACGTGGCTGTCGTGCTCGTCAATCGGCACGAGCCGGAGGGCGAGACCGCCGGTCGGCTGCTGGAGATCGCCGAGGAGAAGGGCTACGGCCCTCGCGTTGTGGAGGCCGCGCGCGGCGACCACGATGCGGCCCTGTCGTTCCGGGTGCCGGAGGACGTCGCGGAGGTGTTCAATGCCGAGCGGGCTGAGCGGTGGCCGGACGACTCGGCGAAGCGGGCCGAGCTGGGCGTCAATGTCGATGGGTCCCCGCGCACGGCCCGCGACGAGCACGACAACTTGATCGAAAACGACCCGGAGACGGCCGCCCGCCAGGACGCCGACCCGTCCACGACGGACCGCAAGACGCGGGCCAGCAAGCCGAAGGAGTAACAGATGGCGTCCGTGTGTCAGGCCCCGATTCAGGGGACGACCATGCGGGTCCAGACGGTCAATTCGTGCGGCACCCCGAACGTGGGGTCGTGCGTGTCGGCCGTTTCGACCGGCTTCGTCTCGGTGGAGATGCAGGACCAGGTCGAGAACGGGACCGAGATTACGGTCGTGAACGCGGCCGGGGCCATGTGCGTCAACGAGAAGTCTCCGAAGCAGCTGAAGTGGATCGAAGTCACGATCGCCTTCTGCAACGTCGACCCGGAGCTGTTCGGCCTGATCACGGGCTCCACGCTGGTGCTCAACGACGCTGTTACCCCGGCGGCCGTCGGTTTCCAGACGCGCACCAGCAACTACGCGGCCGGGTCGTTCGCGTTGGAGGTGTGGACGAACATTGCGGGCGGTACGTGCGCGACGGTCGGCACCTTCTCGCTGGTGCCGTACGGGTACTTCCTGCTGCCGAACATCGTTGAGGGCACCGTCCAGGACCTCAAGATCGAAAACGCTGCGGTGTCGTTCACCGTGCAGGGCCGCACCAAGCAGGGAACCAACTGGGGCTCCGGCCCGAAGAACGTGCTGGCGAACATGACGACCGGGACGGCGCAGAAGCTGCTGACCGCCCTGCCGTCGGACACGCACCGGCACCTCCAGTGGACGTACCTTGCCCCGCCCGCCGCCTCGTGCGGCTGCGCGGCGTAAACGGCCCTCCTCCAAGGGCTTTCGGGGGGTGAACGGGGACCGCTTGAGGGAGCGGTCCCCGTTCTTCACATTCGAGGACGCCAGATGATCAATGCGGTACCCGACGGCTGGACCGTCGCCAGCATGCCCGCCTGCTCGACCACGTGGGCCACCCTGTCCGCCGACCAGCAGGCCCTTGCTCTGCGGCTGGCCGCCTTCACCATCTACTCGCTGACCGGCCGCCAGTTCGGCACCACCACGCTGACGCTCCGGCCGTGCAACGCCCCGGGCCTGCCGCCGCTCTACCAGACGTACCCGGTGAACGTGCTGAACCCGTGGGGGGCGGAGGACGCCGGGTCATACCCGGCCGCCTACATCTACCAGGGCGTGTGGCACAACACGGGCTGCGCGGGCATCAGCTGCTGCGGGTCGGCGTGCGAGGTGTCGTTGCCGCCGACTGTGTCCATCACGTCCGTGGTGACCGACGGCGCGACCGTCGACCCGACCGCGTACCGCATCGACAATGGCCGCCTGCTGGTCCGCACCGACGGCGCGTGCTGGCCGAAGTGTCAGGACATCAGCAAGGCCACCACGGCGGCCAACACGTTCGCGATCACCGGAGTGTTCGGCCGGACCGTCCCGCAGGAAGCCCTGGACGCGGCCGGGCTGCTGGCGTGCGAGATCGGCAAGTCCCTGGCCGGGCAGCCGTGCCGCCTGCCGCAGCGGATGCAGTCGCTGTCCCGGCAGGGAGTCTCCGTGCAGTTCCCGGCGGTGAACACGTATCTTGACCGAGGGCTGACCGGCCTGAATGAGGTCGATCAGCTGGTGGTGCAGCTCAACCCCGGGCGGCTCCAGGCGGCACCGAAAGTGCTGTCACCCGACATGTCCCCGACCCGCATCACCACCTGGCCGTGAGGTAGCAAATGGCTGACAACCTGACCGATCTGGCGGAAGCCCGCGCCCTGAACTGGCTCACCGGCAACACCACCACGGCCCCCACTCTGCCGCTGATGGTGCGCCTGATGACCGCCAACGGCTCCGACTCGGCGGCCGGTACCGAACTGACCAACGCGGGCGGTTCCACGTACGCCCCGCAGTCGGTGACGTTCGGGGCGGCGTCCGGCTCAGGCTCGGCGGCGAACTCGGCGGACATCGTCTTCGCGAACATGCCCGCCGCCACGGTCGTCGGCATCGAGATCTGGGACAGCGCGGGCACCCCGTTCCGCTGGTGGTGGATCCCCGCGACCGCCTCCAAGACGACCAACCTGGGTGACACCCTCCGGATCCTCGCGGGACAGCTCGCCCTGACGATGCAGTAAGGGACGGCTCATGACGTCCCTGTTCACGACGCAGACGCCGACCCTCCCGGACGTCTTCGAAGGTGTGCCCGTCACGGTGGGCATCACCCTCACGTTCAGCACGTCCGGGACGGTGACCGGCGCGCGCGTGTACGCCCCGGCGACGGTCGGCGCGGGCACGTTCGCTGCCGCCCTGTGGCAGGTCACCACCGACGACTCCGGCGGCTCCGGCGCGGGCACGCTGCTGGCGTCGGCCACGTTCGGGGCGCTCACCCCGGGCGCGTGGAACACCGTCAGCTTCGGCAGCTCCGTGTCGGTGGACACGGCGCACGCCTACGTGATCGGCCTGCGTACCTCGGAGGGCCGGTATGCGGCGACCGGCGGCCTGTTCACGTCGGCGATCGTCAACGCGCCGATCACCGGCCCGCAGGACGCGTCCGCGTTCGCCCCGGCGGGCTTCACCAAGCTGAACAACGGACGGTTCACGTCCGGCCTCACCAACTACCCGACCAGCACGTTCGGCTCGAACGGCTACTTCGTCGACGTGCTGTTCACCGCCGCTGGCGGGTCGGTCACCCTGTCTGCGCCCGGCACCGCGACTGGCGGCGGCACGGCGGCGCTGACCCGCGAGGTGCAGCTGTCCACCCCAGCGGTGGCGACCGGCGGTGGGAGTGTTGCCGCGCGGGCCGAAACGACACTGGGGGCGTCCGGTAGCGCGGCGGCCAGCGCCACGGCCGCCCTGACCGTTCCGGCCGGGATCACCGACCCGATCGCCGCGCCCGTGGCGGCGGAGCTGCTGGCCTGCTTCACCGCGAAATTGCAGACCCTGCCGAACCCGCCGAAGTACATCCAGATGCGCGTCGGATCGGACACGGGCCCGCTGATGGGCCCGAACATCGACGAGTGCTGCTCCGGCCTGGCGTGGGTGCGGGTGGGCCGGGTGTATCCGTCATGGGACAGCTTCCCGGGCCCCGACAACACGTGGCTGCCGTGTGGTCCCCTCGCCTACGCGGTGGAGCTGGAGATGGGCGTGGCGTTCTGCATGCCTTGGTCCGATTCCAGCGGCATCATCGACGAGATCGACCCGCCGTCAACGCAGGACTGGGCGTCGGCGTTCAACACGCAGATGATTCACCAGACGTTGATGCGGCAGACGGCAGCGTGCTGTTTCCGGCCGACGCAGCGGCGCGCGGTCGGGGAGTGGTCGTCGTTCGCGGTGGAGGGGGGCTGCACCGGCGGTAGGCTGACCGTGACCGTTTCTGTGCCCGCACCCTGCTCAGACTGCTAAGGGAGATCTCCGATGGCCGAGAACCGCAAGATCGAAAACGACGCGAAGAAGGACTCCGTCAGGGGCAAGGAGTACGAGGTGCTCGTCAGCTTCGACGGCCTCGACAAGGGCGATCGCTTCAAGGCCGACGACGACCAGTGGGCGCAGAACCACGTCGCCAGCGGCTACCTCCGGGACGTCACCGGCCAGCCGAACACCTACCGGCCCACCGCAGAGCAGATGGAGGCCCTGAATGCCGGTGACGTCAGCCAGGGTTGACCTCTACCAGGAGGAGATCCGGGGCATCCTGCACGAGCTGGTGGGCAAGGATGTCGCCCGGGTCACCCTGAAGGTGCTGAACAGGGCGCGCGTCATGACCCCGGTGCACACCGGGAACCTGCGCGCGTCCCACCAGATGAAGCTGACCAGCACCACCAGCAAGGTGCGCGGCGAGGTCTTCACCCGCGTGAAATACGCTCTACCCGTGCACGAGGGCCGCCGCCCGGTGGTGATCTACCCGAACACCAAGCAGGCCCTCGCGTTCCGCTGGCACGGCCAGCAGTTCGTGCGCAAGTGGGTGTCGCAGCCTGCCCGGCGGGGTCGCCCGTGGCTGCGGGACGCGCTTCGGGAAGTCGCGGCCGAAGAGGGCTACGCGATGCACAGCAGTGCCGCCGCCGACTCCGGCGGCGAGTAGGAGGAGGAGAACATGCTCGTCACCATCCTGCGCCAGCGGCAGCCGTACCACCCGCTGCTCGGCCGCAACATCAACTTCGACAGCCGCAGCTGGGACTACGCGCTCCAGCCGCAGGAGGTCTCCATTCAGGCGGTGCGCCACCGCCCGTACATCGACGTCCTGAACCAGGGTGACGTCGGCTCGTGCACCGGCAACGCGGCCGTGTCGTGCGCCTACCACGCCCCGTTCTACTCCCCGGACGCCCAGCCGTGGGCGTACGCCCCGGATGAGGACGGCGCGCTGCGCTGGTACGCCCGGAACACGGCGGAGGACGGCTTCTCCGGTGAGTTCACGTACCCGCCATCCGGCGGGGACGACACCGGCTCGGACGGGCTGACCGCGTCCAAGGTGGCGCAGGAGGCGGGCATCATCTCCGGCTACCAGATGGCCGGTGACCTGGACAGCTCGCTCCAGGCACTGATGGACCGGCCCGGCATCACCGGCATCCCGTGGTACCGCAGCATGTTCAGTGCCCCATCGTCCGGCCTGCTCACCGTCACCGTGTCGTCCGGGCTGGCCGGTGGTCACGAGCTGTGTGTCGACGAGATCGTCGCGGCCGACCAGCCGGGCAACGGGACCGGCAAGCTGCTGGTGGGCGGCCCGAACAGCTGGGGCACCGAGTGGGGGGCGCAGGGCCGCTGGTACCTGACCGCCGACGACTGGTGGTCACTGCGCCAGCAGGACGGCGACGTCTACTTCTGGACGGCGAAGTCGCAGCCGCCGCCGCTGCCCACCCCCACCCCTGACCCGGGCTACGACGAGGCCGACCTCACCCTGTGGTCGAAGACCGCGCCGTTCCGCAGCGACCGGCACATCGCACCGCACATCCGTCAGGCCGTGCACGAGATGGAGACCTGGGGCGCTCGGAAGGGGCTGCGCTGATGGCCGAGCTGACGGTTCTGGTCCCGGTAGGTGGCCGGGAAGTGGAGATGCGCAAGCCCACTGACGGCGCGCTCGTCGTGATGGCCCGCATCACCCGGGCCCTGCCGGACGGGCCGCCCGCCGACGGTGAGGCGGTGACGGACGAGGCCCGCGACAAGCTGGTCCGCAACCTTGGGACCCTCGCGCAGATCGTCGATTCCATCATCGTGAAGGACGCCGACCGGGACTGGCTGGATGAGGCCCTGATCGGTGGGACGGTCAGCGCTGAGCAGATCTTCGACGCGATCCGGGTGTCGGCGCTGAAGCTGGGCGAGGCGGGCGGCACGGGTGGCCCGGCGAAGGCGGCCGGTCCGGTCCGGCGGCGCGCGTAGGTGGCCGGTGATGCGCTTGCCGCGCTGAAGATCTGGGCGCTGGACGTGGATTTGGGCGGGGAGACTTTCGAGGTGCCCGCCCTCCCGGCCGCCGACTGGTTCGTGGCGATCCTCAGCGAGGACACCCCGCTGCCGCTGATCCCTGGGCTGATGTCCCGGGGCGCGGAGGAGCGCATCACCGACATGCTGCTGACCGGGGAGCTGGACGTGCAGGACGTTGTCACCAGGTCCCGGGAGTTGCTGGCGGCGGCGGCCGGGCGTTCCTGGTGGGAGGCCGACCGGTTGATCCGGTCGTCGGCGGCGTCGTGGCACATCATCGGCGGGGAGCTGACCCGGCTGGGCGTGGATCTGTCCAGGGTGAGCTTGGCTGCTGCGTTGAACGCGATCTACGTGGTGTGTGTGCGGACGATGGACGAGAAGGAGCGCAACAAGTTCGACATCGATCTCCGCCTCCCGCCGATCGGCGTGGAGGGCGTCAGCACGGAGGAGATGTACGACGAGCAGGCGGCCACGGCGGCGTTTGCGGCGCTCATGGGCGAGGCTAAGCCTCCGGCCCCCGTAGGATCCTGACCATGGCGGGATCTCTGGGGCGCGCGTTCGTGCAGGTGTATGCCGACCTGTCCAAGTTCACCCCGGGCTTGAAGCCGAAGATCAAGGCGGCGCTGGACGAGTCGACGAAGAACATCGACATGCCTGAGCTGGACAAGTCGATGGAGGCGGCGGGTGAGTCCGCTGCTGAGCATGTCGCCGAAGGCATGGATCGCAAGATCAAAAACGAGATGGAGAAGGAAGGCAAGAAGGGCGGACTCAGCTTCTCCAAGGGATTGAGCGCCACCATCTCCGGCATTGCCGCCGCGTTCATGCCCACCCTGATCGCCCTCGGTGTCGAAGCCGCCGCCGCCCTCGCCCCGGCCGCCACAGCGCTCGCCGCCACCATCCCCGCCGCCATCGGTACTGCCGTCGGCGCGATAGCTGTGCTGAAGATGGCCACCGACGGCGTGGGTGCGGCACTGAAGACCGCGTTCGATCCGAAGAAGGCCGCCCAGTTCCAGGCGGCCATGCAGAAGCTGACCCCGGCCGCCCGGTCCTTCGTCAACGAGATCCGCTCCCTGCACCCCGCGCTCCATCAGCTTCAGCAGGATTTCCAACAGACCTTCTTCGTGCAGCTGCAAGGTGTGCTGACCCGGGTGTCGAACACGATCCTGCCTACCTTGCGGACCGGCCTGCACCAGCTGTCCTACGACCTGGGGCGCATCGGCCGGGGTGTGCTAATGGCCTTCTCGAACGGCAACGCCGACCTGGCGTCGATCTTCATCGCTGCGCACCAGGCGATCCGGCCGTTCATCCCTGCCCTGTATGAGATGGTCCGCGCGTTCCTCACGATCGGGGCCGTGGCCGGGCCGATGTTCGCCAGCCTTTCCGGCGGCTTCGCAACGCTGCTGCGCCAGTTCGCCGCGTTCATCAGCAGCGCGGCCGACTCCGGTGCGCTCGCCCAGTTCTTCGAGGATGCCCTAGTGGTGCTGCGCCAGCTCGGCGGGATCCTGGGTGGCGTATTCCACCTGATCACGAACATCGTGAGCGTGCTCCAGTCGACCGGCGGCGAAGCTCTCGGCATGGTGGGCCGGTTGCTGGCCGCGTTGAACGACTTCCTGTCGTCCGCCGACGGCAAGAACACCCTGGTTGCCCTGTTCACGCTGTTCAACACGGTCCTCACATCATTGTTTATGATCATCGGACCGCTGATCCCCGTCGTCGGCCAGCTGGTCACCCTGTTTGCGAACGGCCTCACCGACGCCATCGTCAAGCTGACCCCGTACCTGGTGGGCGTCGCCGACTTCCTGGCCAAGCACCCCGACCTGATCCAGGCGGCCGTCGCCGCGTGGCTCACCTACAAGGCCGCGCTGATGGCCGTGTCCATCGCCGAAGGGATCGTGGACGCGCTCAACCCGGTCGGCCTGATCGTTCTGGCCATCGCCGCCATTGCCGCCGGTGCCTACCTGATCTACAAGAACTGGGGGGTCGTCTCCGACGCATTCAAGTCGCTGTGGGAGACGGTGAAGGGCTTCTTCTCCGGCGTGTGGGCGACGATCCAGAGCATCGGCGCGGCCATCGGGAACTGGTTCACGGTCACCCTGCCCGCCTTCTTCGCCAGCATCCCCGGCGCGATCGGCCGGGCCCTGTCCGCGCTGCCCGGCCTGCTGTGGAACCTGTTCCTCGGGGCGCTGAACCTTGCCGGGCAGGCAATCGGCATGGGCATCGGCCTGATCATCGCCGCGTTCGTGAAGCTCCCCGGCCTGATCTGGAACGCCCTCGTGTCGATCGGCCACCTGTTCGTCGACCTGTGGCATCTGGCGCTTGCCGCCGGGCAGGCCGTGCTGATGGCGGGGGTCAACGCGATTCTGTGGGTGTTCATCCAGCTGCCCAACAAGATCGCCGGGTTCGTTGCCCGGCTCCCCGGCATCATCGGCGGCGCATTCCGTACCGCGTGGGACTGGGCGAAACGGGAAGTTGCGAACGGAGCGGACGCGGTCGTCAACTTCGTCGCCCGGCTCCCCGGCCGGATCTCCGGCTTCATGCGCAACGTCGGCCACGACATCCTGTCCGGCCTCAAGTCGGGCATCAACTCGGTCATCTCCGGCTTCAACTCCGGCATCGACCGGGTTGCCAGCGTCGTGCACATCGGGCTGCCGCACATTCCGATGCTGGCGTCCGGCGGCCTGGTCACCGCCCCGACTCTCGCCATGGTCGGCGAGGCCGGGCCGGAGGCGGTCGTGCCGATGAGCAACCCCAGCCGGGCGCGTGCCGTCGCTCAGCGGACCGGCCTGCTCGACATGCTCGGCACCCGCTCCGGCCACTCCGAGATGCCGTCGATCCGGGTCTACCTGGGCACCCGGGAGATCACGGACATTGTCGATGTCCAGGTGGACAAGAAGCTGAACGATCAGGCCAACGAGCTTGCCTACGGGACGAGGTGACAGGTGTCGACGATCACGGCGACCGCCGACAACGCAAAGTCACAGGTGCGTCTCGACCTCAATTTCGCGGACATCGCAGCCCCCTACGCGTACGTGCAGCGGGTGGACGCGGTGACCGGCGCGGCCACGACGGTGCGCGGCCACGGCTCGTCGACGACGATCAGCGGCCTGCCGTACGTACCGATGCAGGCCGGTTTTCAGGGCGTGCTGTACGACACGGAAGTGCCGCTCGACACGGCCGTCTACTACACGGTGAGCGCGCCGTCTGTAACCCTCAACGCGACGTCCAGCTTTACGGCCGGGTACAGCGAGCCGTGGTTCCCGACCACCTCAACGGTGACAGCGCGCGTGTACTCGCTGCGCAACGGCTCGTACTACCTGGGCGTCACCGCTGACGGCGCGGCCACGCCCACGGTGCGGGGCGAGTCGATCCCTGCCACGGCAGGGGCAACCTTCACGTTTACGGTGAGCCTTTCGGCGTCGGTGTCGCAGTCGACCCTGGTGGGGCTGATCTTCCGGGACGCGACCGGGGCCATCCTGACCAGTCCGAGCACCACGGTCACCGTGCTGAGCCAGGCCACCTACTCCACCGCGCAGACCGCCCCGGCGAACACGACGAGCGTGCAACCGTACGTGCAGATGGCCGGAACCCCGGCTGCCGGGGTGCTGCTGCGCATGTTCTCCGCCGCTGTGACGAACGCTGCCGGGTCGGCCACATCCGGCGGGGTGACCGTGCCGTCGCTCAGCTCCTGCTGGCTGAAGGACCCGCTGCGGCCCGGCAATAACGTGCGCGTCGATCTGGCGTTCGACCCGAATCCGCAGTGCACGCCGACGGAGGGCGTGTTCTTCCAGTCGATGGATGCGGAGCAGCGGGCGGCGAACGCGTCCACGTTCAACGTCAACAACCAGGTGTTGCCGCTCGTGGTGTCGAAGATGCGCGGCGGGGTCACATCCATGTTGACCCTGGTGTCCCGCACCTTCGCCGACCGGGATCGGCTGAACGCGGCGCTGGCCGCCGGGTCGCCGCTGCTGTTCCAGGTGCCGGACGAATACGGGGTGCCTGACCAGTACCTGTCGGTGGCCGCTACCACCGTGTCCCGGGTGCTGCCGGACCATCGGTTCCCGATCCGCGTGTTCCAGCTGCCGTACGCGGCTGTTGCGGCTCCTGGCGGGCCGATGCAGGGCACGGTCGGCGCGCGCTGGCAGGACACGTGCAACCGGTACGCGACGTGGAACGCGGTGACGTCGGCGGGGCTCACGTGGACGCAGGTGCTGGACGGGGGGGCTGGTTGATGGTGTGGTCCGGCGGGCTGGACGCCCAGTATCGGGACGCGTTGACGCGTCCGCACACCGTCTACATGAGGGCCGACGTCTTGGACCGGTCCGGGAACGTTCTCCAGTCGGACCTGCCGTTCATTGACGGCAGCGTGCGCGCCACTCTCAGCAGCCGCGTGGCGCGCGTCCTGAACCTCACCGTCGACCGGTCCTGGTTTCCGCTCACGAGCGCCGGAGCGGTCGATTCAGGCGGCCTGCTGACCCCGTTCGGCAACCGGATCCGGGTCTACCGGGGCATCACGTACGGGGACGGCTCGATCGCCCGCTTCCCCGTCTTCTACGGCCGGATCGAGCAGGTTCAGATGGGCCGCAACGGGCAGGTCGGGATCGTCGGCAACGACCTGGCCGCCGACATCGTGGACGCGCAATTCGAGACGCCCGAGTCTTCAAATCCGGCAAACACGATCAGCACCGAATTCCGGCGGCTCGTCACCGAAGCCCTGCCAGACGCCACGTTCGGCACCTCAGACCTGACCGGCCTGAAGGTGGCCCCCGTCGCGTGGCAGTCCGACCGGGCGCAGGCCCTCGACGACATGAGCGCCACGGCCGCGATGATCTGGTACCCGCTCGCCGACGGATCTTTCGTGCAGCGGCTCACCCCGTGGACCAAGCCCGGCCAGACCGCCAGCGTCGCCCTCGCCGACGGCACCAGCGCCGGGTACGGCGCGAACGGGGGCATCGCCGACTGGACGGTCACCATCTCCCGGACCGGGGTCTACAACTCGGTCGTGTTCACCTCCGAGCGACAGGACGGCACCGCCCCGGTGTACGCCATCGTGCGCGACACGACACCGGCCAGCCCCACCTACTACCTCGGCAACTTCGGCCGCAAGCCGCTGCTCGTGCAGAACCAGGTGGCGCTGTCGCAGTCGCAGTGCCTGGCCGCCGCCCAGTCCCTGCTGAAGCAGTCGAAGGCGATCACGCAGGTGTGGGACCCGCTGTCGATCGTGCCGGATGCGTCGCTGGAGCTGGGCGACCTTGTCACCGTGTCCGCTGATGGGGCGAAGGACACGCAGGTCATCACTGGATTCACGCTGCCGCTGCGGGAGACTGGCGACATGTCGTTGAGCTTGCGCGCATACGCCCCGGTGACTTCGTGAGCACCCGCCTGGCGCATCAGACGCAGAAGACGGCCGGAATCCCGAACGGGATGCGGACGGCAACCATCGCGGCCGTGTCCGGCAGCACGGTGACGATCTCCCTGAACGGTGGCCTGATCTCATCCGGGGTCGGGGTGCTGGAGTCGTACACGCCGGTCGTCGGGGACACGGTGGCCGTGTTCCGGCAGGACTCGTCGTGGCTGGTGCTCGGCGCGATCTCGGTGACGTCGGTGGCCTCCAAGGCGACGATGGCGGGGACGACCACCATGAGCTTCACGACAGTGAACGCGGCCACGCAGGCAGTCAGCTACGGCGTGACCTTCCCGGTCACCCCGGCGGTCACGGTGAACATCGACTCCGGCTCAGGGTCGGCGGCCCGGTGGGTGGCCCGCGCGATCAGCATCGGGACGTCCGGCTTCACAATGTTCGTCTTCGCCGCCGACGCCGCGACGAGCACGTGGTCGAATATCCCCGTCTCGTGGATCGCCACGGTCAAGGGATAGGGGAGGAGGCGGGTTGATCACCGGCTACTACGACACGTTCGCGCGGACCGTATCGAACGGCTTCGGCACGTCCACGTCGGGCCACGCGTATACCGTCAACAGCACGGCCTCGCAGTTCAACGTGACGGGCGGGGCGGCCACCATCCTCCCGTCAACGTCGAACCAGGAGCGGGCCGGGTACGTCGACCGGCAGACCTCCGACATCGACATCACCGGGCAGGTGGCGCTGTCCGGCGTCCCGGCGACCAACCTGATGACGGTCGGGTTCATGGCGAAGCGGGACGCGGGCGGCAACAACTACTACACGGGCACGATGATGGTGGCGACGGGCGGCGCGGTGTCGTTGCGCTTCTCGAAGGTCATCGCGGGCGGCTTGTCGACGATCGCCACCGTGTCGACTGGCCTGACGTACGTGGCGAACACCTTCTACAACCTGCGGGTGGTGGTGTTCTGGAGCGACGCCCTTCAGGCGAACGTGCTGCGTAGCAAGCTGTGGGCGGTTGGCGGGACCGAGCCGGGCGGGTGGACGGTCAGCACCACGGATTCGTCGCTGACGCAGTACGCGGCGGGCACCTTGGCGGGGCTGTTTGCGCGGGATGAGGCGACGACGGCGGGCACGGTCACCGCCAAGATCCAAAACGTTGTCGCAAAGACGTACAGCCTGCCGATTCCCGCCGGTACCGACACCATGTGCCAGGACCCGGCCATCGGCTACCCCGATCAGACTGCGCTGCAATCCCTCGCGGTCGCTGCCGACGCCGCCATGGTGCCGCTCGATGCCCGCGCGTCGCTGGCGGGACTTTTTCCCCGGGTGCGGGTCAGCAACACGAACTTCACGTTCGGCCCGCTCAGCGTCGGCTCGTACAGCCCAGTCTTCACCACCACCGAATTCAATGTCGGCACCGACACGAACCTGAGCTACAGCGCCTCGAACATCTACCTGCCGCAGGGCATTTGGCTGGTCACTTTCGAGATCGAAATGGCCTCGGTTTCCTCGTCCTCCGACATGCAGCTTTCGATGTCCGGCGGCAGCACGGTTATCGCCGGGCCGATCGTCAATATGCGCATTAACGCCACTAACGCCAATGATGGTGGCGAGGGTGGTAGCGCGCACTTTTCGTACATCGCTACGTCAACCGACCCGTCCATTTCCATGACGATCGGCGCAACGCTTTTCCCGAGCAACAGTTCGGCTACCTACACGGTCAAATACTGCGCGATGAGCGCCGTGAAGATTTCGGACTACTTCACATGAGCGGAACCACGACTTACGAGGGGTATCCGTACCCTGCCCTCACGGATTTCGCCGACGTGCAGGACGCCTTCCGGCTGGCCACGGCAGTCGACTCCGACATCCGTTCCGTGGAAGCGCCGATGCGCAGCTTCCTGGGTCGCCCGTCGTTCGTCGCGCGGTCCTCGTCGGCGGGCAGCGGCATCACCAGCGGATCCGTGCTGCTCCAGCTGGGCACGACCGAATGGGATAACACCGGCGGGGTAGGCAGCAACCAGTGGATTCAGCCGAATGCGCAGGGGCCCTCCTGGTGGCTTTTCGGAGCGAATCTCATCCTTACGAACACTGGGACGCCGACGGTCGGTGATATGCGCATCGGCCAGCTGGTTACCGGCACCACCGACCAGGTGACCGGCCTCTCCACGAGTACGACCTTTTGGCAGCGCAACGACGACTCGAACACGAACGGCGAATGGATCAACCTGTTCGCCATGGCCCCCATCTACCGGGGCAACGTGTATGCCCAGCTTCAGGTGACCGGGTCGGCAACGGTGGCTATCGCCGCAGGCTCCCGCCTGTGGGGCATGTATCTGGGACCGGTGACCTGATGACGATGCGACAGACCCCGTTCGAGCGGATCCGTTACCCGTGGTCGGGTGATGTGGTCAGTGCCGCAGACGTGCAGTCGATGGGCGCGGACATCGACCAGCAGTTGGTGCAGGCGTCGAACCTGGGTGCGGACTTCTCGAAGTACGCCACGGTGCAGGCGCGGCGGGCGGCGGCGCAGAGCCTGACGAAGGGCACCCTGACGACGATCTCGTTCGACACGGTGGTGGAGAACAGCGCGAACAGCCCCCTGTCGAACGGCGCGTGGTGGAATTCGGGCTCACCTACCCGGCTGACTGCGCCGACGGCGTGCGTGGTGCTGGCCGTGGGCATGGGCGGGGTGAATGCTTCGGCGGCGTGGGGAAGCCCGGCGGCGTTGCAGGTGACGGTGGCGAAGAACGGGGCATCGGCCCTGCCGAACGTGCAAGGGACGAAGTATTCGCCGACGAGCACGACGACGGGCCAGCAGTGGGCGTCCGTGATGTCGATGTGGAGCCTGGTGGCGGGTGACTATCTGGAGCTGAAAATGTTCTGGACGGGCACTCCGGCTGGTCCTTTTAACACGGATACTGCGGTTCCTCCCTTTTTGTACCTGATGATGGTCGCGCTCCCCTCCGTGCCCTAAAAGGTCAGAGGTTTGTGAAAGAATCTTGGCAGCTCAGGCCGCCGGGAGAACGGGGCGAAAATGGTTGAGGTAAATGCGCAGAATCTTCCCTGGTACCTGATCGGCTTGCTGACCTCCGCCCTGATGGCGGTTTTTTACGGCATGTTGCGGGGCAAGATCGTTCCGAGTCGCGTTTCAGACCAGTTAAGAGAGAGCGCGGAGGCCCGTGCCGAGATAGCAGAGGCGGGGGTGGCGGCGAATACTAAGAGCGTTGAATCGCTCGTCCAGTCGGTAGGGAAGCTGATGGTCCTGGCGGAAAACCAAGACAAGGTGCTGAGAGCCCTGCGCGACAGTGCCGCCCGCGCCCGGAACCGGGGCGGTGGCGGGTCGTGAGGTGGTGGTGGCCGTGGCGACAGCAAGCCGAGCGCTCGGGGGAGGCGCTACGGGCCGCCGAAGTACTTCGTGATCTTGCCGAGGAGCAGCACCGGCGGGTGCAGGAGATCGCGCCTCGCGTGGACGCCGCAACGGACTCCCTGCAACAGTTACGCAGGGAAAACCACTTCGGTCCCATGATCGAAAACATCTTGCGAGGCAACAAGTGACACCAACCGCGCTGGGTACCTGGGGCCTGTACCTGTCGGCCGTCATAGCTACCGTCGGCTTCGTCGGCTTTGCCGTGATGGCGCGCTTCTGGACGTCCCGGGGCGGCTGGCACGTCTTCTGGTACATGCTCGTCATCGCCTGGGTTCTGGACCTCGCATCCGTCGCGCACCTGTTCGACCCGCCTTGGTTCGCGTGGCTACGCCTCGGATCGTTCGCGATCGGGATGCCTATCGTCCTGGCGTGGCGGTCCTGGATCGTTTTTGATCTTCAGCTGTTCCGGCGGCGCGAGCAGAAGGAGCGAGAGCGTACGGTAAGGGCAGACAGCGACATGGCAGGCAGCTACGTAGCTGGCAAGGAGGGGGAGCGCGTTGACTGACGCGAACGAAGAGATTCAGGTTGTCACCCTCGACGACCTGACCGTGCCGACCACCGATCAGGGCGGCGGCTCGTATGAGCAGTTCATCAGCGAGGAGAAGCCGGACCACGACCCGTTCGGCGACTACCCGGAGCAGCCGGAGCCGACGGCGGCGGCGCTGTTCGGGATCCCGATGCAGGCGTCCGCCAAGCTGGCACACAACCTGGACGTGCGGCGGCAGAGGATCTGGGCGTGCTGGGGAAACAACGTGCAGGTCGGCTGGATCGGGGACGCCTCGCATCAGGCGGAATGCTCCGACCACAACAAGGACGCGGCGGGTGTCGTTCACGCGATCGACCCGATGCTCACCGGCAGCCGGGCGCAGGCCGTCGTCAACGAGTGCCTGGCCCACCCGGGCGATCTCCAGTACGTGATCCACAACCGGGTGATCTGGTCGGCAACGACCGACTGGAAGGCGCGCCGGTACACCGGCTCGAACCCGCACACCGACCACGTGCACATCTCCGGCAAGCACGGCGGAGCGAATCGGACCAGCATGACGTGCACCGGCTACGACGTGGCCGCGCAGAATGCGACCCCGGGGTTCAACCCGTGTCCGGCCCCGAAGCCGCCCGCGCCGAAGCCGCCCGTCAAGCCGGGCAAGAACGCCCCCGGCACCCGGACCCTGATCTACGGCAAGACGCTGCCGTTGATGACCGGCGACGACGTGCTGTTCGTGCAGCGGTTCATCGGCGAGCGGGAGGCGGGCAAGGCGGACGGCAAGTACGGGCCGCACACGGCGGCCGGTGTCCGCTGGTACCGGAACATGCGCGGCCTCAAGCCGATCGGCGAGGTCGACGCGAAGACGTGGGCCCAGATGGGAGTGAAGTGGAATGGGTAACGGCGGCAGCTTCTTCCAGCGGTATCCGCTGGCCACGATCATCGGCTGGGCGACGTCGGTCCTCGCCGTGCTGGTCGTCCTCCAGGGCAGCCACACCTTGACCGGTCCGGCCGCCCGCTGGGTGGACCTGGCCGCCGGTGTGCTTCAGGTGGTCCTGACCGTCGCCGCCCGGCAGCACGTGACGCCGGTCGTCAACCCGAAGGACAACGAGGGGCGCACGCTGGTGCCGCTGGAGCCGGGCAGCGCGGTCCGGTAGTGCGTCAGGGCTGCCGGTGCGCCCACGGGGCGGGGACCGGCAGCCCCCACGCAAAGGCGAAGTGCAGCCCGAGGAACGCCAGGCCGAACAGCAGCATATTGATCGACCCGAGGTGCACGCCGAAGGCGGCCAGGAACCAGATGATCGCTGCGATCAGGGCAAACATGCCAGACTGATACCCGGTCGGGCATCGAGGCAATCAGGGGTGGGGACGTGGCGGGTCGTACGGCGGTATCGGTGATCAGCGTGTCCCGCGCGGGGTTGACCGCCGTGCCCGCTCCGGCGACTGCGCCGGACGTGACGAACGGCAACGTCATCGCGAACGACGGTGCGACGGTGCTCGTGCTCTTGAACGGCGACAGCGCCACCCACACCCTGACCGTCCAGCTGGCCGGGGGCGTGGATGGCGCTACGGCAGGCCCGAAGACGTACACGGTGCCGGTGTCCGGCACTCGGCAGTGGACGGGTGTTTTCCCAGTTCAGTACTTCGGCTCGCAGCTGCTGTTCAACCTGGATTCGGCGCTGGTCACGGTCCAGGCTGTGTCGCTGCTGGGACCGTGAACGGCCCGTCGTTTTCGATCTTGTAGTTAAGCCGGAAGTACGGTGTCGCGTTGCCTTCGTCAAACCACAGGTAGCCTGCGTCTCCGGTGAGGAACCACCAGCCGCGCCCGTTCACGGTGTAAAGCTTCGCCGGGACGTTGATTGGGTTGATTCCGGCCCGGCGTTCGATGACCCACCCGAGAGCGATGCACTCGGCGACCGTGTCGGCGTTCAGGGTGCGGTCGTGGCAGGGGCGGCACAGCGCGAGCAGGTTGCGCACGTCATTGGAGACGGCAGCAGCCGCCCCGTGAACGCCGCCGGAGCCGCGCGTCATCCGGTGGTGCGGGTCCAGGCGGCCGGGAAAGCCGCAGCCCTCGCACCGCCCGTTGCTGCGGGCTTTCGCGAGGGCTGCGGCCTGCTCGAAGTCCATCAGTACGGCTGCCCGGAGACGGGGATCGGCATGACGGCCTCCAGCTCGCGCATTCCCTGCCGGGCGGGGTCGGCGAAGCCCATGCCGTTGTCGCGCGTGACGGTGTACTGCGGGTCGCGTCCGGCCTTCTTGACGAGACGCCGCCGCTGGGCGGGGGTGATCCGGCCGCTGGCGGAGCGCGCCTGGTACATGGTGAGCCGTTCGTAGGTGCCCATGGCCTGTCGCGGGCCGCCGCCGCTGCCGGTGCTTTCGCCGGGGCAGTCATCCACGGCTGGGCAGAACAGGATCTCGCCCTCGAAGCTGGGGTGGCCGGGGCAGTGCGGGTGACGGTGCTCGTCGTGCAGCTCGGCCCGGTCGGCGAGGTCGGCCGGGGTCATGAGGCCCTGGGTGGTGTACTGCATGTCTCCTCCTTGGTGTCTGCCGTAAGCATACACCACGAACGCAAGAACGCCCCGCCGGGACCTGGGAGTCCGGCGGGGCGTTCCGTCTATGACCTGCTCAGCAGGGGCAATGCTTGGTGCGGCTGTTCTCCGCGTTGGGCCGGTGCCCGGTGGCCCGCTTCTCCAGGTTCGCGCAGTGGCCCTTGAGTCGGTCGCCGTGGATGTACTTCCCGAGGTGAGTCAGGCACCGGCAGAAGGCGCAGGGCTCGGCCCATCGGATCTTGGCCGCACCCTCGCCCTCCGTCCAGTAGCGATCCAGCTTCTCCGTGCCCGCCACGCCGCCGGGCGTGACGGCCGCAACGACGGCGTGCCCAAGGTCCCGGGCCAGGGCGGCAAGCTTCATGCGCTCAGGTTACGCGCAGGATCAGAGCCCGGAGTGCCCGACACCATAGACGGCCTGTGCGTGGGTGAAGCCGTCGCCCGCGTCGGACTCCAGCTGCCACGTCAGCTCCTTCTTGGACATCGGCTGCAACTCCAGGTAACCCTTGGCCGCCTTGGCGGCCTGCTCGTTCCAGTCGACATGCAGGGAGTCGACGGCCGCCACGGCGACCTTCTCGGGGAACTGGTCTCCCGCCTTGGAGGACAGCTGCTTGATCAGCCCCTTGCGGGAGAACGCCTGCATGTCCAGGTAGCTCTGCGCGGCGCGGGCGGCGTTGTCCTGCTCGGCGCTAACCGGCTTGCGGCTGCTCGGGGTGGGCACGCCCGGGGTGACCGGGGCGGCCGGACTGGCGATGGTGGGCGGGACGGTGGGCGGCTCGGTGTGAGACTTGCCGCCGCCGCAGGCGATGAGGGTGGCGGCGATCGGGGCGGCGAACAGCATGGCCAGGTGGGACTTGCGCACTGCGGATTCCTCCAAGATCAAAAACGTTGCGAGTCGGGGTTGTCCAGGACCAGGATCCGTTTCCACAGCGTCCCGTCCGGGTTGTGGATAGCGATTTCGGTGCGGGGGCGGGCGGCCCCGATCTGCGCGTAGACCAGGATCGCCCGGGACGCCACGTCCGGCGGGATGGACGCCTCCGCAAAGCAGGTGAGGTCCAGCGCGGTGAGCGCCTCATCGGTCAGCTGCACCGATGCCATTACTCCTTCACCCCGGCTTCCGGTCCTCGATCGGATCGGTTGGTTCGGCGAATTCCGGGATGCCCAGCTCGCGGGCGGCATCGTTGACCATGACGCGGATGTCGGCCGGGTGGAACCGAGTCCAGCACGGGTCGTCGGTCGTCTCGCCGCGATGGTCAAGCGCGTCATGGTTCTCGCGGGCCCCGGCGATCCAGTCGTCCAGCGCGCCCAGAAGCGCGGAGAGCGCCTGACGCTGCCCGAGGGATACAGCCTCCGGCATACGGGCCGCCGTGACCTCCTCGGCGGTCCTGGCGGGCTTCTCGTCGCGGATGGGGACCTTCGGCATCCGCACGTGGACGGTGTCCCCGGCGCGGGCAGCAACCGCCCGGCCGTTCGGACCGATGATCGTGATCGTGTCACCCCGCCCGACCGGCTTCTCCAGCCGGTCGAGGCGCGTCTTGATGTCCCGAATGGCCTGCTCGATCTTCGGATCCAGCTTGGCCACCACCCGCACCGTCGTTTTCGGCCTCACTTCTCGTACGCCCCGTTCATCAGCCGGTCGGCGAAGTCCGGGTCGTAGTCGTCGGCCGGGACAACGGTGACCTTTGCGACGTGCAGCAACTCTTCCAGCCGCTCGTGCGGGTCGATGGTGGCGTCCAGGTGCTCCTGCATGGCGTCCCGGGCGGCCCGCATCCGGGCGTCCAGCCGCTCACTGGCCGGGGTGGGCGCTTCCAGCATCCCGGCGAAGCCATGGGCCAGTTGCGTCATGCGGGCAACCCCCTCCTTCGTGGTGGTGACCGCGACGTAGGGCGCTCCCTGCCGGACCGTGATGAACGGCAGGGCCTCGCCGGTCTCCGGGTCGACTCCCGGGTCTCCGGGCTCGCCGACCTTCGCGGCGTGGTCGGTCAGCGCCTTCAGGAAGGCGGGGGAGACGGCCTGCACGACGGCCTCCGGGTGGCGCTCCAGGGCCCACCGCAGGGCGGCGGCGGAGTCGGTGACGGCTGCCGACTTGTTGCCCGGCCGGTAGGCCACCGACCCGATCTTCTCGCCGTCCGGCAGGTACGCCCCGACCTTCTCGACGCGGCGCGTGCCGAAGTCGTGGGTCACCTCCTGCCGGAGCGCCTCCTCCATCGGCTTCAGGGCCTTCAGGTAGGTCTGCAACGCGGTCAGCTTCTCCGCGCTCGTCAGCCCGGCCGCCGGGATCCCGTCCTCGGTGGCGGGACCCGTCTTCTGGTTAGTCACGGCTTGCTCTCCTCCAGCTTGATCTTGCAAATTCGGGACTCGCGTTTGATCTGGGCCAGCACGTTGTCGTCGCCGCGACCCCGGTTGCTGCCCTTCAGGTTGGACGTGGTGATCTGCACGTGGCCGCACGGGCAGCGCCAGACCGGGTGGTTCTTCCATCGGGCGAGGGTGAAGCCGTTCTCGCGGAACAGCTTCACCACCCTGTCAACGTCCTTCATCAGCCGTTCTCGCTGCCCTGGCTGCCGGGGCTCGGCTCGTCCCAGCTGTCCGCCGCCGCCGACCGCATGGTCTCCGCGTGGTCGGACTTCGCCAGGGTCGCCTGCACCCGCCGGTCCTTTTCCTGCTCCAGCCACTCGCCGAGCGTGGACTTCGGCGACACCTGCGTCTTCAGCAGTCCCCGACCGTCGGCGAAGTCCCGCAGCCACGACAGGTTCTCGACGGTGGTCGTATCGTCGCTGCCGATGGAGGCGATCCGGACGGCAACGCGGGTGGTGGCGCTGATCGGCGAGTGGCTACCCCCGAGCCCGCCAACCTCCCGCTGGTGGATGCCCTTGGTGGCCATCCAGTCGTACAGCTTGCCGACTTTCTCCAGTTCGCCGGAGTCCAGCTTGGCGTGCAGATCCAGAATCTCAGCGTCGGTGGCCTGGCTCCAGTCTTTCGCCGGGGCGGGCGGGGCGGAGACGGGCCGGTTCCGCTGGGGCCGCTCGCGGGGGAGGTTCTGGAACTCCTCTGGGCTCATGGCCCGGTCCTGGTGTGCGGTGGGGACGGCTGCTGCGCCGTCGTCGTCCTCGCCGCCGGGGAAGGTGTTGGTGACGGCCATGAACGCGTACCGGCGGGCGTAGGTAATAGCGGAGCCGAGCTGCTGCGGCTTGGTGCGGGTCGGGTCGGGCAGCGGCCACGTGCCGGTGCGGGACTCGCCGCTCTCGTGCAGCAGGGAGTACGAGAGCACGAAGCCGGTGTCGGCGATCGTCGGGAAGGCGGTGAACGACAGGCCGTGCTTGCCGAGCGCCGGGGACACTTCTTCGGTGACCTGGTCGAGCCCGGCGTACCCGTAGCTGTAGCTGACCTTCGCGCCGCTCTGGGACTCGCCCGTGACCTTTGCCTTCTGGTCCTTGGTGAGTTTGGGCAGCTCAGCCTGGAAGGCGGCGAGCGCGGCGGCAAGCGTTTCGTGTTGGGGCATCGGTACCTCCGGTCGGAGTAACTGTCAGCTCCCAATATACACGGTGTCAGCCGCCGCGCAACACCCGGGTTAGCCCTTGAAGGTTTCCGGCGGCAACCCGGCGTCCGGGCAACCGACCACGTGCAGCCCAGAGTCATGCGGCCCGGACGTCCGACAGTCCGCGATCTTCGCGGCCCGCTCCACTTCTGCCGGGTCCGGGTCAGCCCTCTCCGACATCCTCAGCGCCTCAGCAGCGGCCTCAGGGCGGTAGTGAGGGTTCAGGGTGGCCTCGCCCTGGAACGCCCGCTGCTGGGCCTCCCAGTACGCCTCCCGGGGGAACAACTTCGACCGGGGGACATCCGGCAGCGACGCCCGCAACTGCGTCAGCAGATCCAGCACCTTCGGCGACACGTCGGCCTCCGTCAGCCGCTCACCGTGCGGCAGCTCCGGCAGCGCGTCGGCCTTCGGAACGCCGTACTGCCCGGGTGCCCACTTCGTCGCGGCAACGGCCCGCTCCCGGACAATGTCCCGGACGATGCGCCGGACGTGCGCGGGCATGATCCAGTCGGTCTCTTCGGCGTAGTGCCGCCGGATCGCCTCCATGACGTCGTCGGCGGGGATCTCGCCGATGATGGCGTGCCACGCCCGGATGTCCCCCTCGCCGACGGTGCGCCGGTCAAAGGACTGCGCCAGGGCCAGCGCGGTCGCGGTCTCCATGATGTTCATGCGGTCTCCTCCATCTGCTGCTGCAAGCGGCGGCCCAGCTCCATCGTCTGAGCCAACTTCATGTCGGTGGTGCTGGGGCGGTATGCGCCGCTGGGCGGAAACGGCACCGCGCCGTTGCTCGGGATCAAGGAGTCGCCGGGCGGGCTGGATACCGGCAGATTGAAGCCGTGCGGGACCCGGGCGGCGGCCGTCCGCATCCAGTTGCGCCAGGTGGCGGCCCAGTCCAGCTTGCGGCCCTTTGCGCCCGGCGCGGCCTTCCAGTAGTCCACGAACTTCTCATGTTCCATCCGGCCGTTGATCACCCGGTGGAGCTTCTCGGCGGCGAACCACGCCTTCATCTCGTCGGTGGGCATGAAGCCATCGGGGATCCGTGTTGCCGTCGTCGGGCGCGGAGCGCGGCCCTTAGAAGTAGATGCTTCAAAGAGCGTTACTTCGTTATAAGGAAAGCCCTCCGGCTCCCGGAGGGTCCCCCCTCCAGCTCCCGGACCCCCCCCCTCCGGCTCCCGGAGGGTCCCCCCTCCGGCTCCCGGAGGGTCCTCGGCCGGTTTACGAGTGCGGATGTCGGCCCAGTCTTCGGCGTCCGGCGCGGGGGTGTCTTCGCCGTCAACGAGCGCCTGGTACCGGTTCGAGCGCCGCGCCCCGTTGGCGTGCCGCCGCTCGAAGACCTTGATAAGTCCGACGTCGACAAGGTGGGCCAGGGCGTTGCGGACGGTGCTTTCGCTCAGCTCGGTTTCGTCGGCGATGAGGCGGGTCCGCAGGTAGCAGGAGTGGTCCTGCCCGGCATGGTCGGCGATGACGCGAAGAACGCTGCGCGCGCTAGGGTTTCCGGCCCTGATCTGGCGCACCCAGACGAGCGTTTCGAAGGACATATGGTGCCAACTTTCACTCGCGGCACCCTGCGGAGTTGATGCGGTTGTATGCCGCCGGTAGACTCCGGGGTGCGAAAGGGATATCGCAGAGCTTTACTTCGACGCCTCGGGTTGCCGCCCGGGGCGTCTTCTTTTTATCACCGTCAGGCGACGGCGGACACCTCTTCGTCAGGGTTGTCGTACCAGACCCGACGGGTGGGTTCGCAGAACTGCTCCCGGATCGTCCGGGCCCACCAGAGCGGCTCGCGGATCTCCGGGAAGTCGACGGGCGGCAGGTGACCGCGCTGCTTCCACTGCTGCGGCGTGTACCGGTCGACGCGCATATGGCGGGCGATCCCGGCGAGGTCGACGACCTGCCGGTCCCGCAGCTGGGCGATCTCTGCCTGCGCCTCCTCGTACAGCTTCTTGTAGTTGGTCGCCATGTTGTTGTCCTCACGGGTGGGGGAGCGGTGCGTCAGCTAGGAGCATACAGCACGAGGCCGGGCCGCCTGAAGGCCCAAGATCTCTTGATGTACTCTGTACCCTGCGGGTTGACAACGGGCATCACAGGGCGCAGGCTGAGGCACGTCACCCCCACCTGAGGAGCCTGCCGTGATCATCTTCGCCGTCCTGTCCGTCACCTGCCTGTCGATAGCCGTCATCGGCATGACCATCTGGGCGTTCATCGCCAGCTGGCCGTTCACGATCGCCGTGGAAGACACCACCGTGGAGGACGACACCATGAGCCCCAACCCCCGCAATCAGCCCTACCAGGGCCGCCACCGCTTCGACGAGGCCGCCGCCATCACCGCCCCGCTGGCCCTGGAGCCGGAGGACCGGACCTTCCTGGAGGCCGTTGCCGCGCAGCCCCTGGCCGCCGGTCCCGACCCGTTCGCCGCACCGGCCGAGTCCACCCCGGACGCCTGGTTCGGCGTCCCGAACGACGACACCCGGCACCTCACCCTCGCCCCGTGAGGACCCTCAAAGACCTGCTGCGAGCCAAGGAGACCGCCGTGATCGGCCAGGAAACGACCGTCCCCATCAAGAGCATCCACGTTCCGCCCGGGATGCGGGGCCCGGCCGACCCGCCGCCGCTGGAACTCGCCGCCGACATGGTGGCGAGCGGGATGCGCCACCCGGTCACCGTCTGGACCGACGGCACGCTCATCTCCGGATCCCGTCGGCTCCGCGCCCTTCTGGTGGACGACCCCGGAACCGTCCGCGCCATCGTCGTCGACAACATCGAGGATGCCGCGAAAAGGTTGCTCAACGACAACAGCGACGAGCACCTGTCGGTCCCGATGAAGCCGTCCGAGATCTGCCACCTGTGGGCCGCGCTGCGCAAGCTTGACGAGCCTGCCGCCGCCGCCCGGCTCACCGCCGCCCGCCGCCGGGGAGTGGAGCTGCGCAAGCAGACCACCTCCGGCCAGCGCAGCCCCGGCCGCGCTGGATCCCGGGGCACCGGCGACGAATACCTGATGAGCGTCATCGGCGAGCCGTTCGGCTACGCCGAAGCCACCGCAAGCCGCCTCTGGACGGTCTACAGCGTCGCCAACAACCCGAGCATGTCGGACGAGCGCCGCAGCGAGGCACGGACCGCCCTTCAGGCGCTGGACGAGGGGCGGTGCAGCATCTGGGCTGCCTACTCGGCCATCGTTCGGGGCCGCAAGGTCATCGCCACGCGGCCGAAGTCGGCCGCCGCCGGGCCCGCCCCGGCCTCCCGGCAGACCGCCGCATGGGCCCGTTCGCTGCCCCAGCTGGAGGGCCTCATCACCGGCCTGGTGGAGCTGGGCCCCCCGAACCCCGCCCTCACCTGGGATCAGGTGGGGCCGGTGCACGCGCGGCTGGCGAAGGCCCGCCGTGACCTCGAAAAGATCATCAAGACGATGAAGGAGACCGCCCAGTCATGACCAACCCCCTCCAGTCCGCCTCGTACGCCTTCGTGGACCGCAAGGTCGGCGAGCTGCTCGTTGACCCGAAGTTGCAGCGTGACCTGAAGAAGTCCCGCGTCGACAAGATGGCCGCCGACTTCCAGCCCAACGCGCTTGGGATGCTGACCACCTCCTTCCGGGGCGAGGGGCAGATCCACGTCGTCGATGGTCAACACCGGCTCCGCGCCGCCGAGGCCGCCGGATACACCGGCACGCTCACGACCAAGGAGTACCACGGCCTGACCCCCGCGCAGGAAGCCGCTCTGTTCCGGCTGCTCAACCAGACCGAGAAGGTCAACCCGATCGATCAGTTCCTCGTGGCCGTTGTTGAGGGCCGCCCGGCCGCCGTGCACCTGAGCCGGATCCTCAGCGACAACGGATGGGCACTCGCCCCGACCGCCCGCAAGGGGCACCTGTCCGCTGTGCGCAGCCTGGAGCGCGTCTACGACCTGTCCCCCGAGGCTGCCGGAGCCGCCATTGCCGTCCTCACCGCCGCGTACGGCCATCAGCCCGCCGCCGTACAGGGCCCCATGGTCGAAGGGGTCGGCCGGATGCTCGCCAAGTACCTCGGACAGGTGAATCTCGACGACCTGGCGAAGCGTCTGGCCAGCGTCCCCGGCGGCCCGGACGGGCTCGTCGGGCACGCCCGGGGTCAGCAGCTGACCCGCTCCGGCAACCTGTCGATCCAGCTGGCCCGCATCGTCACGAACGTCTACAACCAGCGCCGCCGGACTTCGGCGCTGCCCGAGTGGCAGTGACCCGTCGCTATCCCGCCCCGCCCCCGCCGCCCCCTGAGGTGGCGGGGGCGGCCCCGCGCGGGCAGTGGCTAGCCTCCGGCCGCCCGGCGGACGCCGCCGGGGTGGTGTGGCTCGTCCGGCCCATGCCGAACGGGCAGTGGCCGCCGGAACACGATGCCCCGCGCGACGACTCGTTCTCCTGGTGGGTGCGGTCGGCGTGCGGGCATCCGGGCGGCTTCCGGCAGTGGGCGTTCTACCGCGAACAGGACGCCAGGACGTGCGAATGGGTGTTCCGGACCGAGCCGTGCCGGTTCAGCCGCTGTCACAAGATCAAAAACGAACAGGGGGACAGGTCATGAGCCCGGACAAGTGGGACGACCTCATCAACCGCGCCCGGCTGTACTCGATCAACCATCAGGAGCGGGTCCGCGTGCGCGGCTGCCAGCTCGGCCCGCGCGCCGCCCGCTACCTGAAAGTCAACTGGATCTATGTCATCGACTGCGTCACCACCTGCCCGTGTAGGAGCAAATGATGCCCACTCACCCCTTGGACTACGACAGCTTCGACGAGGTGGCTGTCATGCGCCTGGTGAAGGGCCTCCACGTCGGCGGCCACGTCCGTCCCGAAGACGCGGCGGAGGCAGTGCGCCGCCTCGCCTGCGACGGATACAGCGACGGCCAGATCGCCTACCGGCTGGGATACAGCCGCCGGGGCATTGTCCGCATCCGACAGCGCCGCAACATCCCGCCCGCCCTCACCCCGATGCAGAACCGCTACGACCGCATCCACGACGCGCCCAATCGCCCCAAATCGAAAGGCTGATCCGGATGGCGAACTGGGCATGGGCCCATACCCCGGCGAGCAACTGGGCCCGCCTCCGGCTTGTCGGCGGCCCGTTTGACGGCGAAGACGCGGGTTTCCTGCCGCCGGACATCGCCGCCCCCGGGCAGATCGTCTGGTCCACCTGGACCCCGTGGGGGTTCGACGCCTGGCTCTACGAGTGGCACGGTGAGGAGAAGATCGATCACGGCCGCACGCAGCTGCTGGTGTACCGGCCGACTGGCCGACGCCTTGCCGTCGATGAGATCCCGCCGGTGCTCGGCGCTGACTCGCAGCTGTGGGCCGACGGCGCGATGCTGCTCCAGCGGGTCGCCGACCGGCTGCCGCCCGGCCGGTAACAAGATCGAAAACGGAGGATCGATGAATAGCAAGTTCCCGCCCGACCGGTACGAAGCCGCCATCCGGCTCGAACGCGCACGCCAGCACATCCGCGAGCTGGCCCGCTGCGGCGGCACCGTTACGCAGGTCGACGCGATCGAGGTTCAGCAAGCCGAGCGTGAGTACGACCGGGCCACCCGGTGGATCGCCTTCACCGAGTGACCAGCCCGGTCACGTACGCTGGGCGGCGTAGGAGGAGCCCATGCCACGCCGCCCAGCAAAAACCTCGAAGTACGACAAAGACCGCGACGCCGCAGCACTCGACAAGCTGGAGCGCCGCAAGCTCGAACTCGACCCGCATCTCGACCCCTGGGAGATCCAGCCCCGCGAATCGCAGCGCAACTACGGCCTGTTCCAGATGTACCGGGACTCCGGCCGGATGCGCTCCATCGCCCAGATCGCCGCCATGACCGACGTCATGTCGTACGCGGGGATGACCCGGCTCGGCCGGTACAACCTGTGGGCCCAGCGCGCCGCCGCCTGGGACGCCGAGCAGGACCGCATCACCGCCATCCGCCTTCTCGACGCCCGCGAGGACATGGCCCGCCGTCACATGAAGCTGGCCGCGTCGCTGACCGAGAAGGCCCTCGCCCGCCTCCAGACGATCAACCTGGAGAAGGTGTCGATGCACGCCGTTATTCTGGCCCTTGACACGGCCGCGAAGATCGAGCGCGCCGCGCTGGGCCTGGAAGGACCGAACAGAGCAGCCACCACCGTCACCGTCGCCGCCACCAGCACGACCGACGACGACGGCAAGCCGGAGATGCGCGTCGAGGTCGGCGTGCAGCACGACAAGATCATGGCGACCCTGGACGCGATGGTGCAGCGCATGAGCCCGGAGCAGCTCGCCGCCGGATACCAGGAGTTGACCGCGAGCGCCGACGAGGCGACTCGCGAGCTGGACGCCGCCCTTCCTGTACCTCCTCCACAGTGAGGGCGAGCGCGGCCGGGAGTCGTCCGATGGCCGGGCGGCTGGACGACTCCCGGGCACCGCGCGCAGGTCAGGCCCCATTCCCGGATAGTTTTCGATCATGAGCCTGTCCGCCGCGCAGAAACTCGCCCTGCTCCCCGCCGGGCTCCGCCGCCGCTGGCTGGCCGAACAAGACCGCCGCACCCTCGACGACATCGAGAAGGGCGCGTGGTGGTGGGTTGGCCGCCCCGAGCAGTTCAAGCCGCCCGGCGACTGGCTGGTCTGGCTCATCCGCTCCGGTCGTGGCTGGGGAAAAACCCGCACCGGTGCCGAATACCTGCTCGACCAAGTGTTCAAGCACCCGGTGGACGCGTTCGGTCAGCGCACCGAGTGGCTGGTCATCGCCGAAACCCTCAACGACTGCCGCACCGCGTGCATCGAAGGCAACTCCGGCATCTTGTCGATCCTGCACCGCATGGGCCTGAAGAAGGGCGTCGACTACGAGTACCGCAAGTCCCCGAAACTGATGATCGAGCTGAAGTCCGGCCAGCTCATCTACTTCGAGGGCGCGGACAACGCCGACGTCGGCCGTGGCTACAACGCGGCCGGGCTCTGGGCCGACGAGCTGGCGAAGTGGCGGTACACGTATGCCGCCTGGTACGAGGGCATCCTCCCGTCGATGCGCGCTCCGCTCATCGACGACCACCCGCGCGCGGTCGTCACCACCACCCCGAAGCCGATCAAGCTGCTCATCGAGTGGCAGCACAAGGACGACGGCACGGTGGTCATCACGACCGGATCGATCTTCGACAACATCATGAACCTGTCGAAGCACGTGGTCGACGAGCTGAAGAAGATCTACGAGGGGACCCGCGCCGGACTCCAGGAGTTGTACGGCCATCTCCTCGAAGAGGTCGAGGGCGCGCTGTGGACCCGGCCCATGATCGAAAACAATCGAATCAAGGCATCTGAGCTGCCCGAACTCAAACAGATCGTCGTGTCCATGGACCCCGGGGCCACCGGCACCGGCGACGAAACCGGCCTCCTCGCCGTCGGCCGGGGATACGACGGCAACGACTACGTGCTGGCCGACTGGACGAAGAAGGTCGTCGGCAACGCCGCCGCCCGCCGCGCGTGGGAGATGTTCCGCCAGTTCGGCGCGACCTGGCTGATCATCGAGACAAACATGGGCAAGAAATGGCTGACGCAGGTCATGGCCGACGCCTACAAGGAGATGCAGACCGAGGGGCTGTTCGAGCCCGGCCCGCCCCCACTGAAAGAGGTCACCTCGCTCGCGGGCAAGAAGCTGCGCGCCGAGCCGGTCGCCGCCCGCTACGAGCAGGGTCGCGTGAAACACGTCGGCACATTCCTAGAGCTGGAAGACCAGATGTGCACGTGGATCAGCAGTGAGCAGGCCAGCCCGGACCGGATCGACGCCCTGGTGCAGGCCGGGCTGTTCCTGATGGGCAAGGAATCGAAGCTGGTCCGCGTCGCCGCCCCGACGGACATGTTCATGCCGGTGTCGTCGCCGTATTAGGCTGGCATCGCCTGAGAGTTGGCAACGGTGCCGATTCGAGGCGGATCCCTGGGAATCGCGGCAGTGCTGCGACATTCAAGACGCCCCGGCTACCCGGCTTTCCGGGCCCGGGGCGTTCCGCTTGATGGTGATCACGGGCACTCTCGTGTATGCTGAGAGATGACAGCAACCGAGAAGGAGGCCACCATGGCAGACGGAACGCCCAAGAGCCAGCGCCAGACCAGCTACCAGGGCCGCCAGTCCGGCAAGAGCAGCAACCGCTGGTTCGGTGGCACCGGCCACCCGAAGGGCAACGGGGCCAGCACCGGCGACGGGCGCACCTCGGACAAGAGCATCCTCGGGAAGATCGCCGTCGTCTTTAAGCGCGGCAACTGACCAGCGAATACGCGAAAGGCCCGGACCAGAACGGGGGCAATGGTCCGGGCCTTTCGCCGTCGGCATGATGCCTCGCTGTGGGGCTTAACGCTCCAGGCACCAGGGCCTTCCCCTACCGACAGAGCGGAGCTTACCGACGCTTGCCGTGCAGCACGCGCCGCAAACGTGCCATTCGCTTCTCGCGTACGTCGGAAAGGTGATCGATCAACTCCGACATGGCAGCGGCATCCATCGCCGGGAAGCTCGCGATCGTCTTTACCCGCTCCGCGTACGGCAGCTCGGACTTGCATAGATCCGCCGCGTACCGCTCCTGAGCCGCCGACGGCTTCTGCCGCCACGGATTGATCGTCGGCCGCTCGATGGTGTCCCTGTCCAGCTGCTGCGTAGCCATGTCGCCCTCGCTCCTTCGGGGGTTGTCTATACCCAGAGTGGCAGAAAGCCCGATTTAGGCAAGCTCTAAACGCAAATTTGTACGTCAACCGTTGACATCCCAAGCCCCACAAGCGTAGGTTCAGGAATGACAGACAGAGAGGGAGGTCACACCTCATGAAGCACACCACCGCCGGAAAGATCGGCGACGCGGGCACCAAACACATCGGCAAGACCATCGAGTTCCCCGACTTCCACGGCCGCTCCCGCCGGGGCGTGCTGGACAAGGCCAACTCCCCGCGCGGCGCGGTCTACGCCAGCCTCACCGTGGACGGCAAGACCAGCACCGTCTTCCGCGACACCCCGGTCACGGTGATCGACTGATGGACGCCGGAACCGCCGACGCGATCAACCGCCGCGACGTGACCCTCATAGTCGCTCGCCTCGACGCTCTCGACCTGCCGAAGTACAAGGCCACACACAGGGCCTGCACACACAGGGCCTGGTTCGACTCGCCGATGGCCGACACCCTCATGAGCGACGACGACCGCACCCGCCCCGACCGGGCGTGGCTCGTCGGCCAGCTCGCGGGGAACCTGCCCGGCATCGCATTCGACGACCGCGACTGGGACAACCTCTTCCAGCACTTCCGGGATGCCATCACCGCCCGGCGGAATCAGGACCCGAAAACCCCACACGTGGAGCCGGTTATGGTCCAGCTTGGCGGAGTGGTGTAGGGTCTCGGTAGACGGTGGGGGAGCGGTAAGGCCCGCAAGCCTCCTTGGTCTGTCACCTCGTTTCGATCCCTAAGTTAGCCGCTCAGGTCGTTGATGCGAGAGGTACGGGCCGATCTGCTCCCCCACCGCCCCACCGCCTTCGGAGGAGAACGCAGCGCCATGGACATGACCCTGTACGAGGTCGTCGGCAAGGCCAACCGGATCGCCCTCGGTGACCTTGCCACCAGCCGCTACTACGCGGCCGACGTCGACGAGAAGGGCAAGATCACCCTTCTGCCCGTCAACATCGTCACCGGCACCACCAAGCGCGCCGCCTCCACCGACGCCGCCGACGGAGCCGACGCCGACGATGAGGACGACGAGCGGTTCTGAAATACCGGCTACGCCCGCTGAGGGGTCGGGCGTAGCCACCGATGGGGTAGCTCAACAGGCAGAGCAGCCGTGCGGGGAAATGCTTCCGGCTTCCCGGGATGTCGCGAAGCGGACCGCACCGCGTTGGAGGTTCGAATCCTCCCCCCATCACGCAGAGGGCCACCAGGACCGGTCGTGTCGCCATGTGCGGCTCGTCCGGGCGCTGAACCTGGCGGCAACCGACGCTCCCGGGCGATATCCCGGGGAACGCAAGTCGCACGTCAGGTTCGATCCCCTGGCTCTGGTGAGGGGCGTGCGGCGATAGGTAGGGGTGGTGTAAGCAGCACACCGGGCTTTGGGGCATTGGCTCTGCGGACCGGAGGTGCGGGTGCAAGTCCCGCCCCCTGCACCACCGAAACGAGTTAGCGGTACCCGGCAGGTGAAACCGGCCCGAACCCCCTCAGCGATTGCCCGGGGCTCGGTGCGGACGCGTGGGAACCGTGGAGGACGCCGGTCCAGCTGGCGTGACGCCGGAGAGACGGAGCGGGATCTTGCCTTGCACGGCATGTTGCCCGCTGGTAACAGGAACGGCAGGGAAGCGCCGAGCGGGTTGACACGCGGAGTGCTGAAGCGCCAAGTACCGCGCTGTAGCTCACTGGATAGAGCGGGGGTCCAAAGCCCTGTCAGCACCGGGTTCGATTCCCGGCAGCGCACGGGATGCAGGGAAGGTGGGACCGAGTATCCGCCACCGCCCTGCTGTCGGTCATCGATGAGGGCGGCAAGGCGTCCGAAGATGATCGGCGGGTTGCCGCAGATCACCCGGGGTTTCCCTCGTGGCCACGACGCGGAAAAGATCTCCGGCAACCCACCCTGCAACCCCTCAACCGAAGGGCGCACCCCTCATGAAAAAGTGCTCCTGCGGCCTCAACACCTGGCCGCTCAACAAGACCATCACCATGTGCCCACGCTGCGACACCAGCGCCCAGCACAGCGGAACGCGCGTAGGCCCGCCCAACGCCCCCGGCACCCGAAACGGCTGGTTCAACGCCACCTTTGGAGACCGCAAGTGACCGACCCGCACGCCGACGAACCGCCCGCCACCACCGGCCAGATCGCCGCCAACGCCCAGAACATGCCGCCCGGCGACATCCACGACGTCACCAGCTTCAACGAGAACACCCTCTCCAAGGTGCTCGCCGGGCTGAGAGCAGCCAACATCTCCGACGAGGCAGCAACAGACGCCATCCTGGAGATGCAGAACCGGGGCATCCTGTTCCGCGAAAACCCCATCGACACCGGTAAGGCCACCGACGGCTACCACAGCTTCAAGGAGCTGTACGCCCACCGCGAAGCCCTCACCGCCGTCCTCGCCACCATCGCCGCCATCGACGACGACTCGTGGCGCTCCAGGCAGCACCACCCCGACGATGCCCCCATGTTCGACGGGTACTTCATCGTCGGCATCAACCTGCCCGCCGGGCAGATCAGCTACCACCAGCCGCTGTCGCACTGGCATCTGTTCGACGCCGTGCCCGAGCTGGGGCACGCCCCGAAGTACGACGGGCACACCTCCGCCGACGTGGTGGCCAGGCTCCACGACTTCGCCGACGTCCTGAAGACCGCCATCAACGAGGGCAACGCCACCCTCCGTGGCACCGACGAAAGCGCAGGCACCGATGAGTGACAACTACCGGGACGGCTGCTCCGGCAAGAAGTGGCAGCTCAGCTGGTTCATCGTCCAGGCCGTCTACTTGGCAGCCTGGCTCACCGATCCGCGCAAGAAGAAGGGCACCAAGTGAAGTTCAAGCACCTCGCGCTCGCTGTCTCCCTGCTCCTCGGGGGCATCGGCGGCTCGTTCGTCGCCAGCCCGGCGCAGGCCGCCGCCAGCGACTGCCCCAGCGGCTACTTCTGCATCTGGACCGGCGCGGGTTACACCGGCTCCCGCTTCCAGTACTCGAACAGCGACTTCCTGGCCGGGCAGAACAACGGCATCCGGCTGGTCTCCGGGGTCACGAACCGGGGCTACTCGTTCTACGACCGGGTCGGCAAGGCCGTTTACATCATCGACGGTCCGGCCTGCGGCAACAGCACCTGGAACCGGGAGATGCAGAACGGTCAGGCCGCGTCCGGCGGCGACTGGGGCGGCCGGGTGTCCAGCATCCAGCTGTGGAACGCGTTCCCGCTGAGCTGCTAGTTCAGCGCGCTCCGGCTGGTGCAAGGCTCCTGAGGTTCAGACCCTAGACATGGTCAGTCGCGGCCTCCGCCTCAGGGGACAGCGTGGTTCGATTCCCGCTCGGAGCACCACTGCACAACGTTTTCGATCATGGCCGCATGGTGTAAGCAGCACACCGGACCCCACGCCGGAGGTGCAGGTGCAAATCCTGCGGCGGCCACTACCCCGAGCGCCCTGGCCTTGTTGCCCTCGGTGGTATATCCACTCCCCGCCGGACCGGATCGCAGAACGCGGCCCCCGTGACTCACGGGCGTTGCGGGATCGGCCGAATGCGGACCCGCCCGGCGGGGCGATAAGTGGATATACGGTCAGTGACTTTTCGTGCGTGGCTTGCCCCGGTTTGCCGACCTACTGGCGAGTACAGGTGCCAGGATTCCCGGGCCGACACCCAAAGCCGGTAGCTCTCCGTAAGAATCTTGGCCGCCGGGCACCATCAGCACGCCCGCTCATGTATAGTTAGAGCCGACAGGTACCACCAAGGAGGAGACCGAATGCAATTCCAGACGTTCAGCGGGTGGCTCTCCGCCAACCCGAACGCCACCGACGACGAGAAGCTGACCGTTCTGCGCGGCTACATCTTCGCCGCCGCCAAGGAGAGCGTGGACGACGGCTACATCACGGCCGGGTGGGCGAACAAGAAGCTCCTGAGCCTGGGCATCGTTGCCCGCCTCGACACCCGGAACAGCTACACGATCGAGGTCCCCGCCAGCGGCAAGGCGGTGCTCAGATTCTCCGCCACCAGCCGCGCGCAGGCGATGTCCCTGGCCGCATCCGCCATGGGCAGCAACCGCATCTCCGTCAGCGACGTCACCTACGACCACGCCGCCATCACCATCAACGGCCCCGAGGACACCACACCGGTCGCCCCCGACAACGCTCCGGCCACCGTCGCCGACCTGCTCGCCAAGCTGCGGGAGACGGTCATGCTGGCGCATGTCGCCGGTCCGCGCATCTGCTCCAGCGGGGCCAGCGACCTGCTCGCCGAATTCGGGCTCGACCCGCTGCCGGAGACGAAGCGGTTCACCGTCCGCCGCGACGCGGAGGTCACCCTCAAGACCTCCGTGGAGGCGTACGACGAGGACACCGCCAAGCGGGTTGCCGAATGGCGGTGGGAGGACGCCCACAACGGCTACTCCATCGCCGAGGTGATCGCCGCCGAGGACACGTACACCGTCACCGGCGACATCGCCTGATTCACCACCGAAGGGCTGTTTTGCGGCAGCCCGAAGCGCCCCCCGTCCACCGGACAGTGACGGGGGGCGCTTCCCTTACCCCCTGGAGGACCGCAATGCTCCGCACACTCGAACGCCTCACCGACTACTTCCGCCGGATCAAGACGCCGCGCCTGGAACTGGTCCTGGGCGACATCACGACCATCGCGTCCGACGCCATCGTCAACGCCGCCAAGTCGTCCCTGCTGGGCGGCGGCGGAGTGGACGGGGCGATCCACGCGGCGGCCGGTCCCGGCCTGCTCGCCGAATGCCGGGCCATCCGCCGCACCACCCGCCCCGACGGCCTGGACACCGGCGGTGCGGTCACCACCGCTGCCTATGACCTGCCCGCCCAGTACGTGATCCACACGGTCGGCCCGGTCTTCGCCCGGCAGCCGTACGTTTCGCTGCTGCGCTCCTGCTACACCCGGTCGCTGGCCGCTGCCGACGAGCTGGGCTGCGAGACCGTGTCGTTCCCGCTGATCTCCGCCGGGGTGTACGGCTGGCCGGTGCCCGACGCGATCGTGCAGGCGTCCATCGCGATCGGCAGCTTCCGGGCCAGGCACGTCCGCACGGTCCGGCTGGTCCTGTTCGATCAGCGCACCTACGACCTGGCACGCACCGTGCTGGGCCGCCCCTGACTATCGAGGAGGAGCCGTGAGCCCCGAAGCTTTCCAGCGGTTCATCATGTCTGTCATTGCCGAAGAGGTCTACGCCGGGGACACCTGCGCCTGCGGATGCGGCGATACCCCCGTCCACGGAATCGCCGACGCTGCCACCCGGATCACCGCCGCCGTGGCCGAAAGGGTCGCCTCCGCCATTCCGTGCGAGCGCTGCTCCAAGCCGGTCACCGCCGTCGCGATCAAGACGGTCGGCCCGTACCAGGTGTGTCCTGACTGCGAGCCGATCGTCGCGGGACGCTACTGACCCGCAAGAACTGACACTCCGCGCCAGAAAGGCCGGGCTGACCACCTAAGATGGTGGCCATGCCCGGCCTTTCCTTCGTTACCGCCATCGAAATCATCGCGTTCGCGCGTCTCGTGGTCCTGCTCACCTCGGACGTGATCACCGCACGCCCCCGCGATGCATTCGTCACCGCCCTCAAAGAACGCGGTCACAACCTGCTGGCCTACCTGTTCCTTTGCCCCTGGTGCCTGTCTATCTGGCTCGCCATCCCCGCCGCCCCGATCATCTACGCTTACGGCAATTCGCCGTGGCTGTACGTGCCCGCCCTCGGGCTGGCCCTCTCGGCTGCGGCCGGTGCGCTCGCGCGCGTGAAGGGGTGACGGAGTGGGGCTGCTGACCAAGCGCAAGACCGTCCCGGCCGGAGGCGACGCAGGACCCGGCACCCGCCCGGCCAACGCGCTCGTCGGTGCAGCCGTCCCGATCGATCTCAAAGAAGCGTCGTCGTGGCAGATGTTCAAGCTGGGCGACCACCGCTGGCAGCACGAGGCATGGCGGCACTACGACATCTGCGGCGAAATGCGGTTCGTCGTCAACTGGATTGGCAACGCCGTGTCCCGCTGCCGCATGTACGCCGCCGAAGTCGGCAAGGACGGTGTCGTCGGCGATGAGGTGAAGGACGAGCGGATCCGCACCATCGCGGAGACAATGTTCGGCACCCCCGCGTCGAAGGCGCAGGCGCAGCGACTGCTGGGAATCAACATGATGGTCGCCGGGGATGTGTTCATCGTCGCGGAGGGCTACCAGAACGCCTCTGAGGACAAGTGGTACGTCTGCTCGTCGTCGAGGTGACCCGGCGCGGTGAAGAGATCGTCGTCCGCCGGTCCATCACCCACGGCGGCGGCCAGTACACCCTGAACCCGCAGAAGGATCTACTGATCCGGGCATGGAATCCGCACCCCCGCCGGTACGACGCCGCCGACTCCACCGTCCGCGCCATCCTGCCCGTTCTGCGGGAGATGGAGCAGCTGACGAAGCGCGTGTTCGCCGAGCTGGACTCGCGCCTGGCCGGTGCGGGGATCCTGCTTCTGCCGGACAGCATCGACTTCCCGGCCGCCCCGTCGGATGTTCCCGGCTCGTCCGTGCCGGGCGGGATCGACGGTTTCGCGCAGCTGTTGCAGCGCACCATGGCGACGTCGATGCAGCAGCGGGACAGCGCGGCGGCGATCGTGCCGATCGTGTTGCAGGTGGCGACGGACGCTCTCGACAAGATCAAACACTTGACGTTCGACTCGGCGATCAGCGACAAGATCACCGAGATGCGCGAGGCCGCCGTCAAACGCATGGCCATGAGCCTCGACATCCCCCCCGAAGTCCTCACCGGAATGGGCGGCAGCAACCATTGGTCGTCGTGGCAGATCGAGGAATCCTCGATCAAAATCCACATCGAACCCCTGCTGATCCAGCTGGCCGACGCCCTCAACGTTGGCTACTTCCAGCCCGCCCTCAAGGCCACCGGAATCCCCGACCCGGAGAAATACACCCTCTGGTTCGACATTGCCGCCCTTGCCGTCCGGCCCAACCGGTCCGACCAGGCGTTGCAGTTCGTCGAGAAGGGCCTCATCTCCGACAAGGCCGCCCGCGAGAACGCGGCGTTCACCGAAGACGACGCCCCCGACGACACCGAGAAGGTGTACGAGCTGGTCAAAGCCCTCGTCATGGCACAGCCCCAGTTCGCCACCGACCCGGCCGTGCAGAAAGTGCTCGGCCTGCCCGCCATCCAGGCCGCCCCCACCGGCGCGCCCGCGCCCGGCCAGGGCGACCTGATGCCCGGCGACCCCGGATACGACGAGGCGGGCACCGAACCGGCCGACGCCGGGAACCGGGACCTGCCGCAGTTCCCGTCCGTCGCCGACGCCGAGCAGGGCAACGTCGGCACCGGCAGGCAGAAGCTGAAGTCGCTCGCCGCGTCCGCCAAGACGCAGGACGACGGCCCGCTGTTCTACGCCGCTGATGCTGCCGTGCGCCGCGCGCTGGAGCTGGCCGGTGGTCGCCTGGTGCCCGGCCCCGCGCGGGCCCGGTACGGGGTGCCGAAGCACGAGCTGCACACGCGCGTTGTCGCGGCACCCGACCGGGCGCAGTCGCTGCTGGCCGGAGCATGGACGCACGTGCGGGAACAGGCGACGCAGCTGGGAGCCGACCCGGATGCGCTCGAATCGGTGCTCGGCGGTTACTGCGCGGAGCTGCTGACGCGTGGCCTGGTGCACGAGCCCGGCTACCTGCGCGCGATGCTGCACGAGACGCGAGGAGACCTGATTTCATGATCGAAAACGACGTCTACAAGATGCCTGACCAGCTACGCGGCACCACCCGCTGGTATCGCGGCATGAAAGCCACCGTGATGTCGGTCGACGACGGATTCGCCCTGCTGCTCTACGGCGACGGGTCATCCGCCTCCGTCCCGGTCGGCTCGCTGCTGAGCGAACCGCAGCCGCCCGTCCCCCGCTACCGCGTCGGCAATCACCAGGCGCAGAACATCTACCTCGGCGGCAAGTACATCGGTGTCATGTTCGACCCGGCCATGGCCGCCCGCGTGGTCGATGCGCTCAACGCCGCCGACCGTGCGGTAGCTGCCGAACGCTGGAATACGTGAAATGCCGGGCAGCGCTCACCCGCTGGGCGTGCTGCTTTCTCGCCGACGCCGCGCGCATCGCCGCCGCCGTCTGCTCGCTGCCGCGCTCGTGAAGGGAACCAAGCAGGATGCCGACGCCCGCCCTGCCTGACGCCGCCGCCCAGAAAGCGGCGGCCGTGGACGCCTTCGCCCAGTACGAGCCGCCCCTGTATGAGGCGTATCTCGACATGATGATCGAGTGGCTGGCCGCCGTGAAAGCGGCCATGTTCGCCGGTGGCGTTGCCCGCCTCGCGCTCATGCCCGACCCGATGACCGTGTTCTCGCAGGGCCCGAAATGGGCGGCCGTCAGCGCCAAATACACGGCCGCCGTAGCCCGTGAAGTGCTGGCCGCCCCTTACCGGAACGTCCTCGGTGACGGCACCCTTTTCGACACCCGGCCGTTCGTCCGGAACTGGATCGCCGACGCCGAGAACCGGCTCCGGCAGGTGCCGGACGAGGTGTACGGGCTCGTCTCCCACATCATCGACTCCGGCGCGACGAATGGGGCCAGCATCCCCGACGTGCAGCAGCAGATCGAACAGCTCTTTTCCGACACTGGCGTCCAGCGGTGGAAGAACCGGGCCCGCACCGTGGCGCGGACCGAAGTCGTCGGCGCGTACAACGGCGGCCTGCACGACGCCTTCCAGATGCTCACCGAAGCTGACGGCGAGACGGAGTACGTCCATCGCTGGCTGGCGACCGAGGATCAGCGGACTCGCCCTGACCATCGGGAGGCCGACGGCCAGGTGCAGCCGTGGGGCACTCCGTTCCGGCTGGGCCCCGGCGGGGCGGTGCTGATGATGCACCCGCACGCCGCCGGGGCACCGGCAAACCAGGTGGTGAACTGCCGTTGCGTGGAGCTTATGGAGATCAAAAACGAGCCTACGTCGATGCGGAGCAGGGGTTACAAGCCGTCACCCCTCGTCGCCTCCGGAAGCACCCTGCTCCAGAGCGCCTGCACCGACGGGCAGTTCTGCCAGCAGACCCACAAGCCGGGCCTCTGCAAGGGGCAGAAGCGCGGCCAGGCCGAGCCCGGCTACGAGCAGGAGACGAAGAAGAACCCGGCGCAGGTCGCGAAGACCGCCGTGAACGGCCTGAACCAGGCCATTGCGCAGGCGCAGGCCGTCGCCTCCCAGAACCCCGGCAACCCGAAGCTGGCGGCGATGGCCCGGCGCGCCATCGCCGGATACCGGCGGGCTCTCATCCCGCACCAGCAGAAGCTGCGGGACGCCGCCCGCAAGGACGTTCAGGCCACCCGAACCGGCATCCGCGACGCCCAGCAGCAGGACGCCATGGACCGGCAGAAGCAGCACCAGCGGGACACCCTGAAGCGCCGGGCGGAAAAGATCCTGGAGCGCCGGGCGGAGCAGAAGAAGCTGGCGGGCATGTCGAAGAAGCAGCGCGCCGCCTACCAGAAGACGAAAGCGGCAGCAGCACGCAAGCAGCAGCAGGCGCAGGAGGACAAGACGATCCGGGACGCGGGCCGCGCGTGAGCGTCGACCCGCGCGACGACGCGGTAGCGCCCGGCCCGAAGAAAGGCATCCCGGTGCGCTACCTGCGCCGCTTCCACGCCGTGATGACGGTGGTGTGGCTGCTGCTGGTGGTCCCATCGCTGCTGTGGTGGAAGGACTCGATTCTGTGGGTCATCGTCCTCAGCGTGTGGGCGAACGTGGCCAGCCATTTCGGGGCGTGGCAGGGTGCGCGGGCGGAGGATGCGGCGACGCCGGGGGGGTAGTTCCCGCGCCCCCCCCCATGATCAAAAACAACACGTATGATCAGCGCATGGCGAAGCTCGGATCCCTGATCGCGGCAAGCGTGTCGTACAACCCCGTGCCGCTCGACCTCGACCCGATCGTCCGCCACATCGAGCAGTCCATCCCCACCCTGACCGCATCCTTGCGGGACTCGACCGTCGGCATGACGCAGGCCCTGCGCGCCGCCCTTACCGCCTGGACCAACCAGGACGACGACGCACACGAAATGTGCTCCCTGGTTGCCTGCCGCACCCCGCTGCACCCCGGCCCCTGCAAGGGCTGGAAAGGCACCCTGCACGCCGTCTCCCCGCACATCTGGCGGCAGATGGAGGAGGAGCGGGTCCGCAAGGCCAACGAGCGCCGCGTCAAGCGGATCGCCGACCTGCGCGCACAGGGCAAGCCAATCCCGCGCCGCATGCTCGCCGAGATCAAACCGAAGCCTGCCCCGAACAGCGGCCCGTCCGGCGCGCACCCGGCGAACAACGTCACCCCGACCCCGCTGGGCCAGGTCGGGCAGAAAGCCGACCTCACCGGCGGGCAGGCTCATCAGGCGTCGCAGGCCATCAACCAGGCCGCCGGGATCAAGCCGAACACGGCGAACCTGCCGAAAGGCCCGAAGGGCAAGAAGCCGACCGTTGCCGGGCGCGGCCCGGCGTTCGTCATCACTCAGCCGAAGGTCACCGACACCTACAAGCTGGACAAGGCCGCCAAGCTCACCCCGCAGGAGTGGGACGGCCTGTCCACGGCTGACCAGAAGGCCATCCGTGACGAGCTGGAAGCGATCAAGCAGCGCGGGTTCGGGCCGCAGCAGACGAAGGCTGATCAGCTGCTCGCCAAACTCCAGCCGAAGCCAACCCTGTCCGCCACCAAGACGCCCGCCCCGGCCGCGCCGAAAGCCCCCAGCACCCCCACGCTGACCCCCGGCAAGGTCTCCCTGGGGCAGGCCACCAAGATGCCCGCCGTGCCCTCCACGGCAACGCAGGGACCCGCCGCCTCCGTGGCGCAGGCGAAGTCGGCAATCGCCATCACCGAAGCCATCCACGGCCCGCAGGCGACCGACGTTCAGAAGCTCGCGGCTGCCCTCGACGTGATGAAAGCTCAGGGTGACCTGAAGCAGCAGCCGAAGTTCCGGCTTCTCGTCGACCGGCTCGCGCAGGACGCCCTCAAGAAGGCGAACGCCGACAAGATGCCCGGACTCGGGCACGGCGCGAACGACATCAACATCACGACGATCAACCATGCGATCCGCGACCACATCGCCGACGGAAAGCCCGGCCTGCCGCCGGTCATCCAGCAGATCAAGGACCACCGGGACAAGGTGAAGGCGGGCAACGCCCCCACCGCGCCCATCCCGGCCGTGCCTGGCAGCACCCCGAAGGTGTTCCCCCAGCACGTCCAGCACGCCCGCGCTGTCGCCGGACGCGCCACCGGCCGCCCCACCTCCAAGGCCCACCTGGAGGCGTACGGGAAGCTCACCAAGGACGACTTCGACCAGCTGGACGCGAACACCCAGAAGACGATCCGCGACGACCTGGCCAACGCGTCCGCGAAGTTTCTTGACCCGAAGAAGAAGCAGGAAGCGCGGGATCTTCTCGATCGTTTTGGATCAAGGCACCCGGTCGACGGCGGCTCGAAGTCGGCGAACCCATCCGCCCCGTCGGTCACCCCGGCCAGCCCGGCACCGAACAACGTGCCCGCCCCGCACCCGAAGGGGTACAGCGACCCGCAGGACCAGGCGGTCAAGTCGGCCAGCAACGCCAGCAGCGACCACGGCGATGTTCTGCGGGACGTGGCCCGGCTGTCCCCGAAGCAGGTCAACGACCTCCAGGACAGCGACAAGAGGGCCATCACGCACCGCCTGGCGATGATCGCCACCGACAAGAAGGCCACCGACGTCCAGCGGCAGCAGGCCGCCGCGTACGGCCGGATCATCAACTCGGGCAGCCCCGTCCTGGCGAACCAGGCCGATCACAAGCTGTCCCTGGGGGAGATCCACCGCTCCGAGCAGGTATCCGGGCTGCATCTGAAGACGAAGGCCCTCGACGCGGCCGGAGACGCGAAGATCCCCGCGCCGACCCGTGTCGCCGCCCTGGGAGGCATGTCGAAGGGTCAGTTCGATGCGCTGACCAGCAACGAACAGCGCAAGATCCTCAACGCCCTGCACGGCGTGCACCGCAACACCAACGCCCCCGGCTACACCGGTGCCGCCGACGACGAGGCCGCCGCCGCGATCACCAAGTACACCGGCCAGCATCCGGCCGTCCACTACATGCTCCAGGCCGAGCAGGACTACAAGGCTGGGCGCATCAACGCCGATCAGCTGCACGGGGCCCTGCTGACCGCCCGAGTCAAAGCCCCCCCCACCACGCCGGAGGGCCAGGCCGCCCGCGAGCAGCTGGACAAGGAGGCCGCTCGCATCGCCCGCGAGCAGACCGGCTTGCCCACCCACATCCGCGTCAACCTGGCCGGGGAGCCGACCTACGGCACCAAGGCGTACAGCGCCATCGGGCTTGCCCGGATGGCGCACATGTGGGACGACGCCCCGCGCCTGAGCCACAGCGACATCGCCGCCCTGTTCCGGCCCACCGAAGACGACCTGAAGGCCGTCGACCCGATCCACGCGCAGGCCGTCCGCGACCTCCAGCAGAACGTCTTGCGCACCGGCCTGAAAGGCCAGCCCGGCGTGCCGACCGGCAGCCCGTGGTCGCAGGCCACCCGGGACGCAGCCACCGCCGCAGCGCTCGGAACCAGCATGTCCGGCGGCGAGATGACCCGCGACGGCCTGGCCCGGTTCAAGGCGCAGCCGGACGACATCAAGAAGTTGATCGTCGCGAACGTCCGCACCCAGCTGCTGCACCGTGGCGACGACCACGGCAAGGTCGAAACATGGCTGACCTTGCGCGAGCTGGAAGGCGCGCAGCCGCTCACCGGGGCCGAGCGGGACGCCCTGGTCCTCGCCTCGAAGCGGTACTCGACCATCGGCAAGATGGACGCCTACCGGAAGCTCGACCCGGCCGACTTCCAAAAGCTGCCCGACTTCGCGCAGAACGCCATCAAGTCCGACCTCGACGAGCTTCACCAGAAGGCCGTGCGGGCGGGCGCGGCCACGCCGTTCACGGTGTACGACAATGTGCTGAAACTGCTCCCGAAGGCCGTCGACGCGCACCTGAGCGGTGCCCGGATCGCCCACACCGACCGGGATATGCGCAACGCGTCAGGCGTCGCCCAGTACGGGGCCGACATCATCAAGCCCGAAGACCGGGTAGGCACGTACAACCGGCTCGGCCCGGCCAAGCTCGACAGCCTGCCGTCCACGGCCCGCAGCGCGGTCACCGCCGACCTGACCCGCATCGAGGCCGACGGCTCGCTGCCGTTGCAGACCCGCTACGACGCCGCCATGAACGGCCAGGTCTTCCTGCGCAAGACCAGCAACATCAAACTCACCGTCGATCAGCTGTCCGCCGCGCAGGCCGCCGACCCGCACCCCAACGGCCGGTACGCCGACGCCGCCGCTCTCACCAGCTTCAGCAGCCTCAGCAAGGCCGACTACGACGGGCTCACCCCCACACTGCGCGAGGCAATCGACGAGCGGATCAAGGGGCTGCCGGGATCCGACCAGCAGCTGCTGAACGCGAAGTTCCACCCGCAGGCCGCCGCCGCCACCCCGGCTGGTGTCGTACCCACCCCGGCCACCCCCGGGCCGATCCCGCCGCACGTTCAGGCCGCCCTGGACACCGTGTACGGCGTGCACCCGAAGTCGCACACCATGGCGCACCAGCTGTCCACGTACGGCGCGCTGAAGGGTGCCGACTTCCACGCGTTCAACCCGCAGGAGCAGCAGCAGCTTCTGTCCGACCTGTCGTTCATCGCCACCACGGCGAAGGGCCCGTCGTCGGACAAGGCGAAGAAGCTGATCGACCGCTTCACCCCGCCCGGCACCCCCTCCGGCCAGTTGCCCGGCAACCCGGCGATCATTCCCCCGGCCAACGCGGTCCCCGGCCAGCAGCGCTACGCCACCCCGCTCAAGGGCCTGTCGAAGGCGGCGAACAGCGGCAAGTCCGGCGACGGCTGGCTCACCCTGCCAGGCGGACGCCGCGTCTGGGGCCACTACGGGGCCGCCGGTCTGCTCATTAAGCACACCGACCCGAACAGCGGGGAGGAGCGCTACTTGATGGTGCAGCGCGGCCCCGCCATCTCCGACCCCGGCAAGTGGACGTTCCCCGGCGGCGCATCCGACTCCCTGGAAACCCCGCACCAGGGCGCAACCCGCGAAACGATCGAAGAACTGGGTCTCAAGGACGACCAGTTCAAGGACGCGCTCGTGCACGGCGACTTCACGTACAGCGTGCCGGGCTCCACCTGGAAGTACACGACTGTCGCCGCGTCCGTGCCGACGATGTTCAAGCCGAACCTGTCGACGGCGCACGCCCGCGCGGAAACGTCCGACGCGAAGTGGATGACCCTCGACGAGATTCGGGCGCTCGACAAGTCGGGCAAGCTGCACCACCCGATCGCGGGCGGCCAGCTGGAGAAGAACGTCATCAGCCTGTACCCGAGCGCGGGTGCGTCGGCCGCCGGGAAGCTGGGGCAGATCGCCCGGCCCGGTCCGGTTACGAAGCGCCCGAACCGGCTGACGATGCCCGCCGGTGGCCGCCAGGCCCCCGCCAACTTCAACGCCTGGTCAAAGCCGCACAAGGAGTCGAAGGGCAAGAACCTGGTGGCGGACAAGGCGGCGATTGACGCCATGCGGCAGAAGGTCAAGCAGGACCGCGTGCTGTACGACGGCAAGACCGCCGACGGCCGCCTGGCCGCGATCGGCGCGATGCAGGGCTTCGATGACATGCCGACGGTGGAAAGCAAGGCCGAGATCGATCGGCTGCTCGCGACCGGCGACTACATCGAGGCGTGGCGCGGCGTGTCCGGTGTGGGCGGCTGGTCTGCGCGTTCCCGGGGTGGTTCCGGCGGCAAGACGGCCGCCGACATCAACGAGGAGATGCGGTCCGGCCCGGCCTATTACGGCAAGGGCATCTTCGGTAACGGCTACTACCTGGCCACGAAGCGGTCGGTTGCCCAGCAGTACGCCGACGGCACCCACGGTTCGATCATGCGCATCCTGATTCCGAAGGCCGCCCTGACGCAGACCTACGACAAGGTCGAAAAGGAGGCGCAGGCCAACTCCTCGCGGATGTCGAAGGCGAAGGGCGCAGGCTACGAACTGTCGACGTTCTGGGACCCGGGCCGCTGGGCCGCCGCGAAGGGCCTGGACGGTATCGAGATCAACCCGCACCACCGGGCGCACGGCGGCGGCGGAGCTAGCCACGTTGCCTCCCCCGGGAAGCCCGCGTTCAACTGGCTGAACCGTTCAGTCCTGATCATCCAGAAGGAGCCGGGCTGATGCCGGTTAGTCCCGTAGGTCAGCTGTTCTACCGCCTCAGCGAAGCGCTGGGGTCGGTGGACGTGCACCCTGATGAGCGCGCCAAGATTCTCGACGCGTGGGCGGAAGCTGGGGGTGAGGACTCGGCGACCTGGGAGAAGCTGCCGCTGGGCATTCAGCACCTGGTCAGGGAGATCGAGAAGCGGGACCCGCAGTCGTGGGATGATCCTGCCGATCTGCCGAGTCAGCAAGGTATCTAGCGGCATCGGTGTATGGTGTCAGCCATGAATCGACAGAGGACGAACATCCGCTCCCGCTACGCCCGGTGCGGCCGTCGCCCGGCATCCCGCCCGGTCCCGACGCACCCCCGCCGGAGCGTGCTGGGCATGGCCGCTGACTATCTGCCCGGCGCGGTGGCTGCGTTCACCGGGCTGGCGCTCATGGGCGTCGGAATCTCATGGCTATGACCAAGATCGAAAACGGAGGAGAAGGAATGGTCACCAGCACCAAGGGTGCCTACGGGACGCCCGAACATGCCGCCGCCGCCACCAGTGGGCGGCACCCCGGCATCCGCGACGGGCTCCAGTGGCTCACCTTCAGCCACCTTCCCCCGGCCCTTCGGCGCTTCTCCGCCCCCTTCTACACGGCCGCGCTCGACCTGATCCAGGAGGTCTCCACCGACTCCCCTGAGCTGACCACGGCGATCAACGGGCTGATCGCCGCAAAGGACAGCGCGGTCCGTGCCGGAATCCGGCACGACACCGGCCGCGCCGGATCCGTCCCGCGCCCGCAGGAAGTGCTTGCCCCGCCGAGCCTCACCGGCGACGCGCTTCCGGTGGCCCCCGCCGACACCGAGCCCGGGTGCCAGCATCCCGACTGCATTCGTCAGCACCCGCACACTGGCCCGGCCTTCTTGCCCCGTCCCGTGCGGCCCGACACCGTATCCTGACCAGGAAAGAAAGGGGTGCGCATGGGCACCAACTGGAAGATGCCGATTGCCGTCATCGGGAAGCCGACCGGTGACGGCCGCCAGTTCGACGACGGGGCCCTGTCGCACCGCGACCTGCCGCTGCCGCTGCGGTACGTCCCGTCCGACTCCGGCGGGCACGCGAACGCGGTCATCGTCGGGCACATCAGCAAGGTAGGCAAGGAGGAGGACGGCATGCTGCCTGCCTCCGGCGAGTTCTACGACGACGAGACATGGCCGGACGACGTCCGGAACCATGCGATCGCCGCGATGAAGTTCACGCAGAACAAGGTGATCGGCCCGTCCGTCGACCTGGACAAGGCCGAGATGGAGCACGTGCCGGAGCCGAAGGCGTACGCGGCCTGGAAGAAGGAGCAGCGCGGCAAGATCAAGGCCGCGAAGATGGCGCACGCCAGCAAGACCGGCTCCGACTGCGGCTGCGCTGCCAACGACGAGCCGATCTTCGCGGAGGAGGCGTACGACGGGCCCCGGCTGCGGATGGTCCGGTCCGGCCGGATCGCCTCCGCCACCCTCGTGCACATCCCGGCGTTCGCCGAACTGGCCGGGCACGCTGTGCTGACCGCCGCGAAGAAGCCGAAGGACGCCCCAGAGCCGGTCGGGGAGTCCATGGCCGCCGACGCCGCCATGATCGAAAACGACGACGAGATGACGACCGAGCAGGAGGCCCGGGACAAGATGCGCTCGCTCATCGCCGGGGCAGCCCCGGCGACACCCCCAGCCGCATGGTTCGAAGACCCGAAGCTCGAAGGTCCGACCCCGCTGCACATCGGCGACGACGGCCGCGTCTACGGGCACGTCGCCACCTGGGAAACCTGCCACGTCGGCATTGGCTCGTCCTGCGTCAAGCCGCCCAAGTCCCAGACCAGCTACGCCTACTTCCACACCGGCGAGATCGTCACCGACGACGGCAACCGGCTGCCCGTCGGCCGCCTCACCTACGGCGCAGGCGGGCACGCCGGGCCGAACCTCGGATATCGGGCCGCCGCCGAGCACTACGACGTCACCAACAACACGGGTGCCCTCGTGCGCGCCGGTGAAGACGCGTACGGCATCTGGGTGGCCGGTGCCGTCGTCCCCGAGGCCGACGACGCCGCTGTCCGGGTGATGCGCGCGACCCCGCTGTCCGGTGACTGGCGGCGCGTCGGCGGCAACCTGGAAATGGTCGCCGCCCTGCACGTCAACACGGCCGGATTCCCGATCCCCCGCATGCTCGCCGCGTCCGCCGCCGGAGGCGAAGACGACCTGTACTCGCTCGTCGCCGCCGGAGCCCTGCCCCGCATCGCCGAAGACGACGAGGAACTGACCGCGTCCGTCGCTGCCCTGCCTCTCGACACGGAGGCGCTGGGCCGGGC